>Ga0302237_1000165_pt1 | contig 71961 bp, 62 predicted proteins | sample AAG_UR_Ala_MG_FD_193530 | JGI IMG/M metagenome (GOLD analysis project Ga0302237, IMG submission 193530) | Enriched activated sludge microbial communities from anaerobic digester in WTTP, New Holstein, Wisconsin, United States - AAG_UR_Ala | ecosystem: Engineered > Bioreactor > Anaerobic >... | reverse complement strand
GGCTATGGAATCGGAACTAAAAGAACAGCTTACCCCTGAAATGGAAGACATCTTATGGAGAATAACAGGCAATGATATAGGGAAGGCCTGATTGTTGGCTCAAATTTATTGCCAGTTCCGTACGAAAGTATTATAATAAATCGTTTCGCAGTATAATCGAGGCTTTTAACATACCAAGACTGATGCAAAGGCCAAGCAGTAAAGTCATAAGGTCTGAACCATGTAAGTTTATTACTGTGCAAACCAGTCGAAGTAACAGTATTTTTTTGCAATTTCATCAGTGGGGATTAGATCGTTTATATTGCAAGATTGTCGATACAGCGACGGACGACTGTGGGTTACAAAAATGATTTATTAGAATAACATAGGGGCGTGTTCAATGGAAGACACTGCATTGGATTTTACAATAGAACGACTTGGTGAGTGTAGTATACCTTCACCTCTTGATGGTGTCAGGTTTGTCAGCGATGCCCAACGGGTGTTATACCACGATAGCCTTGAAGAAGTTAAAAAATATATAGACATCGGCAAAGAATTACCTGCCATGGAGGTTGCAGGTGCAAGAAAAAAAATATTCTTTGATCCTTCATCTTTGGGTTGCGGTATTGTGACCTGCGGTGGTCTATGTCCGGGGCTAAACGATGTTATAAGGGCTGTTGCCATGAGCCTTATCCACCATTACGGTGTTAAGAGGATTTACGGTTTTCAATATGGTTTTGAAGGTCTTGTTGCCAGGTATGGTCATGAACCTATCGAGCTTGACCTTAAGGCGGTTGCTGGTATAAAAAAGTTAGGGGGCACTTTCCTTGGGTCGTCCCGTGGGCCTCAGGAAGTATCTGAGATGGTTGATACACTGGAAAGGATGAAGATAGGTGTCTTGTTCACCATCGGTGGCGACGGTACATTACGGGGGGCGTGTGCAATTAATGAAGAGATCAAACGCAGGGGATTAAAGATCGCCGTTATAGGGATTCCTAAAACCATTGACAACGATATTTCCTTTATTGACAGGTCTTTTGGGTTTTTAACCGCTGGATCGGAGGCGAGAAAGGCGATTGCATCTGCCCACAGTGAGGCATCTGGTGCCATAAATGGTGTTGGACTTGTGAAGCTTATGGGTCGTGATTCAGGGTTTATTGCTGCATATGCGGTCCTTGCGGATAACGAAGTAAATTTCTGTCTTATACCGGAGATCCCATTTTCGCTCGATGTTTTTCTTGATGCGCTAGAGAAAAGACTTATCAGAAGAGGACACGCTGTAATTGTTGTTGCTGAAGGTGCAGGCCAGCACCTTTTGGGAATGACTCAGGAACGAGATGCATCGGGCAACATACGCTACAACGATATAGGTATCTTTTTGAGGGAAAAGATAAAAGAACACTTCAAAAAGATAGGTATGGAACTGAACTTGAAGTATATCGATCCGAGTTATATCATAAGAAGTGTCCCGGCGGATGCAAGCGATGCTGCATTCTGTCTGCTTCTCGGGCATAATGCGGTTCATGCGGGCATGACTGGCAGGACAAATATGGTCGTAGGCAACTGGCATAATGAATATACACATGTACCTATCTCTCTTGCTGTATCGAAAAGGAAGAAGATAGACCCTGACGGAAGGATATGGAGCAGTGTCAGGGCGGCGACCGGTCAACCAGTAAATATGCTGTGAAAGCCGCTGGTGAATGATTGATTTCTAACGCAAAAGCAGTTTTGATATTCGACGTCCGCTTTTCGTTGCGCACCATTAGCTATGGACTATGAGCTAATGATGTTGAAGGGTTACGTTGATATGTTTTTTTTGCTGGAAAATGTCAATGATATTTGATACTATTCCCCAACTGGTCCCATCGTCTAGTGGCCTAGGACGCTGGCCTCTCACGCCGGAAACGCGAGTTCGAAACTCGCTGGGACCACCAATTGGTAAATCAGCTTATGGTAGGGAATGGGGCATCCTCTATATCGCTTTTCAAAGCTTTTTACTCCTGGAATACGCCTTACAAAATACTATGCAAAAAACGATCCAGTTTTTGAAAGAAGCAAAATGAAGGTAAAAACTTTTGATGAGATTTATCTGTCATTGGGAAGGTCTTTTTGAAGTGAAATATTTGTCATTATACCATTGAGACCATGTTTAGAAGACATTTAAGGGTAATTCGGTGCGCAATGGTCCTGATACAAGATATGATTATTACTTAGTTTTGATGATAATTGGCAGGAGCGAAAAATTTGGCTTTTTCACAAAAATTTATGTGGCTATATAACGGAAATAAAACATTTCTTGCAAGGTTGAAACATGGCGATGACCTTGTGCAAGCCATTAAAGATGCCTTTGACTCTGCTGGGATCAGGATGGGTGTTTTTATGGCTATAGGTGCTGTCAAAAAGGCAAAAATTGCCTTTTATGACCAGCAAGAACGAATCTATCGTGAAAAGCTTGTAGAAGAACCCGCTGAAATCCTCTCGTGTGTCGGTAATATCTCGGAAAAGGACGGGGAGACCTTTGTCCATGCACATATAACACTGGGGATGGGTGATGGCAGTGCTAAGGGTGGACATCTACTTGAAGGTACAACGATTTTCGCCTGCGAACTCTATTGCGTTGCGCTCGAGGGAGAGCAACTAAAAAGACAGTTCGATGATGTCACAGGTTTAATGCTCTGGAATTACTGAATATATCCCCTTTGATAAAATTCTTGAATGCCTCCAATGCCCTGCCTCTGTGGCTAATCCTATTTTTTTCCTCCCTTGTGAGCTCCGCTACGTATTTATTTAATCCAGGCACGAAAAACACAGGGTCATAGCCAAAGCCCCCTTCGCCAACCTTTTCAAAACCAATAAAACCCTTTAAATGTCCATAAAAGACATAACTGATTTCTTTTGCAGGGACATAACATGTAACGTAGGCTTTGAAAATCGCCCTTCTTTTATTCCAAGGCACCTCCCTCAACTCATTGAGCAGCCTTTTTATGCGGTCTTCATCGTTTTTGCCGTAACGTGAAGAAAATACGCCAGGCCTTCCTCCGAGTGCATCCACTTCAAGCCCTGAATCATCGGCAATCGTATAAAATCCGTATCTATCACCTATCTTTCTTGCCTTTTTCAAGGCATTTTCTATATAAAACATGCTGTCTTCTTCGACCTCAATATGGTCGGGAAAATCAAGCAAAGAGTAAAATGTATCAAATTCGTGTTTCAGAACGCTTTTGATCTCTTCAAATTTTCCGATATTTGTTGTTGCTACAATAATATTTCTCATAGATTCAGATATAAGATGTTACGATCTCCCATTATAAAACCTTTAAAAAGATATTTAAGACACTGGATTCCCACCAGAAACATACGGGAAAAAATCATTTAGGAATTAGGATTTAGGAATTAGGATTTAGGATTGAAACCATGTAACCCCTTTTTGTAGAAGGTTGGAGGGTTTTTTTTAGAAGGTTTGATGTTTAGAGGTTTAGATGTGTATTTTTAGAGGGTTAGATGTGTAGAGGTGTAGATGTTTAGCGAAACTTCTAACCCTCTAACCCTCTGCTTTCTCCCTTCGCCCCTTCGCCTTTTGATTTTTCGCTAACCCTCCAACCCTCCAACCATCTAATCCTCTGTCTTTCTCCACTCGACCCCTCGACCCCTTGAATCCTCGACCCCTTCGCTTCTCCAAATCCTTGAACCCTTCGCCTTTTGATTTTTCGCTAAACCTCCAACCCTCCAACCTTCTAATCTTCTAGTCTTCTGTCAGTCTCCACTTGACCCCTCGAATCCTTGAATCCTCGACTCCTTTTTTTTAGAAGATTAGATGTTTGGAAGTGTAGAGGTGTAGCCAACCCTCCAACCCTCCAACCCTCCAACCCTCCAACCCTCTGCCTTTTCCAACCCTCTGCCTTTCTCCATCAACTGTTGCTAAGCATGCAGCAAATGACAAAAGGTTTTCAAAGTAATCATTCAGGGGTCTCATTATACTAAACTGCCGGGAACATTGGCCCAAGCATGGCTTTTTGTTGCCTTGTAATTTCGCTTATACCCTTCAGAGAATATTGATACATGGTATCGAAATGTTCCTTTGTAAACGGAGTTTTTTCGGCTGTACCTTGAACCTCTATTAACAACCCTTTGCCTGTCATCACAAAATTCATGTCAACTTCAGCCTTTGAGTCTTCTTCGTATGAAAGATCAAGTAAAATCTGTCCGTGTACGAGTCCAACGCTGATAGCAGCTACTGAGTCCCTAAGCGGTATCTTTTCGATCATCCCCTTTTTTTTCATTGCCCAAAGTGCTTCAACAAGGGCAACATACCCACCTGTAATGCTTGCGGTCCTTGTCCCCCCATCTGCCTGAATTACATCACAATCGATCCAAATGGTTCTTTCACCTATGATATCGAGATTCAGAACGGCTCGGAGGGCCCTCCCTATGAGCCTTTGAATTTCATGGGTTCTGCCGCCTATCCTGCCGGTTATCGCTTCCCTTGTTGACCTTGACTGCGTTGCCCTTGGAAGCATCGAATATTCAGCGGTTAGCCATCCTTTTCCAGAATTCCTCAAAAAAGGAGGAACCTTCTCTTCTACGCTTACGCCACATATTACCTTTGTGTCACCCATTTCAACAAGAACCGAACCTTCAGGATATTTTAGAAAGTTTTTTGTTATCCTCAAATCCCGTATTTTGTCATTTGGTCTGCCGTTGTTTCTCATTTCATTGACCTCTTTTTATATACTTTTGGATGCCTTCGTGTAATTTGTTTAATGTTTCTCCTGCAAGCTCTTTTGTGCAGGCAATCCTGATAAATACCCCTGGCATATCAACCCCGAGCAACGGAAACACCGATATTTCCTTAACGTTTTTATTGAAAGATGTTGCAATATCTTTGGCAAGCGCAATTGATTTATCAATGTGTTGGCCATGTATTTCTTCAATGGTAAGGAATCTGCCCTTGCCCTTTTTTGTGTTTGTATATGCTATAAAGATATCTTCTTTTTCCTTTATGCTCAAATCCAAAGCCAGCATCAGCGAGGCGTTTGTTTTGTTTATCCTGTTTACATGTTCAAGGTGTATGTCGATATTATCTGCGCCCTCATAAATACTCATATTATAACCCTTACTGTCAAAGGATTTTTTAAACATACCCCAAATGGGTTCAGATTTATCACCCAATCTGTAAACAATTATGCTGTCAGCGGCATAGACGCTAAAGAGTGGAAAAAGCAAACATACGATAATCAAAGTGTACTTCTTGTAGTACTCAAAACGCAAATTCATACATCGCCCTTTTTTTCTTTTATCTTTCTGTATGTGTAGCCTATTGTCCATATTCCTGCCAGAAAAAGGAAAATAATAAAGAAAATCCAGACAAAAGCGCCGAGTATATGCAGAAATATCCACAAAAAAAACAGTATTATAAAAACTGCAAAGCTTATTATGATACCTGAGATGAGGATAGCAGAGCCGGTAAGAATATCTTTTACTATATGCGGCATTTTTTGCCTGTCCTTTCGTCTATTTAGTCTACAAGGTTTTTTGATTGTGACACAATAAACCAATTAAACCGAATAAACCAGAGAAATACATGAAGTTATTTCTGTCCCAAGATATATCTTTCCAGATTTACGGCTGCCAACGCACCATCGCCAACTGCGGTGGATATCTGTCTCAATGTCTTTTTTCTGACGTCGCCGGCAATATATAATCCACTTGTTTTGGTCGATAGTGCTTCATCTGTTATTATGAATCCTGCTTCATCCCTGTCTATGAGATTGCCGAGAAAGGCTGTGTTTGGTCTCGCACCTATATAAACGAAAACACCATCGGTCGATATATCTGTCTGTTCTTTTGTCTTTGTATCTTCAATTGTTATATATTCGACCTGGTCTTTGCCGCCTATCTTTATTGGTATCTTATTCCACAAAAACTCCATCCTGTCGTTCTTGAATGCCCTTTCCTGCAATATCTTCTGTGCCCTCAAGGCGTGACGTCTGTGGATGACATAGACCTTTTTTGCGATGTTTGCAAGGGAAAGACCCTCTTCGATAGCTGCATCGCCTCCACCGATGACCGCAACAACAAGGTTCCTGAAAAATGCACCGTCGCATGTTGCACAATAAGAGATACCTCTACCTGCGTATTCGTTTTCACCTGGTATGTTCATTTTAGCAGGTTCAGTGCCGGTTGCAATGATCAACCCTATAGATTCATAAAGCGCATCCGTTGTTTTTATGATAAATCGTTGGTTTTGATATGAAACATCTTCTACTTCTGAAAATTCCTTAATTGATAAACCGGTGTTTTTCGCATGTGCAGTAAAGCGATCCATAAGGTCTTTGCCGGATATGCTATCGGGAAACCCGGGATAATTTTCTATATTCCAAGAATTTAAAGGTGTACCACCAGATATTATCTTTTCAATAAGTAGTGTATCTATCCCCGCCCTCATAAGATATATACCAGCGGTAAGTCCGGCTGGTCCGCCACCTATTACTATTGCTTCATGACTTTCTGTCATATTGACCTCCTCTTGGTTTGTTTCCGATAGCTCATTTTAAGGAATTCGTCAATAATATTCAAATATATTTTTTGAAATATATCATTTGTATCGAAAAACCATCAAAAATATGCTTGACTTATGGTCGTTTACCTGCGATTATTATTCGTTCAGTGATTGAACAAATCAAACACATTGTTTTTATTCAAGATATGCCAGTTATGGTACGGCGGTAGCCTAACCAGATTTTGGATGTGCAACAAGTAGTACAAACCATCAACAAATAGCAATTCGAGACAGAAAAAACATGAATGAGACTGAGTACAAAACGTTAAAAGAACTGTCAACTGATGGCACCTTATCGCAGCGCGATCTTTCCAAACGTATTGGCTTGAGTCTCGGAAGCGTGAATTATATCATTAAGGAACTTGTCAAAAAGGGATATATTAAAACACAGAAATTCAAAAACTCGAATAACAAGGCAGCCTATGTTTACGCCGTAACGCCAAAGGGGATAAGCGCAAGAGTTAAGCAGACACAATATTTTCTGCGAGTAAAAATTGAAGAGTATGAGAGGCTTAAAAAGGAGATAGACGAATTAAAAAAAGAAAATATGTACAAATAATAGTTATTTTTGTCTTTTGATTTGTACAGATAAATATCAAAGAACAAAGATGTTAAAGCAAGACAATGCTATATCCTGTTAAAACAGCATGCCTCTTTTTTTGATATTTCACGAATCCATACATTCAAGTGATACGAATTTCAATTGTAATAGTTTAAAGGAGAGACAATTAGTAATTTTTTCTGCCGTCATTTCTTTACGCAATTATTATATCGAAAAAAGCTGGGTTATCAATTAAATAGTAGACATTTAAGTATCAATTAAATTATTGACGTAATTCTATTGGGTAGGGATTAATAAAGATGACATTAATTAATAAAACAAACGAGCGTAGCGTTAAAATTGGCTTTATAGAGCTTGGTTATGTAGGTTCGCCAATTTTTATTGAATTATGGAAAGCTGGATTTAAAGCATAACAAGCTACAGGTATTTACAAATCAAACAATGAAAACAGTAGCTATAATTCAGGCCAGAATGAATTCTGAAAGACTTCCCGGGAAAACATTATTCCAAATATCGGGCAGACCTGTACTGCAATATATTATTGACAGACTCATCCATTGTGACGGTATTGCAGAGATCGTTGTTGCAACATCGGTCATGGCTGAGAACGACGCTGTTGATTTTTATTGTATTGAGAGAAAGATCGCATGCCACAGGGGACCAGAAGAAGACGTGGCAAAGAGGTTTATCGAGGTTCTCGAAAAATATGGTTATGAAAGTTTTGTAAGAGTGAACGGCGACAGTCCTTTGATAGATCAGCGATTGATTTCAAAGGGAATTAAAATATTTTTCAACAAAAACTACGATCTGGTTACAAATGTATTCCCGAGAACTTATCCGAAAGGTCAATCGGTCGAAGTTATTAAAGCTGAATCGTTTAAGGCAGCTTATTCGAAAATGGAAGAAAAGGATGATAAAGAGCACATTACAAGGTATTTTTATAGCCATTCGAATGAATACGAGATATTCAATTTCGAATCAGGAAATTACTACGGAGACATCCAGTTATCGGTTGATACCCCTCGTGATATGAGAGTATTTGAGAACATAATAAAAAAAATGGATAGATCGCATTGGGAATACTCGTATGAAGACATACTCAGGATTTATCAAAATATGACTGAATGAATGAAACCGTGATGAAAACGAAGAGAAAACTGAACGTGGGCATTATTGGATTGGGTGTTGGCGAGCAGCATATAGCAGGCTATCATAATCATCCAAACTGCAAAGTGGTGGCACTGTGTGACTTTTCGGAAGAAAAATACAAGATGGCAAAGGAAAAATATCCCGGAATGAAGGTTGTCAGGGATGCGGATGAACTCCTTAATGACCCTTATATCGATGTGGTGTCCATAGCTTCGTATGATCATTACCATTATGAACAAATAATCAGGGCAATCGAGAACGACAAACATGTTTTTGTAGAAAAACCATTTTGCCTTTTTGAGCATGAAGCTGTTGAAATTCGGTCTAAACTTATAAAAAAACCATATTTAAAGATGTCGTCCAACCTTGTTCTTAGAAAATCCCCCAGATTCATGCTTTTGAAAGAAATGATACAAGAAGGGGTATTTGGTGAGCTGTTTTATCTTGAAGGTGATTATAACTACGGAAGGCTCCATAAGATAACCGATGGCTGGAGGGGGAAGATGGACTTCTACTCTGTTGTTTATGGTGGAGGAGTCCATATTGTTGATCTTTTAATGTGGGTAACAGGGGACACTATCGTAGAGGTTGTATCTTACGGTAACCGTATTGTCACAAAAGATACAAGATTCCGCTTCAATGATTTGAACGTAAGCCTATTGAAATTTAAAAGCAATGCAATAGCAAAGGTATCGGCAAATTTCGGATGTGTATTTCCACATTTTCATGGGCTTTGTGTGTACGGAACTAGAGCAACTTTTATCAATGGAATGGAGTATGGTATGTTGTTTGATTCCAGAAACAATTCGGGTTTATTCAAAAAGATAACTGAGCCATATCCAGGGGTTCACAAAGGGGCATTGATTTACAGTTTCGTTGATTCTATTTTAAGCAATTCCCAATCGGATGTTATGGCAGATGATATTTTCAATAGCATGTCTGTCTGTTTTGCCATAGAAAAAGCATCTACAATATCAGATAAAGTCGTAGTTCAGTATGTTTAAGGAGGTTTTGGTATGAGGACAATTCCTTTCGGAAAGCCTATCATTGGAGATGAGGAGAAGAAAGCTGTTGCGGACGTGCTAAACGGTACAATACTTGTGCATGGGCCGAGATCAAAAGAATTCGAAACACTTTTTGCAAAATATACAGGTGCTCCATATTCAATCTCTGTTTCGTCATGTACAGCAGCCCTGCACTTGACTTATTTTTATTATGGTATAAAACAGGGCGATGAAGTGATAGTGCCGGCCATGACACACGCTGCAACAGCCCATGCAGTCGAGTTGTGTGGTGCAAAACCTGTATTTATTGATGCAGAGAGGGAAACAGGAAATATAGATATCGATCGGATATCGGATAGCATAACAGATTGTACAAAGGCTATTTCCGTTGTGCATTACCTGGGAATGCCGGTTGACATGGAAAGTATAAACAAAATTGCTGATAAACATAAACTTTTTGTTGTAGAAGATTGTGCCCTTGCTATAGGCACATATTTCAAAGGAATTCATGCGGGACTCCATGGTGATACGGGGTGTTTTTCTTTTTATCCGGTTAAACATATGACAACGGCTGAGGGAGGAATGCTTATTACACGTCACGCTGAGATTGCGGAAAAGATTACAAGAGAAAAGGCATTCGGTGTTGACCGTACTCCCAGCGAAAGGAGTATACCTGGTGTTTATGATGTTACAATGCTTGGATATAACTATCGTATGAATGAAATTGAAGCCGCACTCGGTGTAGAGCAATTGAAGAGAATAGATATATTCCTTAAGAAAAGAAGAGAGAATTATGAAAGTCTAAACAGAGCATTAAAGGATGTGGATGAGATAAGCACTTTCAAGTCAAGCTACAAAGATTATCAGAGTAGTTATTACTGTTATTCCGCAATACTGAATGAAAAACTCAGGCAGAAACGCTTTGAAATAGTCGAGTATCTCAACAGGCATGGTGTGGGTACAAGCGTATATTACCCAAGACCTGTTCCGCATTTTACATATTACACGAAGAAATATAAATACAAAGAAGACAGTTTTCCGGTTGCCTCTTGGATAAGTAGTAGTTCGATTGCGTTGCCGGTAGGTCCTCATCTGGATGCTGAAGATATTGAATACATTGCGGATACGCTCAAAAATGCCATTATGGAGGTAAAATAAATATGAATAACACAACGCCAAAGAGAATCGCTTTGATAGGAGGGGCAGGTTTTATAGGCCATAATATTGCGCTTGAACTCAAAAAGAGAGGACATGATGTACATGTCGTTGATAGCCTTTTTATAAATAATTTGTTATATTTTTCTTCTACAAACAATACTATTCTCAATCGTGATCTTTATTTGAAGATGATTAATGAAAGGATATCTTTGTTGAACGACTCCAGAATTCAACTTCATGTACAGGATGCACGCGAGTATTACCAGTTGACTCATACCCTTAACAAGATAAAGCCTCAGACAATAATACTGCTTGCCGCTGTTGCACATGCCGATCGCTCAAATAAAGATCCTTACAGCACTTTCGATCACAGCTTTCGTACACTTGAAAACGCCCTTGATTTTGCAAGAAACACAGAATGGCCGGCTGAGCATTTCATATATTTTTCTTCGAGCATGGTTTATGGAAATTTTCCTGGCGGTCATGTCACTGAAGAGACTCCCTGCGAGCCATTAGGTATATATGGTGCCCTTAAGTTTGGGGGTGAGAAACTTGTAATTGCCTATAATCAGGTATTTAATCTGCCATATACCATTGTCAGACCTTCAGCGCTGTATGGAGAGAGATGTGTAAGCAGGCGGGTCGCCCAGATTTTTATAGAAAACGCACTTCAGGGAAGAGATATTTCCATAAAAGGCGATGGATCTGATCGACTTGATTTTACTTATATCGGTGACCTTGTCTCGGGCATCGTAAATGTTGTCGAGAATGACAACTCAAAAAACCAGATATTCAATATGACTTATGGAGAATCGCGCTCGATAGGTGATCTTGCAAGGATAGTGTCAGAGCTTTTTCCTGATATTAAGATTCATTATGATCCGAAGGACAGCCTTATGCCTGACCGTGGAACACTTTCTGTTGAAAAAGCAAAAAAGATGATCGGGTATACGCCTCAGTATCCTATAGAAAAGGGGCTTAAAAAATATATCGATTGGTACAGGTCTATATTATAGATTAAGTGAACAACGACATGGAGTTTCAGAGTAAATATATTATAAAAGATGACTGGCTGACACTAGTTTTAAAATGCCCTTCATTCCGGCTTATTATGGAGGGTGATTCGATGCAATGCTTGAAAAATAAGAAAGATATGGAGTCGGAACATTTTACTTGCCTGCTTAACTCTACCGTATTTTTATTTAGCAAAGTGCAAACAGGCAAGATTGACCAGATTGATTTTCTTGAGGAAAACAATTTCCACCTGATCGATACAAACATAGTTTTCGAAAAAGATATTGAAGGCGGCTTCAAAGATCCAAAAGACTACGATATCCGATTTGCTTTGGCTGATGACGAATTACAGACTGTAGATCTGGCAGGTAGATCTTTTTTATACAGTCGTTTCCACCTTGATGGTAAATTTAAAAAAAAGCAGGCAGACATATTAAAGGGTGAATGGGCAGGTAATTTCTTCAAAAAAAAACGTGGTGACTCAATGGTTGTTGCAGTATCAAAAGGAAAGGTTATAGGTTTCCTTCAGTTGATTTATGATATGCCAAGGGCAACATTGGTGATTGACCTGATAGGTGTTGATAGCAAATATAGAAGAAGAGGAGTTGCAAGCGGTATGATCTCTTTTGCCGAAACTTATTGCAATGGTTTCAAGAGGATCCAGGTAGGAACCCAGCTTGCAAATATGCCTTCATTGAGATTTTACCAAGATATTGGTTATAAAATATCTTCATCGTATTATGTGTTTCACTACCATAACCTTGTTGAAAGCAAGAAAGGGCATGAATGAAAATAGGAAGCTGTGATTTAAGCAAAGATGTATTTATTATTGCTGAAATTGGCAATAATCATGAGGGAAGCTACACTATGGCTGAAGAGCTTATTGGTTTGGCCGCACAGACAGGTGTTCATGCAGTCAAATTCCAGACGTTTATTCCTGATAGACTTGTCTCGGAAAAAGAAAAAGAGCGGATACGTCAATTGAGAAGATTTCAGTTGAGCTATGATCAGTTTGCAAAACTGAAAAAAGTGGCGGATAGAGCCGGGGTCGTGTTTCTGTCGACCCCTTTTGATATAGAAAGCGCATTGTTTTTAAATGATCTTGTACCGGCATTCAAGATAGCATCGGGTGACAACAATTTTTTTCCTCTGATAGAAGCCGTTGCTAAAACAGGAAAACCTATTATCCTGTCGGCAGGTATGACCTCTTATGAAAACATAGAAACAACAAAAAATTTTATAGAACGGATATGGGAGGAGCACAATATAGCAGAACGTGAATTGGCTATACTTCACTGTGTGGTAAATTATCCGACAGCAGTCAGAAATGCAAACCTGTTGTTTATCAAAAAACTGTACGAACTTGGTGTAACTGTTGGTTATTCTGATCATACTATTGGTATTAGTGCTGCTTTGCATGCCGTTGTTCTTGGTGCGCGAATTATCGAAAAACATTTTACTTCTTCAAAGAGTTATTCTAATTTCCGCGATCATGAGATATCCGCAGACCCTGATGAAATGAAATCCCTTGTAATCAATATCCATGAGACGATGGAAATGCTTGGTGATGGGGAAAAGCGGGTCTTGGAAGATGAGGAAGCCCTGCAACAAAATGTGAGACGTTCAATAGTTGCCGGAAAGGATCTAGGCAGGGGTACAATAATTGCCATGGAACATCTGAACTGGGTAAGGCCTGGGATAGGTCTTCCCCCTGGATCTGAGGGCTTGATATTAGGTAAAGCCCTCAAAAGATCTTTGACTAAGGGGGAATTAATTCTGCAGGATTATGTGACTGAATAAATATTAAGGGGAGGAAAATGGGCTATAGATTTTTAATTACTGGTGGTGCAGGATACATTGGCTCGATTCTTGTCCCGGAGCTATTGCGACGGGGTCATGTTGTAACCGTGCTTGATAATTTTATGTATGACCAGAGTTCATTGCTTGAATGTTGTGGGAATGAGAACTTTTTTATCCACAGGGGGGATGCACGTGATGAGGGTATTGTGAAACCTTTATTAAAAAAAGTGGACTATATAATCCCCCTTGCAGCACTTGTGGGGGCTCCTCTTTGCGGGCAGGACAAAACAGGTGCAATTACTACAAACAGAGATGCCGTGAATCTCCTGTCAAGGTTTTCATCAAAACAACAGCGTATTATAGTGCCGACTACGAACAGTGGCTACGGTATAGGGCAAAAAGGTGTTTTTTGCACTGAAGAAACACCGATAAATCCCATCACTTTATATGGCAAAACCAAGATGGAGGCAGAAAAGATAGTGCTTGACAGGGGTAATTCCATTAGTTTCAGGCTGGCTACAGTGTTTGGAATGTCGCCAAGAATGCGTATCGATCTGCTCGTTAATGATTTTACATACAGGGCTGTTAAGGATAGGTTTATCGTCATCTTTGAAGGTCATTTCAAGAGAAACTATATCCATATAAGGGATGTTGCAAATGCTTTTGTGCATGCGATTGAAAATTTTGACAGAATGAAGAACAATGTTTATAATGTTGGCTTATCCGACGCAAATCTTTCAAAGCTGGAACTTTGTGAAAAAATTAAAGATCAGGTGCCCGACTTTGTATATATTGAGGCATCGGTTGGAGAAGACCCCGACAAAAGGGATTATATCGTGTCGAATGAAAAGATCGAAAAGACAGGATATAAACCGGTCTATTCAATAGAAATGGGAATAAAGGAACTGATAAAGGGATACAGAATTATTTCAAACAGCAAATATGGCAATGCATAAAGAATCGAAGATATATGTCGCCGGGCATACGGGATTGCTCGGTTCTGCGGTTCTCAGTAAATTGCTATCAGCGGGCTATATGAATGTTATTACGAGGACGCATGCCGAGCTAGATCTGACGAGAAAAACCCTTGTAGATAGGTTTTTTGAAGAGGAGCACCCTGAGTATATTTTTTTATGTGCGGGATTGACCGGCGGGATTATGGCCAACACAACATATCCGGCTGATTTTCTCTATACAAATATTGCGATTCAGAATAATGTTTTTGGAGCTGCACATAGATACAATGTCAAACATGTTGTTTTCTATGGTTCTTCGTGTATTTACCCTAAATTTTCTCCTCAGCCCATAAAAGAGGAGTATCTTTTTACAGGCTTGATAGAAAACACGAGCGAGGCCTATGCGGTTGCCAAGATTGCAGGCATTACAGCTTGCAAGGTTTTCAACAGGCAATACAAGACAAATTGCTATATTGCGCTTGTCCCAAATTCCATTTATGGCCCAAGGGATAATTTTGATGCAAACAATTCACATGTAGTATCGGCTCTTTTGGACAAATTTCATAAAGCAAAGTCAGAGCGAAGCAAAGAGATCATGCTTTGGGGTTCAGGAAATCCAAGAAGAGAATTTCTTTTCTGTGAGGATGTAGCGGATGCTTCGATATATGCTATTTTACATTCAGATGAGCTTGAAAACATCCATTATAATGTAGGAAGTGGTGTAGACTACTCGATAAAAGAACTTGCAGAGGTAATAAAGGAGGTTGTCGGGTATACAGGTTCGATATCTTGGGATGGTACGATGCCGGATGGTACACCTAAGAAGCTGCTTGACAGTTCAAGGTTCAATAAATTAGGGTGGTATCCTGTAACACCGCTGAAAATGGGTCTGGAACTGACTTATTCATGGTATTTACAGAGTGACAACATATCGAAATGATGAATGATATAGGTTTACTCAGGATGATTAAGGAAAAGGCAGGGTGGATACGCACCGAAACGTTGAATATCCATAAAAATGCACCTGAAACGAGGCTCGCATCTTCTTTATCGGCAGTTGAGATTTTTGCAGTATTGTATTACGGAGGAATTCTGAGTTATAACGCGAAAGATATAAGGTGGGATAAACGGGACCGTTTTATTATAAGCAAGGGACATGGTTCTATTTCTTTGTACCCTGTGCTTGCAGATTTGGGTTTTTTTCAGAAGGAAGAAATACAGAAGGTATGCAAACAAGGGTCTTTTTTGGGCGGCATCCCCGATGCATCAATCCCGGGGTATGAAACGATAAACGGTTCTCTTGGCCACGGTGTTGGCGTTGCCTGTGGAATTTCCCTTGCACTTCAAAAAAGAAATAAACAAGAAAGCGTTTTTGTCCTTATGGGTGACGGCGAACTTTATGAAGGATCTGTTTGGGAGGCCTTTATGTTTGCCGGAGAGCACAAGTTGGAGAACCTCAATGTCATTGTTGACAGCAATAAAGCTTCCATGCTTGGTTATTGCAGAGACATAATTGATTTTGATCCACTCGGTAAAAAGCTGAACTCTTTTAGATGGAAAGTGTTTAATGTAGACGGCCATGATATAGCCAAATTATTCGATACACTGACCAAGATGAAAAAAACACGCAAAGGTAATCCCAAAATCCTGATTGCCGATACCGTCAAAGGAAAAGGTGTGCCAAGACTCGAAAACGATCCGTTGAGCCACATAAAAAGTCTGACGCCGGAAGAGGTTGATAGTATCATCGAGAGGTTCTTTGGATAAAGAAAAAAAGGCAATGAGGGATGTTTTTATTGAGCGGATTTATGAGAGAATGCTCACCGATAAAAATGTCTTTTTTCTTACAGCCGATTTCGGATCTCCTGTGTTGGACAAATTAAGAGATGATTTCAAAGACAGGTTTATCAATGTTGGAATTGCGGAGCAAAACCTTGTAAATATTGCAGCGGGGCTTGCAACCGAGGGGTTTTGTGTATATGCATATGCAATAGCACCTTTTTTAACAATGAGGGCATTTGAACAGATACGCAATAATCTTTCCCTACTTTCAAGGGCACACAAATTGAATGTTAACCTGATAGGTGTTGGGGCAGGGCTCAGTTATGATCTTTCCGGCCCTTCACACCACAGTGTTGAGGATATCTGCATCATGAGGGCTCTTCCGTATATTGATGTTATTTCTCCCAGCGACTGGGTGCTGGCGGAGAAGATTTTTGATTATACTGCTGAAAATAAAAGGCCTAAATATTTACGTTTCGACGGGAAACCTTTGCCTGCCATTTATGACTGTAATTCATTGATAGATTTCAGAAAAGGTTTTGTCGAATTAGCCGAAGGAGATTCAGTGTGTCTTGTTTCGACCGGATATATGACACACACTGCATTAAAAGTTATCGAGGAATTAAAAAAAGAAGGTCTGAAGGCAGGGCTTATAGATCTTTATTTTCTAAAACCATTCAGCAAATTATCACTCTCTCAAAAATTGTCTAAATACAAATACCTGATAACCATTGAAGAAGGATTTATCAATAAAGGAGGGCTTGACAGTCTTATATCAACCCTGATTGAAAGTGAAGAGCTTGACATAAAGCTAAAAAGAATAGGTTTTGATGACATGTATGTATTTGATGTTGGCAGCAGAGAGTACCTCCACGGCAAGTACGGTTTGGATTATGGGCACATTGTAAATCTTGTAAAAGATATAAAAATTATTTAAAGTGATGGCACAGACAGACATAGTATTGATCAATCCGGGGAACAGAAGACAGATTTACCAAGAGCTTGGAAATGATTTTTCTGCAGTGGAGCCTCCTTTCTGGATTGCAGTTATGGCTGCATATCTTAAGATTTGTGGGTTCAAAACAGAGGTTATTGACGCAAATGCGGACAATCTTTCCCTTGAGGATATCACGACAAGGATTAACGAGATAAATCCGTTGCTCTCTTCTGTTATTGTCTATGGTTCGCAGCCATCTGCCTCGACGCAGAATATGACTGTTGCAGGCAATATATGCAGAGCCATCAAGAACAATACATCGTCAAAGGTTGCAATAGGCGGGCTTCATCCATCGGCTTTGCCAAGGCGGACACTTCAGGACGAAAGAGTTGATTTTGTGATTGACGGAGAGGGACCGTATACTTTAGAACATTTACTTCGGGTTCTAAAATCTGGAAAAACCGACTATTCATCAGTGCCAGGTTTATGGTATCACGACAGAGATGGGCTGCAATGCAATCCGAGGGCCCCGCTTATTCAGGATCTTGACAGGATATTATCTGTAGGTGCGTGGGATCTTCTACCCATGCATAAATATAAAGCACACAACTGGCATTGTTTCGACGATATTGAAAACAGGATGCCATACGGTGCAATCTATACGAGCCTTGGCTGTCCCTATTCTTGTATTTTCTGCTGCATCAATGCACCGTTCGGCAAACCAGCGATAAGATTCAGGAGTCCCGAACTTATCATAGAAGAGATAGGCATTCTTGTGGAAAGATATGGTGTAAAAAATATAAAGATCGTAGATGAACTTTTTGTGCTGAACGAAAAACACTATATGACTATTGTAGAGTTACTGATAAAAAGAGGTTATGGAGTTAATATCTGGGCCTATGCAAGGGTCGATACGGTTAATCCTGATAACCTGAGGAAGATGAAAAAAGCTGGTATAAACTGGCTTGCCCTTGGGATCGAATCATCAAACCCAAAAGTGAGAGATGGTGCTAGGAAAAAGATGAAGACAAAAGATATAAAATATGTAGTAAAAACTATTCAGGAAAGTGGAATTAGGGTGATTGGCAATTTTATCTTTGGACTGCCTGATGATAATATGCATACCATGGAGGAGACATTCCAACTCGCAGTTGATTTAAACTGTGAATTTGCGAATTTTTATTGCTGTATGGCATATCCTGGCTCTAAGCTCTACGATATTGCTATTGAAAAAGGATGGAGGCTACCCACCGAATGGCATGGATATTCCCAGCATTCCTACGAGACATCCCCTCTTCCTACAAAATATATTGATTCTAAGGAGGTTCTTAGATTCCGTGATGAGGCTTTTCACAGATATTTCGAAAATCATGGATATCTCAGTATGATAGAAGATAAATTTGGTTCAAAGGTAAGAAAGCATATACAAGAAATGACTAAAACAAGACTAAAACGCAGGATTCTTGGAGAATGAATTATGTGCATAGAAATCATATGAAAAAAATACTGATTGACAGTCTAAACAGTAACATCAATACAACGAACAATATCCTTGGCGATGATAAGTTGATCGCAGCAACAACCGATGTTGCACTTGAAATAATAAAGGCCTTTCGTAACGATAATAAGGTATTATTTTGTGGCAATGGAGGAAGTGCAGCAGATGCACAGCATCTTGCGGCAGAGCTTTCTGGTAGATTTTATATTGATAGACCTCCACTGTTTGCAGAAGCGTTGCATGTAAACACATCTTATCTTACGGCTGTTGCAAATGATTACTCATTCGATGAGGTATTTTCCAGACTGGTAAAAGCAAAAGGGAGAGCTGGCGATATTCTGGTGGGCATATCTACTTCCGGCAAATCTAATAACATTATTAATGCCCTTATGACAGCGAAAGATGTGGGTATTGTAACGGTAGGTTTTTGTGGAGCGTATAGCTATGTAATGAGGAATTTTTGTAAATATGTTATCAGCATTCCTGCAGAGGATACACCAAGGATTCAAGAGGCGCATATCCTTATAGGACATATTATTTGCGAGATTGTAGAAAGGGATTTATTTGGTGATGGAAAGGCCAGCAATTTTTCTCGATAGGGACGGGGTAATAAACAAAAAAATGTCGGAAGGAGACTATGTTAAAGACTGGAATGAATTTGAATTTTTACCTGGTGTCATAAATGCTCTATGGAAATTGAAAAGGTCTGGATACATTATTATAATTGTTACGAACCAAAGATGTATAGCGAAAGGTATTATGGATGAAAATAAGCTGCGAGAGATACACTCAAGGATGATCGGTCATTTTAAAAAAAATGGTATTGAAATAGATGGTATTTATGTCTGCCCCCATGATGAACCTGATAATTGTGATTGCAGAAAACCAAAGCCTGGTATGATTTTGAATGCAATAGATGATTTTAGAAACAAAGGGATAATAATCGACATCAAAAAGAGCTATATGATCGGTGACAGCGAAAAGGATATACTCGCTGGAAAGGCAGTCGGTTTGAAAACGATACGAATTGCAGAGGATATAATGGCTGATAACTGTTTGGTGAAAGAGAGCCTGTTGAGTGCAGTCACAGCAATAATTACCATGGAGGCAAGGGCTTGATAATAACAAGAACTCCCTTCAGAATCTCTTTTTTTGGAGGTGGAACAGATTTGCCTGCATGGTACGAAGAAAACGGCGGAGAAGTATTATCTGTAGCCATAGATAAATATTGTTATATAAGTTTACGAAGACTTCCGCCTTTTTTTGCGTATAAACATAGGATTGTTTATTCCAAACATGAGACCGTTAACGAGATTGATGAGATTGTGCACCCCGCTGTAAGAGAGGCATTCAGATTTATGAAGATAAACGAAGGCCTTGAGGTTCATCATGACGGTGATTTACCGGCAAAATCCGGGCTCGGGTCAAGTTCGTCCTTCACGGTAGGGCTGTTGCATGCACTTTATGCCCTGCAGGGAAAAATAGTAACTAAAAGAAGGCTGGCACTCGAGGCCATACATATTGAACAGGATTTGATCAAAGAAAATGTTGGCTCTCAGGATCAGGTGGCCGTTGCTTTTGGGGGTCTTAATAAGATTACATTTAAGGGAAGGCACGATATAGATATTGTCCCAATAACCATCAACCGGCAAAGAATAGAGGAACTCCAAGATCATCTTTTGCTTTTTTTTACTGGTTTTACAAGGTATGCGGACAAGATTGAGGGTGAAAAGATAAAGCAGATGCCAATGAAAAGCGTGGAATTCGAGAGAATGAAAAGGATGGTAGATCAGGTGATAGAGATTCTAAACGGAAATGGAGATCTGATTGATTTTGGCAGGATGCTCAATGAAAGCTGGAAATTAAAGAAAAGTCTTTCAAGTCTTGTGACAACACCCCAGATAAACGATATCTATGAGCAGGCCATCAGACATGGTGCAGTAGGAGGAAAAATATTGGGAGCTGGAGGCGGAGGGTTTATTCTCTTTTTTGTTAAACCTGAAGACAGAAACAGGATTATTGGTGCACTGGCACCGCTTCTTTACGTTCCTTTTCGTTTCGACTTCCTCGGAAGCCAGGTTATATTTTACAGTGAAAGCGGGGTTTGATTTATGATTAGAATTCCTTTTGGTACGATAGCGGTTACAGATAGGTCAAAAGAGATTATATCGGAAATCCTCGACACAAAAAGGTTGTCTACCGGAAAATATGTAAGGGAATTTGAAAAGAGATTTGCAGCGCTTATCGGAGCGGAAGAAGCCGTTGCGGTTTCAACCGGCACTGATGCGGATGCGCTGGCTCTTGCTGTGCTCTATGATTTTGGTGCAGTTAGGGGTGATGAGATTATCGTGCCTGCACTTTCATTTGTAGCAACAGGCAATGCTGTTTTGCAGGCAGGGTTCACGCCGGTTTTTGTTGATATTGACAGGAAAACCTTGAATATTGATGTTGCAAAGATAGAAGAAGCAATCACAAAGAAGACTAAGGCGATTATGCCAGTTCATCTGATGGGCAAACCGGCTGATATGGACAGTATCAACAGGATTGCGCAGCAATACGGACTCTATGTCATTGAAGATGCGGCAGAGGCTCACGGAGCTTCATATAAAGGAAAAAATGTGGGCACTCTTGGCGATATGGCAGCTTACAGCCTTTATGTCGCACATATCATTACAACAATTGAAGGTGGTATTGTTGTAACAAACAGAACTGACTTTGCAGAGATATTAAGGTCATTGAGAAGCCACGGAAGGGCATGCAAGTGTGAAAGCTGTGTTTTAAATACAAGTTCGTCATATTGTCCTAAAAGATTCAGTCTTGGCGACAAGTCGGATATAAGGTTTATATTTGAGCGAATTGGATTTTCATCGAAAATGAATGAGATCGAGGCTGCTGTGGGTATAGGTGCCCTCGATGTATTTAATGATGTGTTGAAAAAACGCAGAGAAAACCTTTATTACCTTATGGATAAGTTTAGCAGGTTCGAACCATACCTGACTACTATAAAAAAGGAACCTTATGAAGACATAGGCCCTCATGCACTGCCTATTATAATAGAAGAAGATTCGCCTTTTACAAGGAACCAACTTGTCGATTTCATGGAAAAGAATGGCATCGATACAAGGAGTCTTTTCCAGTCGATGCCAACGCAATGCCCTGGATTTGCTTTCCTCAAAGCGAAAGCAAGTGGTTTTCCTAATGCAGAGTATATAGGCAACAATGGGCTACATGTAGGTGTTCATCAGGATTTGGGTTTAAAAGAATGTGATTACATACTCGATACAATTCAGATATTCCTGAAAAAAAATACATAAAACTTATGGTAGACGGCATAAAGACGGTCATTTTAGCGGGTGGCAAAGGTTCACGCCTTCATGATGTTGTAAAGGATATTCCGAAACCTATGGCTCCTGTGATGAAAAAACCTTTCCTTGAATATATTATTTTACAAATATGCAGATGGGGCATCAAAGAAATCATCATATCAGTCGGCTATAAAAAAGAGGTGATACGGGAATATTTTGCTGACGGCAGAAAATGGGGTGTTGACATAGTATATTGTGTGGAAGATGAGCCTTTAGGCACGGCAGGTGCTATAAGAAAGGCAATTTTATCATCAAATGCAAATCGTTATATAGCAATGAACGGGGATTCTTTTTTTGATATAGATATAAACAGGTTGATACGATATCATGAAGAAAAAAAGGCGGTGTTTACTATCGGGCTTGTGCATGTAGAAGATACGGGAAGATTCGGAAAGGTATTGACAAGAGATAACGGAGAGGTTTTTGAATTCATTGAGAAGGGATGTAACGGCCGCGGAAACATAAACGGAGGGATATATGTCTTTGAGAGAGATATAGTCGATTTTATTCCTGAAGGCATATGTTCTCTTGAAAATGATGTGTTGCCTAAACTGGTCAGTAAAGGCCTATACGGGATGGAAACAAAGACCTATTTTATCGATATTGGAATCCCAAAAGAATATGAATCTCTTTTCAACGATCCTCAACAGCTTTACGGAAGGATTTGATAAGTAATATTGGGTTTTTTAAAAATATTAAAAGATTGTATAGGGGCATTTTCAGACAAGACTGACTACTACAGAATATGCTGGTATTTTGCAGGGCTAGCCCTGTTTTTTTATATCGATAAGATTTTTATGGGGTCTTTTGCCTTTGTAAGACTTCATGATGTTTTTGACTCCGATTACTCAAGGTATAAAATACTCGGAGAACTTTTTTATAAAAATGGTTTTTTTTCATGGTACCCTCACTATCTGGGGGGTCTGCCAGCATATGCATGGCACCACACACCCTTTTATATTTTATGTCTTGTGTCTTTGGTTGTGCCGTTATGGTTTATATATTCATTTCTTTGCTGTATGTGGATGTTTTTGGCAGGTTTTGGATTATTCAGGCTATTGAATGAATACCTGGGCATACCCAGGAAGTTTTCATTAGTTGCAGGATTGTTTTATTCAACAATTGTACAAATTCAACCGAATAGTATACCGCAGGTTGTATTCAATTATGCATTCCCTGTTTTCCTTGTATGGTTCCTCGATCTGTTTAAAAATGTTTCAATAAGAAAGAAGATCATTCCTCTTGCAGGGCTCAACTTTTTATTATTGATTTCTTATCCTGTCCTGACTCTTCCTTATTATCCCTTGTTACATGTTGCAATGATTTTGTTTGTAGTGGATCCGGATAAATTACCTGCAGAAAGAAAATCGCTTGTAATAAAATCGTGTATTGTTTGGTTTGGATACATCTTGATGAATCTCCCTGTTCTGTATAGCCTTTGGGATTATATACCATTGGCGGTGAAAAAAGTGGACCAAACTGTCCATATACAAACAAGTTTTGCAGGGATGCTTAAAGATTTTGTAGCACAGTCGTTTAACGGATTTTCGGAGGTAATGTCGAGAACACTGATGTTGATCCCGTTTGTAAGCGGCATTGCATTTTTTTCTGTATCAAAAAATTTAAGGAATCTTTATATTCTATGGTTTGCAGTTTTTTTTGTAACAACATTTTTCACATCGAAAATATCTCTTATTTTAAAAGACAGTATTTTTTTAAAGATGGATCTCAGCCATTTCTCATGGACACTGCCGTTTTTGTCAATGTTAATTGCGTCTTTGAGTATCAATATGATAATCGAAAAGCAGAAGTCTTCTGCTTCATATAATATATTTTTGGTAACTGCTTTTCTTGTTTTATGTGCTATTGTGTTTTTATTGAATCTGCCGGTCTATTTGTTTATAGCAAACATATATATCCTGATTATCATTATGTTGTTTTTAAGGTGTGTAAAATATGGAAAGCATCTTGACCATGCGATAAATATTGTACAGACAATAGCTCCAAAAAAGTTTATGCTGTGTTTGGTCATATCGATTTTTGCTCAAATAGCTATCATTTTGTTATTTTTTAAACCAAGGGCATATATGCTTATCAACATGGCGGTGTTTGTTGTTCCGATTGTGATGATGTTTGTCGTTGTGTCAGGACATATTAAGCATGGCATAAAAATGGCGAAGCCTGCGTGGATAAGGACGTTTTACATTGCGACCCTGGTAAGCCTGTGTATGTTTTTGGTTTTACAGATAAGGATTGTGAGATTCAACGGCATGGAACCCGAGAAGTATTCATACAAACTTCTCGAAAGTTATACGGTACTCGATAAGATCAAGAAGAAGGAAACCGGTATTTACAGGATTGGAGCGGTCGGTGGCATACCTCACGTGGTGTTGGCTAACCATGGGTTTGAGAGTATCGACGGACGGGGACCTATATCCAACCGTTATTTCAAGGATTATTTCAAATTGATCGTAAAGCCGCAACTGGCAGAAAAGAAGGATGAGTTGTTTTTCGATTCGTATTGGTATAATCTCTTTTTGACATGCGGAAGCGGTGATCAGAATTTTAACTATCCTCTTTTATCCCTTGCAAACGTAAAGTACCTTGTATCATCCGATAACAGCCAGAAGGCTAAAGATTTATCTGATGTTGTAATGAAAGAGAGGAAATATCTTAACAATCTGTTTTACGATATTTTAAATCCACCATTTGTCGGTAGTGACAACATGCTCAATATAAATGTATATAGGTTAAAAGAAACATTCGAAAGATGGTATCTTGCCAGTACACCGGTGATTGCGGTAAACCGCGACCAGACTCTGGATTTGCTCCTATCACAATCCGGCGACACCTTAAGAAATAATGTTATCTATGCACAGCCTGATATTGAAAAAGGTTATTTTGATAAATATGCACCGAAGAACGATCCAAGCGGAAAGATCGAATTATTGTCATATTCACCGGACAGGATAGTTTTGAATACAACAATTGCTGCACCAGCAATAATGGTTATAACAAACAATTATGATAAAAGATGGGCCGCATATATCAACGGCGTAAAGACAAAGATTGTAAGGGCAAACCATGCCTTTCAATCCTTTCTGTTGGATAAAGCAGGGTCTCATAAGGTCGACATAAGATTTGAAGATAAATTGCTTTGGATGCTTCATTATGTGATGATATTCGGTTTTATTCTTTTAAACGTTACATTGCTTCTAAATAGGTCAATTATGCCTTCAGGATCAGGAAAATAGGACGGATAATTTAAAATAAAGATGAAATACGGTAAGCTTATTGCGATAGCAGTGCTTTTTCTAATTATGGTAGCCCTGTTCTTTTTGAGAAGACACGGTTACGTTGCCCCTGATAAAATATTTGAGTTCTTGAGGCTACATCCAATATTGGCACCTTTTTTATTTATAATTATTTTTATGCTGCTGACGCTGTTTTTAGTGCCTACGCTTCCTTTAAACCTTGGCGCCGGTTTTTTATGGGGCCCAGTATGGGGTACTGTTCTTACAATAATAGGCGCGACATTAGGGGCAATATGTTCATTTGGATTGTCAAGGTATCTTATAAAAGATTATTGCGGGGAAAGATTCCGTCATGCAATGTGGCTGCACCTCAAAGATTATATATCAAAATACAACTGGAAGGTAATCGCATTTGTGCGGATTGATCCGGTTTTTGCATCAGGACCTCTAAACTATTTTTTTGGTGTTACCTCGATAGCCTTTTCCACTTTTATCTGGTCTACCGCCCTTTTTTTTATACCACCAGCGTTTCTTTTTGCTTCTATAGGCAGTATCTTTGGATGGGTGGCAATCCAGGGGAATGCCTCCGATCTCATACGCAGCATCATTCTAGTTAGTGCCGGTGCCACGATTGTATGTCTGTTTCTTTTCCTTGCCAGGAAATGGGCGAGGAAGAATAGCAAGATTGATATATAGAGAGGAGCATTTGAAGACAACATTATTAGTGATGACGCTTAACGAAATTGATGGAATGAAGGCCATTATGCCGCGCATTAAAAGAGAATGGTTCGATCAGATAATCGTTGTCGACGGTGGTTCTACTGATGGGACAATAGAATATGCCAAGCAAGAAGGATATTCTTTTTATGTTCAAAAAAGGCAAGGCTTCAGGCATGCTTATTTTGAAGTTATGCCTCTTGTAGAGGGTGATGTAATAGTTACATTCAGTCCTGACGGTAATTCTATCCCGGAATTAATCCCTGAATTGATCGAGAAGATGAGGGAAGGGTACGATATGGTGATCGTGTCCCGATATCTCGGCAAAGCAAAAAGCGATGACGATGATTTACTTACAGGGTTCGGCAATTGGCTTTTTACCAAAACGGTGAATATCCTTTTCAAGGGTGACTATACAGATGCAATGGTCATCTATAGAGCTTACAAAAAAAGCCTTATATATGATTTGGAGCTCGATAAGGACAAATGGTATACAACGCCTGAAAAACTTTTTTCGTGCAAGATAAGCTGGGAGCCTATGCTCTCTGCCAGGGCCGCAAAAAGAAAGCTAAGAATAGCTGAGATTCCCGGCGACGAACCACCTCGAATAGGTGGCGAGAGAAAGTTGCTTATATGGCGTTGGGGCGCATCATACTATTTCCAGTTCTGGCGAGATTTTTTTATCTGGCACTGAATATGTCGTCAAATAATAAATAATGGATTGAACAATGTGCGGGATTGCAGGATATATTGGAAAACAGATTCCCAATGAATCAATGATAGCGGAAACGCTACGCCTTATGAGGAACAGGGGCCCGGATCACCAGGGTTATGTTTTGTTCAAAGATAATTCAGTCAATGTAGCACTACTTCATGCACGTTTGAAGATTATAGATCTCGATGAAAGGTCAAATCAGCCTTTTTCAATAGGTGATTCAACGGTTATTTATAATGGGGAAATATATAATTATATTGAGTTAAGGGAAAAACTCGAAAAGAAAGGCATAATCTTTCATACAAAATCGGACACAGAAGTTCTCCTCCAGTATTACATAAACTTTGGGGAGAGATGTGTTGATTTTTTTGAAGGAATGTGGGCGTTTGCGGTATATGATAAAAACAAAAAACATCTATTCATCTCAAGGGATCGTTTTGCGGAGAAGCCAGTGTTCTATTGTCAATCTCCTGATGGATTTTTCTTTGCATCTGAGGTCAAGTTCCTGCAGGAGTTGACAGGCAGAAAATTCGATGTGAATGTGAGCCATATTGCAAGGTATCTTGTGAACGGATATAAATCGCTATACAAAACGGAGGAGACCTTTTTCAAGGACATACATGAAATTCCATATTCTACGAACGCTGTAATCGACAGCAGGCTAAAACCTAAATTCTATCGTTACTGGCAGCCGCAATGCGAAATTAACGAAAATATGAAACTGGAGGAAGCGATAGAAGGGGTAAGACAAAGGCTTCTCGAAAGTATGCGCATTCGTCTTCGTTCTGATGTTCCACTTGCTTTTTGCCTGAGCGGCGGCATTGATTCTGCATCTTTGACGTCGATAGCTTCCAAAGAATTTGGATATAATGTTGCGACATTCTCTATCATAGACAAGGATGAGCGTTATAACGAATATGATAACATAATGGCAACAGTAAACGATTTAGGGTGTGAACACACGCTGATAGAGATATCGCCGGATAATTTTTTTGAAAGGCTCGAAACGCTTATCGGTTATCATGATTCCCCTCTTTCCACAATATCTTATTATGTGCATTCATTTCTATCCGAGGCTATTTCAAAATCGGGTTATAGGGTGGCTGTTTCTGGCACGGCTGCGGATGAATTGTTTACGGGTTATTACGATCATTTCAACCTTCATCTTTATGAGGTACAAAAACAGCCTGATTTTGACAAGTATTTGAACGATTGGAACAGGCATATCAGTGACATAGTTAGAAATCCATATCTACAGAACCCTAAATTGTATTTTAAAGACCCAGACATAAGGAAGCACATTTACTTGAATAACGATCTTTTTGCCGGGTGTATTAATATCGAATTCATGGAGCAGTTTGATGAAACACAGTATTGTAGTTCGTTGTTGCGTAACCGCATGATGAACGAACTGTTCCATGAGGCAATCCCCGTTATCCTGCACGAAGATGACCTCAACTCCATGCGTTATTCGGTCGAAAACAGAAGCCCTTTTCTTGATCTTCCTTTGTTTGAATTTGCATATTCGATTCCAAGCAGGTATCTGATTAGCAACGGATTCGGAAAGTTCATTCTGAGAGAAGCAGTCAAAGGCATACTTAATGAAAAAGTAAGGCAGGACAGGAAGAAGATAGGATTCAATGCATCGATCAATTCATTGATTGATTTCAACAATCAGGAAAGCCGTAATTATCTTCTGGGTGAAAGCCCGGTATTTGATATTGTAAATAAAAAAAAGGTATCAGATATGATGAGGATCAACCCTATGCCTAACAGTTACAGCAAGTTCATTTTTAATTTTATCAATACAAAGATTTTTCTCGAGAAGAACAGGTAACGACAATATTTATCAGGAGGTAGAGTTTTGATTATCCTTGCTATGCAGGAGGCACATGACGCATCGGCTGCATTAATGAAAGATGGAGAGATTATTGCAGCGGTGCAGGAGGAAAGGTTTACAGGTCTAAAGGGTGATTACGGTTACCCAGAGAGATCTATCGAATATATGCTGAAAACATTTAATATCAACCCGTCGGAGATTGATGAAGTTGTGCTTGCTTCTCATAATTGGAATCCTGTACTCACAAAGATAAAGAGGAATGCAAATTTTTCAGTTGATGACTGGGTTTTAGAACAGCACGAATTTTGGAAGCCGAAGTTTTTTGAAAACCGCCAGGTTTCATATTATGAAATATACAAAGGAAGGGCTGATTTTCGTTATGATAACACATATCCTATGGACCATCTTCTGAAAGGCTATATGGCACCAGAGGAAATGGCGGAGATGGCGAAGATCCGTAAAAGTACAATCAGTAAAAAGCTGGGTGTTCCAATTGAAAAGATAAGGACAGTTACTCATGAGGATTGTCATGTTTTTTATGCCTATTTTGGAAGTCATATAAGAGGAAAGGCTCTGACATTAACATCAGAAGGCATCGGTGATTATTCAAATGGAACCGTCTGGGAGTTTACTGAAAGCGAAAGAAAAGAATTGGCCCGCACTGGAGAGAATCATTTAGGCCATATATATCAGTATGTGACCCTTATCCTTGGTATGAAACCGGCTCAGCATGAATATAAGGTGATGGGGCTTGCCCCTTATGCAAACGAAAAAGAACTGCAAAAAAGCTATAAAGTTTTTGAAAATATCCTGAAAGTTGAAGGCTTGAATATTGTCTTCGACAAGAGGCCAAAGGATCTGTATTTTCACTTCCTAGAAGCACTAGAGGGGCACAGGTTTGACGGTATTGCAGGGGCAGTACAGAGATTCCTTGAAGATATATTATGCAAATGGGTTAAAAAATGTATAGATGAGACTAATCTGAGGCATGTCGTATTCGCCGGAGGGGTTGCACAGAATATAAAGGCATGCAAAAGTATCACGGAATTGACCGACCTGGAAGATTTTTTTGTCTGCCCTGCAGCCGGGGACACCTCTTTGCCTATAGGCGCGTGCTATTTTGCAATGTGGGAGCATCTCAAAAAAAATAATCTACCCTTCGATGCAATAAAACCGTTGGATGACATTTATCTTGGCCCTCAATTTTATAATGAGCAGATATTGGAAACTATTAATAGAGAAGGGCTCGACTCAAAATGCAAATTGACGACAGGGGTTGGCCCAGAAGAGATTGCAAGTCTGCTTTCCGAAGGTAAGATAATCGCCCGTTGTTCTGGCAGGATGGAATTTGGATTAAGAGCCCTTGGTAACCGCTCTATATTGGCCGACCCGAGAAGGCCTGATACTGTCCGGAAGATAAACCAGGCGATAAAATTCAGGGATTTCTGGATGCCGTTTACACCTACGATTCTTGCAGAGCGTCAGCATGATTATATTATAAATCCGAAGAGCCTAAAAAGCCCTTTCATGACGATGGCGTTTGATTCGACTGAGTTGGCAAGAAAAGAGCTTGTGGCCACGCTCCATCCGGCGGATCTTACTGCTCGTCCTCAAGTGCTTGAAGAAAAAAGAAATCCCGAATATTACTCAATAGTGAAGGCCTTCGAAAAGATCACTGGGGTAGGGGGTGTATTGAACACAAGCTTTAACCTGCATGGTTATCCGGTAGTGTTAGGGCCTGAAGAGGCCATATTTACTTTCGAAAATTCGGAGCTTGACGGTCTTTTAATGAACGATATTTTGATTATGAGAGGATAGCGCATATGAAGTATTGCAAAAAGTGCATTATGCCGGATACAAAACCATATATAACCTTTAACTCATCAGGTGTATGCAGTGCCTGTCTGGCCCATGAAAGCAAACAAAAATCAACAGCGGGGATTGACTGGAATGCAAGAAAAGATGAGTTCGAGGCTATTATTCAGAAGACCCTTAAACAAAAAGCTCCAAATTATGATGTCGTTGTCCCTGTGAGTGGCGGCAAAGACAGCATTACCCAAGTGCATAGAGCGCTTCAATATGGAATGAGGGTTCTTGCGGTCAATGTGGATTATGGTATCAAAACGGAAGTAGGTATGCATAATCTCAACCTTGTAGCTGAAATGGGAGCAAATTTGCTTATATACAGACCTGAGCAAAGGCTGCATAAAAGGTTGATTAAGATTGGTTTTGAAGATTTTGGTGATCCTGATCTTTTGAGCCACACATTGCTGCATGCGTATCCTTTATGGGCTGCCTTGAAATTTGAAGTTCCTCTTGTTCTGCTCGGTGAAGATTCTTCATTTGAGTACAGCGGGGAGAAGGGATCAGGCGGTAAAAAGCATATTACTCGTGAGTGGTTTTCCCGTTATGCTGCGAACAGCGGTTATGATGCAAAGTTTGTAGCGAAGAATTATGGCATACCTTTTGAATCATTGAGATTTTATGATTTTCCTGACGGCTTCGAGAAATCTTCAATAATTGCTGTTTTTATGAGCCATTATTTTTACTGGGATTCTGAAGAGCATCTCAGGATAGCTAAAAAGTACGGCTTCAAGACTCTTGATCGCAACAGAGAAGGTACATACAGGAACTATGTAGGCATTGATGAAAAAATCAACAGGATTCACCAGTATATGAAAGTATTAAAGTTTGGATATGGAAGGGCGACAGACCATGCATGCGAAGATATACGGAATGGTCGAATTACAAGAAACAAGGCGAAAGAACTTGTCAGGCAATATGATACCGATGAGCTGTCGGATTATTATGTAGATGACTTCATTAAATATTTAGGTTATACGAAAAAGAAATTTTATTCAATTCTCGAGAAATTTAGAAACAAGACGATATGGAAGAAAACAGGGGATGGCAATTGGTATATCCAAGAATACTTAGAGGAATGATATGAAGCTGAACGTTAAAGAACATCCACGGGAATTCAACGCCTCGGGGATTACAATAAAAGACTATGGTAAGATAGAATTGAATGAAAACGATATGATAACGCTGATTACAGAAAGCGGCAAAGAATGTGATATAACGGCCAAAGAATGGGGTTTTTACCTCGCACCATCACTAAACGCAAGGTTGAGACAAAATGGATTCAAGGTTGCGTTGGTGAGGAATCAAGAGGGCAAGCTGTTTATAAATGCAGTGGAAATTGACAAAACAGTTCAGTTCATAGAATATCTGAGTGCAAATCAAGATAGCAGAATATTATGCTGGCTTGATGATTGGCCTTCGCAATAGAGTCAATTGTTCAGTATGGGTTTAATGTTCACTGACAAATTGTTGTCATGTTGTGATGCAAAACAGGCGAAGCGGGTTTCAGTTAACAATCTGTTTGCATTTGTTTGCTATGTGTTTGTTGGATTAATCTATCTTACACCCGTTTTTTTCTTTGGGAAAAGCTTATTGATTGATGCCTGGGACCATGTCCCTACATATGTAAGAATGGTTGACAGGGCCCAATGGCTATCCCAACTCATGATTCCTTTATGGGATCCTAAAACCTTCTCTGGACTGTCATTTGTCGACAGTGTTCCTACTACACACATTCTTAATTTACAGCCATGGATAATGGCCTTTGCTGGTAATCATACTGGCTACGCGATCTGCATTTTTATGTTCATAACATTTGGTGCATATGGCACCTATCTGCTCTGCTATCGGAAACTGCAGATCAATTGGGGATTGTCATTATGCGCAGGCAGCACTGTAGTGTTTGGTCCATTTATCGGCAATGCGTATTCGAGCGTCTTTGTCTTTTTTCCGTTTATAAGCTTCTACTTCTATAATTTCATGAACATTTTTGAGAAAAGCAGTATCCGTAGAATATTGTATAACTCAATACTTGCTTCTTTTCCTGTTGTGCTGTGCATGTATACCCAGGAGCCAAGATTCATTGAATTCATTTTTTACAGCAGTATCCTTTATTTTATTACCATGATCTTTGTAAATAACGACAGGAAGGCCTTGATCTTCAAGCAGACCGTTCTTTTTGCTCTTTTTGCAGGCGTTTTATGCGTCCTTATGTCAGGACCCATGATATTTCCTATGGTTCTGGAGGTGTTTAAGCAGCAAAGGATTGGAGCAGGTGAGATACTTCCACGAATTATCTCTTTTCCACCATGGCTGTATCTTTTAAATGTTGTTGTGGGCAATTTATATCCTCTAAATCTTACGGTATTACATGATACCCTCAGAGTCAAATTATTAGGGAGTTATTTTACGCTCTATTTTGAGTTTGTTCATATACTGTTTTATGCGGTGCTCTTTGTGTCTATCAAGTTTCTCCATAAATTCAGTACAGTGGAAAAAAGTATAATTCTAAGCGCTATAGTTTTGAAAATAATTATTGCAGTGCATGCTTATGTGCCAGGATTTATGTATTTTTGGACACTGATATTCAAAACAGGACGATTTCTGGAAAACGATACATCATTTTTCTTTAGCGCTCTTATGGTATTTATTGTGCTAAACAAGATTATAAAAGGGGATATTACTTTGGAAGGTAAGCTGCACACTTTTTCAAGCTGGCTTATCAGTATTCAAATATTGATTTCGGTTGTATTAATTGTTTTTCTGATTTACCTGAGATTCTTTTTTGATGTTAATATGTTGCTTGAAGTTGCCGGAATGCAGCATTATCTGAGTTATCTCGGCGACGTAAACCTGTTGATGGATTCTTTCAAAAGCAGATTTCCTTATCTGATACCAGGATTGGTTTGCATAATTATTCAATTATCGATTTTCAGAGAATTAATGAGGAACAAAAGTATTGCACGGTACAAAATCAGCCTTTTCATGGTAATGCTTTTTTGTACACCGTTATTTCTATCGAAGGCTTATTGGCCGTTTAACAATATCGTCGAAAGGGATAAGATAGAAACACCCGACAGACAGTTTTTATCATCCCTAAACATTCTTGACAGAGTAAACAACGTTGATCATGATGCAAACAAACTTAGCGAGGGTATGAAGACAAAAATCATATCTATTCACTCAAATGAGTCTTTGGAATGGGCAATAAAATGCTATCCACCGGCTATGATGTCGTTTATACATCATTTTATACCCGTTGATATGTATAAGTATTTCAATTATATGTACAAAGACGAGAAAAGCATAAAAAGCCCCTATCAGCGTTTTTATTTCTATCCTCAAGACAACAATCTCTTCCATTTGCTTGGAATAAACTATTTCTTTTCCGAATTGCCTGTCCATGACAGCCCTTTTGAAGCGTCTGGAAGATTTGGCAATTACTTTGTATATAAGAATCCGCACGCTTTTCCAAGGTTCTATTTTGCAGATTCAGTCTTTTTTATTGAAGACAATGATTCTATTTTAGGTAAGTTGTATTATACGCCAATTAAGAAGTTGAAAACAGAGGTGTTTGTGAACGCCGTGGGCAGAGGAGATGGGGAGCAGTTTTTCAGCAATAAAAAAAGGGATGTTTCCCTTATCATGTATTCTCCTAATAAAATCACCCTTAAAACCGAATCTCCCGGCAGGCAGTTTTTGGTGTTGACAGATACTTTTGACAAAAGATGGAATGCATATATCGATAAAAAACAAATCAATACATACAAGGCTAACTTTTTGTTCAGAGGTGTTATGATTCCTCCTGGTATCCATACGGTCGAGTTCCAGTACTGTTATCCTGAATTCAAGATTTATGTTTTAATTGCTGTTTTGACTTTTTTATCATGTATATCGATTGTCTGTATTGTTAATAAATATAACGATGTTCCAACAGGATGAAAATGAAAGCAAATCAAAACGCTTTTGAGAGATATCAGAAGAAAAGACAATCTCATTGGGACGACATTGCTCTTAGAATGGATGATTCGAAAAGCATGGGTTCTTATTATCACAGGAGATTGGAGCAGGTATATAGGTTTCTTGTTCATCCAGGACAAAAAATCCTTGAGATAGGTTGTGGACAAGGCGATCTGCTTGCATCCTTGAGCCCGCAGATAGGGGTTGGAATTGATTTTTCTATTAATATGATAAATAGAGCAAGTCAAAGATACCCCCAACTCCGGTTTATAAACATTGATGCATACGATCTTGATCTGAATGATACATTCGATGCCATCATCCTGTCTGATATTGTCAACGATCTTTGGGATGTACAGACTGTTTTCGAAAAGATAGCCAAGCATACAACACCAGAGACAAGGATTATTCTTAACCTGTATAGCCATTTATGGGAACAACCCTTGACGCTTGTACAGAAACTTGGCTTGGCAACACCAACCCTTCCCCAAAACTGGCTGACCGTGGAAGACATATGCAACCTTTTTTATTTGACAGGTTTTGAGATTATCCGTCACTGGGAGGAAGTTCTCTGGCCCCTTGATACCCCTGTTTTATCATCGTTTTTCAATCGTTACGTCGCAAAGTTGTGGCCTTTCAAGAAACTTGCCCTCACAAATTTTATATTGGCACGTCCGAGTCCGAGAGAGCCTGAAATGAACAAGGAAAAGAGCGTATCTATTATCGTGCCTGCACGCAATGAGGCGGGGAATATCGAAAGCATACTCGAAAGAACCCCGAAGATGGGCAGAGAAACAGAGATAATCTTTGTAGAAGGTCACTCTAAAGACAATACTTACGAAACCATTGAAAAGGCAATTGCAAACAGTTCGCTGCATAAATGCAAACTTTTCCGACAGACAGGCAAAGGCAAGGGTGACGCCGTAAGGCTCGGTTTTGAAAAGGCAAGTGGGGATATTTTGATGATACTTGATGCAGACATGACGGTGCCACCAGAAGACCTCCCGCGTTTCTATGAGGCTTTAAGATACGGAAAGGCGGAATTTGTAAACGGTGTTAGGTTAGTCTATCCGATGGAAAAACAGGCGATGCGTTTTTTCAACCTTCTTGGGAATAAATTTTTCAGCATAGCTTTCTGCTGGCTTTTAGGACAGCCGCTCAAGGACAGCCTTTGCGGAACCAAGGCCCTTACCAAAATAAATTATAATAAGATCGTGGAGAATAGGTCATATTTCGGCGACTTTGATCCATTCGGCGACTTTGATCTTATTTTTGGTGCAGCGAAATTGAACTTGAGGATTGTCGATATGCCGATACGTTATAGGGAGCGTGTTTACGGGGAGACGCAGATAAGCAGGTGGAGACATGGATGGTTACTTCTCAAGATGGTTGTTTTTGCAGCCTGGAGAATCAAATTTGTATGAAATTGATGCTCCAATCATTGCTCCAACACCCTTTGACGAAAGGGCTTAACATAGATGACCCGGATACTACACGGCTTAGACGCAGTATTATTCAAAAAAAAATTTTTTTAAAAAAGATTTATGAGGAATGGTATACGCTTCTCGATGATTCCTTACCAGCAGATCTTGCTGGCAGTATATTGGAGCTTGGTTCGGGAGCAGGATTTTTAAAGGAGATCATGCCGGATGCTATTACTTCTGAAATATTTTATGTTTCAGGAATTGATGTAGTGCTGGATGGGTGTGAATTACCTTTCAAAGAGGAAACATTATCCGGGATCCTTATGACCAATGTGTTTCATCATCTGACGGATATAAAAAGTTTTTTGAAGGAATCTAACCGTTGCGTGAGACAAGGTGGTATTATTGCAATGATTGAGCCATGGGTAACCCCTTTATCCATGTGGGTATACAGGAATCTTCATCATGAGCCTTGCGAAATGGAGTCAAAAGAATGGGGTTTTCAAGGGAAAGGCCCACTGTCGTGTGCAAACAGTGCTTTAGCCTGGATTATTTTCCAGCGTGACAAAAAAATATTTGAATCCGAGTTTCCACAGTGGAAGATCCAAAAAATAGAACCAATAATGCCTTTTCTCTACTTAATATCTGGCGGTATTTCTCTAAGAAGCCTCCAACCGGGATGGAGCTATTGTTTTTGGCGCCGAGCGGAAAATATTTTTAAACCTGTATGGAACAAAATGGCTATGTTTGCGCTTATTATATTAAGGAAGAATTGAAAATATGCAGAATATCGTACTCATAAACCCTTTTCCAGTGGGGCAAGGTCTCAATGATGCCACGGTGGAGCCGCCGCTCGGTTTATGCTATATAGCGGCAGTTCTTGAGAAAAACAATTATGTTTGTTGTATTATAGATGCAAATGTAGAGCGCCTGAGTAACCGAGACATCATAAACAGGATAAAAGAGAGTCCTTCTGTCATAGGAATTTATCTTAATTCATTTCTTTTCAGTGTGTCTAAAGATTTATGTGCGGAAATCAGGAAAAAATTTCCAGACAGCCTAATACTTCTTGGCGGTCCCCTGGCAAGTACTATTCCAGAGGTTCTTTTAGACGAGTTTTTATGTGACGGGATCATAAAGGGAGAGGGCGAATATGCTGTTCTCGGAATTATGAATAATATTTCGGCAGGTAAGCCAGCATTTGATGAGACAATATCCGGTGCTGTTTATAAGCTGAAAGATGGCAACATTCGTTACAACGATTTGAAGAGGATTGTTGATCTGGATGAACTACCTTTTCCTGCATTGCATTTGTTGCCCAAATTAAAGGCATATAAGTCAAGAAGTCGTAAAAAACCGATAGCTCCAATTATAACAAGCCGAGGATGTCCTTATGGGTGCAGCTTTTGCAGTAAAGATATCTTTGGGAGAAAGATTACCATGCGAAGCGCAAATAATGTCCTGGACGAGATAGATTTTCTAGTTGCGAAGTACGGAGTCAAGCAAATAGATATTCTCGATGACAATTTTGCCCAGAACAGGCAGCGTCTTATCGATATCTTGGATGGTATAATTGTACGCAATTATAACCTTGCTATCAATCTTCAGTCAGGTGTGCGTATCGAGAATATCGATGAAGAAATATTGGTAAAGATGAAGCAAGCAGGGGTTTATAAGATTGCTTTTGGTGTTGAGACCGCTGATGAGAAGTTGCTTGAAATACATAATAAAAAGCTGAATCTGAAGAAAATGGAAGAGGTTGTCTCTTTATCTAAAAGGTTAGGTTTTTTAACTTACGGTTTTTTTATAATAGGTCTTTTGGGAGAAACCGATAAAGAATTTGATCAGACGATGAGATTTGCCAAAAAAATTGATTTTGATGTAGCTAATTTTTGTATGGCCATACCATTTGTGGGTACCGATCTATTTAGAATGGTTGAGGCAGAGGGCAAGTTTTTGATCGACACAAGAAAAAATATTGACTCAGGGTTTTATGACGGTAGGGTATTCTATGAATACGGAAATCAAAAGGGGGAGGATATTCTTGCAAGGTATAATCGTGCGTATAAAGAGTTCTATTCAATAGGAAAAAAGATAAAGGTTTTTCTTGCAATACGCTCTTTCAGTGAATTGGCCTGGCTTATTGATGCAGTCTGGTTTGTTATTAAAGGTATGATAAAAAAACGTCAAGCAAAAGTTAAACCGGATATAAGGTCAAGGGATTGAAGTTTGTTGAATAAAAAACATTGGCTTGCTATAGCTGGATTTGGCATCAGTCTTGTCTTTTTGTTTTTGATATTCTCCAGGATAGATTGGATTGTATTCCTTGATACTCTGGAGAGGATATATGTGCCGTGGTTGTTTATTGCTTTAGCTTTTACCGCGATAGCAATTATGGGACGTGCATTGAGATGGAACCTGATTACCGGATTAAAGATAAACCATTATCCTTATTTCTGGAGAGCTGCAAGCATAGGTTATCTCGGTAATATTATTTATCCGGTTAGGACTGGAGAAATTCTGCGTATATACACAATAAGCCGTTCTGCAAAGATTCCTATGGGTCAGGCAATATCGAGCGTAATAGTGGACAGAATTGCTGATGGGATATCTATGGGATTATTTATGCTGTTGGTGATTGCTCAAAACAGTATTAATGTTCTGGGAGGTAAAGCGGTTACATGCGTAATTGGCTTATTTGCAGTTAGTACCATCTTAGTCGTAGTGTTTGTTCATTGGGGGGATAAGGGCCGGAACTTGATCATGGGGTTGGGAGACGGTAGATTCTATCGTCTGAAACAAAAACTACTTTTATGGTATAATCAGGCATTTGAGGGCATGCAGGTTCTGCGCAACAAAAAGCGGATTGTTGCAATAGGTTTTTTGGGTATGTTTATTTTCATTATAGACTCAATAGTTGTGTGGTTTATCATAATGGCTTTCGGATGGCAATTACCATTTTTTGCTGCAATAACCCTTGCCGTGTTTATTGAGGCAGGAAGTTCTTTGCCATCTGCACCAGGTTATATTGGGATATTCCAGATTGCCTGTGTTCTTGCGTTAAAAATATATTCTGTTGATGAATCAAGCGCTGTGGCCTTTTCTGTTGTATTCCAACTGCTTACCTTTACATTGATTTTTTTTCAGGGTATCTTGGCGGCTATTCAAAATTCTTTCGGAATATTATCTGCAATGAGAGTTGTGTCTAGAAAAGTACCAACTGAATGACCTTTTAATATCTTTGACCAATTATATTTTGTATAGAGGCGATTGAATATGTGTGGAATAGTTGGGTTTTGCTCATATCGCAGTGACAAGTTGATTAGCAAAGACATGCTGTATACAATGACAAATTCTATGTCGCATAGAGGACCTGATGATTCAGGATGTGTCTTGTTGGAAAAAGAAAACAATATCTTTTACCCATTCAAAAACATGGCTGATGCGACCAAAATTGATAGTGGCATTGTGGGGCTTGGCCACAGGCGACTCAGTATCATTGATCTCTCAAATCGAGGACATCAGCCTATGTCAGATGAGTTGAATCTTGTGTGGCTGATATATAACGGGGAGGTTTATAATTACATAGAATTAAGAGAAGAGCTTAAAGACAAAGGATACAAATTTAATTCTACAACCGATTCCGAGGTTGTGTTGAAGAGCTATCTTGAATGGGGTGCTGATTGTTTTCGAAGATTCAACGGTATGTGGGCTATTGGTATCTATGATATGAGAACCGGCAACATTATACTGTCAAGGGATCGTTTTGGGAAGAAGCCCCTTTATTATTTTAAGAATAGTGATTTTTTGCTCTTTGCATCTGAGATTAAGGCAATATTGATGCATCCTGCTGTAAGCAAAGCGATGAATATGAAGAAAGTGGCTGATTATGCAGGTCGTCATTATAGATATGTTGATTGTGATAATGAGAGTTTTTTTAAAGATATATTTCAAGTTCCCAAAAGCACGTACATGATTTTTCAGAAAACAGGTGACATCTCAGTTCATAAATATTGGGATCTTAAAGAGGTGTTGTTGCTAAGAGTTGCAATGTCCGAAGGTGAAACTGTGGAACAGTTCAGGTGGCTTCTGAAAGATGCGGTGAAAATACGTCTGAGAAGCGATGTCCCTGTAGGATGTATGCTGAGTGGGGGGCTCGACTCTGGTTCGATAACGTGCGTTGCCGCCTCACAGAATAATGATTTTATAACATTCTCAGGAATCACAGGGGAAGGATATTATGATGAATCTGAATACATCAAAGAAGTCATAAAACATACCGGTGTTAAATCGAGATTTATTTACCCTGACGCTAGTGCATTGTTCCCCACGCTAAAAGAGATGCTCAATTTTCATGACGAACCGGTATGCACGGTTACGTGGTATTTAAACTATATTATCACCAGGCAAATTTCTCAATATCATGTGCCCGTTGTTCTGACGGGACATGGCGGAGACGAACTACTTGCCGGCTATTGGGATCATTACCATTATAATTTCAGTGACATGCGGATGAATGGTGAAGACGACTCTGGGGAATTTAACCTATGGCTGCATAATCATAATCGTCCGGTAAACGAATACGATAGAGAAAGGGAATATATAGAAAAACTTCGCAACAACAGCAACATGGAAGTGGATAAATACTCACAATATCTTTCTGCCCTTTCGCCTGGTATGCTTCAATATCCAATTAGCAGCATTTTTTATTCCCCATTCAAAGGGGATCTTGTACGACGTTTATATCTTGAACTGTTTTATGAAACCGTTCCCCCTTCTTTGAGGGCTGAAGACCGCAACATGATGGCGTTTTCAATAGAGAACCGCTTACCATTCCTGGATTACCGGCTGGCTGAATTTTCATTCAAGCTTGATAATAAATATAAAATCAGGGACGGCCTAGGAAAATGGCTTCTGCGTGAGGCAATGAAGGGGATTATGCCTGACAAGGTAAGGCTCAGGAAGGATAAAACGGGCTTTAATGCGCCTTTCGATGAATGGATAAGAAATGAAAACAAAAAACAACTTGAGGATGTTATTTCTTCAAAATCTTTTATGAATACAGAAGTATACTCAATCAACAGGGTAAAAGACCTTTTTGATGAACACATGAACGGCAGAAACCATTATATGTTTTTCTGGCAATATATAAATCTTAATCTTTGGTATGAGCAGTATTTTAAATAACCTTGCATATGTACTCGGCAAGGGATTGGCAGGTCAGAGAAATGAGAATTGTATTTATTAACCCTTCACTTCGTCCGGATGCAAAAAGGAGACAATTACCCGTTGGACTTGCATATATAATGACGGCAGTCAAAAGGGCTGGTTTTGAGTTTGATTTGATTGATATGGATATTAATGACCTGTCGATGCAGGACCTCGAGGATATGCTTGGCAAGACAATGTACGATGTCTATGCTTTTGGATGTATAGTTACGGGGTTTAGGCTTGTGAGACAGATCGCAGAGATTATAAAAACCGTGAATCCAGTATCGACTGTTATTGCAGGAAATTCTGTAGCAACATCAGTGCCGGAGATCCTTCTGCAAAACACAAAGGTTGATATAGCGGTGATGGGCGAAGGAGATGTCACCATTGTGGAATTACTCAAGGCTATTGAAAACGGTAAAAATATTGAAGAAGTTCAGGGAATTGCCTTTAATAGAAATGGAAAGATAGTTTATACGCTTAAGCGTTCTGTTATACCTAAACTTGATGATATAGGGTTTCCAGACTGGGAACTGTTTGATCTGGATAAATACTATGAGTATTCAACAGCGAATGTTAATGTTTTTTCCAGAGATAATGTCATCTCGTTCCCACTCAATTCTGCCAGGGGATGTCCTTACAGATGTACATTCTGTTATCATGTGTTTAAAGGTGAAAAATACAGGAAATATTCCGCTGGAAAGATTGTCGAAGAAATTAATAGACTCCACAATAAATACAACTGCGATTTTATATCTTTTTGGGATGAACTAACCTTTCCCAGCATCAAAAGCGTTGAATTACTGGTAGATGAATTGAACGGACTCGATTTTCAATTCAGTTGGGATGCCCCTGTTAGGGGGGATTTGTTGAAAATGGAGCATGTCGGATTGATACGAGAACTGAAAAACGTTGGCTGTGATAATCTGGCATTTTCACTAGAGAGTGCAAGCCCTGAAATACTTATTGCCATGAATAAGAAATTGCGTGTATCACAATTTGTTGAACAGGCAAAAGCCCTATGGGAAGGAGGCGTGACCCCACTAACCAGTATTGTCTTTGGGTATCCGCAGGAGACACCGGAAACGATAAAGCGTACTCTTGATGTATGTGAAGAATGCAATATTTACCCGAGTGTAGGTTTTTTGCTGCCCTTACCAGGTACACCCATATATGAATGGGCAAAGGATAAAGGGCATATCAATGATGAAATTGAATATCTTTCAAGGATAGGTGATAGGCAGGATTTCCATATCAATCTGACGTCAATGTCGGATGATGAATTTGTTGACTTGGTAACAAATGGCCTGCAAGAGCTTGCGAGAAAATTGGGGCTTCAGCTCGAATCGGTTTACAAAACAGGTACTTATAAAGCGCCCGAAAAGAGATGAAAAAGGCTATAATACTCAATTCGGTTGAAGATGCTGTCCATTGTATCGAAAATGGTTTAGCTTCCGGTTGCATTCTTTTTTCTACTCACTCAGGTATAGATGTTTATTTAAAAGAAAATTATGGCTTGAACTGTCGGTGCCTGAGTTCTTTTTTAAGTGATGATAAAACCATTTTGAATAAAAGCTATGTTGCTGAATTTATAGATAATCTATTAGACGATCTGGATAAAAATGTATCTATCGAAATCAACAGACAAATAAAAACTGAAATGAAATGGTTTGCCCCACTTTATTCATATATTGGGAAGCAACACTATCTTGGATATATATCTTTTGCAGCAGCAGTAAGGAATGCGATAGATAGCAACAGACTTGAAAGTATAGCTGCATACAACAGGAAACTGGATTTCTATCTTGATACTGGCTCTGATATTTACACTTTGCTGCATACCAAATTCGACAATATGCAGATTGAGTTTATTAAATTAGATGTGCATGAAAAAGATACCATTAACAAAACCCTTTGGAGAAAGATAATTCAAAACAATCCTCTCTATTCAATTGCCAAAGGCAAGGAATACCTTTTTGATTTTTTAAGGCAATATGGATTTTCCGGGAAAAGGAGGACTGTTTTTACAGATGAACTTTCTTATAATTTAAAGTTCTTAAAGCAATATTTAAACAGATCGTTCAATGTTGTCTATTACAAGAATGATTTTTTTATAAAACCAAGTTGTTATAGTAAAAAACATTACACAAATATTACTATACCCGATCTTTCTGTCTATCTGTCAAAAAGAAAATATGATGATATCCTTGAAGCTATTGTGGCAAAAGACATAGGGGACGATTTTATAAAGAATATTCAAGGGTATACAAAAAAGATCGAAATTCTTCAGGATATCAATCGTAATTATCCTATATCTGTTGGTCTATGGTCTTTTCCTCCAATTAAGAAAACAAAAGCATTGATGTTTCAATATCTAAAATCAGAGAAAATATCCATAATCGGCGCTCAACACGGGAACTTGTATGGGGAGTGTTATGAACCGTGGCACTTCGATACCGATTTTAACAGATGTGATTACTTTATGACCTATGGTTTCGAAAGGAATGATCTTGAAAGGATATATCCTGACAGGAATATTGAAGGTAAATACCTGCCGTTCGGTTTTGTCAATAATAAAAAACTCCAATGCAATAAGAAGAAGGTCGATATTTTCTTCCCTATAACAAATTCATTTTCAGTCTTTGAAAACGGTATGAACAGGACCGCCCCTCATGAGATGACATCAAGGCAGATTGACCTACTCGTCTATCTCGACTCACTTAAAGACGTGAGCGTCTACGTTAAACCTTATATTTTTTCAGATTATACAAACTGTTCGGTGCTTCCTCTCCTTCAAAGAATGAACAATATAAAAGTTCTGTACGGAATGAAAATGGCAGATTTTTTAATGAAATGGAGTCCGAGAAGCATTCTGATAGAATATCCATCCCAGCCTCTTGCAGAGACTATTGGCCTTGATACTGAGATATTCCTGATGAACGACAGGATTCTTCCATACGACAAAAAGGTACTTGACCTTCTTAAAAAACGCGTTCACTTTTGCGAAAGCACAACGGCTGTCAAAGAAAAGATCGATCTTTTTCTTCATAATAAACTAGAAAGGAAGCGAGATAATGAATATTTTACAAGGTATGTAAATAAACTAGATACAGAAAGAAACATAACAGAATTTATTTATAACACTGTCAATGATCAATAAGCGGAATATGCAAACAGGGCAAGACGGATAAGATGCAAAGAAAAACGGAAGACTCTCTGAAAAAGAGGTATTTGTACAAACTGTCGACGAATATTATTAGTGCCGGTATTTACATGATAACACAGATAGTTGTGCCTCGTGCTTTGGGCCCCAGGTCTTACGGGGATTTTAATTTTTTAAGCAACTTCTTTAGCCAGATAATAAATTTTCTGGATATGGGCACTTCTACTTGTTTTTATACAAAACTTTCCCAGAGGCAGAAAGAATCGGAGCTCGTCTTATTCTACATGTTTTTTGTAGGTGTTGTTTCTTTAGCGGTGTTTGTGTTTGTTGTAGTTTCGCAGTTGACAGGGGTCTACAGCAGGTTTTGGCCTGCACAGCATATGCTTTTTGTCTATTACGGTGCGTTGTTTGGTATTCTAATGTGGGTGGTGCAGATCCTAAACAGGGTAACTGATGCATACGGGATAACGGTTTCCTCAGAAAAGGCTAGGATTGCCCAGAGGTTGGCTGGTTTGATAATCATACTTACGCTTTTTGGCATGAACAGGCTTAATCTTAACAGTTTCTTTTTTTATAACTATTTTGTTTTGATTGCCCTTGGGATAGCCTTTGTGTGGATAATTCATAAAAGCGGATTTCTTGATATAAACAAACTTGGGATATCGATGGTTGCTATAAAACAGTATGTTGGTGAGTTTTACCATTACAGCCACCCGTTATTTATGTATTCCTTGGTAGCTTTGTTAATAGGTGTTTTTGACAGATGGCTGCTACAGATATATGGAGGTAGTGTACAGCAGGGTTATTTCGGACTTTCCTTTCAGATCGGAGCATTTTGTTTTCTCTTTACGAGCGCCATGACACCTTTACTTATGAGGGAGTTTTCGATACTTTCTGGGGAAAACAATATTGAAAGAATGTCCATGCTTTTTCAGCGCTATGTCCCGTTGCTTTGTGGTATAATAACATTTTTTTCCTGTTTTGTTGCAATTGAAGCGGACAAGATCATATATGTTTTTGGAGGAGATAAATATCGCGATGCTTTCTATGCAGTGGCAATCATGTCTTTCTTTCCGATCCATCAGACTTATGAACATATCAGTAGCTCAATGTTCTATGCTACCGGACAAACCGTGATATATAGAAATATAGGAATTGTCGTGATGCTTATTGGGCTACCCGTTACCTATTGTTTTATTGCGCCGAAGGAGCGGTTTGGAATAAATGCAGGCGCCACCGGGCTGGCCTTAAAGATGGTATTGCTGCAATTTATTGGGGCAAATATTGGATTATATTTCAATACAAGGTTTTTAAGACTGAGATACGGTAAATATTTTCTGCTTCAGTTTGCTTGTATTGGGTATTTTCTTGTCCTTGCGTTTTTTGCAAGAGAATCTGTGAAGCATTATCTTATCCCGGCAGGGAATATATTTGTTAGCTTTATTGCTTCCGGATTGTTATATACGGTTCTTGTTATAATTTTTGTGTGGCTTACCCCGTTTATTGTTGGGTTGAGAAGGGCTGATATATCGGATATGGTTAAGTTGGCTGTAAAAAAAAACAGTAATTAGCGTTTTACATACATCTTTTTAAATATATAAACAAAAAGCTGTTACGATTTATATTTTGAATTTTGAACATTTGAATTTTTTATAGTTACATACATGGGTTTTGGAATTTATTTGTAATTTGGTTATTGATCATTTTGAGTTTAGGTTAGTCAGAAGCATTAAGCAAAAATAGTTTGAAGATTTAGGTATATTTTTTAAAATAATTTAGAGGGGTTTTAGATAAGAGCTATGAAAGATACGTATAAGATCCTTGATTGTACCATCCGCGATGGAGGATATCTTAATAACTGGCGTTTTGATAAAAGGATGGTTCGGGAGGTCTACAGGGCACTCTCAAAGGCAGGGATAGACGTTGTTGAGATTGGATTTCGTGGTACAGAAAAGTATTTTAAAAAACAGGATTTTGGCCTCTGGAGATTTACCGATATCGAGGATCTGAAGGATGTAGTTCAGGGAATAAATGGTGCAAAGATTGCTATCATGGGTGATTTTGGCAAGTTGGATACGGATGATATTACGGATGAATATCTTCAGTATGTTAGTCTTGTCAGGATAGCAGCCCATAAAGATGGTACCCCTGGTGCCATCAAACAACTCGAGGCAATCAAAAAAAAGGGTTTTGAGGTTTCTCTTCAGGCCATGGGTATAACAAGCTATACACATGAAGAAATAAATGAACTGGTTAATATGCTAAAGGACTCAACAATAGACTATAGCTATATTGCCGACAGCTATGGTTCTATTCTGCCCGATCAGATGCGGTCGCTGATCGAGCCATTCAAAGAACTCACACACATCAAAATAGGATTTCATCCACACAATGGTCTACAGATGGCATTTGCAAATACGCTTGAGGCAATAAAATGTGGTGTTGACATCGTGGATTCAACTATTTACGGGATGGGACGAGGCGCAGGCAATCTCCCGACCGAGGTGCTTCTCTCATACCTGCAACTATCAACAACAGACAAATATAATGTTATACCAGTTCTTCATGCAATAGACCGTTTTTTTATGAATATCGAGACCGATGAACCCTGGGGTTATCAACTTACCTATATGCTCTCGGGTATATTCCAGTGTCACCCATACTACCCCAAAACACTTGTTGATTATCGCGAGTATTCGATGGAGGATATTTGGAGTGCACTTGAAGTTGTTAAAAAGCTTAACCCGGTTGGTTTTTCAAAAAACATATTAAATGATATTATTAAAAGCGGGATGATAGGGGGACTAAAAAAGGGTAAAACGAGAAAAGTAAATGAATCGAAAAATGAACCGAAAAAAATAATAGATGTTCCATATGTTAATCGTCATGCCGGAAGGGATTTTCTTATACTTGCAAGCGGGCCAACGCTTAAGGAATATAAAACAAAGATAGAAAAGTTTATCAGCAAAAACGATCCGATTATAATGGGTGCCAACTACCTTTCTGGACTCTTTAAGCCGCATTACCATGCCTTCAACAACAAGAAGAGATTTGAAGATTATATAGATACAGTGGATAAGGATTCTACACTCATGCTCGGAGATAATTTGCCTGCCGACATGGTAAGGGAATATACATCACGTGTTTACGAAACCCTATATTTCATTGATGAGCTTGATGACTTTGGCATAAAGGATGGGGTTATCCAATCGAACTGCAGAACAATTGCTGTGCTGTTGATGGGCCTTGCTATTGTTATGGGTGCCGACAGGATATTTGCTGCCGGTATGGACGGATATGCTGGATTTGATCCGAATGAGGGGTTCCATTTCTACAATGAAAAGGTTGAAACGGAAGATGAGGATCTTATAATCGAGCGCCACAGGTATAATCAACACTTTCTTGAACAGATAGACGGGTGTTTGCGTGACTCAGGCAAAGAAGGCATTCACATCCTTACCCCTACAAGTCACAAGGCTTTTTATAAGGGCATAGAAAATTATATCAAGTAGATAAAAATGAACAGATACGAAGAACTGCATGATCTCTTAAAAAGAGGGGCTTTATTTAAGCTGGTCTGCGGGGCGGGCAATGAGGACATAAAAGAGGTGAGAAGGCTTGCGACTATCTATACGCTTGCTGGGGCCGCAATGCACGACCTTTCTGCCAATACAGATGTTGTTGTGGCTGCAAATGAAGGAATAGATATTGCTTACCGTATTGCACCTTCGCTCAATAAAAACATACCTATAAGACCCTACCTGAATGTCAGTATAGGGCTGAAGGGAGACCCCCATGTAAGAAAAGCGAAGATCAATAAGGCAATGTGTACAGGATGCGGTGAGTGTATTGCTGCCTGCAGACAGGGTGCTATAAATAAGGACTTTATTATTCAGGAGTACAAATGTATAGGCTGCGGGGACTGTGGTAACGCCTGTGTTTTTAGTGCAATAGAATTTATCCACAGGAAGCCAGACTTTGAAAAGATATTGCCCCGGTGTGTGCAACTTGGGGTTGAAACTATGGAATTACATGCAGTGACCGAAGATGATGAAGGTGCAATCCACGACTGGAGGCTTTTAAATAGTGTGATTGGAGATAATTTTCTAAGCGTCTGCCTTGACAGATCCGTTTTGTCAAATAAAAGACTTATAGAACGTGTAAGGTCGATGTATGAAATAACGGGCAAACGTATGATTGTTCAAGCAGATGGTGTCCCTATGAGTGGCGAAGGTGATGATTACAATACAACCCTCCAGGCTGTGGCATGTGCAGACATAGTAAAGAAAAGCGGCATACCAGTTATGATACTTCTTTCCGGTGGAACAAACAGCAAGACAGGTATACTTGCAAGACAGTGCGGAGTGAAGGCAAACGGTGTTTCTATAGGGAGTTTTGCGAGAAAGATTGTAAAAAAATATACAACACTGGATCAGTTTGATACTGATCTCGATTTAGTCAAAGAAGCGGTTTCTGTTGCTGAGTCTCTCGTCATTGCGAACATGGAGGCCATCAGTGGTTGATATCCTTATAGGGGAAGATGTTATACGTGATGTCAATTTAATGATCTTCGATAAGGATGGAACTCTTATGGAGCTTTATCATTACTGGTCTCAGATGGTGGCTATGAGGGCGAAGATTATAACAGAGAGACTGAAGCTCAATGATATTTTGCTTGATGGTTTGATGTATGAGATGGGGGTTGACACAAAAGTGGGATGTCTCAGACAGGGCGGCCCCGTAGGACTTAAAAAGAGAGAGATTGTCATGCAGTCTGCAGTGGATTATTTAGAGAGGAACGGTTATAAAGATACCTATGGACTTTGTTATGAGGTCTTTGCTGAGGTGGACAAACTGTCTTTGACAATGTTCGGGAAGCTTTTAAAACCAATCAATGGAGCGCTACCACTTTTAGATGCGTTACATAAAAAAGGATGCAAGGTTGCAATAGCAACAACTGACAGGCGTGAAAGGGCAAGGCTTGCCATGGATTTTCTTGGTTTTGGTGACAAAATCGATTTGATCGTCGGCGCCGATGATGTTAAAAAGCCCAAGCCTGACCCTGAAATTGCCCACATTATCCTGAATAATTTGAAGGTTGATCCGTTAAGTGCCGTAATTGTAGGTGACGCAGAGACGGATGTACTTGTAGGAATCAACGCCGGATTAAAGGCTTCTATAGGTGTACTTACCGGTTTTGCATCTTTTGATGATTTCAAGAAGATCACGTCCTTTGTGGCAGAAGATGTATCGAGGATTGGAGTTTCAGGCTGAACGAGGGGGTAAGACATGGGTAAAAACGTCAAGGAATTGTTAAGGGGAGGACAAGTTTTCTATGGTCCTTGGTGTACCATATCGTCAGCCCAGGTGATTAATGTAATAGCTTCAACCGGGGTTGATTTTGTAATCATAGATATGGAACACGGACCTCACTCCTTCGAAACCGTTGAGGATATGATAAGGGCTGCCGAAGTTGAGGGATGTTTTTCCGTAGTCAGGGTGGCAAAAAACGATGAAGCCCTTATCTTGAGTGCTCTCGATTTGGGTGCCACGGGTGTTATGGTGCCGCATATTGAGTCGAGAAAAGATGCTGAACAGGCAGTTTCTTATGCTAAATATTATCCGCTCGGCAGCAGAGGGTTTTCGCCTTTTACGCGGGCAGGGGGATATTCTCTTTACAATGTAAAGGATCATGCGGCGAAACAAAACCGTGAGAAATTGCTGATGCTTCTTATTGAGGGAAAAGGCGGCGTGACGAATCTCGATAGCATTCTTTCTATAGAAAATCTAAACGAAAAGGTAGATGTAATTTATATTGGTGCATATGACCTTTCACAGGCAGTGGGATTTCCAGGACAGGTTGACCATCCTGAGGTGCTTGGTATTCTTGAAAAATCCATCATGAAAATAAGAAATAGGGGTATTGCTGCAGGGGGATATGTTGCAAAAAACGATGAGGATTTGAAGTGGATGCGTGAAATGGGTATGCAGTTTATAACCTTGATGCCCGACTGCACAATCCTGTATCATGCCTTTGAGGAGAGATATTCCACGCTACTTGCGAAAACTAAAGATAGAGGTAAGGATATAAAAATATGAAAATAGTAGGTATGGTACCTGCGCGACTGCAATCGAGTCGTTTGCCTGAAAAGGCGCTTATCGATATCATGGGATTGCCTATGGTGATCCACACTTGCAAGAGGGCGCAGCTTGCAAAAAAGCTTGATGATGTTTATCTCGTTACGGATAGCGATCTTATAAAACGGGCAGGAGAGAAATACGATGTAAAGGTGATCATGACAGGAACTCACCACAAAACAGGTTCGGATAGACTTGCAGAGGCATGTCAAAAAATAGATTGTGATATAGTTGTGAATATACAGGGGGATGAACCGCTTGTAAATCCTGAGCACATAGATGCGATAGTTGGCCCTCTTGTTGAAGACCCGTCAATCCCGATATCGGTCGGGGTAACACCTTATACGAGAAAGAACAGCATATCAGACATTAAGGCAGTATTGGATTTACAGGGTAACATACTATACTGTTCAAGGACCGACCTGCCGAGTGATGCCCGTACTCCGGTCATTGAGATGCTTAAGATGTGTTTCATAGTGCCGTTCCGAAAAGACTTTTTGCTCTTGTACACCTCCTGGGAACCTACGCCGCTTGAAACCCTGGAGTTCAACGAATACTTAAGGGTTCTGGAACACGGATTCAAGATGAGGGCAGTACTAATTGAAGGCGCCAAAATAAGTGTCGATACTCCGGAAGATCTGGAAGAGGTAAGAAAATTCATGGAAGAGGACAGTATAAGATTCAGCTACATGTGACGAAGATGAATGATTTGTTGAATAATTATGACATTATCATAGCTCCGGCGAGCAAAAACGCCTTAGGTGTCTTGAAAAACCTGCCGGACTGGCAATGGTCTTTTATGGGCACAGATCCTTGTCTACGTGAAACAATCGTTACTAACTTTGGAGATAAAAACAGACATTGTTATGGCCGTGAATTGCAGGATATCTCTGTAAAACAAAAGAGTGTATTTCTGAACTGGATAGCCCTAACCGGCGAAAAACAGAAAAATAATGTATGGTGGGCTACAAGGATGGCTTACAAGAATCCTCTGAAATCGGATTTTTTTCTAAATTCTTGTTTTTTGGTTCTTATCAGAAAATGGATTCAAAGTGGAGTTAAAAAGAGAATCGTCATAACTGAAAACCCATGGCTGTTGCGGGCATGCTTAGAAAATTTTAAAGATAAAAAGGTATATATCATAGCGGATAGGAATTTTTATGCAAAAAAATTACTGATCAGACAAATAGCATCTTATGCAAAGGTGTTTATGTATCTGTTTGGGGGATTTTGGCTATGGACAGCAAACAAATTTCTTTCTTTTTGTTATCGTAATGATTTTAGTGAGTTGCTGAAAAAGAAGTTTGATGTATTAATATGTACGTGGGTTGAGGGCCGCTCATTCAACGGCTCAAACAATGCGTTTTCGGATCCTTATTTGGGTAGCCTTAACGGTTTCATGTTAAAAAAACAATATGATACCGTTGTGTTGTCTCTGCCATTTTTACGTTTAAATCTCCTGAAAAAATCCTATCTTTCAAAAAAGGTAATTCCTGGTATTTATTTTGCCAATCTTACCGATATTATAGGATCTTGCACCAAAATTAATCCTGTAAGAGGCAGCGATCATATTCCTTTGTTCGATGGCCTGAATATAAAAGCAATTTTTGATTTTGAGCGAATATATGAGCGATGGCTGGTCATCCACGCATATCTACATTATAGGATTGTTAAAAATATCTTTTTAAAAAAGCGGCTGGACTGTAAGTTTGTGGTTTATCCTTTCGAAAACCAGCCCTGGGATAAGATGATGATTACCGGGGCAAGGGAAAGTAAATCGGACTGTAAATTCATTGCATGTCATAACATTACGGTTCCCATGTTTTTTCTTAATTTTTTCCTCGGGGACAAGGAAGATAAAATTCACCCCCAACCCGATACAATTGTGGCAAATGGCCAATATTGGGAAAAAACCCTTAAAGATGCGGGTTTTTCCTGTTTGATCATGAACGGGGGTTCGTTAAGATATAGTCCTGTTGCACAGACTACTCAAATGGCAAAGAAGGAGGTTCATGCAAGCAGGAATGTCCTTGTACTGCTTTCGAATTCACTGGATTACACTCTCGATTTGTTGTTCTATATTTTGAGGGTCAACGAAAAAGATAAAAACTATCTATTAAAGCCACACCCAGATACACCGGAAAAGACCATCCGAAAATACATCCCTGAATTTCCTAAAAATTTCAGGTTTATCGGTGGTGCAATGGATCAGTGGATGAAGGAGGCCGAATGGGCTATACATATAGGGACGACTGCGGCGATTGAATGCATGATGAACGGGATCGAGGTGATTAAATACGTACCTGAGCGTATTGACCTCGACCCCCTTCTTGGAACTGATATACAGCAATTAGAAGTAACCGACAAGGACAAGTTTGATTTTGGACAAAAAACTGATTTTCCTTATCCTGACAGTAACATTATTGCAGAACCTTTTAACGAAGAGGCATGGAACAAGATTCTCGTAATTTAATAAAAATAAACTCAAAACATATAGTACAAAGACATGAAAATCGAACGTATCTTTCTGTTATCACCGCCTGCTTATACCTTTAAGTCATTGAGGGATGTAAACCCATTGCCGCCTATGGGGTTAGGCTATTTGGCATCTGTCATTGAGGGAATGGGTATTCAAGTGAAGATTCTCGATTGTCTTTTGCATGGATGGGAAAACGAGGAGGATGTTGATGATCTTATTACTCGTGTTGGTTTATCAGATAAAGAGATCGCTCGCTACATACAGGATTTTAACCCCCAGGTTGTAGGTATAAACTGCCAGTTCAGCAGACAGTATAAAATCTATCACAGAATGTTTTCCATCGTAAAGGAGTCGTTGCCTGATTGTATTACAATTGGGGGCGGTCCCCATACATCGGTGTGCCCTGAAGAGGTTCTGCAAGATCCGAATTGCGATTATATACTTATAGGTGAGGCAGAAGAATCCTTAAAAAATTTTATTCGATCGCTTATGAACGGATTAAAATTTGATAACATTGACGGTCTTGGATGGAAATCAGATGGCAAAATGATAATTAATACAAAGCAGGCATGGATAGAAGACCTTGATTCAATTCCGTTCCCTGCATACCATCTGATGGATCTTGAGAGATATTTTGGTCTTCCTTTTTCTCACGGAATCAGGCATAAAAGTCGTTTCAGTCCTATCATAACGTCAAGGGGGTGTCCGGCACACTGCACGTTCTGCAGTGCGGACAAAGTATGGGGCAAGCGCTACAGGGTTCGATCGATTGAGAACGTGATTGAAGAGATGCGGTTTCTGAAAGATACGTATGGTATTGAAGAACTGATGTTTGAAGATGATAATGTGACTGCCGACAATAAACGTGCAAAAGAGCTTTTTTCGCGTATGATCGACGAAAGATTTAATTTTATCTGGGATACTCCAAACGGAGTAGGCGTTTGGAGTATGGATAATGAAATGATTGATATAATGAAGGATTCCGGATGCATAAAGTTAAATTTTCCCGTTGAAAGTGGTTCGCCCCGTGTCCTCAACAAAATTATAAAAAAGCCATTGAACCTTTCAAGAGTGGAAGGACTTGTAAGGCATTGCAGGGAGATAAACCTTGATTATGGGATTTTTCTTGTAATAGGCATGCCGGGTGAAACGATGGATGACATCTGGAAGTCGTTCAGGTTTGCTGCTGCTTGTGATTGTTATAATCCGCATATATCGATAGCAACCCCGTATCCTGGAACTGTACTTTTCGAAGAATGCATGAAGAACAATCTTTTTTCAAAGGAATTTAGTTTGGACGATCTTTTCATACGTAGCTTCATGATAAAAACGAATGACTGGAATGATAAGCAATTAAGAAAGACAATAATAAAAGGACATTTGCTGCTGAAATACCTTCAATTTGTGAAACATCCTGGTAGCTTTTTCAGGTGGGTAATAAAAATGGCTATGCAGCCGCTTGCACTGATAAGCTATCTAAAAAGGATCCTATTCTATAAAAATTAAGGCATGAGGTTATAAATATGACGGAAAGCTCAACTAAACAGATACAAGTCTCCCGTCCGAGCATTGGAGTCGATGAACTTGAAGAAGTTAGGAAGGTTTTCGAAACAGGCTGGCTTGGGCTTGGTTCGACAGTTTTTGAATTTGAAACCAGAATAAGAGATTTTTTGGGTGCCAAACATGTTATCGCTGTAAATTCCGGCACAACTGCGCTTCATATTGCGCTTGATGCGCATGGTATTGGTGAAGGCGACGAAGTTATTGTTCCTTCGCTCACTTTTTGTGCAAGCATACAGGTTGTGACAGCATTGAAGGCTATTCCGGTGTTTTGTGAGATAGAACCTGATACGCTTAATATAGATATTGAAGATGCACGCAAGAGGATAACCCATAAAACAAAGGCCATTATGCCGGTACATTATTGCGGAAACTCCTGCGACATGGACGAGCTTCTGAAAATAGGAAAAGAAAACAACATTTTTATTATCGAAGATGCCGCCCATGCCTTTGGCTCAAGCTATAAAGGCAGAAAAATTGGGAGCTTTGGCGATGCTACATGTTTTAGCTTTGATCCTATAAAGAATATTACCTGTGGGGAAGGCGGCGCAGTTGTGCTATCGAATGATACAATTGCAGAATCGATGCGCAGGAAACGTATACTGGGTATAGATAAGGATGCCTGGCACAGATATGAAGGAGAAAGAAGCTGGTTTTATGAAGTGACCACACAGGGATACCGTTATCATATGAGCAATATTAATGCAGCAATTGGGCTTGCGCAACTCAGAAAATTCGATATACTTTCTGAAAAGAGAAAACATATCACAAATGGTTATAATGAACGGTTAAACGGCATAAAAGGTATAAAATTAATTCGCTGGGACTTGAAAGAAACAGTGCCTTTTATGTACATCATCCATGTTCAGGATGGAAAAAGGGATGAGTTAATGAATTTTCTCAACGGAAAGGGTATTGTAACTGGTGTACACTATATTGCAAATCATATTCAGCCTTATTTTTCAAAATACTCTAATCCACTTCCAGTCACAGAAAGTGTGTGGGAAGACATACTGACCTTACCGCTTTATCCGGACATGACAGATAAAGATTTGGCTTTTGTGGTAGATTCTATTAAAACATTCTTTGATCGGTAAAGTGAACCCTCTGCTCAGCATAAATCTTTGTTGTTACAACTCTGAAAAATATTTGAGAGAGACGCTGGATAGCGTAATAAATCAGACCTTTAAGAAATGGGAGCTTGTTATAATAAACGATGGTTCTTCTGATTCGACGGAAGAGATAATCCTTGAATATATAGATAAGGGTTATCCTATAGTGTATCACAGCCAGAAAAACAAAGGACTTGGTTTTTCACGAAACAAAGCTTTGGAATTATCCCGAGGCGAATTTATTGCCTTTCTGGACCATGATGATGTGTGGCTTCCTGAAAAATCGGAACTACAGATATCTTCTTTTTTAAACGACAAAGATGTAGATTTTGCATACAGCAACCTTTATGTTCTTAAAAATGGCAGAAGAAGGGTCTGTTATGAAAAAAGACAGCCTGATGGTCATGTTTTTGAAAAATTTATGTATCATTACCCTGTTGCCGTTTTGACTGTTATGATCCGGAGAAAAGCTATAGATAGGTTAGATAGTCTTTTTGACCAGAGACTTTGTCTTGCCGAAGAATATGACCTTTTTATGAGGTTATTGTGCAAATCAAAGGCTGTTTATATCGATGCTCCGCTGGCGGTTTACCGTGTTCATCCCGACATGAACAGTATTAAATATTTTGAGAATTGGCCTGAAGAAATGGCATATATAATTGAAAAGATTAAAAGAATGGACACTACGCTTGAAGTAAAATATGATGCGGGCTTTAGATATTTGAATGCAAAAATAGGATATTACAGGGCAAGGACAGAAATGGCCAAATCAAACAAGTCAGGTGCAAGACAGTATTTAAAACCTTATAAGTGGACCGACAATAAGTTTTTGCTTCTCTATCTTATGACATACCTTCATCCATGGGTTTGGCGAAAAGTTCATGCACACAGAGATGGGGGTACCTTTTGCGAGCCTGTTTGAAGGCGATACCTTTTATATGATTCTTGTTACCGGTGCAACAGGTTTTATTGGCAGGCATCTCGTGAAAAAGCTTCTTGAAGATGGAATTCCGATATATGCCCTGACGAGGAAAGACGACTTACTTTTACCCAAAGATAAAAAACTTACGATAATCAAAGGTGATATCAATCGACTAACCGAATTCCCTCAGGATGTTACCTGTATTTATAATTGTGCTGGTGTTATCTCACGTGAAGAGCAAATGGTCGAGACAAATGTCAATGGTACAAAAAACATTGCCGATATTGCATTAAAAAAAGGCTGCCGTTTGATACATCTATCAAGTGCTGGTGTTGTTGGAAAATGCAAATCAGACTACATCGACGAGAAAACCGAATGTAATCCGCAAAGTCTATACGAACGTTCAAAATGGGAGGCTGAAAAAATTTTAATAGATTACGTAGCAAAGGGACTGAAGGTACAGGTTCTGAGGCCTACTATTGTTTTTGGTACAGACAAGGATTATACAAAAGATAGTTTCCTGCAGCTTGTAAGCGCTATAAAATCAGGGCGGTATGTAAATATAGCTGGTGGTAAGGGTATTTATAATATTGTGCACGTTGATGAAGTTGTAAGGGCTTTGTGTTATCTGAATAATGATAAGATTCTGAATGGACAGATATTTTTTGTAAATTCACCCATCACTTTCAACGATTTTTCGAAGATTGTCAAAAAAGAAACTGCGGATTCTTCAGATAAAATCCACAGCGTGCCTTATGTTTTTGCATTTCTTGTTGCGCTTGTATTTGTCACAATTGAAAAGGCTACAGGGAGAAGAGCGATAATGAACTTTGACCGTTTAAAAGCGCTGACAAATATGAAGATATTTAGCCAGAGACTAATTGTTGATACCACAGATTATCGACCCATGCGAAGTGTTGAAGACTATATCAGGCGAACATGTCAGGAATACTGGAAACTTGGCTTACTTAACTGACACATGATAAAAATGAAAGTCTGTTTTGTCGCAGCCGTTGATTCTACAGTAAAAGTTTTTCTTGTTGACCATATAAAGGCTATTAGCCAATTTTTTTCAGTTGACATAGCTGTGAACACGCCGAATAAAAGTTTTTTGAAACCGTTTGACGTGGATGTGCCTGTTGTGCAGATAGGCATTAAGAGAGAGATATCTATTTTTTCAGACGCCAAGACGGTAATTGAGCTTTACGCGCTTTTCAGGAGAAAAAGATATGATATAGTCCACTCCGTAACACCGAAGGCGGGTCTGCTTTCAATGATTGCGGGGTATTTAGCCAATGTTCCTGTACGGATTCATATATTTACAGGGCAGGTGTGGGTTACCAGGAAAGGTTTAAGCAGGTGGTTCCTCAAGACATTAGATAGAATACTGGTTTTGTGCGCCACGCATATACTTGTTGACAGCCGTTCCCAAAGAGATTTTCTCATAGAGCAGGGTATTGTATCGAATAAAAAATCCAGCGTTCTTGCAGATGGTTCAATCTGTGGTGTTGATACGGATAAGTTTTCGCCGAACGTTGAGGCAAGAAAACGTATTAGAAAAGAATACGGTATATCGGAATCAGACGTTGTTTTTCTTTATCTCGGCAGGTTGAATCGAGACAAGGGACTTCTCGATCTTGCCCATTCTTTCAATGAGGTATGCTCCAAATATGATAATACCCATCTTGTCATTGTTGGACCTGATGAGCAGGGGGTAGGGGAGGAAGTTGAGTCAATATGTGCATCCTGTAAGCAGAAGGTTCATATTGCCGGTTATACGGATGTGCCGGAGCAATATTTTGCATCCGCGGATGTATTTTGCCTGCCGTCTTATCGGGAGGGTTTTGGCGTTGTGATAATTCAGGCTGCATCAGCGGGGATTCCTTCGATTGGAACAAAAATATATGGCGTTGTTGACACGATTGAGGACGGAAAGACAGGGCTACTGTATCATCCTCGAGATGTGGATGGCCTTACTTCGAAGATGATAGAGATGATAAAAAGACCCGATTTAAGAAAAATGATGGGTACAAATGCGCGTATCAGGGCATCTGAAAAATTTTCAAAAGGAATAGCTACAAAAGCCTTAGTAGATTATTATAAGTCTTTGCTCCTTGCGGGTAATTAGTAAGGCTTTTATCCAAAGAAAGGAATAATCATATGAATCGGATGAAAAAATATCTCATCAACATAGCTCTTGCATTGTTCACTATCATTTTAGTCCTTTCCATTGCGGAAGGCATTCTAAGATTGTTCGATTATAAAAAGCCTCTTGGTGCCCGCCAAATGAGATATTACTACAAGCCAGATGATATTGCCGGTTTTGATATAGTGGAGAATTGCCCGACAAGAAGAATCCATCACGAAGGCAAATATTATATCGATATTTGGTCGAACGAGCTTGGTTGTTTTGATAGACCCTATAAACAGGAAAAAGATTATATATTGCTTGTTGGCGACAGTTTTACGCATCAGTTTTCTTCGTTTGAGAACAAATGGGGGACGCTGCTTGAAAGTAGTATTGGTATGAGGGTTTTAAAGTGTGGCGTTTCCGGCTATGGAACGAGGCAGGAGTTGTTGAAGGCGGAAAAGATCGTTGGGGCGGTAAAACACGTTCCAAAGCTTGTTGTGATTGGATATTTCTTGAATGACCTTGATGATGATTATAGGTTTCCCCCTTTCGTTGAGACAAACGGTTTTCTTGTAGAAAAGAAAAAGATAGTAGATTATAAAACAGGCGCCATTGAGGTGCAAGATGATGCGAGCCTTGAAAGACACGCAAAATCTTACGAGGGAAAGATAGTTTGTAGTAAATACGATGAATGTTCTGCGTGTAGTTCTATTTTTAAGAGGTGGAAGTGTTACATAATCGATAATTCAGTGCTGTCGGGCAGAATCAGGCATGCTACGAGCCAGATTAAATCGATTATTAAAGATATGAAGGTAAAGGTATTGAAAGAGACAAAAAAATCAATGCCTCTCGAGACCGATATGCTTGAACTCTACCCCATTAAGGATTTTCCGTGGCTTTATGGGGCATGGGAAAACCATTTTGAGAATCTTCGTAATTTTAAGCGGTTTACAGATAAAAACGGAACTAATCTGCTCGTTGTCATCATTCCAGCAAAAGAGCAGGTATATCCATATTTTATAAAAGACAAGAGTATCGACCTGGAGCAACCCAATCGGTTTCTAAGTGGGTTTTTTCAAAGAGAAAGCATCCTTTATGTCGATTTACTTGAACCCTTTCGGAAATATGCAAGAAAAGGAACATCAGAATTTCTTGACCCGGAAAAAGACCTCTATATGAGATTGGACAAACATTGGAGCAAAAAGGGTGAATATCTTGCCAACCTCATTGTGTCCCATTACATTATTGAAAAAGGGCTTGTTAATGTGCCAGATAGAGAGAAAAGACTCGAACAGATCAGGAAAAACATAAGCAACTTTAATTAGCCTGTTTGGTGATGGTTATTAAAAGATGTTTTGATATCGTTGCTTCGTTGTTCGGGCTTATACTGTTTTCGCCGGTAATGCTCATAGCGGCGTTTATGATTCGCCTTAGTATGGGTAGCCCTGTGTTTTTTCGCCAGCAAAGACCTGGATATAAAGGCATACCGTTTCAACTGGTTAAATTTAGAACCATGAAACCGGTATGTTTGGATGGATTCAACGATCAGAGCGATGAGGTTAGGCTGACAAAAATGGGTAGATTTTTGAGGCGGACGAGTCTCGATGAACTGCCTGAGTTTTGGAATGTACTGAAGGGTGAAATGAGCATTGTAGGTCCGAGACCCCTTCTAATGGATTATCTGTCACGATATTCTTCAGAACAGGCAAGAAGACACGACGTCAAGCCGGGCATTACAGGTTGGGCACAGGTGAATGGGAGGAATGCAATCACTTGGGAGGAAAGATTCAAACTTGATGTCTGGTATGTTGATAACAGGTCTTTTTTCCTTGATATGAAAATTCTATGGATGACGCTTGCCAAGGTATTTTTACAGGAAGGGATAAGTGCAGATCAGTGCGCTACGATGACAGAGTTTAAGGGTTCCGAGCAAAAAAGGAGATAGACACATAGAATGCAGAAACTTTTGATAGTTGGTGCCGGTGGTTTTGCCAGGGAGGTACTGTGGGCTTTCAGGGAAGACAATAAGCTTCGTCAATGCTGGGATATTCTTGGGTTTATTGACGAGGACGCTGCGAAACATGGAAATATATATTGTGATGCTACTGTGTTGGGCGGATTTGAATGGCTTGAAAAATCTATTCCGTCGGATATAAAACTTATAAGTGGGGTTGGAAACCCAAAGACAAAAAAGCGTTTTTTTGAAAAATCAAACCATTTGGGGTTCGGGTTTTGCACCCTTGTTGCCCCTGACGTAAAAAAATCACCATATGTAGAGATCGATGAAGGTACAATAATTACTGCCGGAAATATCATTACTACCCAGGTAAAGATAGGAAGACAAGTTACAGTGAATCTTAATTGCACAATCGGGCACGATGTCATAATTGAGGATTACTGTACGATAGCTCCAGGTGTCAACATTTCAGGCAACGTAAAGATACGTGAAGGCGCAAAACTCGGTACTGGAGTCACAGTTTTGCCGGGTTTGACAGTGGGCAGGTGGTCAGTGGTTGGCGCCGGCGGGGTTGTGACTCGGGATATCCCTGACCATGTAATTGCTGTTGGAATTCCTGCAAGGGTAATAAGATCGACATGATAAAAGAAAGATTTAAAAACCCTTTTATCATGTCGATCTTCCTCTTTTTATTTGCTTTAATGTTAAGGGTTTATGTGGCCTTTACTGCCAGCGTTATTACACCTGATGGTGTAAATTACATAGAAGCTGCCAAAATGATTATCGACGGCGACCTACGCAAAATAGTCGATATCAGCTTTATTAATCTTTATCCATTTTTGATCGTTGCATTTCAAAAGATTTTTATTAACTGGGAGACGGCAGGAAGGCTCGTTTCAGTTGTTTTTGGCTCTATTGCAGTTATACCGTTTTTTCTTCTTGTAAGAGGTCTTATAAACGAGCGTGTGGCTTTTGTGGCCGCACTTTTCTATTGCATAAGCACGAGACTTGTGGATTATTCGAGCGATGTGCTGAGAGAGCCAGTCTTCTGGTGTTTTTCAATATCTGCTTTATACTTTGCCTGGAAAGGCATAACCAGAGGGAATACAATATTTGTCGCATTGGCAAGTATATTCATGGGACTTTCCATGTTTACACGCTTTGAGGGCGCATCTTTTGTATTAATAATAATTCTCTGGATGATCTGGTATTGGATGGATGGTGCTATTAGCCTGAAAAGATTACTGTTTATGGCATTTGTTTTTGCTATATCGTTACCTTTGGTTGCATTGCCGTTTTTAATTAATCTGAAAAATTCTGTTGGGAAATGGGAGTTTGGGCTGGTAGGCAGCAAACTGCCCCAGTTTTTTGTTGTTAGTGATGCAAAAGATGATTTGGAACTGAAGCAGGAAGTTCTTAATCAAACAACGACTCGGTTCAGGGCCTTTTATGATATGGCTTCAAGACAGAAGCATTCGGTATATCTTTCAGAGGCTGTATACAAATTTGCAAAATCATCGCATCTGGTCTTTTTTATACTTTTTCTTTTTGGGGTGATTAAAAGAAAATATATTCCTCACAGTAGGGGAGAAATTCCTTTTTTAATATGGTTCACTATATTTTTTTTAAGCATCTATGTTTATATGGTCAAAACAAGCTATCTAAGCACGAGACACGGTCTTCTTCTGGGAATACCTGCGCTGGTTTGGGTTTCTATCGGTTTTTTTGAATTAAAGGGGCGTATCGGGCATCTGTTAAGCAAAGGCTCAGAAAAACTGGCCAATATGTCGAGGTACGCAAACGCCGTTCTTCTTTTGATAATTTTTATTATAGTTCTTCCGAATGCGCTTACACCATCCGGCAAGGATAAGATTGAATTGAAAAAGGCCGGTTATTACCTGAAAAAACTCGGGTATTCAGGTGCAAAGATTATAGGAGAACCATCTCTCAGCAGAGTTGGTTTTTATGCAGATGCAAAGTTTATTGCCATTTATCCGGGTTTCGATTTAGCCCAATATCTTGACCATTCCAAAGAAAATGGAAACTATTATGTTATGTTGGATGATAGGACGATCAACACATATATGCCAGGTTTCAGGGAAAGCCTTGATCCAGCGAAATTCGAAAAGGTATCTTTACCTCAACTTGAGAGTTTTAAAGAGTATGCAATAAGCGTATACAGGATAAAGAACGAGTAAATGAAAATATTAAATTCAGCGTTCATCAAAAGTGTAATGTCCTTTGATGACAAAAAAAGGGAGGATTTACCTGAAATTGCATTCATCGGCAGATCTAATGTAGGGAAATCTTCAGCGATAAACAAGCTTTTGATGCAGAAAGTAGCGAAAACAAGCTCAACGCCGGGCAGGACAAGGGCTATTAACCTGTACAGAGTGGATTATGAATTTAAGAATATAAAAAGTTCATTCTTTATTTCCGATTTCCCCGGTTTTGGGTATTCGAAGGTATCGAAATCAATATATCATGGTTGGCAGCAGATGATAGAGACGTACATCACCAAAAACTTCAACATAATAAGAATATTGTGGCTGTTTGATGTGAGAAGAGACCTCGACGATCTTGACAAAATGCTTATCGAATGGCTGGAATACATCGGTATGCCGTTTTCATTTGTAATTACCAAGATTGACAAGTTTGGCAGGGGTGAGGCTGCAATGAAAAAGAAAATGTTTGATAAAATATTCGGCCCCGATAATGTTTATAACTTTTCTGCAAAAAGCGGCGATGGGCGAAAAGAACTCCTTTCGCATATATTATCTTTAGCGGATAAAGCTCAAAACATTAAAACCTAAACAAATTCAAATTGATAATATACCAAAGCCTATACAAAAGCTTAGAATACAAGGATGATGGATATGACCAATATTTCAAATTCAGACATTAGTGTTTAATAATATTATCCATCATTGTAGGATGTTATCTCAAATCATTAAGGTTGAATATAGATTTAAACATATAATGCTTTGATTCTATAGCCTCTTTACCACCTTCGAGCCTGTCAAGTATAGCTATTGTGCCCTTTACGTTGTAACCGGCCTTTTCAGTTACCTCTATTGCCCTTAAAGACGAACCCCCTGTTGTGATCACGTCCTCCAATATCACAACATTCATTCCCTTCCTCAAGTTTTTCCCACCCTCGACCCAGAGGTTCGAGCCGTGACCTTTGGGTTCCTTCCTGATAAAAAATCCCTTAAGATTGTCATTCCGCCTATAAGCCTCAAGTATTACTGCACACACAAGAGGATCCCCGCCAATGCTTACTCCACCAACTGCATCAATACCAGGTAAATTTCTTACCATTTCGTACATGATGTTTCCAACGAGGTGCATACCTTCAGGATTCAGGGTTGTCTCTTTGCAATCAATGTAAAATGTGCTTTTTTTACCGCTTGTAAGCACAAAATCCCCTTCCTCGTATGATAATTCTTTCAGTAATTTCAATAATCTTTCACGTTCGCCCATGTAGTATTCACTCCCTGATGTTTTGATGAACAGAATAGTATTTTATGACTTAAAACTCAATATCCAAAATTAAAAACTTCATTTATCTTTGTACGAAAAGTTCCATTGTCTGGTTTTTTTGCTAACCCTCCAACCCTCCAGCCCTCTATCTTTCTCCACTCGAATTCTTGAATCCTCGAATCCTCGAACCCTTCGCCTTTCTGGTTTGAAGAATAGTTTATTGTCCATGAGGTTCCAGGGCAGTTTTGAAATAATCGATCATGTCGTTATCGATAAGAACGAAATTTATCTTCTCAAGTGACGATTCTTTGTATTTTTTAATAAAATTAATGGTTTCATCGGTGATGACCTTGGCGCATCTATCCTTTGGAAAGCCGAATATGCCAGCGCTGATAGCAGGCATCGAAATTGTCTTAAAACCTTTTTCAACGGCAAGCTTTAAAACGTTTTGTACGGCGTTTTTCAGCTTGTTTTCTTCATCTCCCTCTCCCCAGCGCGGGCCTACTGCATGAATTACATATTTGGCCTTAAGCTTGCCGGCAGATGTTATGGCGCAATTGCCTACAGGTACAAAACCAATTTTATCACTTTCTTCCTGTATAATATTGCCTCCTTTTCTCACAATTACACCAGCGACCCCACCGCCATGCTGAAGATGAGAGTTGGCAGCATTTACAATGGCATCCACGTTGCTTTCCGTCAGGTCACCCTTTATGATGTTTATACTTGTTTTCCCTATTACAATGTTTTTTACAGTTTCCATATTTACCCCCGGCTTTATTAAAACTGTTCAACGTTCAATGTCCAACGTTCAATGTGTCAAGTTGTGACAACAAAAAACGTTTTCTATATTGGTATTTGTTTCATAATTGTAATATAAAATGGGGAAATGGAAAAGAGAAAAGACCGGCTCAACGATCCCATCGAAACAATTAAAGGGGTTGGTTCAAAAATTTCTGCCAAATTTAAAAAAAGGGGGTTAGAGACGGTAGAAGACATATTTTATCTTTTACCTGTCAGATATGAGGACAGAAGGGATATATGCAATATCTGTGATGTAAAAGAGGGCACAAAGGTATCGGTTTTGGGGGAGGTTGCTGCTTATAAATCATTATTTTTCAGGCATTCGAGAAAGAAGGCGTTTGAAATTGTTGTTGATGATGGAACAGGTAGCTTGTCTATAAAACTGTTTCAGTGGAATAATAACTATTTGCGAAATATATGTCATAAAGGTAACCGCCTGCTGTTGTCTGGGGAGATAAGCAGGTTTGGTGTACAACTCCAGATGGTTCATCCAGATATAGCTGTCATCGACGATGAAGGTGAAATAACGAATTACCAGATGATCCTGCCTGTTTATCCGGAGATCGAGGGTATGAAACAAGGGGTTTTAAGAAACATTATAAGGCAGGCGTTTGAAGATTTCGGTGGATATATTAGAAGCGTTGTTCCGGGATGGTTAGAAAAAAGGTATGGAATGATTTCGCTTGCAGAGGCGTTCAGACGGATCCATTTACCCGTGGACTCAGATGACAGAAGCCAGAGGTCAGAGTTCAATGAAAAAACAGAATCCAGAGGCTTAGAACTTGAACCGTATATTGCAAAAGCTGAAAACCATGGTTCTGTAGAAATCCGCCGTCTTATTTTTGAAGAGTATTTTTTGTTCCAGATGGTGTTGCTGATAAATAAACGCGAGATAAAAGCAGACAAAGGCATACGTTTTAAAACGGACAGCGATCTATTGAGCAGGTTTTTAGAGATACAGCCTTTTGAATTGACAGATGCCCAAAAAAAGGTTCTGAAAGAGATAAAGCACGATATGGGGATGGGCGAACCCATGAACAGACTTCTGCAGGGGGATGTGGGGTGTGGAAAAACAATTTGTGCGGTCCTGGCCTCGTGTGTTGCTATCGATAATGGTTATCAGGTTGCCTTCATGGCGCCTACCGAGATACTTGCCGAGCAGCACTATCTTTCCGTACACAGGTTTTTTGATGAAGTGGACATACCTGTAGTTCTTCTGAGGGGCGGTCTCGGTAAGGAGAGAAAAAATATTATTGAAGGTATAGGTAGAGGAGATGTTTCTGTAGTTATCGGCACCCATGCGCTTATCCAGAAAGATGTGCAATTCCACAGACTCGGGCTTATCATTATCGATGAACAGCACAGGTTTGGAGTCATGCAACGCAGGAAACTAAGGATTCAAGGGGTCGAGGATTCAAGGAACCAAGGAAACGGCCAAGAGCAAGAGGTGAAAAAGACCCCTACTGGTTTTAAACCAAGCGCCCAAGCGACCCGCAGACCGGTACCACAGCCGCCCAGTGACGATTTTGTGCCTCACACACTTGTTATGACTGCTACGCCTATTCCACGCACCCTTTCAATGGTCATATTTGGTGACCTTGATGTATCGACCATTGACGAGCTTCCGAAAGGACGTCAGAAGATATGGACAAAGGTCTATCTTGAGAAGGACAAGCCCGCTGTTTACAGAATGATGGAGGAAGAGGCAAAAAAGGGCAATAAGGTTTATATTGTGTATCCTTTGGTTGAAGAGTCCGACAAGATGGATCTGTTGAATGTGAAGGAGATGGCAGGTTATTTGCAAAAGGAGGTTTTCCCGAATCTGAGAATAGATATCCTCCACGGACGGATGAAGCCTGATGAGAAAGAAAAGACAATGGAGAGGTTTAGGGGCGGAAAGATCGACATTCTGGTTTGCACAACGGTCATTGAGGTTGGTGTTGATGTGCCTGATGCTACATTGATTGTAATAGAGCATGCGGAAAGATTTGGTTTGTCACAGCTTCATCAGTTGAGGGGCAGGGTGGGGCGTAGTTCTCGACCGTCGAAATGTATACTCATTACGTCCACGCAAAGAACGGATTTGGCGACAAAAAGGCTGAAGGCGATGGAGAACACAACGGATGGTTTTGAAATAGCAGAAAAGGATATGGAGATAAGGGGGCCTGGTGATATCCTTGGTGTACGGCAGGCCGGGCTGCCTGATTTCAGGGTTGGTAATGTTGTCAAAGACATTGATATGATGATTGAGGCACGAAAGGTCGCCGAAGAGGCGCTCGATGTGTTAAACGATGACGAGCTTGATATTATTAAGGATAAGGCTAATAATCGCTGGAAAATGGACATCCATCTGGTGGATGTTGCATAATGTCTTTTATTGATAGAGATATTAGTCCAACTGAAGATGCCAAAATGAGAGCTTTGAATAACCGCCATTTTTGTCATTCCCGAATAACAGCCTTTTTAGAAGTTTAGATGTTTAGAGGTGTAGATGTTTAGCTAAACTTCCAACCCTCCAACCTTCCAGTCCTCTATCTTTTTTCGCTTGGCTCCTTGAACCCTTTGCTTCTTGTCATTTCGAATCCCCGCGTGAGCGGGGTGAGAAATCTTTCGAAGGGAGAAATCCATGTCCCGAATACAATGAGGGATCTTAGGATTTCTCAGTCGCTTGCGCTCCTTCGAAATGACATCGGGGGAAGGCTTGCGCTCCTTCGAAATGACATTTTTCAAAGGTCTCATTTTTCATCTTGCAATTAGATTTATTTGCATTTATCATTGCAAGGTGATGTTAAATTAAAAAAACTATTCAGGAGGGCGTTATGCCGAAAACCATATCTGATAAAAACACGAAAACAGAGATACTCGAGGCTTACAATGAGATACTTCAAAAGATGAAAGAGCAAAAATCGATGGATGTTAAGGCGATAAAAAAGGAGACCGAGGACAAAGAGACGGTTAAAAAGGCTTCGATGCATTCGATTGAGGAGATCGTTAAAAAACTGGCGGATTTAAAGCTGGATATCATCAAAGCAATGGATGACCTCGGGGAACAGATGATAAAAAAATACAAAGAATTCACTGAATTACAGAATGCCATAGAGATTGAGACAAAATCTATAGAGGATATATACAGTATAAGGGTAGAGGCTGAAACATTGATGACCCTTGTTGCGGCACAAAAGGAAAAACAGACATCCTTTGCGTCTGAAATGGAAAGCAAGAAAGTAGATTTCGAGAATGATATGTCACAAAAGCGTCTGCTGTGGAAGAAAGAGCAGGAAGAATATGAATTTGCAAAAAAGGAACGCGAAGCGCTCTCGAAAAAGGAACGCCAACGCGAAGAAGAAGAGTATTCCTATAGCCTGACGCTGAAGAGGAAGAAGGAGACAGATGCGTACGAGGAGAAAAAGAATACGCTCGAAAAGGCGCTTTCGGAAAAGAAGACTGCCCTCGAAAAGGAATTTGCAGAACGAGAGACGATAATATCTGCAAGAGAAAAGGAATTTGATGAGCTAAAGTTACGCGTTGAATCCTTCCAGAAGGAACTTGATAAGGCGGTTAAGGATGCAGAAAAGGATGTAACCGAAAGGCTTACGTTTACATATAAACATGAAGCAGAGCTAACTTCAAAGGAGATTGAAGGTGAGAGGAAACTCTACCAGCAAAAGGTTGTTGCGCTTGAAACGAAGATCAAGGAACAGGATGATTTGATAAAACAGTTGACCCAAAAGGCAAACGAGGCAGGTCTTCAGGTTCAAAATATCGCTATAAAGGCTATAGAAGGAGCTACTCAGCAAAGACACGCATTTGAAAGAGAAAAATCAAAAGAGGTGTCATGAGAAAGGCAAAAATCGTATGTACGATAGGGCCGGTTACAGGCAGCGAAAGGCAGATTGAGGCGTTGATCGCAGCAGGCATGGATGTGGCGAGGTTGAATTTTTCACATGGTAATCACGCGAGCCACGAAGAGATGATTTGTAGAATCAGAAAGGCATCGAAGAAGCTGAAAAAGCAGGTAGCCATCCTACAGGACTTACAGGGCATCAAGATAAGGGTAGGACGACTCAAGGGGGAAAAGGTAAGGCTTGAAAAAGGTGCCGATGTTACCATTATGAAAGGCGATGAAAAAGGTGATGGTAAAATTATTTTCATTGATTATCCCTGGTTGATTGACGATGCAAAAGTTGGCGATATTATCCTGCTTGATGATGGCCTCATGAAACTCAAGGTTACGAAAAAGGATCAAGATTCATTGGGCGCAATAGTAATAGAAGGAGGCATACTAAAAGAACACAAGGGTGTTAATCTGCCCCATATGAAGATAAGTGCACCATTTTTTACGGAAAAGGACAAAAGAGACCTCGAGTTTGGTTTAAGGATGGGGGTGGATTATGTGGCACTTTCTTTTGTCAGAACATCGGTTGATGTAAAGGCTGTAAAGAAGTGGCTTACAAAAAAAGGGGCTAATATTCCACTTATTGCGAAGATAGAAAAGGAGGAGGCAATCCTCAATATTGATGGGATACTAGCTGAAGTGGATGGCATTATGGTTGCAAGGGGCGACCTTGGTGTCGAATTGCCTCTCGAAGAAGTACCCGTATATCAGAAGATGCTTATTCAAAAGGCTAATGCAGCAGGACGTATCGTTATTACTGCTACTCAGATGCTCGAATCGATGACGCAACATTCAAGACCTACAAGGGCGGAATCAACGGACGTGGCAAATGCGGTTATAGATGGAACGGATGCCCTGATGTTATCTGCTGAAACATCAGCAGGAAAATATCCCATAGAAGCGGTAAATGTAATGAACAGGATTATTTCTTATACGGAGCAGGCATATACAAGGCCATTTGATTCTTCCTTTGCCGATGCGGGGCAGGGAGATCTCGAATATCCAATCGGAAAAACAACGAAGGAAAATTATTTATCAGATACAGCAGCGGGATACGAATTACCAAAGGCTATTGCCCATGCGGCATCGAGAGCGGCTGAAGAAACAGGCTCAAAATCGATTGTTGCCTTTACAAAAACCGGATTTACCGCCCACCTGATATCAAAATTCAAACCTTCAAAGCCGATTATTGCATTATCACCTGACGAAAAGGTTGTAAGGCAGATGTCTATATACTGGGGTGTTATCCCTTTTTTGATAAAATACATGGAAAACACTGATGAACTTATAAGAGAAGTGGGACGTTATATGATGCTTATAGGGAAGGCAGCGCCAGGTGACAGGGTTGTTATAGTGGCAAGCCTTCCTCCTTCATTATCGGGAAAGACAAACTTTATGAAGATACATGAGATTATTCAGTAATTGGTGAACTTTCTGGATCGTAATATTTATAACCGTTTCGTCCAGTCTGTTTGACCCCGTACATGGCGATGTCCGCATTCCTTATAAGCGTTTCTGAATCTGTTCCATGGCTAGGGTATATGGCGATGCCTACGCTTGTGGTAATTGACAGAGTGTAACCATTTATTTTTACAGGGGTTTGAAAATCTTCAATTATCTTCTCGGTAATGACATTTACGTCATCCGTTTGTTTCAAGTCTGCAAATATCAGCATGAACTCATCGCCGCCCAAGCGAGCTACTGTATCGCCTTTGCGTATTTGTTTTGTGAGTTTTTTTGCAACCGCCTTAAGCAACAGATCCCCTACGCTGTGACCGTATGTATCGTTTATATACTTGAATTTGTCGAGGTCGAGCATCATTACGGCGACCTTCTCGTCAAAACGTTCAGCGTGGGCTATCGACATAGCGAGACGGTCATTAAAGAGTGAACGGTTTGGAAGCCCTGTAAGTGCATCGTGAAATGCCATATATTTAATGGCGTCATCTGTTCTTTTCTTTTCGGTTATATCACGGACTATGCCTTGATACTGGATGATCTTTCCGTGTTCATCCTTTTTGCTTGAAATAGTCAAGAGACAATCCATAACTACGCCATTTGTCTTTTTCAGCTTCAATTCAAAATCTCTTACGAAATTGTTCTCTTTTATGGCATTTTTTAATCTTGTACGGTCATTGGTGGTCAAATATGCAGCCTTTGCGTTTTGCTTGAGGGTTTCTTCCTTTGTGGATCCGAATAATTCTATGAAGGCTTGATTGACGTCTATAAATTTACCATTTCCGGTGGCGAAATAGATGGCATCGCGCGAACTTTCAAAAAGGGAACGGAACCTTTCTTCGCTTTCAATGCGTGCTCTTTCAGCCTCCCGTAATCCAGTTACGTCTTCAATCATTATAATTGCAGTACCGTCTCTGAGATATGTTGTCTTGAATCTGATATCTTTTATGTTACCGTTTTTACAGGTGACTTTAAATTCAACGGTTTTACCTTTTGTCTTCAAAAGGCTGTCTCTTTTCCATTCATTTAACACAAGCTCCCTGTATGCAGGATCAGGATATGCCTTTTTGAACCAGTGTCTTCCATCGGGGATATCCTCTATCGTATAGTCTGTAATCCTTGTAAACTCAGGATTTATGTAATCAAATTTGCCTTGTTTTCCTATGAGCATAATGCCTTCCGGAGAATTTTCAAGGATAAGAAAAAACGTTTCTCGTTCTTTGTGTAATAACTCCTCTGCCCTTTTTAGCTCTGTCAAATCTTCAACAAAAATGATCGCCTTTTTTTTGCCTGCCTCTTCGAAGGGTATGCCTACATAGTTTCGAACAGTCTTTTTGTTGCCGAAATGAGACGTATATTCGACTGGTCCCATTGAAAACGGTATACCTTGTAATGCTGAACTGATCTTTTCTGATAGTCCCAGTTTTTCATGGATTGGCAGCTCAAGGGTATTTATAAGCATAAGTTGCTCTTTGCTTGTACCTGACAGAGAGATCATCGGTTGGTTGGCATATTCGATAAAACCTTCCTCGTTCACTATGTAGATGCCAAATGGAGCATTTTCTATGATGGAGCGGAATGTCTGATATGTGTTCCTAAATGCGGTTTCAGCATCTTTTCTGCTTGTTATATCGATTACAGTGCCTTCGTAATGGTCAAGTGCACCATTTTTGTCATAAATTGCCCTTGAACTGACAGAAATCCAGATTTTATCCCCATTCTTTTTATATACCTGTGTCTCGAAACCTTTTATAAAGCCGTTTGATTCGAGAAGTCTCCTGTATTTCATACGTTCAGAGGGGTTTACATAGTGATGTTTTGCGATGTCTGTAAAAGTTTTCACCATATGCTCAGGGGAATCGAAACCCATCATAATTGCAAGCGCCGGATTGACGCTGATGAAACTACCGTCAGGCGTGGTCTGGAATATGCCTTCAACTGCATTTTTAAAGATGCCTCTATATTTTTCCTCACTCTCCTGGATCTGTTGTTGTGTCCTTTTCCAATCGGTAACATCTCTGACGGATTCTATGGCCCCTACTATATCGCCTTTGGAATCAAAGAGTTTTGAGGCTGAAGCCCATAGATATGCGCCTTTGCCCCTGTACA
>Ga0302237_1000149_pt1 | contig 76498 bp, 77 predicted proteins | sample AAG_UR_Ala_MG_FD_193530 | JGI IMG/M metagenome (GOLD analysis project Ga0302237, IMG submission 193530) | Enriched activated sludge microbial communities from anaerobic digester in WTTP, New Holstein, Wisconsin, United States - AAG_UR_Ala | ecosystem: Engineered > Bioreactor > Anaerobic >... | reverse complement strand
GTAATGCTTTATCATTTGTCTGATTTGGTCTTTACTTAAAATTCCCATAGAAAAAGTGCGTACCTCCTTGAATGATAGTTTGATTATATCAATTCTAAGGAAGATACACACTTTATTTTACACACTCGACAAATAGTCAGCACCCTCTTGCTATATATCATAGCTCTGCAAATAAAACGGAGCTCGTGCCCAGACCGAATAATTCGTACTGGGCTTTTTTTTTTGCAAAAAAATATCTCAGGCTATCTTTTTTATTATGATAGCCTGAGTCAACAGTTATAAGCATGATTATTTGTTTCATATTCAGTTTTTATTTTCGAGCTTTCATCTAAACTTCTTATCCAACATTCCTCCTTTTTGATTCGGATGTTTCAGGATAGGAGTTTGTTACTTTGGTTTGACTTTCTGTAGACCTCTTGCATTGAGGTCCCTTACCTTTAGCATTCAGCCTGGTTTGCTATTCATCCCTATAACTATTGTTTTCATTATAGATATACCCGGCATATATACTTCAAAACATAAACTCAAAAATATTTATACTTTTGGTTTGAATCCTGCCTTGATTCAAAAAAAAATGCACTGCCAAATGCTGTTATAATTAATCCAACACTTGGAGTGCACTCTTTTAACTCAGATTTTCAATGCTCTTTTCTATCTCTTGTTTTCTATAGCCTTTATGGCCGCCTGAGCTATGTCATTTGCAGTCAAGCCGTATTTTATTACAAGCTCTTTAGGGTCTCCTGACTCGCCGAAAGTGTCTTTGACTCCGACTCTCTTTACAGGTACAGGATACTCCTCAACAAGCACTTCTGCTACCGCACTTCCAAGTCCGCCTATTATATTGTGCTCTTCTGCAGTCACAACCGCGCCCGTCTCTTTTGCCGCCTTTACAATAAGCTCCGAGTCTATTGGCTTTATTGATGACATGTTTATCACTCTGGCCTTTATGCCCTTTTCCTCTAGAATCTTCGCAGCCTCAAGGGCTTCGGCAACCATTATGCCGCATGCAATTATAGCCACGTCGTCACCTTCAGTAAGCTGAACACCTTTTCCAAGCACGAACTCGTAGTCATCCCCGAAAATAGTAGGAACTCCCGACCTTCCAAGCCTTGTGTATACAGGCCCGTTGTAGTCTGCTATAGAAAATATCACTTTTTCAGTCTCAACGCCGTCCGCAGGCACTATTACACTCATGTTAGGAAGAGATCTCATTATTGCTATGTCTTCAAGCGCCTGGTGAGACGCTCCGTCCTCACCCACAGTTATACCTGCATGTGTAGCGCATATCTTTACATTCAGCTTTGGATAGCATATTGAGTTTCTTATTATTTCAAAACCTCTGCCCGATGCAAAAACCGCAAATGTAGATGCGAACGGAATCTTGCCTGCAGCTGCAAGACCTGCAGACGCTCCCATAAGGTTCGCTTCGGCTATTCCCATGTTGAAGAATCTTTCAGGCAAAACTTCCTTGAAATCGGCTGTCTTTGTAGACTTGGACAGGTCGGCGTCAAGCACTACCACCTTGGAATTTTGCTGTCCCAGCTTGGCAAGAGCCTTGCCGTATGCGTCTCTAGTAGCTATTTTACTCATCGAATCTTCCTCCCAAATCTCTCAAAGCAGTCTCTCTTTCCTGAGCGTTTGGCGCCTTTCCATGCCAGCCCGCCTGATTTTCCATGAATGAAACGCCCTTGCCCTTTACAGTCTTGGCAACTATCATGGTCGGTCTTCCCGCCGCCGACTTGGCAGCATCAAGAGCTGTGAATATATGATCGAAGTCATGTCCGTCAATTTCAAGCACATTCCAGCCAAACGCCTTGAATTTTTCAGCTAGAGGATCGACTCCGAGTACTTCTTCGTTCTTGCCGTCTATTTGAAGCCCATTGTTGTCAAGGAACGCCACCAAGTTGTCCAGCTTGTAATGGGCAGCGCTCATTGCAGCCTCCCATACAAGGCCTTCCTGAACCTCTCCGTCTCCTAGAAGTGCGTACACTCTCCACGGCGAACCGTCAAGCTTGGATGCCATTGCCATTCCACATGCCGCAGAAAAACCCTGCCCCAGCGACCCTGTAGACATTTCTATTCCCGGCGTGCCTTTCATGTCAGGGTGTCCCTGGAGCATTGCCCCTGTCTTTCTTAGCTTCATAAGCTCGCCCTTGTCGAAATATTTTCTCTCGGCAAGCACGCTGTATATAACAGGAGCCGCATGTCCTTTTGAAAGCACAAATCTGTCTCTGTTTTCCTTCTTTGGATTTTCAGGATCTATGTTCATTTCATCGAAATACAAAGCAGTGACTATCTCAACCGCAGACAGAGAACCTCCCGGATGCCCCGAACCCGACTCGTGAAGCATCTCAATTATGTTTCTTCTGACATTAGCGGCTATGCTAGTCAGCTCTTTATGGTCCCTCATTTTAATAAAACCTCCCAAGCTAGTCTATTAATTTTCGCCTCTTTTGATGACCTCAACCACAAAAGCCGGCAGCGCCATCATCCTCTTATATCTCCAAGGCTCCTTAATGAGCCTGTACAGCCACTCCAACCCGAGCTTCTGATAAGCCATCGGGGCTCTTTGAACCTCACCCGCATACACATCAGCACTGCCGCCGACTCCCATAATTATGTTGGACTCCAGCCGGTCCCTGTATTTTGCAATCCAGAGCTCCTGCTTTGGGGCCCCCATGGCAATGAAGAGCACATCCGGCTTTGTAGCGTTTATCTTTTCAATTACCTCAGCCTCTTCAGGACTGTTTTCACAGCCTGTATGGTATCCTTTGAAATAACCGTGGTGTGTTCCGGCAAACCTTATATCTTTGAACTTCTGCGATATGTTCGCAGCAGCCTTTTCAGCCACTCCCGGCCTGCTGCCCATTATGAATACAGACTTTCCATTTTCACTGCAGTAGCCGAGTATCCTGTCCATAAGATCTATGCCTGTAACCCTCTCACTCAGCGGCTTTTTTACAATCTTTGACGCCAGGACAAGACCTATGCCGTCAGGCACAACAAGGTCCGCCGTCTCTATAAAGTTCCTCAGCTCGCTGCTTTTTTGCGCAAGCATTACTATTTCACTGTTGGGCGTGCATACCACACACTTTTTCTTCTGTTTCAGACAGTCCGCCACTCTCGAGATGGCGGAATCCATGTCAACCTTGTCTATTGGCACTCCCAGAATTTTCAGCCTTTTCAATGCTATCCCACCTTTGCCCGCTTGATTTAATTAGCCTTCCAAGAGCTACATTGTGGTTTTTTACCTCTGCAGAGAGCTCCCTTGCTTTGGAATCTATCAGCTCTTTTTCCATGTCGAAATTTAGAAGTATTTTTTCCGCTTCATTTATTATATCATTAAAATTTAAATTTAAAACATCAGTTGTGCTTTTTTTTCCTATTGATGCCATGAAGCTGTCGATCTTTGGATCGTAAGATATCCCCACCACAGGCACCCCCATGAGCACTGAAAATATGAGCCCGTGAAGCCTCATGCCTATGAACATGTCCAGATTTCCTATGAGCGAAAGGTAGTCCTCCACATAGAGGTACTCCTTAAGCACATATACCCTTTTTCTTGTCTCACTGTCAAGCTTCCTGTATACCATTTCCATTATCTCAAGGTCCGAGTAGAAGTGGAAGGGCAACAGCAAAATATCGCAGTCCTGCTCAGCTACCATACCTTTGCAAAGCTGGCTGAACTTTTCTGATATCTCGGCATTGTCCATCCAGGGCCTCATCGATATGCCGACAAGACGCCTTTCTTTTTTTATGCCGAGCTTTTCTATTACTGCAGCCCCTTTTTCCAGGCTGGGCCTGTTCATTCCAAATACCGCGTCTGCCGTGACAAGTATCTCGTTTTCTATGCCCATCTCCTGCAGCTCGCTCTTGGACTTTTCATCCCTGACATTTATAAAGTCTGCCTTGCTCAGGGCTTTCCTGAGGAATCTTCTATTCGACGGCCTGCCTACAGGCCCTATTCCCTGCGAATATATCATTACGCTCTTGCCCATTAGCTTAGCCACATAAATTATGGCGAGGTAGTAGAGTATAGACCTTTTCGAGGTCACATCCTGAAGCAGCGAGCCTCCACCGCTAATCAGTATATCGCACTTTTTTATCTCCCACAGCAGTCTGAATATGTTCATGCGCATGGCAGACTTGACGTCATGCTTTTGCGCCGTAAACCTCGGGTGCTGCGAAAGCACTACTATTTCACACTCGTCCTGCGCTCCTCTGATGCCTTCTATAAGTGCCTTTAGTATTGCCTCGTCTCCAGCGTTGTTGAAACCATAGTAGCCGCTGACAAGCACTCTAGGCATTCTCTTTTCTCCTTTGAACATAATCCCATACTCCCTTTAGTATTGCAACTGCCAAGGCTCCTACAAGTATCCCTATGCCCGTTTCATAAGCGGTCCTGTAGACAGACAGATATATTGGCGTTCTAAGATGCGAAAATGTGTTTACAATGTTGCCCTGACCTATTGAAACCGCAAGCGCCAGCAACGGCAGGCTCCAGCTGCAGCATTTCTTGTATGCCATGAATATGAGCAGCAATAGAGCAGGGTGTGCAAGCAGTATAGCCTTTGTTCTCGGCCTGGCCTGGAATATCATCTCAAGCATGTTTCTTCCCAGTATTTCAAGTGATGAAGGTTCTATGTTGGTTTCGTGACCCATCCTGGCTATATACACTATTGCGGCGGCACCTATGACTCCCAGTACAGCCATGTGTATTACTCTTATGTTTTCGCTCAGGAAAAGCTTTATCTCGCTCCAGTAAAGCCCCTTCTTGTCTTCGCTTCTCTCGTAGCCGAATATCGAGATGTACGCCAGGAACGTGATACCTATAGGACCCACCTGGGAAAGCTTGACTCCTCTGAAAAGGTCCATCTCAAGCAAATATTTCGAATGTGAAAGCAATGCATCCTCAGATATAGCTCCCGCAAGCGATATGAGAGAAATCGCTATTAGCATCAGCGAGCCCTCAAGCACTATGTCCTTGAGCCTCAAGTCTTCCCTCTTTTTAGCATCGCATATTTTTTTCACAACGTTTAGCAAGGCCACCATGGCCAGTGATGGGAATATAATGGATGCCATGAGTGCATACAGCTTGTCCATTGAATCAGTTGCAATATTAAGGGCGTAAGGTGCAGCTGTAAGTGCCGCCAGAGCATAAAACGCCATGCCGTATATCCTGCCTCTTACATTTATAAGATTCTCAAGCAGCACAAAGCCGGCGGCTACTATTCCAAGTGCGGAAAGCAGCTTGATGTATCTGCTAGGATCGTTGAGGCCCAGCGGCTTTACATCTGCTATTTTTAAACCGTGGCTTCCGAGCCTGTCTTCAAGCTCTTTGAATCTGTCGGCGTATATCGACATGTCAGTCACGTATCTTTCCTGGCTGTCAATGAACGGTCTGAAGAAGACAACCCTTATGTTCCTCTCCACTACGGCTCTGTATATGGAATTCATTACCTCCTGCCCGTTCCTGTGCAGAGGTATCTCATAGTCGTATCTTTTTTGGATGTAGTCCCAGACGTTGAATACTCTAGTGGCATGGTAGTCCATCTTCTGCACTAGCTGAGCAAGGCCGTCCTGCTCGATGTGCTCCCTTTGCACAGAGCTTTCAATCATGGCAGCAATTATGCCCCTGCTTTTAAGCTCCTTTGCCAGCACATCTGCATATTTAGCTCCACCCAGTATCTCTTCGCCTGAAAACATTATGTAGCCTGGCTTTATTCCGCTCTTGTCAAGAGCTTCAAAATACGCCGCAATGCTTTCTTCTCCTTCATACTGCGAAGTATAAACAGGTCTTGGAATCACTTCAAGCCCTGCAGCCTTTATGCGGTCTATGTCTCTTTTTAGGAAGCCCAAGCCTATGAATTCCCTCTTGGAGCCAACTCCTATTTTCTTCTTGCCTATATACTTGCCTTCACTGTCTTTAACTATGGTTTCATCGTATATATAGTCGGCTCTGCTTCCAAAAACTCTAAGAGTTTCCTCGTCTACAAGCTCGAAGCTGTCTTTGCCCAGCTTGTTTGCAAAGCCGCTTGCTATAAAATCAATCATCTGCTTGTCGGCCCTTACTACAAGGTCATATCCGTCAAGCTCCACATCAACCTTAAGCTCCTTGTCTTCCTCAAGCGAGCTTAGTGTGGCCTCGCTTACAGCAGCCGAAGAAGCGCCCAGTTTTTTGAATTCTTTCAAAAAATAGTCGATGTCGTGTTCCTTGGACTCCGCAGCCATGTTCATTATCGATTCGTAATCAAGCGTTATGTCCACATTCTTATAGTTTTTTTCTACTCCGATCCTGCCAGAGAGTAAAAACACTGATGCTAGCATGCCTATTACTAAAAATATAGCCAGATGTTTTCTTATTTTAATCATTAATTAATCACCCTCTCACCAAAACATAAATCAAACTATTTAATTATACAATAAAAACAGGGGTATTTATACCCCTGTTGCACACAAAATGCTATTTAACTTCGTATTTTCCCATTACCATGAATATGCAGTCCGTCTTGGCAAATACGCCTCTTCCGTCGCTCCTTGGGACCATAAGCAGATGGTTTGCAGGCGCTTCATAGCCCTTTCTAAGGTCTATCCCCTGCGTAAGGTCGGCTATTCCACCCTGCTTGCTGTCTATTATTGAACCGCTGCCGCCCCTTAGTATTATCTGGCTTCCGGCCTGAAGTATTATGCTCTGCCCTGATTCCACCTCAACTACTTCAATGGCTGTCTGCGCCGCCGAGCCCGTAGAGCTCCCCGCGCTTTGCGAACCATTTGATAGCTTTTCATCTATATACAGGCTCAGGTCTTCAATCTTCTTGTCTACATACGACTTTGTAACCAGCGGGTCATCACTTGTGCCCGGATCTCCAGAAGCCGCAGTGGCCACACATCCCATGGCCGCTACTATGCACGCTATTGTAAGCAGTAATTTGCCCTTTGAATCCTTGAACGCCATTGCACATCAGCTCCTATTTCTTTGCGTTTTTGTTTGTTTCTGTTTTTTCCTGTTGCGTTTTTTCTTCAGTTTGCAGCTCTTCTTCCTTGTATACGTTTTTCACTGAAAAAAGCGGATTCTTCATTGATTCCTTGAAGGCTGCAAACGATGCCTCTGATGAATCTATGTTGTAAAGCCAGCGTGTATCTATCTGGTTGAACCATACAGCGGCTTTTATGTTTGGCATGTTGGCAAAGCTCGAAAATCCGTTCCTTATCCATGACGCCTTGTCTCCTCCATCTTCATTGCACGAAAACTCAGTTATCATGAACGGCTTTTCACGATAGTGCTTCATGTAATCGTCGTACACAGGTTGATATATATCCCCAAACTCTCTCCAGACATCTCCCGTAAATGAGGTGCCGTTGTTGTAGCCTGTAAGCCCTACCCAGTCAACATGTTCATCTCCCGGATAATACATGTGCGGGCTGTTCCAGTCGAAATCTGGGTATGACCTATCGTGAGGATTCCACACAAACTGCGCGTTGTCGGCGCCCTCCTCATGGAATATCGTCTCTATCCTCTTCCATGCCTCGTTGTAAAGCTCTGTGTCCTTTCCAAAGTACCATGCACACCACGAGTCCCAATCTCCGTTCATCTCGTTTGCGAATCTGACAAACACAGGCTCTCCTATGCTTTTAATGTCTCTGGCCCAGCTTCTTATGTAGTCGTCGTAGTTGCCTTTTATTATCTCCGGTATGAGTATCGCGCTTTCATTTTCTATATTCTCATTCTGAGTCTTGTCTATGTACACCCATGGCTGCCATGTGAGCATCATTACCCTCTCGTCAGCGTAGACATCCTGGACCTCCTTGAGATTGACATTGTGTTCGAAATCCGAATAAGTCATAAGGAATTCGAACTTCTTGCCCACATTCTTCTCAAATGGAACCAGATTCGTTGTGTAATCCGCCCCATTGAGGTTGTGCGGATGCATTATGCCCCACATCATGCTGTCCTTGCCTATCTTGAGCCTTGTGCTGTTTCCTTTTATGTCAATATCCCTTTGCACATACGGCGCCCTCTGGTTTTTCACGCCCTTTTCAAACAGCCATGCCGACGAGGCCATATCTCTTGCCATCTGAGTGTAGTAGTCCAGATTGGCGCTGTCTGTCTTCACCCAGAAGGTCAGCACTCGATTAAACTGAGGGTAGACCGCATTTATCTCGAAATATACGTTCTTGTCGTTTTCAATATTGCTTATGGCATCCCTTTGATACAGGAATTCATATGCCTTTGCGCTGCTTGCCAGCGTTGTCGCACGCTCACTCAGCATAGTAAAGCCTCCGCGGCCCGCCCTTATCTGCTTGTTGCTGTAGTATATGTACGTCTGGGGCGACATACCCTTTATGTCCTGGCTGTATATGTATATCCTGCTGCCGTCAGGCCCCTCGAGCCTTGCGGCTACATCCTCGATTGAACCCTTTTCCTGCATCGAAATCGGTATTTTGCAGACAAAGCCCAGATTGTATGATACGAAATCCCTCTTTGCCATACCGTCTTCAGCATAAGCTGCCTCCAGCGGCAAACAGCCAAAAAGCAGGATTACTGACATGAATATAGTAGCTAACCTCTTCAACCCTATCCCTCCGGTTTTCATTTTTATTTTTCATATAAGATTATTATATCCTAAATTCTAGAATCCAGGAAGCAATCATGTGCATTTCAACGAAAAAGCCGAAGATATCATCGTAATTCAAAGGATGATATTTTCGGCTTTTTAAGCTAAATTTCCATAAGACCAAGGCTTATCTGAAGAGCTTCGTCAACCTTGAGCATTAGTTTTTCGTCGAAGCTTCCAATCTTTTCTCTTAGTCTTTTCTTGTCTATAGTCCTAATCTGTTCGAGCAGCACAACCGAATCCTTTACAAGGCCATATTCGTTGGCCTTTATCTCCACATGCGTAGGAAGCTTGGCCTTGTCTATCTTGGCTGTTATTGCGGCTACTATTACAGTCGGACTGTACTTGTTGCCTATGTCGTTTTGAACTATAAGCACAGGTCTTACTCCGCCCTGCTCAGACCCTATTACCGGGCTGAGGTCGGCATAGTATATGTCGCCTCTTTTTAAGTCTTTAATGCCTTCTTTTATATCAGCACTACTCACTCTTAGCCATCTTCCTTTCATAAGTCACTAAGGAAGACATGTCTCTGGCAAACCCCATCTCGGCAAGTGCAAGGTTGATGCTGGCCATTTCGCAATAGCCTGAAATCATTTCGCTTCTTATCTGGTCCCTTTGTCTTTGCTTCAGCAGGTACATCTTGGCGGCTTCTCTGAAAAATTCCGATATGTCCTTCATATCTGCTCTCATCGTTTTATTTATTTCTTCGACTAGATTACATGGCAAGTCCAGAGTAATTTTCTGCGTAGAATCAGACATCTCTACCGCCTCCTCATTCTGTGATACCAGACTATTTTACCAAATAATCAACGACTTGTAAAACTGTATTTTTTTCCATGTACACTCTTGGTATCCTTCTAGCGACCATACAGACAATCTCGTAGTTGATTGTTCCAAGAGCCTGGGCTAGTCTTTCGACTCTGGCATCGCTGTCTTCGCCGAATATAATTACCTCGTCGCCCACTTTGGTTTCAACTGCGTCCACGTTCAGCATTGACTGATCCATGCATATGTTGCCTACGACAGGAACTATTGTGCCATTGACCTTAACGCTGATTTTGCCGCTCAGCATCCTTGTAAATCCGTCTGCGTAGCCTATAGGCATTGTGGCAATCCTGGTTGTCTTGTCTGTAACGTATCTGAGGCCATAGCCTATGCCTCTGCCCGCTTCCAGATCCTTCACGTGCGACACTGACGCTTTGAACGTCATGACCGGTTTCAGCGCAAGCCTCTCCTTCATCACCTCATCAGAAGGATAAAGACCATAGAGTATTATGCCCGGTCTTACCATGTCCATGTGGTACTGAGGCATGTCCATAGTTCCGGCACTGTTGCACACGTGCTTTATCTGGATTTTTACGCCTCTTTTTTCAACCTCGCTGACTATCTTCATGTAGCCGCTGTACTGATACTCCGTGAACGTCTTGTCCTTTTCGTCGGCCTTTGCAAAGTGCGTGAATACCCCCACAAGTTCTATCCCGGACATTCCCGCTATCTTTTCAATTGCATCAACTGTGGCGTCCTCAACCTGGAATCCCAGTCTGGACATGCCAGTGTCAAGCTTGATATGTACTCTTGCATTTTTTCCGAGCCTGACTGCCTCTTTGCTGAGCTTTTCAGCCGCTTCCAGAGAATAGATTGTTATGTCGAGCTCGTTGGCTATGGCTTCTTCGTATACAACCTCTGGAACATATCCAAGGCAGAGTATAGGAGTCTTTATGCCCGCCTGTCTGAGCTCTATCGCCTCTCCTTCGCTTGCAACAGCAAGGTAGTCCGCCCCTTCTTCAATAAGTATTTTTGCAACCTGCACCGAGCCGTGGCCGTAGGCATTTGCCTTGACAACTGCACATACCTTTGTGCCTTCCTTTGTAAGACTTTTAATGTTTCTGAAATTCTCTCTCAAGTTCTCTACATTTATTTCTGCCCAAGGTCTGTTTTTGTACTTCATAACTATATATCCCCCTTAAAGTTAGTATGAAACAACATCTTGCAGCCAGATAAAATCGCTCGAACTCCGATTAATCCGCCAAAAATAATCATTTTGACAAAGTATTAACCTGCCTATAATAATATTCTAAATTTTCAGAACGCCGATTTCAATACTTATCTGAATTTTGGCGAGTTTTTTTGAAACTGCTCGCTCAAATAAAAAGCTTTAGAGCAGGAGATTGCGGCCCCAGCAAGGCCCCTTTTCCTACAACTAAAGCTTTTGCTTAGTTGAACATGGATTTTATTATGTCGTATCGGCATATTATGCCCTTGAGTTTTCCTTCACTGTCCACTACCGGGACTCTGTTGACGCCCTTTTCAATCATAAGGCTGGCAATAGTCTCCACATCGTCATCCTCGTGAACTTTCTCCACTTCGGCAGTCATTATGTCCTCAGCCTTGTAGGCTGTTATTTTCCTGATGTCCTCCTCGAATCTCTTGAAGCTCTCAAGATATATGACCCCCTGCAGCACCGTTATATATGAAGGAATGTGGACATTCTTTTCCTTGCGCACAAGGTCTGTTTCGGATATTATTCCCACGACGCGGCCGTCATCATCGACTACCGGAACACCCCCTATCCTGTTTTCCACCAGAATATGGGCTATGTCCTTTATTAGTGCATCTCGTTTTACGGATATTACATTGACAGTCATTATGTCCCTTGCTTTCATGCTAATCCCCCCTGTTAGTGGCAATCGCGTTTGCTACTGCATAGTGTTTCGAGTGGGATATCGAGATTTGAATGTCGCTTATGCCCTTTGCCCTGCATATGGCTCCAAGCCTTCCTCCCATAGTCGCAATGGGCTTTCCAAGGTCATCCCTAAGAATTTCAATCTCGACAAAAGAAATATCCCTTATGCCAGTCCCCAGCGCTTTTACAACAGCCTCTTTTGCAGCAAAATTGCCTGCCATAGTTGCCGGACTGAATTTTTTGCACTCGAAATAGTCCTTCTCCCTTGGAGTGAAAATTCTATCCATAAATCTTGGACTTTTGGATACTGCCGCCTTTATCCTTTCTATCTCCACTATATCTATTCCTATACCCACTACATCACTCATATATCTCACCTATTTCAAAAATTTACGATCCAGCCTTTCCATCTCCTTGCCTCCGAGCACGCTGTGCATAAAAAAATACACCGAATCCAGCCTGCTCCTCAACTCGTCCCTTTCTCCCCTTAACGCGTCTAGTTCCTTGCGCATATCGTCAATAGTTTCGCTTACTTTTTCAAGCCTTGTCTCATCACTTGTTATGCTCTCATATGCATGCTTAATCGTAAGCTTTAACAGATTCATATTCAGCTGTTCCCTTTCGAATCCAAAATTTTCAAGCGTTTCATATGAACTGTCTATGTAATCGTTTAAATTTTCTATCTCCTGCTTTGCCTTTTCAAGCTCAATCTCGGCAAGGTCATTCGAATTCTCGTTTAACTCCCTCGAGAGCAGGACTATTTTGGCCATGAGCTTAATCTTTTTGTCCTGTACTCCTTTGACTTGCTTTCTGAGATTTTTTTCCTCCCTGACAATGCTAAGGAGGCTCTCATAATCCTTCTGGAGCTCAGCGCTTTTGACTGAGGCGTAGAAGCGCTTCCAGGGCGCATAGTCGCACAGGAGAGGAATGTTGTTTCTCCTTAGTATGTCTTCTGCAATCTCTATTTCATTTTTCTTTTTTCCGATGATCATATCCGCACTCCCCAGACAATTAATTATACGCTGATAATATACGATAACTGCGAGCAAAGCCATATGTCCACGTTACTATATTAATCCAATTGATGAAGTCACCCTTCAGCTTGCATCAGTGTCATGCTTCTATAATAGCATATTTTTTGCATAAAAAAAAAGGACAGATAACTGTCCTTTTTGCACTGTGTTTAACAGCAGATAATCTATTTCTCGTTGTGCTCTGCCATCCTGATTCTGTTGAGGGCTCTTTTTAGCTTTAGCTCTGCAAAGAGTACGTAAGTCTCGTCCTTTGGACCCTTTCTCATTTCCTCTTCAGCATGATCCTTGGCTTTCTTAGCTCTGTCAAGGTCTATCTCGCCCGGCCACTCTGCAGCGTCAGTGAGTATAGTAACCTTCTCCTTGCCTATCTGTACGAAGCCTCCTGCTATAGTAGCCTCTTTGTAGTGACCGTCTTTTTTAATTTTCACTACGCCTATGTCAAGCGGGGCAACATAGTCAAGGTGTCCCTTTAGTATTCCAAGGTCGCCTTCCAATGTCCTCACTATAACCATGTCAGCTTCGCCTTCGTAGAATTTTCTATCGGGAGCCACTATCTCCAGTTGAAATACTGAAGCCATAATATTACGCCCCCTTCTTAGCTTTTTCCACTGCCTCTTCTATAGGTCCAACATAAAGGAATGCCGACTCCGGAAGGTCGTCATGCTTTCCTTCAATTATTTCTCTAAATCCTCTTATAGTCTCTTTCAGCGGTACATATTTTCCTGCCATGCCTGTGAACTGCTCCGCAACGTGGAATGGCTGTGAAAGGAATCTTTGTATCTTTCTTGCACGAGCAACTGTAAGCTTGTCCTCGTCTGAAAGCTCGTCCATACCAAGTATTGCTATGATGTCCTGAAGCTCCTTGTATCTTTGGAGAACTTCCTGAACAGCACGAGCCACTTCGTAGTGGTCGTTTCCAACTATCTTAGGGTCAAGTATTCTTGATGTAGAATCAAGCGGGTCAACCGCAGGGTATATACCAAGAGATGCTATGTCCCTCGAAAGAACTGTTGTAGCGTCAAGGTGGGCAAACGTAGTTGCCGGCGCCGGGTCAGTAAGGTCGTCCGCTGGAACGTATACTGCCTGAACAGAAGTTATAGAACCCTTCTTAGTAGAAGTTATTCTCTCCTGAAGCGCGCCCATCTCAGTGGCAAGTGTTGGCTGGTATCCAACCGCAGAAGGCATACGGCCAAGTAGAGCCGAAACCTCTGAACCTGCTTGAGTGAAACGGAATATATTGTCTACGAATAGAAGAACGTCTTGTCCCTCTTGATCTCTGAAGTATTCAGCCATTGTAAGTCCAGAAAGGGCAACCCTCATCCTCGCTCCTGGCGGCTCGTTCATCTGGCCGTAAACAAGAACTGTCTTGTCTATAACGCCAGACTCTATCATCTCGTTGTAAAGGTCGTTTCCTTCCCTTGTTCTCTCGCCAACGCCTGAGAATACAGATATACCACCGTGCTCCTTGGCTATGTTGTTTATAAGCTCCATTATAAGAACCGTCTTACCAACACCGGCTCCTCCGAAGAGACCTATCTTACCACCCTTTGAATAAGGTGCTATAAGGTCAACGACTTTTATACCAGTTTCAAGTATTTCTGTTGACGACTCCTGCTCTTCAAATGAAGGAGCAGCCCTGTGTATAGGCCATCTTTCGGCTTCTACCTGAGGCTTGTTGTCAACAGGCTCTCCAAGAACGTTGAATATTCTTCCCTGAGTAGCCTTTCCAACAGGAACCGCTATAGCCCTTCCTGTATCTAGAGCATCCATTCCTCTTACAAGTCCGTCTGTAGAACTCATAGCAATACATCTTACAGTATCATTGCCTGTGTGCTGAGCAACCTCAACAACAACCTTTTCTTCTCCATGCTGTATTTCAATAGCATTTAGAAGGTTTGGAAGGTTTTCTGGATCGAACTTTATGTCAAGTACAGGTCCGATTATCTGTACTACCTTACCCACATTATTTTGTGGCATTCTAAAATACCTCCTTAATTGAAAAATTCCACGCTCTTAGGAGTCTGCCCCTTATAGTGCATTGGCTCCTGCTACTATTTCCGAAAGCTCTTGTGTTATTGTAGCCTGTCTAGCTCTGTTGTAGAGCAGCTCAAGCTTGCCAATCATATCTTCAGCGTTGCCTGTTGCAGATTCCATGGCCATTCTTCTTGCGCCCTGCTCTGAAGCTCCAGATTCTACCATTCCCCCAAACACTATGCCCGAAAGGAATTTTGGCACTAGATATTCAAGCACTACGTCTTCAGATGGCTCATAAGTAACTAGTCCTTTGCCTTTTTCCGCTGCAGCCTCAGCTGTAGCCTCGAAAGAAAGCGGAAGAAGCTTAACTACCCTTGGCTCTTGCACAAGAGCTGACTGAAAATATGTGTAAACCAGATAGACTTCGTCTACCTCGCCTTTTGTGAACAGCTCGGAAATTTTTGCAGCTATATCCTGGCCGTGCGAATATTGCGGTCTTTCAGAAATTCCAGTATGTCTTGATACAACATCGTATCCTCTTTTAGAGAAAAATTCAGCTGATTTTCTTCCAACAGCAATGACTTTTTCCTTCTTGCCTTCCATGTGTGCAACAGCCGTCTTGAGCGAGTTGGAGTTGTATCCTCCGCAAAGACCTCTGTCTCCAGAGAGAACTATATAACACTTGTTTTTTACTTCTCTCTTTTCAAGGAATGGGCTGTTTATGCCTTTTGTATTTATTGCTATATCTTTTATTGTATCATACAGGGTTTCAAAGTATGGTCTTGACTGCACAACCGCCTCTTTGGCCCTTCTAAGCTTGGCCGAGGATACAAGCTCCATTGCTTTTGTAATCTGCTTTGTATTAGAGACGCTTTTTATACGTCTTTTTATATCCTTCATTCCAACGCCTGCCATATTTCACCCTCCATCAAATCAGGCGTAAGTCAGACATTACAAGTCAAACTGCCCAATTTAAAGTATTAAGCGTTAAAGGACTTTTTAAATTCTTCGATAGCTGCCTTTAACTTTTCTTCTGTTTCAGCATCCATATTTCCAGTAGAAGCTATAGTCTTTCCTACCTCAGGATAGCTGCTGTCCATGAACTTGAAGAATTCATCTTCAAATTCCCTTACAAGCTTGACATCTATGTCTCTTAGGTAGTTGTTAGTAACTGCGTATATAGCCATTATCTGCTTTTCAACCGATATAGGAGAGCTCTCGCCCTGCTTTAGGACTTCAACTATTCTCTCGCCCTGAGCAAGTCTTTCCTGAGTATCCTTGTCAAGGTCTGATCCGAACTGCGCGAACGCCTGAAGCTCTCTGTACTGAGCGTACATAAGCTTAAGTGAACCCGCAACCTTCTTCATCGCCTTTATCTGTGCGCTTCCTCCAACCCTTGATACTGATATACCAGGGTTAACCGCTGGTCTTATACCTGCGTTGAATAGCTCTGACTCAAGGAATATCTGTCCGTCAGTTATTGATATAACGTTTGTAGGTATATAAGCAGAAACGTCTCCTGCCTGAGTCTCTATTATTGGAAGAGCCGTGATTGAACCTGCTCCAAGCTCGTCATTCAGCTTAGCCGATCTTTCGAGAAGCCTTGAGTGAAGGTAGAATACGTCTCCAGGATAAGCCTCACGACCTGGTGGTCTTCTAAGCAAAAGTGACAATGCACGGTAAGCAACCGCGTGCTTAGAAAGGTCATCATATATTATAAGTACGTGCTTGCCCTGCTCCATGAACTCTTCAGCCATAGCGCAGCCCGCATAAGGAGCGATGTACTGAAGTGGCGCAAGCTCTGACGCTGTCGCTGCAACTACTATAGAGTAGTCAAGCGCGCCGTTTTTCTCAAGAGTGTCAACTATTTGAGCAACAGTTGATCTCTTTTGTCCAATCGCAACATATACACATATAACGCCAGTGTCTTTCTGGTTGATTATAGTGTCTATAGCTATTGTAGTCTTTCCAGTCTGTCTGTCGCCTATTATAAGCTCCCTTTGTCCTCTTCCTATTGGTATCATAGAGTCTATAGACTTTATACCAGTTTGAAGCGGCTCGTGAACAGACTTTCTTGTTATTATACCAGGTGCAACCCTTTCAATAGGTCTGAACTTGTCTGTCTTTATAGGTCCTTTTCCGTCTATAGCCTGTCCAAGCGAGTTAACTACTCTTCCAAGAAGCGCATCGCCAACTGGAACCTCAACTATTCTTGAAGTTCTCTTTACTACGTCGCCTTCTTTTATGTTCTCATCCGAACCAAGAAGAACGGCACCTACTATGTCTTCTTCAAGGTTTAGCGCCATACCGTAAACCTGTCCTGGAAATTCAATAAGCTCTCCCGACATGCACTTTTCAAGTCCATGAACTCCTGCTATACCATCTCCAACTGTTGTTACTGTACCGACGTCACTGAGTTCTATTTTTCCTTCGTATTTCTTGATCTGCTCTTTTATAATAGAACTGATCTCTTCAGGTCTAAGATTCATGAGATTTCACCAACCTCCTAATTTATGCTATTATTTGGTGTAATTCTTCCTCTAGTCTGTCTAGACGTCCTTTTACAGTACCATCTATCTCTTCATTTCCTATTCTTACTAGAATTCCACCCATAACACTTGGATTAATTTCATTCTTGATTTTGATATTTTTACCTGTAACCTTTGTAAGCTGAGCCTTTAGCGCTTCCAGCTTGTCAGCGTCTATTGGTACTGCTGATATAGCTACGGCATCTTCAATATTATTGTGCTCATTTACGAGCTTTACAAATTCTCTGTTTATTTCATCCAGAACACTTATTCTGTCCTTGTCTACAAGAATTTTTACAAAGTTAACTAATTCATCAGAAGCCTTGCCCTTGAAAATATTTTCAATAAGGCCTTTCTTTTCTTCTTTTGGCACCATAGGAGCCTTGAAAATACTGCCAAATTCCTTATTTTCGGCGAATGCAGCAGCTATTACTCCAAGCTCTTGTTCAAAAGAATCAAGCTTATTCTCTTCAAGTCCTACTTCGAAAAGGGCGCCAGCATATCTTCTAGCAACTAGTTCTGCCATTTAGCTTCCCCTACCTCTTGTATAAAGTCGTTTATAAGCTTCTCATGCTGAGTTTTGTCTATATCCTTTTGAATTATCTTGGAAGCGGCCATAACTGCCATTCCTGATATTTCATCCTTAAGCTCGTTAAGAACTTTTTGTCTGTCTCTTGCTATTTCAACCTGAGCTTTTTCAGACAGTCTTTTTGCCTCTTCATGCGCCTGCTTTATTATTTCTTCAGCATTGTTTTGCGCCTTTATGTTGGCATCCTTAACTATCTCTCTGGCTTCTTCCTTGGCTTCCTCAATCTTAAGCTCGTACTCTTTTCTCATCTGGTTTGCCTTTGCTGTAGCCTCTTCAGCTTCAGTAAACGCTCCAGATACCTCCTGCTTTCTATTCTCCATGAATGCTGTAACCGGTTTGAAAAGGAGCTTTCTCATTATGAGGAACATTATTAGTGTATTAACCCATTGAGCTATAAGTTCAAAGTCTATCCCTATAAAAGGCTTAAATCCTTCCATGCTCTTCCTCCTCTCGCAATAGTCCCTTTGCTATTATAATAAGGGCGTCGCCATCAACACCCTAGCCTCACATTGCCCTATACTGAAATTAAGGAGATGACCTGCATCTCCTAGTAGTTAAGCTATCAGGGAGCTTGATTAAAAGCTCCCGCCATTTCTAAAAATGTCTGCTGAGCTGCTAATGCGGTCTTTTCTTAAATTTCAGCAATATGTAGCATGATGAGGACTTGATTTTGAAATGGTTATTATAATAGGTTTACAAGTGGGTTTGCGAATAGAAGTATAAGTGCAACAACTAGACCGTAGATACCTGTTGACTCTGCAACGGCTGCTCCAAGAAGCATTGTTCTTATTACGTCTGCTTGTGCCTCTGGCTGTCTTCCAACTGCCTCTGCACCTTTACCAGCTGCGTATCCCTGTCCTATTCCAGGTCCAACACCCGCTATCATTGCAATACCTGCGCCTACTGCTGAACAAGCTAAAACTAGAGCCTTACCTGTTATTGGTTCCATTTTTAAATTTCCTCCCTTTTTTTTCATGCAAAATTTTAGATTAATGAATGATATTTTTTTATAATATGATTTTTATAAAAAACTCATACAAGTTGCAAACTATTGCAAAAGCACATCCTGCGCCTGCAGCTTACTCTGCTCCAGACACGAAAACCATTGTAAGCATTATAAATATGAATGCCTGAAGTACGCCTGCAAATAGATCGAAGTAGATGTGAAGCACACCTGGAAGACCTATCTGGAAAAGACCAAATGGCAATCCGAAAACTGCCGTACTCACCCAGTTCAAAACCTGGTAGAGAAGCGCCATTATAACTCCGCCACCTGCAATATTACCAAAGAGACGGAAGCTAAGCGATACCGGCGTAGCAAGCTCACCTACAATGTTGATAGGAAGAAGTGCTGGCAGCGGTTCCATGAATCCCTTGACATATCCGCCAATACCTTTTGACCTGAGTCCGTTTAGCTGTATCAATACAAATGTTGTTAAAGCAAACGAAAGTGTTGTTACCAAGTCTGCTGTAGGCGATCTGAGCCCTAAAAGTCCTAAAAGGTTTGATAGCATTATTACAGTAAATACGGTTGCTATGTATGGAGCGTAGTTAATGTACTTTTCTCCCATAGTCTGCTTTACCAAGCCATTGATGCCTCCAACAAAAGCCTCAACAACTATCTGAAACTTTCCTGGAACTCTTTCAAGCTTTCTCCCGCCAAAGTATGCAAATATGGTGAGCGCTATCATTACAAGCCATGTGTTTCTTACTGTTTCACTTATAGCCACATCCCCTATGTGAAACAGAATCTCTGGTCCGTTCATGTTCAACCTCCTTTCATAAGTTTTTTGAATTTTTTGTTTTTTTGATTTGGTTCTAAAGATATTTAGTTTTATTGTTCTTATATAAAAAATTGATTATAAGCATTTTATCAGAAACTATATTCACCATAAAAAAATCAAAACAATTCAAATCAAAACAAAATTCAAATCCATGAAAGTACTTACTCCATAATATCCTTGCCGCTTGTTCCCATTTGTATGACGGCAAGCTTTGCCGAAAGTAGACCTATTATTGTGCCTATCGTGTTAATGTAAGGCGCCTTTATGGAAACGAATACGACTGCCCCGATTATTAACATCCTTACAAGGTACCTGCTTGATGCATATATCTGTGCTTTTCCAGGGCTCATCTCAAGGGCCTTTGTAACCGATAAGGCAAGCAGCCTGAAATTCAGAACCGATATTGTGCTTCCAAACAGAAGTCCGAAGAGCAGTCCTTGTGAGAATTTGCCTAGTGCAAACGTTATCAGCACGGTTAAAAAATTTATTGCTATTACTCTTTTTATTACATTTTGCATTAGTTTGCCTGTGTAGTCTTCCAAGTCTTTGCACCTACTTATCATTCTTTTATTTAGAATATTTTCATCTCTTCATGCCTTCATTCCGATTCTTTTCCTGTAGGACTATCTTGTACAGATTTAAGAAAGAAGCCGCTATTCCTATCAGTATGAATATGAAGAGAAACCAAGGAGCGGTGCCCAGCTTTTTGTCAATCAGATTGCCCAGCCATACGCAAAACACAATAGGCACAGACATCATTATCCCAAGATGGGTAAAGAGCCTCAAGTTGCCTAGAGAGCCAACCCACTTTTTCCTTCTGCCTGCATCACCAAGCCATTTTTTTCTTGCGCTGCCTTTCATAAATATTCTCCATTATGTATGCTCATATATGTATACTTTTTACATCCAGGGTGTGAGCACTAAGTTTATATTTTAACCATGTCGCTTCATTATCGCAAAGCGAATTCCTTTTATATTATACAATGAATTTTGTATTTTTTCAAAACCCAAAATATATTTTTTTGTATAGCGATAATACATATAGAATTTTACCATAAAATGCGCATTGTTTCATCATTTTTTTTGCATCTTTATGATGTATACAATACTGCATATAAAAAATCCTGCATGGGGTTTTTTGAAGTAAAAGCTTCATGCAGGATTCATAATTCTAATTGTAGAAAAACTCAATGAGTTTTTTGTTTATTTTTTCACATGCGGTGCCATCCCCATAAGGGTTGACCGCCTTTGCCATTTTCAGATACTCAGCCTCGTCTTCTATAAGCAGCGCTGCCGCATTATAGACGTCCTCTTCAAGCACGCCCGCTATTTTGACAGTGCCTGCCTCAACAGCCTCAGGCCTTTCCGTCTCAGTCCTCATCACAACAACTGGCTTGCCCAGTGCAGGAGCTTCTTCCTGTATCCCTCCTGAATCGGTCATGACAATATGGCATTTGTCTATTAGATTTGCAAACGGCTCGTAGTCAAGCGGCTCTATTATATGTATCCTCTCGCTGCCTGAAAGTATTTCTGAAGCCATTTTCCTTATGTTTGGATTCATATGTATAGGGAATACAACCTCCACGTCTTTATGGCCGTCTACGAGCCTTCTGACAGCTCTGAATATGTTAGCCATCGGTTCGCCCCAGTTTTCTCTCCTGTGGCATGTGAGCAGTACTACCTTCTTGTTTTCAAAGTCTACAGCATCTAGATTCTCTCCAAAACTGTAGTCCTTTTTTATAACAGACATAAGCGCATCTATGACAGTGTTGCCTGTGACTGCTATCTTGTAGTCTGCTATGTTTTCCTTGAGCAGGTTTTCCCTGTTGCCCTGAGTCGGGGCAAAGTAAAGCTCTGATATTGAAGTTGTAAGCATCCTGTTCATCTCCTCAGGATAAGGAGAATACTTGTTTCCGCTTCGCAGCCCCGCCTCTACGTGCCCAACAGGCACTTTCTGGTAGAACGCTGCCAGAGCAGACGCAAATGTAGTTGTTGTATCGCCGTGCACAAGCAGCATGTCGGGTTTTTCTGCCTTGAGAACTTCCTCCATGCCCTTTATCACTCTCGAGGTTATATCTGTAATAGTCTGTCCGTGCTGCATTATGTCAAGGTCATAGTCCGGCTCTATCGCAAACAGCTCAAGTACCATATCCAGCATCTGCCTGTGCTGGGCAGTCACGCACACCTTCACTTCGAATTCATCGCTTTTTTGAAGCAGCTTCACAAGCGGAGCCATCTTTATAGCTTCAGGCCTTGTTCCAAATACAGTCATTATCTTTTTCTTCATATTATGCTACCACCTATTCTAATTCATCATCCAGGGACAAAAGCCTGAGCTTTATCATGCCGTAATATATTGCCATCATAACCACAGAAAGCACTCCAACGGCCTCCATGGTGCTAACCTCGCATATTGCAACCGCGCTTACACCCAGCATTATGCTAATGCCGTAGAGTGCGAGCACTGTCTGCTTTTGTGAAAGTCCCTTGCTCAGGAGCCTGTGGTGCAAGTGTCCCTTGTCAGCCTCGACTATAGACTTCCCGTTTGCCGCACGTCTTATTATTGCAAAAGTAGTGTCAAATATAGGGAATCCCATCGCAAGTATGGGTATAGCAACAGCAAGCGCCGTGGCCGATTTCATAACGCCCTCTATGGATATAACCGCAAGTATGAAGCCCAGAAACAGCGACCCCGTATCTCCCATGAACACCTTTGCGGGATTGAAGTTATACGGCAAAAATCCGAGCGCCCCTCCTGCAAGTGCAACAAGAAGCACAACCTCTGTAGACTGGTTGTTTATTACCGCCACAAGCGTAAGTGCAAGAGCCGCTATTGCAGACACTCCTGCAGCCAGTCCGTCCAAGCCGTCTATCAGGTTTATTGTGTTTGTCGCTCCCACTATCCAAAGGAGAGTAAGAGGTATTCCGAACATTCCAAGGTACATCATACCGTCCACCTTGTCGAACGGATTTGTCAGCCATTCTATCCTTACGCCAAAGTACATAACAACAAAAGCCGCAAGTATCTGAGCCGAGAACTTGACCTTTGGGCTGACCGGCTTTATATCATCTATTATTCCTATTCCGACTATTATAAACGAACCTGCTATTATTGACATATGTAGCGGACTCATATCTACGAACATGAATGAGGCGACTATGAATCCCACAAATATTCCTATTCCGCCAAGCCTTGGCACGGGCTTCTTATGTACTCTCCTGTCGTCCTTTGGCACGTCTATAGCTCCAACCTTGTGAGCCAGCCGTATTACATAAGGAGTCAAAAGATACGACACTGCAAATGCCACTCCGAACGAGAGGAACACGTTCATGATGCTCTTTAATTCCATACTAACCCCTCCATTAATCAACCTGAATGATTTCCACTCCAGCTTCCCTGAGTATGTCAAGCGACATGCCGTCAGGGTAGCTGCCTTCGAACACAACCCGCTTTATGCCCGCGTTTATTATCATCTTTGAACACAGCACGCATGGCATGGTGGTGCAGTATACAGTGGCATCCTTTATGCTTATGCCGCTGTATGCGGCTTGCACTATGGCATTCTGCTCCGCATGGGTGGCCCTGCACAGCTCGTGCCTTTCACCCGAAGGAATCCCGAGCTTTTCCCTTTGGCAGCCTATGTCTATGCAATGCAAAAGGCCCCTAGGAGCCCCATTGTATCCCGTTGAAAGTATTTGTCGTTCCTTTACTATTACAGCACCCACCTGCCTCCTAAGACATGTGGAGCGTTTCTTTACTACATGTGCAATCTCCATGAAGTACTCATCCCAAGAAGGCCTGCTCAAAAGTATATTCCTCCCGCATAGTTGGACTCCGTCCAAGCATAAATGTTCCTTATAAAATAAACAATTTCTTAAAAATGCATCTTATTTTTAATTTTATACCCTTTTCTCAGAATTTACAAGTCAATATGTTAAGTTGTACCCTTACTGTAATATTGCGCAAACAAAAAACGGCAGTAAAACTGCCGCCTTAGCATTGCTATTTTGTTCCGAAAAGCCTGTCTCCAGCATCTCCAAGACCAGGGAGTATGTAGCCATGATCATTTAGCCTCTCGTCTATTGAAGCCACATATATATCCACGTCCGGATGAGCTTCCTGAACCGTTTTTATACCTTCAGGAGAAGCAATAATATTGACAAGCTTTATGTCATTTGCCCCTCTCTCCTTGAGGAACGTTATTGCTGCAGCTGCAGATCCTCCTGTAGCAAGCATCGGATCAACTACTATAAGCTTCCTCTCACTTACATCAGAAGGCAGCTTGCAGTAGTATTCCACTGGCTTCAATGTTTCCGGATCCCTGTAAAGGCCTATGTGCCCTACTTTGGCCGCAGGCATCAGCTCAAGCATTGCATCTACCATTCCAAGCCCGGCCCTCAGTATCGGGATTATGCCCAGCTTCTTGCCTGCAATAACCTTGCTCTTTGTCTTCACAAGCGGAGTTTCTATTTCAACCTCTTCCAGCGGAAGATCGCTCGTAACCTCATATCCAAGAAGCAGCGATACTTCCTTTACAAGCAGCCTAAAATCCTTCGAGCCTGTATTCTTATCCCTTATAAGTGTAAGTTTATGCTGTATAAGCGGGTGTTGCACTTCTATAACCTTAGACATGTCTCGCCTCCTCAAATTTATTAGCAGCCTTCTATCTCCATTATCTGCCTTACCCTGTTTTCATGCCTTCCGCCCTCGAATTCAGTGGCCAGCCAGGCGTCTACTATCTCAAGTGCAAGACCCTTTCCTACAACTCTTTCGCCAAGCGAAAGCATGTTCGCGTCATTGTGGGCCCTCGACATTTTCGCCGAGAACGTATCTGAAACGACGGCGCACCTTATTCCCTTCACCTTGTTTGCAGCCATGGATATGCCTATTCCTGTGCCGCAGCATATTATGCCTTTGTCTACCTCTCCGGAAGATACAGCCACCGCTGCAGCCTTGCCGAATGCAGGATAATCCACAGACTTGTCGCTGTCAGTTCCAAAATCAACAACCTCATAGCCCTTTTGCAGAAGATAGCCCTTTATCTCCTCTTTAAGGCAAAAACCACCATGATCACTTGCAACTGCTATTTTCAAGAAATTCACCTCCAAGATTAAACCTTGTATATTATACTACATTATAGTGACAGTTTAATATTTTTTTTGCGTATGGCTAAATTTTTTTAAATAGCAAATCAACCAGCTTCTCAACCAGGTATTTTATTTCCGCAGCCGTATCCCTGTAGATATTTATATCCCCTCCGTAGGGATCCATAACGTCAAGTTCAGCAATTCCCAGAAATTCTTTGAGCGTAAATATGTTCTTGCTGTCGCTCTCCAGGCTTAGCAGTATGTCCCTATGAGATCGACTCATCGTAAGAACTATGTCCGCCGACTCGAGGGCTTCCTTTCTTATGCGCGCACTCCTATGGCCGGATATGTCTATTCCATATTCCCTCATGGCAAGTACTGCATTTTCCGAGGCAGCAAGCCCGTCAGCAGTCATCACTCCGGCTGAAGCAACAGCTATGTCAAGTCCCATTCTTTGTGACATGTCATTAACAAAGCCTTCAGCCATAGGGCTTCTGCAGGTGTTGCCGGTGCATACAAAAAGTAACCTCATGACTAATCCTCCTGTATTTCTATAAACCTGTAGCCGGCCGACTTGACAAGCCTGTTCATAACGGCGGCTCCAAGCCCCTTTTCCTCAAGACTCTCTGAATATACAACGTGAACACCGCGCTTGTCCATCTCTATTAATATGCTGAAAATGTTCCTGGCAGCATCTGCACTGTCGTAGCCAAGCTCGAGCTTTACGGGCGCATCATAGTACTTGGAGTTCTGACTTGTACATATTACACCGCATACAATGCCTTTTTTTGCATTGTCCTCAACAAGCCTGTTTATAATTCTGGCCGCCTCTTCTCCACTGCCTTTTACAACGTACACCTGCGCATCAGGCGAATAGTGGGTGTATTTCATGCCTGGCGCGAGCGGGGCAGCTCCAGTATCAGCGCTCTTTATAGCCGGATCTGTTTCCACTCGGCCAACCACAGCTTCAAGCTCCTCCGATGATAATCCGCCCGGCCTTAGAATCACAGGTACATCACCCCTTAGATCTATAACCGTAGATTCAACTCCCACCTTGCAGTCGCCGCCTAGTATTATTCCATCGACCCTGCCATCCATCTGCTCTGCCACATGCTCTCCCCTTGTAGGCGATGGCCTTCCCGATATGTTGGCAGAGGGCGCGGCTATTGGGACCCCGGATTCTCTTATCAGCCCGAGTGCTATCGGATGTGCCGGCATCCTTACGGCCACCGTGTCAAGACCCCCGGTAGTCGCATACGGAACGGTTTTTTTCTTTGAAAATATCAGCGTTACAGGACCCGGCCAGAATCTCTCCATTACAAGCCTTGCCTTCTCGCCTACGCTGTCTGTAAGCATGTCAAGCTGGGCAATGTCGCATATGTGAACTATCAGAGGATTGTCCGAGGGCCTTCCCTTGGCCCTGTATATCTTCTCGGCAGCCTGCTCGTCGAGAGCGTTAGCTCCCAGCCCATACACCGTTTCTGTCGGGAATATAACTGTGCCTCCATCGCGTATAATGCCTGCATATTTTTTCAGGAGCTCAATATCTATGTTCTCCGGATCCATTTTGCTTATAAGAGTCTTTTTCATGATTCCACCTCGCATTTTTGAATGCCTAAAATCAAAGAGAGCCCTTACGAGCTCTCCCGAGTACTTATTATTCAACCATCTGCATCTTTTCAGCCTGGTCTGTAGTTATGAGCGCATCCAGTATCTCGTCTATGTCCCCGTCAAGGAACGAGTCGAGCCTGTATATTGTAAGGTTTATCCTGTGATCGCTTATCCTGCCCTGAGGATAGTTGTAGGTTCTTATCCTCTCTGACCTGTCTCCAGTGCCTACCTGACTCTTTCTGGACTGGGCTATTTCCTTGTTTTGCTTCTCAAGCTCAATCTCATAAAGCTTGGCCTTAAGTATCTTTAGGGCCTTCTCCTTGTTCTTGAGCTGCGACTTCTCGTCCTGCATCGACACCACTATGCCTGTAGGGAGGTGCGTCATCCTTACGGCCGAATCGGTAGTGTTTACAGACTGTCCGCCATTGCCCGAAGATCTGAACACGTCGATCTTCAGGTCATTTTGGTTAACTTCAATTTCCACGTCGTCAACCTCGGGAAGCACAGCCACAGTAGCGGTAGAAGTGTGTATCCTTCCATTCGATTCAGTGTCAGGAATTCTCTGAACCCTGTGAACGCCCGACTCGTACTTGAGCCTTGAATAGGCGCCTTTTCCCTTTATCATGAATATTACTTCCTTGTAGCCACCTACGCCGGTCGAGTTTGCCGACATGAGCTCCGTCTTCCAGTTTCTCTTCTCGGCATACATTGAGTACATCCTGAAAAGGTTGCCTGCAAACAGAGCGGCCTCGTCTCCGCCTGCGCCTGCTCGTATCTCGACTATTACGTTCTTTTCGTCGTTAGGGTCCTTCGGCAGGAGCAGTATCTTAAGCTCGTCCTTTATCCCTTCTATCCTATCCTCAAGCTCGTCAAGCTCCATCTTGGCAAGGTCCCTGAGCTCCTCGTCAGATGACTCCTGTATTATCTCCTTTGAATCCTTTATACCTGCGATAGTATTCTTGTAGTCCCTGTATTTCATGACTATAGGCTCCACTTCGGCGTGCTCCTTCATGAGCTTTTGCCAAAGTGACTGGTCATTAATAACCTCGGGATCAGATATTTTATTTGTTATGTCTTCATATTTATCTTCTAGAAATTCCAGCTTGTCAAACATCTATTTCCACCTTCCTAATTACTCTATGATCGATATGGATAACTCTTCGTGCTATTTTTTACCATTTTTCCAGCAAAAGTATTATATCACAGTTTCCTGCCTATTACAACTCTTTCTATGCCTGCAAGGTCGCTTAATATGCGCAACTCGCCAAAACCTCCGCAGGCCTCCATTATCCGATTTACATCCCCGGCCTGGTCGTGCCCGACCTCGTAAGCAAGGTATCCTCCGGGCTTTAGAAATGCCAGACTCTCCTTTGTAATCCTTCTGTAAAATTCAAGGCCGTCCGTTCCTCCATCCAGCGCAGTAAGCGGCTCATAGCCCCTCACCTGCAAATGGAGCTCTTCAATGTCTTTCTTCCTTATATACGGCGGATTCGAGACGATTATGTCAAACATTATTCCGGAGTCTTCGAGCGCCAATAGGATGTCAGATTCCATGAACTCAATGCTCTCCTCAACCCCGTTAATTTTTGCATTAGTGCGCCCTATATCCAGGGCCGCCTTGGATATGTCCAGGCTGTATACGAATGCCCCCTTTACATACTTCGCCAGAGAAACGCTTATGGCCCCCGAGCCGCAGCCTATGTCGGCTATCACCGGCTTTTCAAATCCGCCCGCGAGCCTTATGACCTCTTCAACGAGGATCTCCGTGTCCGGCCTCGGTATAAGCACGCCTTCACTCACATAAAAATCAAGTCCCATAAATTCCTGGCTTCCTGTTATATACTGAAGAGGCCTTCCGTTGCCTCGTTCGCACACCATTCCCCAAAACTCAGACTCGGCTTTTTCTTCAACCTCATCTTCAATATGCGTGATTACATAGAGCCTGTCCTTTCCGAGCGCCTTTGATAGCAGAAGTTGGGCATCGAGCAGCGCAGTTTCAGACATGTCCGCTATTTTTTTCACTGCGTTTTCCAGCAGCTGCTTAACCTTCACAGGCTTCACCCTCCACGGAAGTCTCATTTGCCGCCTTCTTTTCTTCGACTACGGCTTTTAGCGCCGCTATCGCAACCTCAAGCTGCGAATTGTCCGGCTCCCTTGTTGTTATCTTCTGCAGCATAAGCCCCGGCCACATTAGAGGCTTTAGAAGAGGTGTATCACTTTTGGCCGCCAGCCTTATTATCTCGTAGGATATGCCTGCAACCACCGGCAGCAGAGCAAGCCTGTAAAGCACCCTCATAAATGGGTTCGGCCATCCGAACAGCGAGAACATGAGCATAGATATTATCAGCACAACAAACATGAAGTTAGTTCCGCACCTTGTGTGTATCCTGGTAAAGCCTGCTGCATTCTCGGGCGTCAGCTCAAGCCCGTTTTCATAGCAGTGTATAGTCTTGTGCTCAGCTCCATGGTACTGGTATACCCTTTTTATGTCAGAGTTGAACGATATGAGATATACGTACGCGACAAACAATCCTACCCTTGCAATCCCTTCAACAAGGTTTAGGGCTATTACGTTGTCTGTAATCCCATTTATTAAGCCCCCTATGAATGTCGGCAGGAGTATGAACAGCACCACAGTCAGCATTATGGATATTGCAACCGAGATGTATATTGCAACTTCAGAAGCCTTGTCCCCGAAAACCTTGTCAAAAAACTTGTCTAGCGCCCCCTTCTTTTCCTCCTCCTCATCTTCAAAGAAGTCGGCAGAAAAATTCAGAGCTTTCACGCCTTCCACCATTGATTCTATAAGCACAAAAGCGCCTCTTGCAAAAGGCATCTTGTCTATGCCCTTGCTCTTTATCCAGCTTGAAAGCACCTTTTCCTGGAGCTCTATATCGCCGTCTGACTTTCTTACGGCTACCGCCAGCCTGTCCTCATTCTTCATCATTACGCCTTCTATAACAGCCTGACCGCCTACATTACATTTTTTCATCCACTCAGCTCCTAGATTTTCAACTCGTTTAAACACACTACTTATTATTATATCAAATCGGCAATTAAAAATGAGACAAAAATCAAAAAACTCCGCGTAGCAGCGAAGTTTTTTGATTTGAAAATTATTCTTTCATTATAATATATAGATGTTGCTTGAACTCATCTAAGGGGCATATACCCGTTGGACATATCTATGCCCAGGCCGACAAGACCTCCCGAGACTATCACAGCCAGCATGAGTACCAGCATAGCCCTGTCTTTTTCACCCTTTTGCATGTTGATGTATATAGCGTATGCAAAAATGGCTGTGATACTTCCTACCACTGCGCACATATACGAGAGCAGTCCGAAGTTATCAATATACCATTTTATAAGGTAGTGGAACACGACGAATCTGGGACCCAAAGCCTCGTCCATGTAGAATTTCATAAACTATCCCTTTCTTTCATAATAAAGAAAGACAATGTGCACTCATAGTGTGTCATGCCAGTGTAATTAAAGCGTGCTGCTCTCTTCCCTATTTTTCATGATCATTGATGTTATTACAGCTCCTACAGCAGCTGGCAGCACCCATGCAAAGCCTGCTCCCGAAAGAGGAAGCATCTTTATGAATCTTGATATGAATTCAGTGTTGACACCCATAGCCGACACTCCGTCTATAAGGCTTACAACAAGCGCTCCGTATACAGCTCCTGTATACGCCTTCTTGTTTTTTATGAGGTTGTCGAAAAGGCTCATTAGTATAAGTACTATTGCAACCGGATATACAGTAACAAGCAGCGGAACCGCGAACTTGACAATATTTTCAACTCCCACGTTGGCAAATACGGCACTGAATATTACAGTTCCTATTACTATCATCTTGTATGAAAGCTTGCCGTTTGTAAGCTCCTCAAAATAGTTGCCCACAGTCGCAGTAAGACCTATCGATGTTGTAAGGCATGCAAGCGATACCGCAAGAGCTATGCCTATAGTGCCCCAGTTTCCAAGCACGTTTTGAGTTATTGCAACTATAAGGTCTGTTCTTGCCATGTCCTGAGGGAAAACTCCGCTTGCTGTGGATCCAAGGTAAAGCAGTCCGCCATATACAAGCGCAAGGCCTATACCCGCAACAACGCCGGCCTTCATTGCCACACTTATCTGCTCTTTCTTGTCATCATAGCCCTTTTGAGCAAGAGAAAGCATCATTATGCCCCCAAATACTATTGAAGCCAGGGCGTCCATCGTCTGGTAGCCTTCAGTGAAACCCTTCGAGAACGGATTTGCCACGCCTGTGCTCACAGGTGCTCCCACAGGGTCTACTATGCCTTTTATTATTATAGCAAATATTATAACCAAAAGCGCAGGCGTAAGTATTTTTCCTATGCTGTCAACTATGCCAGACGGCTTTATTACAAAGAAAAGAGTTATTGCGAAATATATCACTGATACTATTATCGGGCTGAATTCAGGGAACATTGGCTTTATGCCCATTTCATAAACTGTAGCACCCGTTCTTGGTATCGCAAGCAGCGGTCCTATTGCCAGTATTATTATTGTTCCTAGTATCTTGCTGAACGTCGGATTAACCTTGCTTGCAAGGTCGTCTATAGTTCCACCCGCCTTTGAAACTGCAAGCACTCCTAGTATAGGCATTCCTATGCCTGTAAGAAAAAATCCTATGGCGCAAGCCAGCCACTTGTCTCCCGATGCAAGCCCTAGAGCCGGCGGGAATATTAGGTTGCCCGCACCAAAAAACATTGCAAACAGGGCAAGTCCAAGTACAAAAAAGTCCTTAGTTTGGTTCTTCTTCATTGCTAATACCTCCTGATGTCTGATGTGAACTTTGTAGTGATGAGTCCGTGGAAACGTTTACTTGAAGATCATGAGTCCTATGTAGTGTTTAATACATTTCCACCTGTTAAGCTTTGTTTCTGGATGAGTGCACTCTGAAGCTCAATTTGAATACTATTGTGATTTTTCAAACAAATCAAATTGCTGGTTCATTATAGCACACTTTTTTTTGCAGTTGAACCGCTTACGTTTTAGTCATAATAATAAAAAAAATTCGAATTTTTTCAAATTATCGACAATTGGAAAATGCATATCATAAACATTTAATTGCGCTGGCAAAAAATAAAAAGAGAGCCGTTTAAGCTCTCTTTGAGTTCTGTTCTTATAGGTTGTATTTCTTATTGAATCTCTCGACTCTTCCGCCTTTTTCTACAGCCTTGCTCTTTCCTGTATAGAAAGGATGGCATTCAGAGCAAATCTCCACTTTTATTTCATCGTTTGTTGAACCTGCTTGAAAAGTGTTGCCACAAGCACAGTGAACATTTACAACTTTGAAATCTGGATGTATATCTTTTTTCATCAGTATCACCTCTTCCTTAAATTTCTCTTTCCTATGTTATTTCCCTCTAGGAAAATATATGGTCGATATTCAACTTCTTTATTCTAGCACAATAAGTTCTTAACTTCAAGTTTTTTTTGCCTTTTAAACTGTCTTGTTTATCTGATCCACAAACTCCTTGTTGTCCCTTGTCTTAACAAGCGCATTGACCACCTTTTCAGTGACCTCCTGTGAAGCCCCGTTGCTCATGGCCCTTCTTATTTTCCATACGGCTGCCAGCTCCTCCTGGGAAAGCAGAAGCTCCTCCCTCCTTGTGCCCGACTTATATATGTCTATGGCAGGGAATATCCTCTTTTCGGCCAGCTTTCTGTCCAGGTGTATCTCCATATTTCCTGTGCCCTTGAACTCCTCGAATATCACATCATCCATTCTCGAACCCGTCTCCACAAGCGCTGTGGCAAGTATTGTGAGCGAGCCCCCTTCTCTGAGGTTCCTTGCTGCTCCAAAGAATCGCTTCGGCCCGTGGAGAGCCCCCGGATCAAGTCCTCCCGAAAGCGTCCTTCCGGTTGGTGGTATAGTCAGGTTGTAGGCTCTTGCAAGCCTTGTTATGCTGTCCAGGAGTATCACCACATCCTTGCCATGCTCAACAAGCCTTTTCGCCCTGCTTAGCACCATCTCCGCCACCTTTATGTGGTGCGACGGAAGCTCGTCGAAGGTTGAATATATTACTTCCCCGTCTATGGACTCTTGCATGTCGGTTACCTCTTCAGGCCTCTCGTCTACAAGCAGCACTATCAGGTGGATTTCGGGATAGTTGCTTGCAAGGCTGTTTGCGACACTCTTTAGAAGAGTAGTCTTTCCCGCCTTAGGCGGAGCCACTATAAGACCCCTTTGACCTTTACCCAGAGGCGCTATAAGGTCTATCAGCCTTGTTGCAAGCTGCGACGACTTGTTCTCGAGCGTTATCCTGCTTTGCGGATATATCGGCGTCAGCTTGTCGAATGACGGCCTTCTCACGGCTGTTTCCGGATTCTCATCATTTATTTTCTTAACATAAAGCAGCGCCCTGAACTTCTCGCCGCTCTTTGGAGGCCTTGTTATACCAGTAATTCTATCTCCAGTCTTCATGTTGAATCTTCTTATCTGGGATGGTGATATGTAAATATCGTGTGTTGTGGAAAGGTAATTCGAGCCCCGCAAAAATCCATATCCGTCCGGCAGTATCTCGAGGACTCCTTCAGCAGTGTCTTCCACGACAATTACAGCTTCTTCTGCAGGAGCTTCCAATTCCTGCTTTTCAATAATCCCTTCCTTAACAGGCCCTACTTCAGCGCCCTGCACCACTACAGCATAGCCTGTTATTTCATCGATTGCCGCATCCTCAACATCCGTAGCCTCAGCGCCCACTTCCTGCAGGTGTATTTCTTCCTCGTCATTTATTTCCTCTGCCGCTAGTATCATGTCTATGATTTCTTCTTTTTTATATTTGGCAATCGACTTTATGCCGAGCTTCTTTGCAATCTCCTTAAGGTCGGAAAGCTTCTTGCCTACAAGTTCATCTCTGTCCAAAACTGCACCTCCAAAATCTATAAATCAAAAAATATAAAATATATAAAGTATAAAATATACAACTAAATGAATCCACGTAAAATCCAAAATGAAACAAGGCAGTCAAATATGCCGGCGCCATAATTAGTATCTATGTATAGTGTTATTTGGGTATATGCAAGGTCATAATACAGGAATTCAACCAGAGGAGGATGTATTAAGAATTGATATTTGAATTGCACTTCACAGGAAGTCTAAACTTTGTTCAAACAGTTGCACAGCGCTATAGCAATCATCATGAGCATGGCGTTTTTCAAGCCGGGCACGCCTTTAATCCAAGGCGTATCCGGCTGATAGAATATCCATTTGAAAAATAAGCAGCTTATTTTGAGTATCCAGGCTTCTTCTCAAGCCTGTGTATGGCATCAATGAATCTTATTGTGCCCGTAGCGCTTCTCATTACTACCGACTGCGTCCTCGCGCTGTCTCCGTAGAATTTAACTCCCTTGAGCAGGCTGCCATCAGATATCCCAGTAGCCGCAAAATAAACCTCATTTCCGGCAGCCAGATCGTCTATTGTAAGCAGCTTTTCAACGTTAAGCCCCATGGTGTAGCATCTTGCGCTCTCTTCCTCAGTGTATGGCATTAGCCTTCCCTGAAAATCTCCGCCAAGGCATTTTATTGCAGCTGCGGATATGACTCCTTCTGGAGCGCCGCCTATGCACATCATCAGGTCTATGCCTGTTTCCTCAAAGCATGTTGCTATTGCGGCCTCTATGTCTCCAGAATCAAAAAGCCTCACCCTGCAGCCCATGCTTCTGCATTCGCTTATTACGCCAAGGCTTCTTTCCCTGTCTATAGTTGTAACCGTCATGTCTTCAATTGATTTGCCCAGAGCCTGAGCCAGCCTCTTGACGTTCTCCTTCACAGGGAGATCAAGCTGGACAAGACCCTTCCCCTTTGGACCAACAGCTATCTTGTCCATGTACATATCGGGAGCATTTAGCAGTGTTCCTCTTGGCCCCATTGCGACAACAGAAATCGAGCCCGGGAGTCCTTTTGCAACGCAGCTAGTACCGTCAACAGGGTCTACAGCGATGTCCACCTCGAGGCTGCCTTCCCTTCTCATTCCTATCTCTTCGCCGATATAGAGCATAGGAGCCTCGTCGAGTTCTCCCTCTCCTATTACAACTACTCCGCTTATGTCTATGCTCTCGAACATAGCTCTCATCCTGTCGACAGCAGCCTGGTCGGCCAGATTCTTGTCTCCCTTACCAAAATGTTTTGCTGCTCCAAGCGCTGCAGCTTCAGTTACTCTGACAAGGTTTATCCCAAGATTTCTATCCAAGATTATCACTCCCAATACTTATCTATTGTCAAGCATTCATGCAAATGGCTCTTGATTTTCCGCAGTTTTTCAAAACGCACTCCAATATTATAGCAGATATTCCATATTGAGATATACAATTTCTTTATGCAGGCCTCATCTTTTATTAAAATTATTATTTTTGCGCAGCTTTTTCCCAGTCGGAGAGGAATTTTTCTATGCCTGTGTCAGTAAGCGGATGCCTCAGCATGTTCTTGAATACGCCGTATGGCACAGTTGCTATGTGAGAGCCGGCAAGAGCGGCCTCAATTACGTGCTGCGGATGTCTTATGCTTGCGGCTATAACCTGAGTATCTATGCCGTAAGTGTCGAATATCCTGACTATATCCTCTATGACGTCCATGCCCCTATTGCCTACGTCGTCAAGCCTTCCAACGAACGGGCTCACAAAGCTGGCTCCTGCTTTGGCCGCAAGGAGCGCCTGATTTGCCGAGAACACTAGCGTAACATTTATCCTTATACCCTCTTTAGAAAGCACCTTTACAGCCTTTAGTCCCTCGTCAGTCATAGGCACTTTGATAACCACGTTGCTGTGTATTTTGGAAAGCTCCCTGGCTTCCTCTATCATCCCTTCGGCCTTCAGCGATATGACCTCTGCCGAAACAGGTCCGTCAACTATAGAGGTTATCTCCTTTATGACCTCCTGAAAATCTCTGCCTTCCTTTGCCACAAGCGACGGATTTGTAGTCACTCCGTCAAGAACCCCCCACGAGTTGACTTCCCTTATCTCGTCCACATTTGCAGTATCGATGAAAAATATCATTTGCTTATCCCCCCACGAATTATCTTTTTATATTTTTGTTATATCTATAATTATATACCCAAATTCTCATCCTATGCCAAAAAAACCGCCAAATGGCGGTTTTTTATTTGTAGCGCCTCATTGAGGAATTCCCGAGCAGCAATTAGTATGTTCCTATGTCATTTAGATATTTGTCCTTTGCAAGGTTGTAGCTGTATATTATGTCGACCGTCTTTTCTTCAACGTCTGCAAGCCTCTCCTGCGCCGCTATGACCTCCACTATAGTGCCTGCAAAATCCGAAAGCCCTGCTGATTTTATGCCCGAGGTTTCAAACGAGTAGCCTTCGTCATAACGCAGCTGTGCTATGGCAAGCGACTCTCTCGCATCCTCCACTATGCCCTGTGTATACTCGAGCATCTGCGTAGCGCTTACAAGACTTTCGTATGACTGTCTTATCTGGGCCCCCGTGTCCACCTGCCCTTTTTCAAGCTCGGCCTGCGCCTTTTCAAGCTTCACTAGTGCCTCCTTGTACTGGTATGTGTTTTCAGGGTAGGGCCCCTTTGTCAGCTCGAAATTGAGCTTGTCTACGATGTACTGTGCCATGAGCTTTTGCATCTCCAGCCTCTTTTCAAGTCCCTGGGCGAGTCCCTCATTCAGATCCGCCTGTAGCGGCTCTGTTGAAAAGTTCTCTGTGAGGCTAAGCTTTGTGTCCATGTCTATGTTCATGACCCTTTTGAGCTCTATCTCAGCGTTCCTCCTGTCCATCTGAGCCTTTGTGTATGCTGCTCCAAAGAGATTCAGCTGCACCCTCGAGAGCAGCATGTCGTCCTTTGCCTTCATGCCCTCCTCGTATGACGCCTTGGCCATGTCATACTGGCTTCTGGCCCTCTCCAGGGCCAGCCTCTTTATCTCCTCTATCCTGCTGGCCTTGAGGACGTCATAATACCTTTTTCTTGTGAGCAGAGCCACGTTTTTTCTTGCTATTTTGTAGCCCGAGCCTGTGACGCTCTCCTGCAGCTGCGCCATGGTCGTAAGGAGCTTTGTGGATGAACTCATGGAGAGATATCTCGACGCCGTTATGTCCAGCTTGTCCTTTATCGAATCGTTGACATCTTCAATGCCAAGCTCCAGCTTTACGTCTCCCGATTCAATTGCATCTCTGGCGGGATTTATCACGTTTTTTTCAAGTCCGGCCTTGTCAAGCCCCGCAAACTCAGGATGCTCCTTTAAAAGACCTGCTACTGCTTCGTTGCTTCCTGCGATGTCGCCAAGCTTAACTCCTTCAGGCAGCTTGCCCGCAAGCTGCTCGAGAGCCCCGACGCTTTCGGAGGCGTCGCTGAGCCTGCTTTTCCCGTCGCTTAGCTTTTTCTCGGCCCTTTCAGCCATCTCCCTTGAGAGAGCTGTCGATTTTGTGTCTACAGCTATTGATTTCAGGTCCATGTTGTTTTGCATGGCCAGCTCTATTGCTCCTTCAACGTCTATGCTCAGCACCGTTTCCTGTGTTGCAACCTCATCCTGACCACTTGCATAGACTGCGGCGCCGCAGCTTGAAGCCGCCATAATTGCCGCCATGGCAAGACAGCTTATCTTCATTTTTATATTCATACAAACACCCCCGCTTCTATTCAAATGAATCTACTATGTCGTTTTGCAGCTTTACGAGCAGCCTGTTCAGCAGCTCCTTCTCCTCATTGTCTATCCCTGCCGTCATCCTCCTGCTGAACTCTATGTGGCCATCCTTTACGCTTTCAAATAAGTCGCGTCCCTTTTGCGAAAGAATTGCCTTGGTCGACCTCTTGTCTGACGGATTCAGCATTTTTTCTACGAGACCTTCCTTCATCATGCGCTCTATGAGCCCTGTCATGTTGGCTCTGGACACAAGCAGTTTCCTGCCTATCTCGCTAAAGGCCATGCCCTCAGGCTCCTGATAGAGCAGCAGCAGCACCAGGAACTTGGGCTCTGAAATCGAATGCTTATGAAAAAGCTCGTCATACACCGCCCTCATTATAGCGGTAGTCTTTATAAGATTGACTATTGTCTTGCCAGACATGTCCTCTACAAAATCATATGTCTCCAAAAAACCGGAAAGCTCCTTTTTATTCATGCCCTACCTCCATCGCCGCCTGCTCTGACGGCTTTCTTTTTTTTATGTGGCCAGTCCTTTTCGAAACATAATAACCCGCCGCGCCCCAAAACAGGCCGAATGCAAGGAGCGACAAGAGCTCCACTGTAAACTGATTAAGCGGCGCGTTTTTTATGAGCACGTCCCTTATGGGCGATACTGCATAAATCGCCGGCCAGACAGCTCCAACAACTGCTTTCAGCGCAGGATCAATCTGCTCAAGCGGCCAAACGTAACCGGCCGTCAGGAAAGTCGGCATCGAGAGCATCATGCACAGCTGAGTGGCCCTGAGCGCATCCCCGAACGAGAAGGCTATTATTGCGGCCACTCCGCTCAGCGCCAGGAGCATCAAAAACACATACAGCGAAGCCGTTGCTATGCTGCCCGTAAAATCCATACCCAAAGCATGCCTGCCCAGCAGCATGCACACAGAGTATACGAGGGCTCCAAGCAGAGAGAATCCTGCGGCGTTGAATGATATCCTGCCCCTATCCAGGAGCTTTGGAGTCAGCGCCGACATGAAAAGCTGCTGCACCAGTATAACTATGAAGCCTGGCATCATGTACATCTTGTACGTCAGCTTGGGGTCGTAAAGGTTCCGCGACTCTATGTTTATTATTTTAGCCAGGTTTAGCGCCGTATCAGGCGTGAAGCCCCTGGCCTCCATGGCCTTTATGCTCGCTCCGGCGCTTATTGTCGAGATTATCTCGGTTGCCTTGGATTGCGCGTTGTTTGCCACCGCAATATTTGAGCCGTCGACTATTACGGCTGCCGTTGGCGATTTGAGCGCTTTGACGTTTTTTTCAAAATCAGCTGGTATATAAAGCCCTATATGGGCCTTTTTCGAATCCAGCATCGACTTGAGCTCTGCCGGCGAATCAGCATAGCCTGCAAGCTCGTACTTTTCGCTCCTTTCGAACTGCGAGACTATCATCCTTGAAAGCTGCGAATTGTCGTTGTCGCTCACTGCAAAGGGTATTGAGTTGTAGTAGTCATTAAGATATATGCCGCCAAAGAGCAGCGTGAAAAATATGGGCCCTGCCGTTAGTATTGCAATGCTCCGCTTTGTCGTGTCGATTTCCAGCTTGCCCGATATGCCCTGGGGCCTTTTAAGCGCAAACACGAGGGCTGCTGCAAGCACCGCGCACGCGACCAGCAGCAAATACAGCATGTCCGAGTGGAGGCTCTGCGATTCGCCCTTTATCATCATATCCCGAAGGCTCTCGGCGTACCTTGTGTACGGTATGAACCTGCCGGCCGTTTCGTACGCATGCGGCATTGCCCCAAGCGGCCATGTGTAGCCTGATAGCATTGTGTTGGGAAGAAAAAGCACAGCAGCAGCCTGAGCGCAAGTGAGGCTATTTTTGACTACGCACGATATTGCCACCCCCATCGCCGATACGCACAGGGCGAACGCAGCTGAGAGCACCACTATGGCTGCAGCGCTTCCTCGCAGCGGCACCCCGAATACAATTGCCAGCATCGCTATGTTAATAGCAAGAGCTGAAAAGCCAAGCGCCCAAAAATAGCCTATTCGGGTGAGCACCCGCCTTGGGCCTTCCTTATCGCTTCTCCTGCTGGCGGCAGCAGCCATTGCAAGGCCCGACTGGAGTATGCCTGCCATAATCCCCGGCATGAGAAACGACTTGTAGTCCCTCAGCTCGTTGTAGAGCAGCCTGCTTTTCATGTCCACCGCAAGCGCAGTGTGAAGCGCTTGCTGCGAATTCAGCGAAAGCTTCGCCTGCAGAAGTTGCATGAGCGCTCCCGCCTTGACGCTCATTAGTATCTCGAACGCCTTTATCTTAGCCGCAGACGCCATTGCAAGCCTGCTGGCGTCTATTACAGTAAGCACCGTAGTCTGCTTTTGGCTTTTTATGTCCCTCTCAAAGCCTTCGGGAATAACAAGCCCGAAATTGGCATCACCTTTTTCGATGAGCTCCTCAATCTCGTAGGGACTCGAAGCATAATATCTGATGTCGAATGTCTCGGAATCGTCGAAATATCCCGCTATCTTTCTTGCAAGAGCACTGTTGTCACCCAGGTATACGGCAGTTGGAATCTCCTTTATCGTCCTGTCCTGGAACATGACGCACAGCGCCGCTGTGACTATGAGCGGTATCAGCAGGACCATCACAAAGTCCATGTACCTTCTTTTTAGCCATTCCACACTTGCGCACCGCCTATTCCTTGAATTTTATTTTGGCGCTCATCCCCGGCCTTATGCCCTCAGCCACTCCTTCGAGCTTTAGCTTGACTCCGTATGAGATGATGTCATAGTTGCCCGATTCATCGGTGCCCTTCTTGACTGCAAAATCAGGGTTCTTGTTTATGCTGACAATCTTTGCCTCAAGCTGTTTCCCCGACAGGGCCAGCACCTGTACCTGCGCATAATCGCCTTCCTTGAGCTTTTCGACATTTGTCTCCTCAACATCGACCTCGATCCACATGTCGCTAGTGTCGCTGACAACAGCAATGCTCATCCCCGTAGATACAAGCTCTCCTGCATTTGCAGCGACAGTAGTCACCGTGCCGTCTATTGGAGATTCGATTGTGGTATCGTCGATGTAGGCCATAACCTCGTCCAAGCCTGCCTGCGCCTGGTCATACTTGGCCTTTGCCGCCGACGCCATGTTCATTGCCGATGCCGCCATAGCCTGCGCTCCGCTTATGTCCTCTGCGCGGGCGCCCTCGAGCGCCATGTCAAGATCCTGCCTGGCCACATCGAGCTGCAGCTTAACCTCGTCCCTTTTTTGTCTGGATACGGCGCCCTTTTCATAGAGTCTCTCGACCCTTTCGTAGGTCTGCTGTATGAAATCCACGGCCGCCTGAGCCTTTGCCACGTCCTGCCTCCTGGCTCCATTTTGCGCCTTCTCAAGCTGTGCGTTCGCCGCATCCACCTGGCTCATGGCCGCGTTGTACTGGCTCAGCGCCGCGTCCACCTGCGCCTGCATCTGGTTTTTCTTTGCAACAAGCTCGTCGGAGTCGATTATTGCAATCACATCGCCCTTATTCACCTTGTCGCCCTCCTCCACAAGCACTTCGGCCACCCTGCCCGGTATCTTGGAGTTTATGTCTACCTCTACAGCCTCTATAGTCCCGTGGAGCTCGTCGTCTTTTTTTGAATCCGTGCCCGAGCAGCCACTCATCGAAAAAATCAAAGCCAATGCCATTAGGACTGCTGACGCCTTTTTCATGCTCATAAATTTCATCTCCTCCGATAAATTGTTTACATGTTAATTATATTCCCATACGGCATATTTGTAAATATATTAACTAATTTCGCACAAAGAATCTGGGACATCAGAACCGTCCCCTTGTGTAACCATGGCATAGAAAAAACGAGCCAAGAGGATCATCTTACATATCATACCCCTGGCTCGCTATACTATTTTATCTTTATTATCCTGTCGGCGCTGAACGAGCCCACATTGTCCTTGCCTATCACCGATATTATGTCGCCCTCGCTGAAGCCGCTCTCTCTTAGAGTGTCTCCGTCGTAGTCCTCAAGCGTAGTGCTTGAGGTGTATCTTACGTATACCGTCTTTTTTGTAGAGCTGTCTGTCAGCTTTATTGTATCGTCGCTGGTGCTTATGCTTGTTATCTCGCCTGTTATTGTTGATATTACAACTTGGTCGTCAGCCTCTATTGTCTTTACAATATCTGTCTCGAGCCTTAGCACAAGCTCGTAGTTTAGCCTGAGGTCGTAAAGCCCCGCGCTCTTGCCGTCGATTTCCACCTCAAATTCAGGAGATAGCTGATATGTCACCAGCTTCTTGTCCTTGTCCTGTATAGTTATCTTCGGCTCTCCTGATATTATTATCTCCTTGAGCACGCCCGTAACCTTCTTTGTAACGCTCTCTGCGTCTATCGCCGTAATAACAGCGTACTTGAGCGAAAGTGTCACGTCATCGCCCACTCTGATATCTGAAATCTCGGCATCTTCGCCGTTCCTTTCAACATCAGCCTTGGAGTCTATGTCGAATCTGTACTCCTTGTCCTCATCCTTCTTGTCCGTGATTATCATGTATTTGCCGTTTGAATCTATCTTCTTGACATATCCAGTTGCGCTTCCGCTCTTGGAGAACGCCTCCACCTCGGTCACCGCTCCGCTTACAACCTTGAAAGAAACCTTATCGTCAGAGCTGAGGCTGTACACATTTGAAGCCTTGCCGTCCAGAGTCACCTTTATGCTTGAGCCCACAGGATATTCCCTGTCACTGTCGTCGACTTCTATTACGACATACGCTCTGTTGGAGCCGTCGCTTTCAAGCTTGAAGTAGGTCTTCTGGAAATAGCCCACCAGGCTTGAGCTGGTCTCTTTGATCTTCACTGAATACAGTTTTTCGCCCGAAACCTCAAGCTCAACTTCCCTTCCGCTTGAAATGTCTGAAATCTTGCCTATGCTTGAACCCAACATTACAGATACAGCGCTTGAAGTGTTCTTGAACGTAAGCTTTGTTCCTGCCGAATTTTCAACTATGAGCGTTATGCTGCCGTTGCTTTGAGATACAGAGTACACTGTGCCCTTTATCGATATGACGGCTTCGTCTGTTGGCGTTACAACAGGCTGGCTTGTTTTTCCCATAAGGTCTGCTGTGAGCTTGAGCATCTTTGCCATCTCGCCTCTTTTGACAATCCCATAAGAGTTGAATAGCACGCTCGTGCTCGGATAGTTTGTCTGCCCGCTTACAATCTTCTTGTCCGCCATATAGCCTATGTATGGAAGCGCACTCTTTGGTATTTTGTCTGCATCCTCGAAATCAAGAACGTACACCTTGCTCTCGTCGCTAAAGCCAAGAGCCCTGCCAAGGTATACTGGAATCTCGTAGCGCTTTGCCTCAAGTTGCTTGTCTCCACTCATAACATTAGTGAGTATGCTGCTTGGAACCAGGCCCTTTTGTATTGTGAATACGAGAGATTTTTGCGCCCATGACGGTATTCCGTATTTTTTGAAATCCGCCTCATACGTGGCTTTTGAGCTTGCATATACGCTGTCGATCTCGGCAGCTGAATAGAGCCTTGATATCATTACTATTGCCTCGAGCCTGCTTACAGGCGCTTCAGGCTTGAATGTACCGTCCGTATAGCCTGTAACTATGCCCTTGCTTACCATCTCATTTACATATGCCTTCGACCAGTGACTTGAAACGTCGCTCATTTCGGCTCCAAATGAAACCATTATTGTGCTGAGCACGAATATTACAGCTATTGCTATGGCCACTGCCCTTTTCATCCAATCTTTCATATCTGACCTCCTGCAAAATAATAATTTGCTGTTCTGTCCATTTTGTTAGTGCATGACTGACTTGTTTTGATTATACTCTATTGCCAAAACAAAATCAATTAATCCGCCGGCTGGAAAGTATCCGCCCGGCAATGCAAAAACTCAAAAAAATTTTGTGATATTTCTATAAAATTAAAGGAGAAGCGTATACTTCTCCTTTAGTCCCGTATTTAGCTGTGCTAGTCGCCTATGTTTACAGCCTTGTTGTAGTCAAGCACAGAAAGGCTGTATGCGGCAATCTCGCCGTCATAGTCAATCTGGGCATAGTATAGTATGTTTCTTGCCTGTCTCACATCTAGTATAGTCTTGTATCCTACGTCATAAGAAAGCTCGGTGAGCCTCAGCTGCTCCTTGGCCTTCTCAAGCTTGGCCTTTTTTAGGTCTATATTTCTAAGGTTGGTGCTTATGTCGTTGTATTTGCCCCTTATTCCATACTCCACAGAAAGCTTCATGCTCTCGAGTGCCTTTTGGGCCTTCTTGAGTGCAAGCTCCTTTTTCCTGTATACGAATGTATTTGGAGTGTATACCACCTTGGTTGCGTCAAGATCAAGCTGTGCCAGCTGGGCACCGTGCTGCGCACTCTTGACGTCCAGCCTTTTTTCAAATGCTGCTTTTATATCCTCTTCTACGTTGGCCGCAAACTTGGCCATGCTGTACGGACTTGTAAGCACAAGCTCAGTCTGCAGCGGATAGTTCATTACAAGATTCAGCCCCATTACAGCATTCTGATATGTGTTCTGGGCGTTCTCCATTGTCGAAACAGCCTCATCGAGCGAAAGCTGCGCTATTATCAGGTCCGACTTTGAGACAACCCCCAGCTCATACTTTTTCTTCACTATATCAAGGCTTCTTTTCGTATTGTCCAGGTTGTCAGTTGCGGCGTCCAAAGCGCCCTTTGCGCTCATGACCCCGTAGTAAGCCCTTGTGGCATTGTATTTTATGTCTTCTATGCTTTTTTCCCTCTTTATCTTCTCCTCTTCGAGTGCGTAAGTCGCCGCCGTCGAGCTTACCTTCTTGTCCAGTTGGAAGCCTTCTAGCGTTCCGCTGAGATACTGGTATGTCGAGGAATCGCTGTCCGAGTATTTCGACTCTGTTCTTTTTGCCTGTGAAAGCTCCACCGTCTTGGTTTCAAGCTCGAGATCCGCAATCTCAATTGCGCTCGAATTCTTGAGCGCATCCTCTATAGCCTTTTCAAGCGAAAGCTGAACAGGCTTCGCTGCTTCTGCAGCTGGCGCCACTGCAGGGGCAACCACTTCCGCCGCAGGAGTCTCCTGCGCATAAGTCATTATGCTCGAGGCCAGCACAAGAAACCCGGCCATGAGAGCTATTGCACTTCTTTTAATTCGTTTTGACAATGTCATAATATGTTACACCCCTTTTCTGTCTCTTATTATACCCACTTTTTCTGCAAAACTTCTAATTTTTACTGTCCAATCATCAAATATAGTATAGACCACCGGTATGAACGCAAGCGTCAGGAGCGTCGAAAGCGACAGTCCTCCGATTACAACGGTCGCCATAGGAGCCTGTGTGGCTGCTCCTTCCCCTATTCCCAGCGCAAGCGGCAGCAGTCCAAGAAGCGTTGTAAGCGTGGTCATAAGTATCGGCCTGAATCTTGTAAAGCCCGCCTTCACGACCGCCTCGTTCCGCTCCATTCCCCTGCTCCTTAGCTGGTTTATGAAGTCCACCATTACAATGGCGTTGTTTACGACTATGCCCGCCAGCATTATGACGCCTATGAAAGCAGGAACTGAAAGCGCGCGTCCCGTCAGGAAGAGCGCCATGAATCCTCCCGAAAGCGCAAACGGCACCGAAAGCATTACCGTGAGCGGGTGGATGAGAGATTCAAACTGGGACGCCAGTATCATGTATATGATTACTATAGACAGAACCAGAGCCAGGAAAAGGCTCGAAAAGGCCTCCATCATGTCTTGCTGCTGCCCCTTGAATTCGTATGAATATCCTGCAGGCAGCTGGTAGCCCTTTAGCTTTGCCTCTATCTCGTCGGTCACCGATTTGAGGTCCCTTCCGCTGAGCTGCGAGCCCACGCTCACAGTCCTGGTCTGGTTAATTCTTGTTATCTGGGTCGGTGAGTTGCCGTAGCCTATTTCCGCAATCTGGCCAAGCGCCACAGAAGTTCCGGAATTCGAGCTTATGAGTATCTGCTTCATGTTTTCGACTGAGTTTTTCACCCTGTCGTTCATTGATACGTTTACGTCTATCTCGTCGCTACCCGTCTTGAGTGTCGTTGCCTTGACACCTTCCACAGATGCCTCCAGCGCGCTTGCAACCTCGCTGGCTGTTATACCGTAATACGACGCTCGGTTCCTGTCCACAGAAACCCTCACCTCGGGATCCCCTTCCTTGGTGTTGCTTGACACCTCAGCCGTGCCGGGAACATTTTTGATTATCTCCTCAATATCGGCTCCTATGCCCTTGAGTATGTCTATGTCGTCGCCTCTTATTTCTATTTCTATTGCCGAGCCTGTCGGCCCCATTCCCATGCTGGAAGCCTCAGTCACAGTAATCTTTGCGCCTGCAATGTCCTGTGCCTTTTTCCTGACCTCCTCAACAATCTGCTCCGTCGAGCGCTTTCTGTCCTTCTGATTTACAAGCATTACGTTTACAGTTGAGGAGTTTGTGGCTGTGAGGCTGAAGCCCTCTGTAGAGCCTACGCTTGAGAACACCTTATCCTTTTCCGGTATTTCCTCGACTATCTCCTCAATCCTTTGCACGTATGCGTCCGAGTCCTCAAGGCTGGTGCCGAAAGGCGTTTCTATGGTCACAGTAAACTGCCCCTGGTCCTCCTTGGGGAAGAACTCTCCTCCTACAAACGCTACAGATATCATGGATGCCACGAATATACCTATGGCCGTGAGGACAGTTGTCTTCCTGTGCGACAGCACAAAGTGGAGCAGTTTGCTGTACTTGCTGTCAACGGCATCAATGAAATTCGAGAACATGTCCAGGAATTTGCCTATGCCAACTCCCTTGTGCCTTCTCTGCTTGACCTCTCCCACCTCAAGCACCTGCGACGCCAGCATGGGAACCACCGTCAGTGCAACTGCAAGCGATGACAGCAGCGAAAATACCACAGTGAACGAGAGCTGCTTGAATATTATCGCTGTAAAGCCCTGAACAAAAACTATAGGCAGGAACACGGCCACAGTAGTGAGAGTAGATGCGGATATTGCCATCGCAACCTCCTTGGCTCCTGCGACCGCAGCCTCCTGCTTGCTGTAGCCCTCCTCCCTGAACCTGTATACGTTCTCAAGCACTACAATTGAGTTGTCCACCAGCATTCCTATGCCCAGGGCCAGTCCTCCAAGCGATATGAGGTTTATTGTAAGCCCGTTGAAATACATGAGCGCAAAAGTCGTAATAATGGATATCGGTATAGCTATTCCGACTATGAAAGTCGACCTTATGTTCCTGAGGAACAAAAATAGCACCACTACTGCAAGCAGACCGCCAGCCACTGCATTCGACGTCACGTTGTCTATCGACTTGTTTATGAACTCCGACTGGTCCGAGCCGACTACGAATTCTATCTCCGGATGGTCCTGCCTGACGCTCGAGAGCTCCTCGAGCACGTTTTTTGCAACAGTAACAGTGTTTGCCACCGACTGCTTTGTTATTGCAATTCCTATGCTGTTTTTCCCGTTGAGTCTCGAAAGGCTTGTCTGCTCCTTGTAGCCCAGCTTTACGGAGGCTATGTCCGAGAGCCTAACAACGCCATTGCCGCGCAGCGATATTGGAAGTTCTCTTATCTCGTCTACGCTCTTGAACTCGGCAGTAGTCCTTACGAGAAATTCCTTATCCCCGTTGTTTACGTTTCCGCCCGGAAGGTTCAGATTCTCTGCTCTAAGGGAGTTTCTGATATCGCTGATTGACAGCCCATAGCCAGACAGCTTTTCAGGGTCGAGCTCTATTTTCACCTCAGTCTCCTCGCCTCCGGAGACGCTCACCGAAGCCACTCCCTCGAGCCTTTCAAATCTCGAAAGAATGTCGTCCTCAACGAGAGTCTTGAGCTCGCCCGTCTCCATGCTCGAGGATGCGCCTATTTGTATTACAGGCATTGCATTCGGGTCAATCTTTAGCACAAGCGGAGCCGACGCATCGTCCGGCAGCGCCCCCTTGACCATGTCCACCTTTTCCCTCATCTCGAGGGCTGCAAAGTCCATGTCTGTCCCGTATTCGAACTCTACAACTATTATGGAGTTGCCCTCCCTCGAATACGAGGATATGTTCTTAAGATCCCTTACAGTAGCCAGAGACTGCTCCAGGGGTTTTGTGACAAGCGTCTCCATTTCCTGCGGCGCAACGCCCTTGTAGTCGACTGACACTATTGCCACCGGCACCTCGAGCTCCGGATAGAGATCTACCGGGAGCCTGAAGAGAGATACCGTTCCTATGAGCACTGCTATGAGCATGAACATAAGCGTCGTTACAGGCCTTTTTACGGACATACTTGGAAGATTCATTACTTGGCACTCTCCTGTCCGCTTATTTTGACCTTCGAGCCGTCGTCAAGATAGTTCTGCCCCTTGACTGCTATCTGCTCGCCCTTTTTGATGCCGCTTATTATCTTTACGAATTTTCCATCATCGATTCCGGTTTCAACCTTCCTTGCCTTGGCCTTGCCGTCTTTTATTACAAAAACCAGCTTTTCGCCGCCTTTAACAACCACAGCTTCAGACGGCACGCTGAGCACGCCTTTTTCGCCTTCTGTAGCTATGTCAACCTCGGCAAACATTCCGGCCTTTATCAGACCCTGCGGGTTTTCAAGCTCTATCTTTATGGGATACGTCATTGACCCGCTTGCAGTTGCATCAGACATGGCAGTTATCATGCCCTTGAAAGGTTTTGAAGAAGCCGACTTTATCCTGACATCAAGCTCCTCGCCCTTTTTTATTTTGTTAATAAGATACTCGGAAACAGTCGCATCCATTTGAACTCTTGATGAATCCGTTATAACTATTGACGGCATTCCCTGCGGCGGCATGCTGCCTTTTTGCACGCTCACAAGAGCAACAGTTCCAGATATAGGTGCTCTGACAACTGCATTGTCGAGCATTATGCCTGCGCTCTGGACTGCAGCCTGAGCACTCTCCACGCCATATCTTGCCATCTCCAGATCCTGATCCATGGCCTGAAGCTGCATATTCTCATACGCTTGCTTTGATATTGCGCCTTGCTCGTAAAGCATTCTGTTCCTCTCAAGGTTAAGCTTTGCATTGGCAGAAGCCTGCTGGGCTTTTTCGTAGCCTGCCCTCGAAGAATTGTAAGCAGCCTGTGCCTGCTGGTAGCTGGCACTCAGGCTGTCGCTGTCCATAGTGAAGAGTACGTCCCCGGCACTTACATAGTCGCCTATCTCCGCATTTACGCTTTCTATCTGACCCTGCAGCTTTGCCGAAACTCCAGCTTCCTGAATCGGACTTATCTTTCCTGAAATGACCGTGGTAATCGTTATGTCTCTCTCCTGTGCTGGCTCGACCTGCACGCTTATGGCCTTGTCAGCATCCGACGATGCCTGCTCTTTCTTGCTGCAGCCACCCAAAACTGCTGTCACTGCAAGTAATGCTGCAAGTAAAATACATGTTTTTCTTCTTAGCATAGAGTTCGCCCTCCAGTTTCCGACTCTCGAGTCGGAGGATTATACAAAATAAATTTTATATCCAAACCGTGCCAATGTCAATATTTTCCGACATCGAAAAAAACGCGCCCGGGCAAGCATTATATGCCCGAGCGCAGCATGCGTGTCCGTATCTGCTCTAAATTTCGCCGCATCCCAGTTTTTGCTTCATGTATTCCAAAAGGCCCGCTCTGAGGTCCTCCCTTTTGAGCGCAAAATCTATAGTCGCCTCAAGGTATCCCATCTTGTCGCCCACGTCGTATCTTCTCCCTTCGAACACATACGCGTGCATGCTCGACTCCTTGGCTAGCACGTTGAGAGCGTCCGTAAGCTGTATCTCTCCACCCTTGCCCGGCTTAGTATTTTTTAGTATTTCGAATATCTGAGGTGTTATTATGTATCTTCCGAGTATCGCAATCTCCGAAGGGGCTTTTTCAGGCTCTGGCTTTTCCACGAGGCTGTTGACCCTGTAGGCTCCCTCGCCTACCTCGTAGCCGTCAACTATGCCGTACTTGTTGACATCCTCTTTTGCAACGCTTTGAACCCCCAGTATCGAAGTTCCATATTCCTCGTATGCGCCAATGAGCTGCTTGAGGCACGGCGTCTCGGCATCCACAATGTCGTCTCCGAGCAGCACCGCAAATGGCTCGTCTCCTATGAAACTTCTTGCGCAGTATACGGCATGCCCAAGGCCAAGAGGCTCCTTCTGCCTTATATAGTATATGTTGGCCATCTCGGATATCCCCCTTACAAGCTCAAGCAGGTCGTCCTTTCCCTTTTTTTCAAGCTCGAGCTCGAGCTCCACCGACTTGTCGAAATGGTCCTCAATGCTTTTTTTATTCCTGCCGGTTATTATGAGTATCTCCTCTATGCCGGAATTCACGGCTTCCTCTATAATGTACTGCAGAGTAGGCTTGTCGACTATGGGAAGCATCTCCTTTGGCTGAGCCTTTGTTGCAGGCAGAAATCTGGTCCCCAGTCCCGCAGCCGGTATGACAGCCTTTTTGACTTTCTTTATCATATCTACAACCTCCATAATCTTTTTTAATGATGCGGCTTCTATCTGATACTGCGCTTGTTGTCATATTATCCCATCGTTAATTATACCATAAAAAACCTTGCAAAAAAAGAAAAACGGAGAAGCTTGCGCTTCTCCAAAGGGAGTACTTTCTAATGGCTTTTGTTAATTGAAATTTCCTATTCTGGTTCTATTATTCCGTAGTTTCCAGCCTTACGCTTGTAAACTACGTTAGTCTCGTCAGTCTCTGCATTTATGAACACGTAGAAGTCCTGTCCGGAGAGCTCCATTTGAAGCACTGCCTCTTCCTCCATCATAGGTTTGAGACCTATCCTCTTTCTTCTTACTATCTTGGACTCAGCCTTTGCTTCCTCGCCTTCCTCAACAACGTAAGGCTCTATGTTTTCAAATCTTATTGTCTTGTGTTCCTTGGTTTGAAGCTTTTCCTTGTACTTTCTGAGCTGTCTTGCCAGCTTGTCAACCACAAGGTCTATAGCTACATAAAGGTTTTCCTGAACCTCTTCGCCTCTAAGTATTGAACCGTCCACCGGAATTGTAACTTCTATCTTCTGAAGGTTCTTCTGGGTGCTAAGCGTTGCCGTAGCCTCTATCTCCTTGTTGAAATACTTCTCAAGCTTGCTTAGCTTCGTCTCTACTGAGCTTTGTAGTGCATCCGTTATTTGTATGTTTTTTCCGCTTACTGTTACTTTCATAATTACATCCCCCTTCTGTGGCTTTCATGTTGCCTATTAAATAGTTACCCAGCACCGTGCTTTTTAAATCACACTTTTATTTTTTGCCCTTTATCCTTTTCAGCCTGAAGAAATCCTCACGGTCCTTCTCCTCGAGCACCTCCTGTATATACTTGGCCTGAGCCTTGTACCTTGGAATCTGGACGTTCTCTAGCGCATTGGCCCTGCGCTGTGTCTTTTTTATCTCTACAGCCAGCCTGTATACCGAGTTTTCAACCTCTGCCAGCTCGTAAATGAGATACCTGACCTGTCTGAAGTTTCTTATTGCTATGTCGAAGGCCGGGTTGGTCCTGAAAAAGCCGTAGTTTGGGGTAACCGGATGCTTTTCGAATTTCACGCTTGGAATCTCTACTCCCATTACGCTCTTCATGAGTATTTCGTAGTCTTCGTCCTTTTGTATGGAGAGGGCCAGCTCCTCCACGTACTCCGTGCCGAAGGACACGTTGACCATCTCGAGCGCCTTGTATGCGTCCGAAAAGACTATTGCTATCTCCGCTTGTATCTCCTTTGACCTGTCAACGAGTGTCATCATTTCGCGTATGAGCACGTTCCTTTTCTTGTCCAGAAGCTCGAAGGCCTTCTGCGAAAACTCAAGGGAGCTTCTTAGCCTCATGAGATTTGCTTTGGTTGCGGCTGTCTGTCCGTTCATGCATCATCACCCCTGCTTTTGTGACGGCAGATATTTTTTGATGGTTTCAGGCTGAAGCCTGTCGAGCTCCTCCACAGGCAGTATGTCCACCATTTTCCATCCCATATCGAGCGTCTGGCCAATCTCCCTGTTCTCGTTGAAGTCCTGGGCAAGGAACACCTCTTCGAACCTTCTTCCAAAATCCATGTATTTCCGGTCAAGCTCCGAGAGCTCCTCCTCGCCTATTATCTGGGACAGAGCCCTTACGTCCTGAACCCTCGAATAGAGCGAGAAAAGCTGGTTTGCTATCTCGTCATGGTCCTCCCTTGTAAAGCCCTCTCCTATGCCGTCCTTCATCAGCCTTGAAAGCGATGGCAGCACGTTTATCGGCGGGTATATGTTCTTCTGGAACAGATCCCTTGAGAGTACGACCTGCCCCTCAGTGATGTAGCCTGTAAGGTCGGGCACAGGATGCGTTATATCGTCGCTTGGCATCGTCAGTATGGGCAGGAGCGTTATGGAGCCGTTCTTGCCCTTTATCATGCCCGCCCTTTCATAGAGCATTGCAAGGTCGCTGTAGAGATAGCCGGGATATCCCTTTCTGGATGGGACCTCTTCCCTTGCCGACGATATCTCCCTTAGGGCCTCGCAGTAGCTTGTCATGTCCGTTAGTATTACGAGTATGTGCATGTCCTTTTCAAACGCCAAATATTCAGCTGCTGTAAGCGCGCACCTTGGGAGCGAGAGCCTCTCGACCACTGGGTCGTCAGCGAGGTTAATAAACATTACAACCCTCTCTAGCGCACCGGACTGCTCGAATGTCTTCCTGAAAAAATCTGCATCGTCATGCTTTACTCCCATTGCGGCAAATATCACGGCAAAGCTCTCGCTGCCCTTGGCGCCCACATTGGCCTGCTTCACTATCTGGGCCGCAAGCTCATTGTGGGAAAGACCGTTGCCCGAGAATATCGGGAGCTTTTGCCCCCTTATGAGAGTCGCAAGGCAGTCTATTGCTGATATGCCCGTCTGTATGAAGTCCCTTGGGTATTCACGCGAGACCGGGTTTATGGGGTTGCCGTTGACGTTGTGCTTTTCCTTGCTGAATATCTGCGGCCCGCCGTCTATGGGGCGTCCCACGCCGTCGAACACCCTTCCGAGCACATCCTCGGAGAGCGCTATCTCAAGAGGCTTGCCCGTGAAATACACTCTGGCGTTACTTGTCGACATGCCGGAGGTGCCTTCGAAAACCTGGGCTATGACAACTTCCTTGTCGACCTTTACAACCTTCCCGCTTCTTTTTTTCTGGCCGTCTATTGTTATGTCTATTATCTCTCCGTAGGCGACTCCCCGGATGCCCGAGAGCACTATAAGAGGGCCTTCTATCTTATCCAGCATCAGGTATTCCTTTTTCATGGTATTAGTATCCCTCCTACTCCTCGTATTTCCTGTAGAGCTCCTCGTAGTAGCTTTCGATGTCGTCCCTTAGCTTTTCAAAGCCTTCGAGGTTGTCGTTAGGTATGTTGTATTTCATCTTGACTACCTGCGCAAAAAGCATGTCATCCTTCGCCTTGGATATAGGTATGCCCTCCTTGACGGCCTTGCTTGCCTTTTCGTAGAGCAGGTTTATAGTCTTTAGCATGAGATACTGCTTCTGGAGCGGCACGTAGGTGTCCTCCTTGTGCATGGCGTTTTGCTGCAGGAAGCCGTTTTTTATTATTCTTGAAATCTCTATGACAAGCCTTTGAGAGTCCGGAAGCACATCTTCGCCGACAAGCTCGACTATCTCCATGAGCTTTTTCTCCTCGTGCAGCAGTTCGAGCATCTTGGCCCTAAGGCTCATAATGTCCTCCGCCACGTTGTCCTTGAACCAGTTCGACAGCATCTTGATGTAGCCGCTGTAGCTGCTCAGGTAGTTTATGGCCGGATAGTGCCTTGCGTATGCCAGGGTCCGGTCAAGCGCAAGGAATGCGTTTACAAACCTCTTTGTGTTTTCAGTTACGGGCTCTGAAAAATCTCCCCCGGGAGGAGAAACAGCTCCGATTACAGTGACCGAGCCCTCGCTGCCAGAGAGCGTCTTTACATACCCCGCCCTCTCATAAAACTGCGCCAGCCTCGAAGGCAAATATGCGGGATATCCTTCCTCGGCGGGCATTTCCTCGAGCCTTCCTGATATCTCCCTCAGGGCCTCGGCCCATCTCGATGTCGAGTCGGCCATTATGGCCACGTGGTATCCCATATCCCTGTAGTATTCGGCCATCGTGATACCCGTGTATATGCTCGCCTCCCTGGCCGCAACAGGCATGTTTGACGTGTTGGCTATGAGCACAGTCCTTTCCATGAGCGGCCTGCCGCTTTTGGGGTCCATTAGCTTCGGAAAGTCCTCTAGCACCTCTGTCATCTCGTTGCCGCGCTCGCCGCAGCCTATGTAGACTATTATGTCCGCATCAGACCACTTGGCTAGCTGGTGCTGTGTCATGGTCTTTCCTGTGCCAAAGCCCCCCGGCAGCGCTGCAGTTCCGCCCTTGCCCAGCGGGAAGAACACATCTAGCACTCTCTGGCCTGTGATAAGCGGCTGCTCTATAGACATCCTCTGCTGAGTGGGTCTGGGCTCCCTCACGGCCCATTCCTGATAAAGTCTGAGGCTGCGTTTTTCGCCTTGACTGTCCTCTAGAACCACTATCTCATCCTCGAGGCTGTATTTCCCGTTATCGGCCGCCTTTACCACCCGGCCCGTAACCTCCGGAGGCACCATGAGCCTGTGCTCTATGAGGCTGGTCTCTTGTATTGTTGCGTACACGCTGCCGGGAGCGAGTTCATCGCCCTCGCTCACCTTGATTTCCACCTGCCAGAGCGCGTCTGGATCTATGGATATCAGCCCAATGCCTTCGGATATGAAATTGCCCGATATCTGTTCAATCTTTATGAGAGGCCGTTGTATGCCGTCGAATATGTTGCCTATTATGCCGGGTCCTAGCTTTAGCGATAGCGCCTTGCCTGTGGGCACCACGTCCTCGCCCGCCTTGAGCCCCTCTGTCTCTTCGTAAACCTGTATTGTGGCATTGTCCGACTCTATTGATATGACCTCACCTAGGAGCTTCTTGCCTCCCACCATAACCATCTCTCTGACCTTGAAACCCTTTACGCCTTCGGCTCTTACGACAGGCCCGTTTACCATGGCAACAATCGCCGACTGGACATCATGAATATCCATGTCCATATCCTGCATTTCTTCTGATCTATTTTCACCGTTGTTATTCATAATCATCACCATTCTCTTCAAGGTATTCAAACACCATGCGTCCGACTTTTTCTCTGTTTTCGTCTATCATTTCAGACAAGGAGCTGTTAATCCTGAATGTCCCGTCCTTGTCTGTGAGCACAAACCCCCCTATGTGCTCTTCTGCGAGCTCGAGGAATTCGATGCCGCTGTTCTCGCAGCCTCTTCTTTCGAACAGTCTCCTTATGTCCGCCTCGAACATCTCCCTGTCCTTTGCAGTGAGCTCTAGCATGAGCGTCCTGCCGGCGCATTCCTTGGCCGCTATGCATGCAAAAGCCTTCTCCAGCTTATTGAGGAAGAATTCCCTGTAGCCTTCACCCTTTGCAAATTCGGCACCTCTTGCGTAAAGGCGCTGCATTAGCGTGTCTACAAAGCCGCTCAGCTTGAGCAATACCCTCCTTCTGCCTTCCATAGTCTCCTGGGATATTATCTCCTGTTTTTTTAGGTTGCCCCTTTCAATCATGTCCTCTATTATCTTCTCAGCCTCGCCTTGAAGCCTTTCCTTGTTTTGAGAAAGTATCCTTTCCTTTTCTGCATTCATCTTCTCCATGCGGGCGTCCGATTCTTCCTTGACCTTGTCGTATACCATGCTCTTGAAAAGTTCGAGCTTGTCCTCGAATGTTACCATGCTCATCACCCCAATGCTATATCTTTATGCCTATAGAGTCCCTTATATAGCTAGTTATATAGTCGGGCGGCTTTATGCTGCCCTTGCGCGAAGGTATTTCGACTATGAGCGGATGCTTTGCGCTGAGCTTCACGGCGCTTATACTCTCCGAAATCTTCTTCGACGCCGTCTCTGTGATTATAAGTATTCCTATCCCTTCGTCGGCCACTGCCATGTCCACAGCCTTTAATATCTCGGAGCGCTCCCTGGCCATGACGCCGTCTATGCCGGCAATCCGCATCGCCAGAAGGGTGTCGCTATCGTCGCTTATAATGAATGATCTCATACAGTCCCTCCAAACTAAGTGCTATATCCTTCCTAGTATAAGTATTGATATTATGAGCCCGTATATTGCAATTCCCTCGGCAAGGCCTACGAATATTAGCGTTTTTCCAAGTATGCTCTGGTCCTCAGATACGGCTCCAAGCGCCGAAGAGCCGACTGCACCCACAGCGTAGCCAGCGCCTATTGTGGCAAGGCCCGTGCAGAGCGCGGCGGCTATGAATCCCAGACCCGATGCGCTAGTTGCAGCTCCTGTTGTTGCAGCAAATGCGATGTCAGGAACCATCATACCAACGGCAGTGAGCATGAAAGCAGAACACGCCCCTATGCTGGCTTTGAGCATAAGGCTGGCCCGCTTGCCAAGTCTGTTTGATTTGCTAAGTTCCAGGTATACTCCGCTTGCTATGGTTGCAAACACTATCATGCAGTTGATTATAAGAATAGCCTTCATATGTTATCCCTCCAATTTTTTATATGGCTTATTTACGGCCTATTCGGCGCTCATCTTAACTGGGTCAAACTCCCTGCCCTCGCCCTTGAAATACTTGCTGAAAAGCTCGTAGTATTCGAGCCTTAGTCCCTGAATGAATACTATTAGCCCTTCAAGCGCTATTATCACTATGTTCCCTATTATTATAATAATGGCGCTTCCTGTCGGATTACCCATCAGTTTCGCCATCGTAAGAAATGCCATAAAGAGCCCAGCGTGGTTGAGCGCAAAAGCCCCGACCCTTATAAACGATATGGTGTTGCTCGCCATGCTCATGAGAGTCTCGAATATGTCAAAGCCGCTTTCAATGTAGTACTGCGATGGATTCTCGTGGTAGAGAGGCCTTTTTTTCATTATTATGTTGGAAAGAGGCTCCCGTAGCACCATCAGCGCTATGAGTACCACCGCCAGCGCTGCACCGACCGTCACATTCAAGATGTATGCGCTTGCAAACACCTGGTATATCATTATGAGCAGCACAATGTAGAATATGAGACCCGCAACGCCGTTCCTTCCAAACAAACCATCCTTTATATTCCTTTGCTTTATGGCATTAACTATGTTGTACCCAAAGCTAATTGTAAGAAGTACCACCCCTAAAACCACGGATGAGGCGAGCACGAAGTTTATGTTTTCGATTGGCCTCACAAACAATGCCGGCAAAACTTCCTCGAATCCGAACACGCTGCCGTAGAGCAGCCCGAACACGGCCGAGCTCGCTCCAATCCTTGTGAGTATGGCACCGTATGCCTTGAACTTCTCGACCTTCAGCGCAAGGTAGAGCCCTGTGAAAAACAGCACGGCGCCCTGCCCCACGTCTCCGAACATCGCCCCGAAAAGCAGCATGTATGTTATGCCCAGGAACGTTGTCGGATCGAGCTCGTCATAAGACGGCACCCCGTACATCTTGACCAGGTTTTCAAATGGCTTTATGAGCCAGTTGTTCCGCAGCTTCGTGGGCGGCCGCGTAATCGCCTGTGCGCTCTTGTCCTTGCTCCAAACCACTACGGCCCTCTCGTCCGCCTTTTCAATGCTCTCGAGCACCTGCGCCTTGTCCCTTCTTGGAACCCATCCCGTCAGGAAGAAGAAGTTGTCGGTAAAAGCCATCTTGCGCTTTATCCTTTCAATCTGCTTTTGGACAAGCAGCATGTTATATGCCTTTATAAGATCGTCTTCGTATTCCTCCTTGAATCCCTCGAGCTCCGACTTGAGATTCCCCGTCTCAGCTTCCAGATTTCCCACAGTCTCATCTATGACCGCTATTGCCTGACCCGGGTTTCCGGTTATCTCCTGCGGAATCCGTATGTCGTGGAAATTGAGCGACTTCAAGACCTTGTCCGTATCCTCCTCTATCTCCCGCGGGTACACGGCCAGATATACCTCCTCCTTCTCACTCGAGCCTATGTGGAATATGGCGGCTGTTATGCTGTCGTAGCTTTCCTTGAGCTTAAGTCTCTTGTCCTTCGAAAGTGTACCTATCCTGAAGCTGAAGTATTTCATCTGTTCCAGTTCTTCGATTGTGACGTCTATTGAACTTATATACCTCAGGCTGTCCTTGAATTCCCTCAGCGCAGCAAGACGGGCTTCTTTGTCGACAATCTCATTGTGAATGGGCTCTATTTTCGAGTAGAGCCATTCGAGCTCCTGGCTACATTTTTTGTAGGAGCATTCGCTCGTTATCAGATTTTTGTCCGCATGGAATTCAATCCCGAAATAGCCCTTGATTATGGCCATCTTCTTTTCCAGCTCGCCAAAATCCTCGAACTCGGCATACGGCATTATGTCGCATTCCATTTCACCCTCGGCCTCTTCAAGCATGCACAGCGTCAGACTCCCCTCGCCTGCCTTTTTGATCGAGCTTTCTATGTGGACTTTCTCAAGGAGCACTACACTCCTTAGCACCTCTTCAATACTCTCCCTGGGGCCTGCCACAGTCATTAGCTCCATTTTTTCAACGGCCATTCGCTATCACCCCCTTATATCCTTCTTATGAGGTATTTCCTGGCATCATTATATTCCATGCCGTACCCTACAGCCTCCGTGATAGAAATTATATCCCTCATCTCGAACTCTATCCTGTGGTAGTACTCTATTATCTGGGTTATGTTCATACTTCCGACTGTCTGGTAGTTGTCGTAGAGCGCCTGTGACATCGCCCTTTCCATGAATATGTCACTTACGCCCCTCTCGAGCAGCGACCAGTAACTGGTGCTTCTCATTTCAGCCATGAAATTCTCGGGGGTCCCACTAAAGCATATCCTTTTGAGCGTCTTACCCTTGAGGTAATATCCAAATGGCAAAGCGTAGTTGAATATCTCGACGCCCGTGAGCTTGTAGAATGTAAGTGCCCTGTATATGAAGTGAATGTTCTGAAGGTCTACGTTAGTGCCCACCTGCATTAGCATGAGCTCCCTATCCTCCGGATCGAGCTTTTCTATGTGCTTGAAGAGGAGCTCAAAATAGGCGTTGTCTATGTTCATCTCCATATGGAACTGCCTCTTTTCCATGTCCTCCTGCGTAAGCGTCTTGAGCGGCCTATAATATATTGTGCCCTTTAGCCGCTCCACGAAATCCTCTATGGTCCTGGCCTTTACAAGCTCTTCCCTGTTTACGCCCGTGAAACTCTCCTTGCGGAGAAAGCGATTTGTTATCTCTCCCGGATCCTCGCCGCGGCTTATCGACCTTAGTATTAGCTTGAGGTCCTCCACCTCGTATCTGACCATCGTGAGCACCTTGAGCACCTGCTTGCTCTCTCCTGTAAGGAAGTGGATTATCTTTTCATAGTCGTCGAGTATGGCCTTCCTGAGGCAAAACTCGAAGTCCTGCCTGTTGTAGTTGTCCGGGTCTATGTCCTTTAGCACATGGTTGTATGCGGTCTTTTCCTTGAGATACCTTACTATCTCGACCTCATTTCCCATTGCCAGCATATTTTTATAGTCCTCGTCCCTTAGCAGCCTCGCTTTGAGCGCCCGGACCTTCGCGTTTACAGCCGCATATTTTTGAACGCTCGACATCTAAACATCCCCTTTTAGAAATATCTCGAAGAAAAGCTTGTTTTCCATGCCGTCTTTTCTCTTTTGAAACTTCTCGTCCAGCTCCGTCAGCCTGCTCTCATAGCGGCTTTTTATCTTCTCGGCTTCCTTATTTCCTTCGTCTATCAGGAACTGCATGCTTGCCCTTCCTTCCTGCCTTGCCGCTTCAATCATTTGCGTTTCCATGGTCACCAGCTCTTTTTTGATGTCTGCGTCATTATCCTCCGCAAGCTTTCTTGTCTTTTCATCCAGTGCCCTGCTTAGAGAATCTATGTCGAGTATCCGTCTTAGTATCTCTATGTCCTCCATTCGAACCCCCCCAAACATGCAATGTTTTCACTTATTGAATATTGTTACCCCCGGCAGGCGGATGTAAACTTGATAGAAATCGACAGCTGGTTCTCGAGTTTATAACCAAGTTATCCACATGCAAAAATTCAACCAAAAATTAAAAATGAGAACAAATCGACTTATAAATTCATGCTGTTTTTGTATGAATAAAATGCTTCATTTTCCTCACTTCTGGCGCCAAACGTGCCCTTCCGTCATTGTATTGCAAAAATACGTTTCCTGGATTCCGTGGATTAATTTTTGTGGATAATGTGGATAGTTCTGTGCATAACTCATATTTCAACTATCCGGCTGTGGGCAGTTTTGTTAGGAACGTGTTAAGAGATTTTTGGGTCTTGACAGGATTTTTGTGTCGAATTATGGTTTTTATCTGAATGTTGCAGGAAAAGAGTCGTGAAGGTGTGGGGATGGGAATTCTAGTGCGGTGAATGTGAATCCTGTGAAACAGTCGCACTTCCTATATGGTTTTGGGATTTCTTAAATCTTGTAACTTGCAAAAATTGAAATTGCGGAGCTGAATCCAATGGAATATACGCCCTTATGTTTTGTTTTTAGGATTTCTAGCGACTCCTCGATTTGCATCATTGGGAATTTCGAAAACTCGCTTCGCTCAAACAGTTCGAAATTCCTTCAATTCTGCAATTCTCTTCGTCTAGAAATCCAACAAAACCAAAAAAATAAGGCTCTCCTATTCCTCTTGGATTTTCTCCGCAGCATTATTCGAAATATAGATGTCTCTCTTACCTAACTATGAAATCTTTCAAACCCATATGAATTTAGAGGCCCCCTGTTTCACTTGGATTCACTCGACAATTAGAAAACTCAAATAAATCAAGCTCTCCTGTATGATTCTGTGCAATAAAAAATGCGAAAGAGATGCCGGTTGGCGTCGCTTTCACATTTTTATGTGCTCGCTGTTCTTATTTTTTATTGTCTATGAATACTCCCTGGGCGTGGTTGTATTTAGAGGCGTAACCCTTTGATATTTTGCTGGCTGCGCTTTTTTGAGCCTGGAGTTTTTTCATGTCTTCTTTGACCTGCTCGAATTTTTCGCTGACTTCGCTTTTGTTCTGCTCGTCTAGTTCCTGTATTTTCTGTGTTATTTCCATAACAGCCTGGACTTTTTGGTGGAGCGATGCAAGCTGCGGATATTTTTTTGTGTCCGCATGCTCGAGTGAGGCTATGCCCATCATTTCCTTGACTTCTATGTATAGTCTGTAGAATTCCGAGTCTATCTGGTCTATTTCGTCCATGGCGAGCTGCCTTTTTTTCATCTCGTTCATGAATGAGTCTATGCTTTCGGTTTTCAGGAAGCTTTTTTGCTCTAGTGTCATCCAGTAGAGCATTTCCATGAGCACTGCTTTTTTGTCGAGCAGCTCTATTAGTCTTCCTATTATGCTTTCTATTCTCATATTATTACCTCGAGTTCATTCTGGCGAGTTTTATGGCTTCTTTCCACGTATCTCTCATGTCTGTTATGAGTTCTTTTACTTCTTCCAGCGCCTGTGAGTCTTTTTTTATGTTTGCGTCTATGAGCCTTGTATGCATGTAGTCGTAAAGCGGCCTTAGGCCCTTTGAAACCTCGTAGTCCATGTTGAGTGTTATATTGAGCTCTCTTACTATGTTTTGAGCTTTTATTATGTTTGTGTTTGTCATTTCTATGTTCTTGTCTTCTATGCCTATTGCTGCTCTGTTTATGAATTTTATGCAGCCGTCATAGAGCATAAGTGTCAGTTCTTCCGGAGTTGCGGTGAATACCGACTGCTCCTGATATTTCGCATATGGATTTGTCATTGCCATACAGTTAACACCCCTTATATGTTCATTAGTTCGTGCCTGGCACCGTTATTGTCCTCCCCCAAGCTGCTGTGACAGCCAGCTGCTTTGTGAGTTCATCTGCTGCATTGCCTTTTCAAGTGCGGTGAATCGCTTCCAGTATCTGTCCTCTACGTCCGATAGCCTGTCGTTTTCTGTGTCTATCCTTTTGGCTATGCTGAGAAGGTCTTCATCTATCAGGCTCTTTGAGCCCTTCACTACGAATTCTATCATTATGTTGGACTGGACTTTCCTGTAGAGGCTGGCGTTGTCGCCCGCTCCGGCCTTGTCTATTACGTCCTTCATGCCCTCAACCATGTTGTCGTATATTCTGTTGATTATTCCTGTTTCTGCCTTTTTGGTATCCTCATCAGTCGAGCTTGAGGTCTTGAAGAGCAGCTCCATCACACCTTCAGGATCCTGCATTATCTTTTCCCTGAGCTTTGTCTCGTCTATCTCCAGCTTGCCCTTGTCTGTGTAGGAACCTGTAGTTATGCCTATCTCAAACATTGAAGAAAACGAGCCCGAGACACCTTCGACTTTTTCGTAGAGGCTTGATCTTATGGTTTCCAGAGTCCTCTGCAGGGTCGAGTCGTTTCTCAGAAGCCCTGACTTGGCCTTCTCCTCCCAAAGCTTTATTGTGTCCTCGTCCATGGCTTCCTTCTGCTCGTCAGTGAGCGGCTGGTAGTCCCTGTACTTTTTTTCGCCGAGCTTTGTGTTTACGCTGTCTATGAGTGTGTTGTACGAGTCAACGAAGGCTTTGACCTTCTCGACTATGCCGTCTGTGTTTGTGTCGACCTTTATGGTGTTTGTGACTCCCGGCTGAGCCGCTTTGAGGTCTATCGTAATGCCGTTTATTGTAAACTGGTTTGAGGAATATTTTATTCCCGCCGCCCCGTCAAATTCTATTTCAGCGTCCTGGCCGGTAATATCAACTCCGGCTGCTAAATCAGTTGCGAATATGCTATCTTCTGCGCCCTCTGCTGATTCAGCGAAAACTCTTTTTTTACCTGAATCTATTGTCTCGGTAATGTTTATCTTGGCGTTGCTCCCCATTGATGTTGTGGAAATAAAAAACCTGTTGGATGTATCGTCGAACGTTGCTTTTATGCCTAAATTCCCTGAATTGATTTCATTTACTATGTCAGCTATTGTTTTATCAGCTGTAATAGAAATATTCACTTCTCCTGATGTGGTCTTTATGTTTACCGAACCACCTGCTCCAAGCTCTGAAAGCTTGGTAGTCGAAGTGACATCGGTAAGAGCGCCTCCCAATTCGACATTCCTGGCAGCGATATCCTTAATACTTGCCTTGTTGACTCCCTCTGCAAGCTTCTCTACTTTAATGCTATGAGTTCCCGATACCGCAGAAGTGGTAGCTGTCGCTGTAAATGTGCTTTCATTTGAGGACGATGCGCTTTTCACCCATGTGAAGCTGCTGTAGGATGTTGAAAACGTGGAGCCTGTGGAGCTTGTCCTTGTGATGCCGAGCGCCTTTTTCGAATCCAGTATGAAGTTGGCGAAGCTCTTGTTCATATCGTTGTAGGCTTCCTGCACCCATGTCTTTGTCTGCTTGCTCTGCTGGAGCTTGTCAACCTTGGCCCTTTCGGCCTTCATTAGCTCCTTAACCATGCTCTCCGTGTCAAGCCCCGATGCCATACCGCCGAACCTTATTGTCGACATTTTATCACCCCTATATTAATTCTAGCCCCTCTTGTCTACGAAAAGACCTGCCTTTTCCATCATGTCGGCCACCATGTCGAGTATCTTTTCCGAAGGGATTTCTTTTATGACCTCGTCTGTCGAATTATCCATTATCTTTATCATTATCTGTTTTGTCTTCTCATGCACTGAAAATCTTATGCTTGTGTTCTGTCCGGCAAGTTCGGGATTAGCCTTTTCTATGGCCTCTATGAGCTTTCTTTCTCCCGGAAATGACGCCTGATCTTCCTTGCCTAGAGCCTGCTTTACCATATCTGCCTTTTCGGACGACATCTTTTCTGAATGCGATATCTCGCTTCTTTGAGACAGCGTGTTGGTGCTTACTACAGAGCTTTCAATCTTCATATGTATCCACCGTCCTTATATATTGTTTCCTCTAAGGAGTTTTATCGGCAAATGACATGAAAAGTTTAGAGCCGATACCTGAAATTTTCAACCAGTCCACCTATAGTGTTCAAAATCGAAATAATCCCTTAGCAAAATTCTCCATATTTTAAAAAGCTCCTGCGACCTAAACTGCCTGCCACAAGAGCCATCACCTAACTTTTATCTTCTTTAGAGATTCAACTAGAACTTCTTTCAATTCCTCGGATGAGCTTATCTCCCTCGGGTTTGATGCAATGTTACTGCTTTTCATTGCTTCCTTTGCTATCCTGTCTATTGCCAGCTCTTCTAATGGATATCCTGATGCATTTAGATGCTTGAACATCTCCGATCTATGGGCAATGTCTTCTATCCACTCTATTATATCGGTTTTGCGCCCGTCATTTAGCGATAATATTCCATTTATCTCTCCAAGAAACTCCTGGCAGTACCCTTTGTTGAAAATCAGCGTCTGGGGCAGCAAGAGAGCTATTATAATGCCGTGGTGCCAGTCCGTGATTGCTCCAAGAGGGTGGGCCAGACTATGTGCTATTGAAAGCCCCGTCCTTGGATAAAGTAGTCTTGCCGTAAACGCCACATTCTGAAGCGCTTCAAGAGATTCCATATCCCTGTCGAACACGGCTCTTTCCATGTGTCTGAAAATGGTATCAAGACTCCCCCTTGTGCTTATCCTGACAAGGGAATCTGCATTTTTTGATATGTGCACCTCTATTCCGTGAGCCAGCGTGTCCATTGCAGTAGCAGCTATCATCTCCCTGCTCAGCGACACCAGCGACTGCGGATCTAGTATTACGTATTCTGGTATGAACCTCTCATGTGATATTGCCGCTTTCCTCAAAGGCTCAGTTTCCTTTATTATCGCAAATGGGCTGCATTCCGCGCCGGTTCCACATGTAGTTGGTATTGCCACGAAAGTCTGAAAACCACTGTTCATGAGGATGTATTTTGCAGCATCTATTGCGCTTCCTCCTCCGGCCGCTATAACTATGTCCCCTTTGTTTCTTCTGAAGCATTCTACGCCATCCTCACACTGGATAACGCTCGGATTTGTTGAAAAACCGTCCCAGCAAGTCGTTTCATATCCTTCCAAGGCTAGCTTGAGCTTTGTCTCAAAACAAGTTCCTTCGAGCCCTCTGTCAAGCACTACAAATGCGCTTTTAGCCGAATTAGCCTCCATTATATCCTTTAGCTTTGAAACCGAGCCCAGTCCACTGTAGACAAGCCTGGGAGTTTTTATGTTCCACGTCTTCAAATCACTCAGCTCCTTAAAAATAAATCGAGCAGCACCCTATGTGAATGCTGCCCTGAAAGTTTTCTATTTCCAGCCTTCGAAGCTGTCAACATTGTCCTTTGTTACAAGTCCAAGCGGAGTCCAGTAGATGTCCTTGTCTATCGTCTGCCCCTCCAGAACCTTAAGCGCAATTATCAAACCGCCCTTACCGAAAAGATATGGCGACATAGCAACTGTTGCGTCAAGTTCGCCCTTTGCTATCGAAGCCTTCGCCTCTTCTATGAAGTCAACGCCTACCACAACGACCTGGTCTTTCTTGTTCGCAGCCTTAAGAGCTTCAACAGCGCCAAGGGCCATCATGTCATTTGCACAGAATATTCCCTTCAAATCAGGGTTGGCCTGAAGCAGGTTCGTAGTTATATCGTATGCAGTTTTGCGGTCCCAGTTGCCTGGCTGAACCGAAACCACTTCTATGCCGTCCTTGCCTTCAAAGCCCTTTTGCGCGCCGCTCTTTCTAGCTTCACCTTGAGCAGCTCCAGGAAGCCCTTCGATTATTGCAACCTTTCCAGAGCCTATCTTTTCTGCTATGAATTCAGCGCCCATCTTGCCCTGCTCTTCAAAGTCGGATGTTATGAAGGCTTCTATCTTTGCGTTTACTTTTTTGGCTTCCTCTGCATCTACAGATGTTCCTACCGCTACCACAGGTATTCCTTTTTTTGTCGCCTCAGCTACTCCAGGAACAAGGTTGAATGGAGTTATAGCCGATATAGCTATTGCGTTGTAATCTTTGCTAAGTAGCGTTTTCAGCGTTTCAAGCTGAGAGTTCACGTCGTCTTCCTTCGGAGCTGCAAGCACATCTATTGTAACTCCATATTCAGCTGCTGCAGACTCGTATCCTTCTTTCATTGTCACCCAGAAAGGATTTGCAAGAGTTATCTCCAAAGCCGCAAGCTTTGCCTTGCTGTCTTTTGCAGGCAGTGGAGCTAGAGCTTCCTCAAGCTTCTTTTCCGCATCTGCAAAAGCAGAATTCTTTTGTGTCTCCTGCGTAGTACTCTTTGGTTCGGCTGTCTTTGCTTCCTGCTTTGCTGAGCAGCCTGCCATCGAAAACATCATTGTTGCTGCCAAAAAAGCTGCGATTAGTCTTTTTGCATTTTTCATCGATTAAAGCCTCCTAATGTAGTTTGATTTTTTATTATACAGGAACAGCTCACTTGCATTAATCAATGCATAACAAATTTAAGCTTCCCTGCTTAACACTTCAAGTATGTCCTCTTTTGAAGCCTTTAGCCTTGGTCCTCGCTGTGTGCACTTTATTGCTGCGCAGGCGTTTGCAAATCTTGCCGAATCTGCAGCAGTCATTTTGCTAATAAAAAACGCATATATGAAGCCTCCTATGAAAGAGTCCCCGGCGCCTGTAGTATCTACCGCCTCAATATCAATTGCTGGAATCTCAGCTAATCCTTCCTCTCCAAAAACAAGCGCTCCATTTTCTCCTAAAGTAAATACCAACCCGTACTTTGGCCTGTACTTATCGTATATGCTGTTTCCGGCGCTGAGGTAGTCATCGCTCCCTGCCAGCTCCAAAAGGCCCTCCCTGCATGCAAATATCACGTCTGCCAGAGAGAACATCTCCTCAAGCTCCTGACTGCTTGCATTGCATAATGACATGAAAGAAGGCGCACACTGCAGGTTGACTGCTACTGGGATGCCCTCCTCCTTGCACAGCCTTGCCAGCTTTATAGCCGGCTTTACAGGGAACATATCAGTGTAGAAAAGTTTTATGCCTTTTAGCATTTCACTGCCCACATCGTCCGCCCCAAGCTCCAGCAGGCTGTCGCCCAAATTGCAATATATGGCCTTATCTCCTTTTTTATCTACCGTTATAAATGTATGCAGCGATTCACCGCCCTGCTTTACTTTAACGTACTCAGTCTCCACTCCGCTGAGCTTTATGTCTTCGAGAAAAAGCCCTCCGTAGTGGTCATCGCCAAGCTGTGCCACAAGTGACGTTCTGATATCCATGTTGCTTAGCGTTACGAGAACATTTGCGCAGCTTCCACCCGGCATAAGCTTTTCACAGTGTATGAATGAAAAACCATCCTCCTTTGGCAGATTCTCGCACTGCATTACTATATCCATGGCCGACGCACCAAGACCTAATATCTCAACACTCATGAAAACCCCCTCTTTCTCTTTTGAATGTATAGCTAACCCATCATTTCAAGGAATGCGCCTATGCGTACCCTCAGCATCTCTGCATCATTTTGTGAATAGTCCGTCTCCAGGTGTAAAAAAGGTAAGCCCAGCTTATCTTTAGCAAGCCTTGCCACATGATTCGATTCTATGTTGTACGTGTGGCAGCCCTGCCACGTAAGGTCTATTATGCCGTCTATGCTGAATTCCTTGACTATTTCCTTGATTAGCTCCAAGCGCCCATCGTTTGGTGACATTATGGAGCATGGTATCTTTAGATATTTCTCAGCCAGAAGGAGCAGCGGATCCCTAGTGTCATTCTCGTCAATGTAAAAACCAAGTGTCTTGTAGCCGCCGCAGCTTTCCATGTTGACTACAGTCCCTCCGCTTTCTTCGACTATTGCAACCACCTTTTCACTGCCAATGCCTACGGGAGTTCCGGTAAGGAGTATCCTCGGCGCATCTTCGGATACAGCGTGCTTTCCTTTTGCCGCCTCCGATAGAATATCGCCGCAGAGCTTGTGTATTAGCCTGACGCGCTCCTCTCTGTCGCTGTGAAAGCCTATCTGCCAGGATACCCTCAGCAGCTCCATTCCCGATATAAACGCCGGCTTTGCCCTGTTGAGGTCATAGAGCCTCTTTAGAGCCTTCTTTTCCTCGTTTACAGTGTGTATTGCCCTTCTTAAATCTTCGTCGCTTATGCTCGTTTCAAGATACTCTTCAAGTGCGACCTTCAGGCGTTTCATCTCTGCGTACATCAGCTCAAGAGAAGACTGCGATTCCTGATTCTGGGGCATATTCATCACATGAACCTTCTTGAATTCCTTCATCAGTTCGAACATCTTCTTTTTGCCGTCACAAGTTGTTTCACCTATGACCATATCCGAAAAGTAAAAGTACGGACATGCGTCTGTCACGGCATAGCCATAGGAGGATTTGATAAGCGGGCACAGGTTTCTCGGCAGGTGCTTTTCAGCATCTGCTATTGGCTCCTCTCGCGTACCGCAAAGTCCAACGCCTATGGCTCCCGCAGCCAGCACAAGCTCCCGGGGGCCGTATGTGCAGTATAGCCCCACCACTTTCTGGCCTCTCTCCTTGGCCTCCTTTAGAAGCATCATATTTTTTTCCTTCATTTCCCTAAACGATTCAAACAAGTCCTGTTCCATAGCCTACTCCTTTTTAAAGCTGCCATGCAGCCTTACCGCATCCATGAAATGAATTACGTTTTCCTTCGACGTGCCAAGAGGCACTCTGCAGCCAGTTCCCACGACATACCCTTTGGGATTGTCTCCCGCCTTTGATATGCAGTCTTTCACCGCCTGGTATATATCTTCCCTGCCGCCGCGGAGCATGATGTCAACCGGCGGTACGTTTCCGCCTAGCGATACCCTGCTTCCTATGGCTTCTCTTGCATCCGCAAGGTCTACCATATTGTCCAGGCTTATGCTTGATGCCCCTGCATCCGCCATGTGATTCCATATTCTCCTCGTGTCGCCGCATATGTGCAGTGAGTAACCCTTGCCGTAATTCTTCCTGCTCCACTCGCCTATTCTAAAAAGACAGGGTTTAACAAACTCTACAAAGTCCCTTTCGCTTATCACAGTGCCTGATGCGAGCGGCTCGCCTATTCCACAGCCAAAGCCTCTTCTCCAACACTCCTCCATGTAGGCTATTACTCCTGTAGTTGTTATCTCAAGCAGGCCGTGGACAAGCTCGGGGCTCTTTCTCATGTCCCGGAGCAGCTGACCTGTGCCCCTCAAAAATGCAGCCGCTGTGAATGGTCCTCCTATGCCGCTGCCAACCCCCACAATATGACCTATCCTATCCCTTATAATTTCAAGCGCCTCGATGAAAACCGGCAGTCTGCCGTCCCTTGCCGGGTCCGGCGGCTCCAGCATATCTAAATCTCCATGATTTTTAATTATCGGCTCTCCCATCTGGGGTATATCATTCCGGAAATATACGAGCCTGGCCCCCATGGCCTCCGGCAATGCAAACTGGTCCGGACCAACTCCCACGCCGTCCTGGCCATACAGCATGAATCCCTTTGTCTGCGCAAGCGCCATTAGCCTTGGATCGCCCAGATAGTCCTCTATGCTTATCCCCAGAACCCTTGCAGGCTGCTCGCCTATTGAGGGCTTTGCCTGGAGCCTGTCATAGGCCATACCCTTGGAAATGGCACTTGCTCTTTGCAGCGGTGTCATCTCGTCTCTGTTCCACTCTAGCTTCATAGTCTTCTTCCGCTTCTTTCAGAAATCACAACCGCAAAGAGTATTATCAGCCCAACTAGAAGCTGTTGACAGTAGGATGCTATTCCGTTTATTGTAAGGCCGTTTCTTACAACCGAAAGGAAAAGCCCTGCTATAACCGTGCCCGCCATGCTTCCATGACCGCCTTTTATGCTCGTTCCTCCAAGTATGACCGTGGCTATGGCGTCAAGCTCGTACATATACCCTGCCAGCGGGTCTGCGCTGTTTAACCTGGCTGTGACAATGAGCCCCGCAAGCGCCGCCGTGAAACCTGAAATCATGTATATGGCAGTCTTGTAATAATCCACGCTTACGCCCGTTCTCCTAAGGGCCTCCTCGTTGCCTCCTATGGCCATCGTGTAATACCCCAGCCTAGTTCTCCTTATCGTGGTCCACGCTAGCGCAACCACTGCAAGCGTAATTATAACAGGCACAGGCATGCCTATTACGCTGCCGCTTCCAAGCCATGTGAATTCAGTGGGAAAGCTGTATATGGGTATGCTCTTTGTGAGTATCAGCGTCAGCCCCCTGAATACAGACATGGAGGCCAGAGTAACTATGAAAGGATTTACCTTGAGCCTTGAGACCATGAGTCCATTCGCACCGCCAAGAAGCGCTCCTGCAAGCAGCCCCGCTGCCGCCGCAGGGAATACGGGCAGTCCCGCCTTTAGCAGCAGGGCAATTATGACGCCGCATACAGCAGCTGCCGCCCCTACGGAAAGGTCTATCCCGCCGCTGCTTATCACATAAGTCATGCCTGCTCCTATTATTATGTTTATTACACTCTGGTCCAGAATATTCCTCATGTTGTCCCACTTGAGGAAAAACGGCGACGATATGCTAAGACCAGCCACGGCTGCAACAAGCACTACCATCAAAAGCAGCTGGTGAAAGCTGCTGCCTGGCTCTATATTCACTTTTCTTATTTTGTCAGTCAAAGTCATCTCAGCTTACCCCTTCCATGCCGGTTATTAGTCCCACAACCTCGTTGTGCGAGGACTCCCCTGTAGAAAGGTCTCCAGCAACTCTTCCCTGCCTCATCACAACAACCCTGTCGGACAGCGAAAAAACCTGTTGCATGTTGTGAGTTATTATTATTATTGTGTAGCCCTGGGTTTTAAGGTTTAAAAGCAGCTCTATCACCTGCTGTGTCTCCTTAACCCCCATGGCTGCGGTCGGCTCATCAAGTATTAGTATCCTGCCGCCCTGCTTTATAGCCCTGCCTATGGCAAGAGCCTGCCTTTGGCCCCCGGATAAGTTTCCTGCAAGCAGGTCCATGTCAGATATTCCAATCCTGAGCTTTTCTATTAGCTCTCGACTTTCCCTTTTCATCCTGGCCTTGTCCACAAATATGCCTTTTCTAAGCGGCTCCAGACCAAGGAAAATATTCGAGCTTATGTCCATGCAGTTCACAAGCCCAAGGTCCTGATATACAGTCGCTATCCCATTCTCTATAGCCTCTGATGGCGTGAAGAAGTTGTGTTCCACCTTATTTATGCATATTTTTCCTCTGTCAGGCCTTTCGGCTCCCGAGAGCATCTTAATTAGCGTGGACTTTCCTGCGCCGTTGTCGCCAACAATCGCAGTAATCTCCCCTGCGTAAAAATCAACGGACACATTTTCAATTGCCCTAACATGTCCGAATGATTTGCTCAGATTTTCAACTCCCAATATGTGCTTTTTTCTGTCCGCCATGTCATTGACCTCACTGCAGTAAATTTCATTTTACAATTACAAATTATACTTATTATGAATAAAAATATGAAATCGAAATAATTTATTCATTTTTTGTAATATATAGACAAATTTTATGTCGTCTGCGCAAAAAGGCTCCTGCGACTTAAAATCTAGCCGCAAGAGCCTTTTAATCTTTGTATGCATTGCAAACCGAACCTTGGATTCTTTGTCCCCCTGAAACTTATTTTATTTATTACTTGAAGTAGCTCTGGACGAAATCCGGAACAGATTCTTCATCGAAAGTCCCGTAGAATCCTTCCTCTATTCTTTCTGTATACACCCCTATTATATACTGATTGTCACTCTTGTATCCGTCAGCGAACGTATCAAGGCACTCGGCTATCTGCTGCTTATCCCTGGTTTCGAATCTCTTTATGGCCTTGCCGCCCTTCGCTTCATTGTCTTCAATAGTGTAAGCATCGGAGTTGCTTCTCTTTTCCACCACAATATAGCTTACGTCCTCAGGCATTATGACCGCTCCCCTGAGGTATCCCTTCTGCTCCAGCCAGTTTCTGGTCTTGTCGAAGCTTTTGTTGTATGTGAAATAAAGAGTCTTGTTGTTAGACAGCATAATATTTACGCTTGATGTGCAGCCCCTTGTATTCTCGAGCTCATCATAGGTAGCGTCCTTTATGTCCCCTCCTGCAATCTCCATGAACTCCCTTATCTCCGACGGGTCCACTATGGAAACGCCATTTACCCTGCTGCTTTGATTGGGGCTTAGCGTTATCTTTTCCACATTCTCCGGAGACACCTTGAGTATTCCATAGTTGGCCCTCTTGTACTCCATGGACTCGTATATAGGCTTTAGAAAATCCCTGTACTCATCAAGCTGCACGTTGTAATCCCTCACAAGCCTTTTGCCGCCTTCAAGCTCATATGCTATGCTTATTCTCGCTGAGTTCTTATCGGAATTCCTGCTCTCAAAAGCTCGCTCATCACCCGCCATCTTCTTGTGCATTGCTATCACATTTTTTATGTTTTCGGCGCTTGTGTAAAAAGACGCTTCATCATAGCCATCGATATACGAATATATGCCGTACCCCATGTATACCCTGTCCACTTCATCTGCCTGCGGTATACTTTTTTCAAATCCCATTACGTCCAGCTTGAGCACTCCAAAGACCAGCACTGCTGCAGCCACAAAACCCACATAGCCTATAAATGTTTTATAATCCAGTATTGAGAATGATTTTTTGAGTATCATCTGCACGACCACATAGCCTATTACGGAGCCTGCAGCATAGCCGAACACCATCCAGCCCATGCTGTCGCCCGTCTGCCCGAAGAAAGTGCCTCCAAGCAGCATGGAACAGAACGTAACTCCGTATTTGAATACCGGCTCGAACACGTCAAACGCAACCGCCCTGGAGTAGGACTCGGTCTTTCTTATCCTGTAGAGCATTACTGCAGCCGCTGCCATTACTATGCACGCCGCTACATAACCTCCTATCTCCATTGGTTTCAGTGTGAATTTCGAACTTAGCTCTGCCATCCTTGCAAGCGGAGAAAAATACATCATTTTCTGCGTCATGTAGTAGTCCGCGCTGAAGCCGTGCATGAATGGCTCTATGTTCAGTATAACGAGCGTGCTCAGGCCGATGGGAAGGAACAGGTATATGTACGTCAGCGCGCCCTGCATCACCGATATTCCCGTAGTCATTCCCACAAGCACGCTTGCAAGGAGCAGCGTCATGTTGAAGAGCACGCTTATGTACATCCAGTTGAGCACAGCATTTAGCGTAAAGTACTCCTGCAGCCCTATGTAGCTTCTTATGGCCATGCATATTATGCCGGTTGCAACCACAGGCAGCGAGCAAAGCAATGCCCCCACGGCCAGCTTCGAGTTGAACACAGCATCCCTGCAAACCGGAAGCGAGTGGTACATGTCCGCGCTCCGTTTTGACTGCATGTACCTGAACAGGAACACCCCCGCAAGAATCGGCACCACCGCCATGAGCATCATGTCAAAACTCCTGAATCTGAATATCATAGCCAACGGGTTGTCAGCTACTGTAAAGGACCCGATTTCTTCCAGATAGCCGGCCTTCATTATAAGCTGTATAGGCACTGCAAGGGAGAGCATTACAAAATACCCTATGAAGGCCCAGGTGAACCTTTTAATGTCGTTTAAGAATACGGCCCTGCTAAATAAAGACGTCTTTAATCGCATATCCTATATCCCCCATTTCGTATATGAATATCTCCTCGAGAGTCAGAGGCAATATGTCGAGTATCACAGGCTGAAGCTCCCTGAATCTCGAAATCACCTCTGCCTTTCTGCCCTTTACTATGAGCATGCTGACACTCCCACGCTCTTCCCGATAGAGCACGTCCATACCCTCGTAGAGCCTCGGCCCTACCATATCCCTGAAGGCGACCTGTATCTTGTGCACGTCCGACTTGAAGTCGTCTATATCCTTTTGCGCCACCATCTCACCCCTGTGGAGTATGCCAATTGAGTCGCATATGTCCTCAAGCTCCCTCAGGTTGTGGGAGGATATGACTACACTCATGTCCCTTTGAGCCACATCCTGTATAAGCAGATTCTTGACCCTCTGCCTTACCACCGGATCCAGCCCGTCAAGGGGCTCGTCGAGCACCAGAAGGTCCGGCATCATGGAAAGCGCCAGCCAGAATGCCACCTGCCTTTGCATTCCCTTTGAGAGCGACTCTATCTTCTTGCCCGTGTCTATCTGGAAAACTTCCTTAAGCTTCTCATAGCGCTCGTCGCTGAAGTTTTCATATACTCCCCTGTAGAACTCCGCCATGCCGTCTATTGTGTGCTGGGGCAGGAAATACGGGCTGTCCGGTATGAAAATCACCCTCTGCTTTAGGCCCTCGTTTTCGAACACCTCCTGGGCGTCTATCTCCAATCTGCCCTTGTCCTGTCTGTATATACCCGAGAGTATCTTAAGGAGAGTAGTCTTGCCCGCGCCGTTAGAGCCTATAAGGCCGTATATGCTTCCTCTTCTGACATCTAGATTGACGCCGCTGAGTGCCAGCACGTCATGGTACGATTTCGAAACGCCTTGAGCCCTAATCATCTCCCTCACCCCTTTTTCCGTTATCTCCGACATTTTCTATGAGCTCTATAAGCTCCCCCTTGTCGGTTCCCATGAATATAAGCTCCGACACTATCTTTTCCAGCTCTGCCTTCAGCTCGTTCATCTTTTCAATATTCACCCCGCTTTTAGATTCGCTCACGAAGCTTCCCTTGCCTGGAATGGAGTATATGTACCCCTGCCGCTCAAGCTCCCTGTAAGCCTTTTGTATTGTGTTCGGATTTATAGTCAGCTCCTTAGCCAGAGTCCTCACTGCCGGCAGCTGCTCGTTTTCTCTTAACATGTCGCTTATTATAAGCTTCTTTAGCTTCTCCACAAGCTGCTCGTATATCGGGACGCGGCTTCTCAAATCAAGCTCAAACATTTATTCACCTCTTTCGCATTAACTGTATTATTATAATTAGTACAGTTGTTACAGTTAGTATATCCTCTGTTTCCATTTTTGTAAAGCCCTTTACAAGAAATATTTCCAGCCAAAAAATAAAAATAGCACTACAGCTGTTTTTCAGCCATCAGTGCTAACTAAAGTATCTTCCCGTATTCTGTTACTCTGCTTTCCTAATCAAGCGACCTGACCTGCGATGCCATAAGGCTCATTGCTAACCCTTTATGTCGATGTGCCTGCCCCTGTTGGGATCCACAGCCACAGTCTCTATCATATCTGTAATTTTGGCTGCAGTTTCCTTTCCTGCATCCATTGCCATCTTCATTACCGCAATCCCCGCATCCTGCTGTACCTTTGACTGGTTCATAACTATTGACAGTGCTGCTATGTCCATATTCTCGCCTCCGCATTTTTCTTATTAAATCTATTATATCATGTTATCCTTCCTAGAGTTCATCACGGTTTCTTCCATTGGTGTCAAGTATTCGAATATGTTCATAAGCCCTTGTCAGGCTTTGCTATTTTTAGTCACCAGAGCTTTAAGTCATGACATCGACTATCCAGCCGATGTGTTTTTCTCTGGCCTTCTCGGTAATCTCTATTACTGCTGCCGGAGGAAGCTCCGCAATTGTCCTGCCCGTTTCCCCGTCTGTAATGACGGTATTCTTGAGACCCGAGCGTGTATCCATGTATGTTGAAACCTGTATGTCCTTGTGATGGAGAAGCTTTGCCAGATGCTGCAGCGCCGCCTCATGGGCCCTCTCTCCGATTTCTTTCCTTCCCTGCGCCTTGCTCTGCTGCTCAATTTCTTGCACGGCCGGAGTTTTTATTTCTGGCAGGGACTTGATTTCCACCGTAGGGTATGAGTGCCCTGAGACAGTGCCTAGGTTAATAGTTGACATCAGCATTCACTCTCCTTTGATAATTTATTCGAGCAACAGCATAAAGGAATTACCGTTTTTAAAGTATACCCATATAACCAATCTCTAATTCAAATGCAATAATATCATATGATTTTGATTTTAGTTGTGTCAACATCAAATTCACTGCAATATGCCAAAAACAATGTCCAAATACTTATTCTCCAATAAGTTCATACGCTCTTGGCAGGCTCAGCTATTTTTAAACCAAGCGCACTATTCTCTGAATATAGTTTTAACGAATAGTTATCCAGATAAAAAGAAGAACCAGTCCGAAGACTGATTCTCCCATAAGTTCGTAAGCTCGTGTCAGGCACGTCACTTAAATTATCTTAGAAGCTGAAGAACTCCTTGAGGTTGTTGATTTGCTTGAGCCAGCATAGCTTGAGCAGCTTGGCTAAGGATGTTATTCTTTGAGAACTGCATCATTTCTTTAGCCATGTCTACGTCTCTAACTCTTGATTCAGCTGCTGTTAAGTTTTCAGAAGCTGTTCCAAGGTTAGCTATTGTGTGCTCTAATCTATTTTGGAATGCACCAAGTTTTGAACGTTCTGTTGAAACTGATTTTATAGCCTCATCAATAACTTTAACTGCATCAGTAGCCTTAGCTGCACTTGATAAATCTAGAGCATACTCAGTTCCACTTGTAACATCTTTAGTTATTTGATTATCTGCTCCAGATGCAAATGCAGCATCACCAGCACCGGCATCCGCGTCAGCTCCCGCACTAGTGCTTGCAATTCCTAATGCAACTGCTCTCATATCATTAACAGATAATGATACTTGTTGGTCGTTATTTGCTCCAACTTGGAATGTTAACGTACCATTTGTTCCATTTGAGCCTTCAGCTACTTGAGTTGTTGTAGGATTTGTTCCACTCTTAAATTTAATCTGCCCATCTCCTGCTTGACCATCAAAACTTCCACCAACTCTAGCTGTAATTGTAAGTCCTTCACCACCATCACTAGTGAAATCAAACTCAGCTATTGATAAAGATGGATCTGCTCCACGCATAGTTTCGAATGCAGCTTTTAAACGATCTCCTAATTCATTTGGATCAGAAGTCATTGTAGCAAGCTTGATAGTTTTAGTACCAGCATTAACTACATCTGCACTACCATCATTATTATTTGCCACTGTCGCATCATATGATATTGTATATTCAGTTCCACCTATCGTTAATTTAGTGTTACCAGTTGCACCTGCAACAATACCTGTTAAATCAAATTTTACACTTTCTTGTACTGCTCCAGAAGTACCTGCACCCTTAGCATCGCCATTTAATAATTTTTTTGTATTAAATTCTGTGTTGTTACCTATTCTGTTAATTTCTTCAGTTAGTTGGTTAACTTCTTTTTGTATTTGTGAACGGTCATCTGCAGTATTAGTATCATTTGATGCTTGTACTGCTAACTCTCTCATTCTTTGAAGAATTGAGTGAGTTTCATTTAATGCACCTTCACCTGTTTGAACCATAGATATAGCGTCTTGTCCATTTCTTGATGCTTGGTCAAGCCCTCTTATTTGTCCTCTCATCTTTTCGGATATAGCAAGACCTGCTGCATCGTCTCCAGCCTTATTAATTCTTAAGCCAGAAGAAAGTTTCTCCATTGATTTTCCTGCTGCTGCAGTGTTACCCATCATATTTCTGTGAGCATTCATTGCGTTCATATTGTGGTTGATTATCATTGTTACTACTACCTCCCTGTTTTTGTTTTGCGGGCTTCCTTTCCCGCAATTGATATATATCAAGCCTTGCGGCGTGATAACGAAAATAAAAAAAAGCTGATATGTCCATTCAAAATCCATTTGAATCGGACTAATCAACTCTTCCTTGAGTAAATTATATTATGTAATATTGTATGTTTTATGGTTTTTACATATGTCATAATGCATTGATATAATATGTTACACGCAAGCCATAGCCTGTTTCTTTTCAAGGCTCTCTTCGTATATCTCCCCACGCGTAATCGGATACTCCCTTGGAGCATCTATTGCAAGTCTCAAATTTCCATTTTCACTCTTGACCACCTGCACCTTTATATGGTCTCCAATCATTACATATTCTCCTGGCTTCCTGCCTAAAACTAACATTTCGGTTCCCTCCTGAATATTATATGTTTTGTTAATTATTTATCAATATTTACGCAATTGGATTACGCCTGCCATAAATGGTTGTATGCACCAACACAATTAATATATTACTACTCATTCCCATTACTTTAAAATGTACACATAGCATTGGACACAGATTCTAAAAAATAAGATAAAATAAGAATATGAGCAGAATGAGAAGAAACTGGACCCCTGAGGAGAAAGCCGCAATCGTGCTTGAACTCCTTCGCGAAG
>Ga0302237_1000140_pt1 | contig 80387 bp, 74 predicted proteins | sample AAG_UR_Ala_MG_FD_193530 | JGI IMG/M metagenome (GOLD analysis project Ga0302237, IMG submission 193530) | Enriched activated sludge microbial communities from anaerobic digester in WTTP, New Holstein, Wisconsin, United States - AAG_UR_Ala | ecosystem: Engineered > Bioreactor > Anaerobic >... | reverse complement strand
TCGCAGTCATGGAAAACTTGGGTACCTTAGCCCCGAAACATTTGAAAATCTTTATTTTGAAAGTCGATTAAGGGTTGCTTAAAAACCACTCTTAATTTGTGTCCATTTTATTGACATAGATACATTTCCCCTTTCGTTTTTAGCTTTGACACTATTTTATTAATATACCCCCATTGTGTGACAAAAGCGTTACAATTCAAGACTAATAATCGTATTGCGTATCAATATTTTTTCATATGCTATTAGAAAAGCATATGGCTTAAGATTATACGGCATAAAAATATTGCACAATTAAGAATGTTGGATTATAATTCAATATATGAACAAGCATTCATCTGAATGCTTGCCCATAGGAAAATCAAATGGTATGTACATAAGACTAAAATATGCAGCACAGGAGGGGATGCAATGACTAGAAGATTTCTTTTGAAGGGTCTTGACTGCGCAAGCTGCGCGGCCAAGATAGAAAAGAAGATAGGAGAACTTGATTTTGTAGATGATGCAAGCTACAGCTTTGCAAACGGTGTATTGACGCTGGAACTGGATGAAGGCGCATCACCTGACGGAGATGAAATGATTAAGATGCTAAGTGGAATAGTAGACAGCATAGAACATGGCGTTGTGGTCAGGGAATATGGAAAGAAAAGCTCAGATTATGCTTCAGAAGGTCAAGGAACACGAGAAAGCAGTGAGGATGACAGGGACGAAGATGCTGGCAAGGCTAGAAGAAGGCACTATAAAATAGCAGCAGGCGCGGCGCTCCTCATGGGGCTCAATACAGCCAATATAGGCTGGCCTTACGATATTATAGTGTATGTGTTCGCTTACCTACTTGCTGGCTCCGGAGTCCTGCTCAAGGCAGCCAAAGACATCGCAAGGGGGAAGCTCTTTGACGAAAATTTTCTCATGAGCATAGCAACGCTTGGAGCCTTTATGCTTGGTGAGTACTCAGAGGCGGTCGGAGTAATGCTCTTTTACCAGATAGGAGAGGCATTCCAGTCACATGCAGTAAACAATTCAAGAAGGTCCATAAAGGAAATTCTCAACATAAGGCCTAAATATGCAAACCTAAAAAGGGAAGACAGAGTGGAGAGCGTGGATCCGGGAAGTGTCAATATAGGTGAGATTATTGTGGTCAGGCCGGGTGAGCAGGTTCCCCTTGACGGAGAGGTTGTAAGCGGAAGCTCGATGGCAGACACTTCGGCGCTTACGGGTGAGCCGGTGCCAAGAAGAGTGTCAAAGGGAGACATGATTCTTTCGGGTTTCATAAACAAGGATTCCATGCTGGAAGTAAAGGTATCAAAGGAATTTGAGGACTCAGCCGTGAGCAGGATACTGCATATGGTTGAAAATGCAGGTGCACGGAAGGCTCCGACTGAGCAGTTCATAACGAAATTCTCGAGATACTATACGCCGTTTGTAGTGGCTGCGGCACTTGTTATAGCTATAATTCCTCCGCTTGCCGGATTTGGAGGCTTTCCTGAATGGATCAGGAGGTCGCTCATATTCCTGGTAATATCGTGTCCTTGCGCTCTGGTCGTGTCGATACCTCTTGGATTTTTCGGAGGCATAGGTACTGCTTCGAGAAACGGCATACTAGTAAAGGGCGGCAACTATCTTGAGGCTCTTAATTATGTGGGTACGGTAGTTTTTGACAAGACTGGTACGTTGACCAAGGGGAACTTCGAGGTTGCAAAGGTTGTGCCTTTTTCGGGAACGAGCGAGGAAGAGCTTGTCAAAATTGCGGCAAGAGCCGAATCGCACTCAAACCATCCTATAGCGGAATCGATAAAAAGAGCTTACGCTGGTGAATTGGACATGAACAGCATAACAGAATACAGCGAAAATCCGGGGCACGGTGTTGCGGCGACAATAGACGGCAGGACTGTTCTTGCCGGCAACAGCAAACACATGGCTCAAAACGGGATAATGCTGCCTATGATTTCGGAAAGCGGAACTATGGTGCACGTATCGAGTGACGGTAGATATATAGGTTATATTGTCATAGAGGATGAACTCAAGTCTGGCGCCCGCGACTCAGTGGCAAAGCTGAAGTCTGTTGGCGTTGAAAACGTAATGATGTTCACGGGCGATAGAGCAAGTGCGGCAGAGGCTGTTGCCGGTGAAATAGGGCTTAATGGCTTTAGAGCTGAGCTTCTTCCAAATGGCAAAGTCGAGGCATTTGAAAGTCTTTCTGAAGATATCAAAAATGCTGCAGGGAAAAAAAGCAAGATAGCTTTTGTAGGTGATGGAATAAACGATGCACCCGTGCTGGCGAGGGCTGATGTAGGGATATCCATGGGCGCTCTTGGAAGCGACGCGGCAATAGAGGCTGCCGACATTGTAATAATGGACGACAAGATTTCCAAAATCTCGACGGCCATAAGCATAGCTAAGTATACAAAAAAAATTGTGCTGCAGAACATAGTCCTGGCACTGGGGGTTAAAGGCGCTGTAATGCTGCTTGGGGTTTTCGGGCTTGCGACAATGTGGATGGCTGTGTTTGCCGATGTGGGTGTGGCGCTTCTTGCAATATTCAACTCGGCAAGGATACTGGGGCGCAAATTTGCATAAAAAGTAAATTATATGTTCAAAAAAAAGGTTTACAAAAGACTATAAAGATGATAATATAATTATGAGAATGATAATCAATATCAAATGCATGCAATTTATGATAATAAAAGGATGGGAGGCTGAATATATGGAGTGCAATAAAGGATGTCAGATATGTTTTAAGGATAGCAGCGACTTTTTTATAAATGCATTTGTTGTAAGTTTGAGCCCGGTGCTCTGCGGCGTCAAACCGATTCACCTTTTCAGCCTTAAAAAATCCGACACTGCTCGTGGAGAAAAGCTCAGCAAAATAGACTACTTTTTTTCAAACTGCGACAGGATATCTTACAGGATTTTCGAGTGTTCTGACGAGAGCATAAAGGTCATATTCTACAATAAAACAGCTCTAGACGGGGCTTTGAGCGAGCACAAGAATCTGAATTTCTTAAAAAGTCATGGATATCCTATGGATTACAGCGTGGATTCATATCTTGAGCATCTTATATCGAAGATCAAAGCAGGCGTTGACGCACATGAGATGGGAATATTCTTTGGATATCCGCTCAAGGACGTTATGGGCTTCATGGGCCATCCAAAACTGAGATTCACGAAGATGACTGGATGGAAGGTATACGGCGATCCCAAAAAATCAGACGAGGTTTATAAAAGACATGTTGTAGCCAGAGAACAGTTTTCATATATGCTCAGGCTAAAGCCAGCAGAGCTTCTAATAAAAGAAGGTTTCATCCTAAAATCAGCTTAATAGATATTGCCATATAGATCCTACTTTACCCCCGCGAATTTCGGTTTTCGGGGGATTTTTTTGTCAGTTGCAAGCTTCAAATAAAATGAAAAATTAAATCGAATTAAAAATGGTTCAAGGGATTGCCTGCAGGGGTATAAATGTATAAAGACTAAATTTGGGGGACAAAATAATGAGGAAAATTCTCAAGCTTTTAGCATTTATAATGTGTCTGGGTATTGCGTCATCCGGAATCTCATACGCTGATTCCGTCAGGGTGAAGATAAACGAACAGTATCTTCAGATGGAGGTTCCTCCAGTCATTCAAAATGGTAGGACGCTTGTTCCCCTTAGGGCTATTTTTGAAGCACTCGGTGCAAGCGTGGAGTGGGATGAGAAGACAAGGACTGTTAAGGCGGTAAAGGGCGAAAACACGGTGAAGCTGGTTATAGACAGCATACAGGCCAGCATAGGGGATAGGGACGTGGTTCTCGATGTTCCTCCTGCGATAGTAAATGGTAGGACACTTGTTCCGTTGAGATTTGTATCTGAAAGTCTTGGGGCAAGCGTTGAATGGGACGCGCAGAGCATGACAGTATCAATTGTACCGGCAGAATCTCAGGAAATGGCACTTGCAGCGGCCATGGTGGAAGACAAGTGGGGTTACATAGACAAATCTGGGAATGTGGTTATAGCTCCCGTGCTCCCTGTTGCAGGAGACTTTAGCGAAGGTTTCGCTGCGGTGCCTTTTTTTGAAGGAAACGAATATATAGGTCTTGGCTATATCGATAAAAAAGGGAATTTGCTGACATATCCTCAATTCCATAATGCGGCATATTTTTCTGAGGGAATGGCTGCAGTTGGAAAGGATGGCAAGTGGGGGTACATTGATGGCTCTGGTAACCTGGTGATTGACTATCAGTACGAAGAAGTCAGGAGTTTTTCTGAAGGTCTTGCTCCGGTTCTGCTTGAAGACAAGTGGGGGTTCATAGACAGAGCGGGTAAGGTTGCCATAGAAGCTGAATACGATGCGGCCAAGGAATTTTCAGCGGGACTTGCAGCAGTTCTAAAAGACGGCAAATGTGGTTTCATAGACAAGCAAGGGAATATGGTAATAAAAGCGCAATATGAATATATCCTGCCGCAGTTTGAATATGCAATAGATTTTTCGGAAGGTCTTGCAACTGTGCTCGTCGACGGCAAGTGCGGCTATATAGACAAGCAGGGCAATATGGTTATTAAGCCGGAGTACGGTCTTGCTTGGAACTTCTCGGACGGTCTTGCAGCAGTGGCTGTTGGTTTCGAATACGGCTTCATAGATAAAACGGGGAAAATGGTTATAGAACCCAGATTCGACTCTGCCGTAGGCTTTACAGAAGGTATGGCACCTGTAAATATAGGTGGAAAGTGGGGCTTTATTGACAAGAGTGGAAAAGAAATAATAAGTCCCAAATATGAGTATGCAATGCATTTTTCACAGGGACTTGCAGCAGTTGAAATCGGAGGCAAATGGGGCTTTATTGACAAGCAGGGGAATCTGGTCATCGAAGCTAAGTATGACATGGTTTCATCCTTCAGTAAATAAAAATTATTAAAGTCGTTCAAATAAGAATAAAGCGGTCTCCATCTAGGGGCCGTTTTTTAGTGCTTTGGAACAAACGGAGTTTCATCCATAACTTTAAAACATTGAGCCAAACAATGAGATGTGATAGAATGGAATAACATTTGATATTATCAAACTATGCACAAGAAGAGTCAATAAGGTTTGCAATTGTATAGTTAATAGCTGATAGGTAACTGGAGGTACTCGATTTGGATAAAAGAGGGAAAGGAAAAGTCATTCAATCGGTTCAACGCGCCTTGGACATAATCAATTGCTTTAATGAACATGATGTTGAGTTGTCACTTCATGAGATATCGGAAAGGTTGGAACTGAATAAAAGTACGGTTCACGGATTGCTGAACACCCTGTATATCAACCGATTCATTCAGCAGAATGATAACGGGAATTACATGCTTGGCCAAGCTTTGTTTAATAAGAGCATTTATGCTATCAGGGCAACAAAAATAAAATTACGCTCAATCAGCAACGGCTACATGGCAGGACTAAGCAATAAATATAAATGTTCTTCGCATATATTCACAGTGGAGAGCAATAAGTTGCATTTTCTCGATATGACAACACCTGCAAATTCTTATTATATCATCAGTACGGTTTTGAACGATCTAATGCATCTTTATTGCACAGCATCAGGAAAGATTCTTCTCAGCTACATGAATGACGGTGCGCGGAATGATTACCTTGAGAATACCGAATTCACCAAGTTCACAGACTATACTATGACATCCAGAAAAGAAATCATAAAAAACTTGAATCACGTTATCGAACATGGATACGCTATTGAAAATGAGGAGATTGAGGAGGGCTGCATTGCTTTAGCAGTGCCAATTTTCACAAAGCATAGTGACTTGTTTGGAACAATAAGTGCCACTGGCTCAAAGGTTAAAATAGCAGGCCAAGAGGATGATATTGTTGAAGATTTAAAAAGAATCAGCGAAAAGATTACAAATGAATTGTTTTAGGACAGCTTAGCTGTCCTTTTTTTATTGGATTGTTTTAATGTTCAAACTGTGCATTCGACATTGTCGAAAAAAAGTTCTTAATGCCGATTCGATGTTGCCTGCATGTGAAATAGTATGTATACTAAAAAAATATTACAAAACCCAAAGAAAACGATCGATCGAAATTTCTAAGATTATTATGACTAATATATGGAGGGAAACAATATGATGGTAAATAAGCCGGTCTGTTATGTTCCAGGACGAGAAATTCCGGAAGTGTACAGCGGCACTCCGACATTTCTTGGACTGCCTAAAGTTAACGGGAAAGCAGACTTGGAAAATCACGATATAGTATTTATGGGTGTTCCATGGGAGGGAGTGTGTACCTGGGGAAGTTACTCAGCCTGCGAATTGGCAACGAAGACGATAAGAACAGCATCAGTTCGTTATGGTGGATATATGCTGGATTATGATTTAGATGTCTTTGATCACTTTAAAGGCGCAGATTACGGTGATACACTTGTGCACAATGGAGATTACCGCAAGACATTTGATGGTATTCGCGAAAAGTATACTGATGTTCTAAATGCCGGAAAATTCCCGGTTGTGTTTGGAGGCGACCACTCAATATCGTATCCTCTAATTGAGGAGTTCGCAAAGAAGTACAATGGCAAAATCGGTATTATCCACTTCGACGCACACATGGATAACATGCCTAGCTTTGGTGAAGAGAAGTATGCAAGATGCTCTCCGCTTTACAGACTTTACGAATCTGCTGAAGTCAGCAATAAAAATATTGTTCACGTTGGTCCAAGGGGGCCTAGAAACAATCCTGCCGCACTTAAGCATGCAAATGATAATGGAGCGACTGTAATTACGGGTATGGATATCAAGCTTAATGGCTGGCAGCAGGCGATTAAAAGAGCAATTGATATTGCCAGCGATGGCACAGAAGCGATTTACGTAACGGTATGTTCTGATATATTGGACATAGCCAACAATCCGGGCGGGCCTCCAGATCCATGCGGGCTTACATCTTTTGAACTTGCCATGATGCTTCATGAATGCGGAAAAGCCAACACTGAGGCATTCGACTATGTTGAAATTTACCCGGTAGAAGACAGGACAAACGTATCATCTCATACTGCGGTTTGGATGACTCTGCATTTGCTGGCAGGTGTCACTAAACGAAAGAAGGGTCTTGAGTAGATCAGATAAATTGGTTCTTTAGTTTAGAAGGAGAGTGGAAGCTTGGAAAATATACAAACAACAGCACTAACTAATAAAAGATATACTTTTATGGACAAGCTAAGAGCAATGGGGCCGGGCATCATAATAGTAGGGTCATTTCTTGGCCCGGGTACTGTAACAACGGCCACGAAAACAGGTGCAACATTCGGGTTTGCACTTTTGTGGACAGTTGTATTTTCAGTAGTTGCAACAATTGTCCTTCAAGAAATGTCAGCAAGGCTAGGGATTATATCGCAAAAGGGTCTTGCGGAACACATAACTGAAATATTCGAAGGCAATCAGATGCTAAAAAAGATAGCGATCGTTTTTGTGGGCGGCGCTATAACTTTAGGCGGCATTGCATATATGTCGGGTGACTTGATAGGCACATCGCTGGGCATATCAAACTTGTCAGGCATCCCATCCAGGATTGTAGCCCCGATGATAGGTGTCATCATCTTGATTATTCTCAATGTGGGGACAGTCAAGTGGCTTGAGAAAATTCTAGGGGTACTTGTTGCAACAATGGTTACTGTATTTTTGATTACTATGGTTATTGTAAAGCCTGATTTGGGAGCAATGGCAGCCGGCTTGGTTCCGACAGTGCCTGAAGGTGCTCTTATGAACTGCGTGGCCCTAATAGGCACTACTATTGTTCCTTACAATCTCTTTATTCACTGTACGAATGCTAAGGACAGATGGAACTCGCCAGATGATTTGGTTTTGTCGAAGTGGGACACATCTGTGTCGATACTGATAGGCGGCATTATTACAGCAGCTGTTATGATTACTGCTGCAACTGTAATGAAGGGAATGACTGTCAACTCCGCTGCTGACATGGCTGTTCAGCTTGAGCCGACACTTGGTTCGTTTTCCAACATTTTCATGAGTTTAGGTTTGTTTGCGGCAGGCTTCTCATCGGCAATAATAACGCCGCTTGGAGTTTCGTATGTACTAGGAGGTCTTTTAGGCTGGAAATTGGATAAGAGCGATAAAAGATTCTTCTATACGAATGTAGGCATTCTACTCCTTGGTATATTCGGCTCAGCAACAGGCTTTAATCCTTTAACTATCATTATTATGGCGCAGGCTTTAAATGGAATATTCCTGCCTGTTATCGTGGTATTCCTTGTATTGATTACTTCAATGAAAAAAGTGCTCGGTCAATATGCAAACAGCACATCTTCAAATATTGTGGGAGTAGTAATCAGTGTTATAACGATTATAATTGGTGGCAGCAGTGTCATCTCTGTATTTAGTTCATTATTATAGTCTAATAGATAAAGCCGGCGCATGCGCCGGCTTTATCTATTTCCAATAAGTGTCTAAAAAGTGCCTAAACTCGACTTAGCAGCAGCCACCGCCGCCAATTTTTCCGCCTCCGGCGAAAACCTGCATGAGCACAGCATATGCTCATCCAACTCCCGGAACTACTTCGATGGCATCTACAGGGCAGTTCATGGCGCAGGCGCCGCATTCAATGCACTTGTCAAGGCAGGCTATATTTGCCTTTCTGTCTTCTATGCTGAAGACCTCTCTTGCGCAGACCACTGCGCACATTCCGCAACCGACGCATTTATCCTTGTCCAGCTTTAATGTCACAACATTTTTAATATATTCCATAAAAGCATACCACCTTCATCATATTAGCCTTCCAAAGAAGAGCAGGCAAAAACCAAGCAGCGCACAAACAGCAAATATAGGCGCATAAAGCATGGTTTCCTTTTGGACGCCTGAGAGCGACGTGACATTTGAGCTGCCTGTGAAGTTGAGGCTTATAAATGCTATTGTACTTGTCATCATGAGCAAGTTGCCAAGAAGCGTTGGAACGTTATCTGCGTATGCGAACGTGTTCATCTTCCCGGCAATAATGGCTGAAAAAATCGCTCCCAGCACTATGCCTTTAGCTGAAAAGCTTCTAAAGGGAAGCACAGGTAAAAGCAGAGGAAAACCAAAGGCCGCCGCCGCAACGGCAAGTATATACGGAAGTGTGTTCAGCAGGCTAAGCCCCAGATACCCCGGCAATGATTCAGCATTGTTGCCTATATAGTTTAGTACGATGAACATAAGCAGGAAATATCCGATGAATTTTGCATTCTGGACGAATTCAACGGGAGTCAGCACCAGTCTCTCCTGGAATTTGAAGGTGGCTGTACGCATATGCTTGTCGGCTTTAAGGCCGTTTGCCAGGAACTCTTTTATGTCAGAGGCTCTTACAGGGCCGAAGACGACCTTGAAGCCCGTGTATTTTTCGACTTTCTTGCTGTTTACTCCCGGAGCTCCAAGCTGCGGAAGTATCATCAGCTTGCTTTTGACTATTTTTGCCGCTCCTGTTTTGCGCACGCGGTAAATTATCTCGTCTCCCCCGAAGCTGCCTTTCCCTGCGGCGCACCACACGTTGACTCCGCCGGTGTTTATGACGAGCAGCCATGCGTCAAGTCCGGAAAGGCTGTGCCTTACGGCGTCGAATGTCAGCTTGTAGTTGCAGGTTACAAGCATTGGAGATGCGTCATTGGGATTGCCGACTGCGTATATTCCGGGGGCCACCTTGTAGCTGTACCTATTGATGCCGCATCTAACGGCGATTGAGCCTAGCTTGTCATTAGGTAATATCCTGGTGCTTATTCGCTTAACAGGCCCCATTGCTGTCTCGACGTCACCCTCGAAGATATGCTCCAGAGATTCGACGTTTTCCGGATCTATTGTGTTCGGCGGAATATATTTATGTTTTCTGAGCTGACTCAACGAATCAGGTTCAATTACTCAGCAGGATTTGCTGTTTTTTATATCATCCAATTTGATTCCTCCGTTTAATTAAGTGATAATCATATGATATACCATGCCGGCAACCTGGTCAATATAATGCATAAGGCTCCCGGGATAACCGGAAGCCTTGGTAGACTGAGCTTTTGTTTTGGGTGATTTAGAGTTATATGAAAAGGTTAAGGTTCGAATCGTCTGTTTTTCCAAGATAAGTTGCCACTCCGCCTATTTCGACGCCATCAAGCAGCTCCTCCTTCTTGATACCCATTATGTCCATGGACATTGCACACGCAATCATTTTGACGCCAAGAGCCTGGGCGTTCTTAATCATCTCTTCAAGGCTGTCGACATTTTTTCTCTTCATTACAAAGTCAATCATCTTTGGCCCCATGCCGCCCATGTTCATGCTTGAAAGTGGAAGGCTGCCAGGTCCTTTTGGCATCATCATGCCGAACATCTTTTCAAGAGCATCTTTTTCAACCGCAGGAGCGTCCTGCTTTCTGAGAATGTTAAGGCCCCAGAAGGTAAAGAACATTGTGACCTGCTTGCCCATGGCCGCAGCGCCTGAGGCTATTATGAAGGATGCCAGCGCCTTGTCCATCTCGCCGCTGAATACTACCAGTGTAGCTCCTTCTTTCTCAGCAGCAGGCGGTTTCGGTACAGCACCTGACTGTCCGCCCTTCATGATATAAGCCTTGAACTTGTTGCCTTCGAAGTCTGTCTTGAGCAATGCGTTGCCTGTCTTTTGAGCCCATGCCTTTACGTCTTTTGCAAAGCCTGGATCTGTTACGGATATTTCAAGCACTTGGCCTTCTTCTGCTTCGTTCATGGCGTTGTATAGCTTAGTGATAGGGCCTGGGCACTGCAGTCCGCATGCATTTATTTGTATATGAGCGGTTATGTCGCCGCACACAGGATGAGTCGAGCCAGTATCGTCAACTTCAACAGGGCAGGCGCTCTCAGGCGGAGCGTATGCAGGAGGGAAAACGGACGAGTATGTCCTGTAGCCCCCGTCAAGGTTTATCGCCCTGAATCCATTTTGATTCAGTATTCTTGTGGCCAGATACCCTCTTAGTCCGACCTGGCATGTTACGTATATAGGCTTGTCTTTTGGTAAAATTGAAAGATTACCTCTGAGCTGTCCAAGAGGCAGATTGACTGATCCCTCTATATAGCCCATATCTCTCTCGTGAGGCTCTCTTACGTCGATAAGATGTGCACCGCTTTTCACAAGCGAGTCTATCTCATGCCACTGTACTGTTTCAACAACGCCGTCCATTACATTTGAGGCCACATATCCAAGCATGTTGATTGGATCCTTTGCGGACGAGTATGGCGGAGCGTATGCAAGCTCAAGCTCCTGAAGATCGTGCACTGTGAGGCCTGCCTTTATAGCTGTAGCTGCAACGTCTATTCTCTTTTCGACGCCGTTATAGCCCACGCCCTGAACGCCCAAAATCTTGCCTGTCTTCGGATCGAATGTCATTTTGAGCGACACAGGAAAAGCTCCTGGGTAGTATCCTGCGTGCGAACCCGGATGTATGTGCACCACCCTGTAGTCCGCTCCAATCCTTTTTAGAGTTTTTTCGTTGTTGCCTGTTGAAGCCACGGTCATGTCGAACACCTTGGCAACAGACGTGCCCAATGTACCCTTGTATTTTATCCCCTGCCCGTATATGTTATCTGCTACTGTTCTGCCCTGCCTGTTGGCAGGCCATGCAAGAGGCACCTGAGTAGGAAAGCCGCTTACATAATCTTTGACCTCTATGGCGTCACCTATTGCATATATGCTCTCGTCGCTTGTCCTAAGATACTCGTCTACCTTTATGCCGCCACGTTCGCCTATTTCAAGCCCTGCATCTGCAGCTAGCTTGTTTTCAGGCTTAATTCCAATAGAGAGTATTATCATGTCAGTCTTAAGCTCTTTGCCGCTGTTTAGGATAACTTTCATGCCGTCATTCTCGAAGGCTTTGACTCCATCTGAAAGTATAAGCTCTACTCCCTTGTCGCGGATATGCGAATGGAGAAGCGAAGCCATTTCAAAATCTATAGGCGCCATAACCTGGTCAAGCATCTCTACTATTGAAACCTTGACTCCCCTCTCATGAAGGTTTTCGGCCATCTCAAGGCCTATAAAACCTCCTCCGACTACAACAGCGCTTTTTGGCTTTTGTTCGTCAACGCAGCTTTTGATGGCGTCAGTGTCCGGAATGTTCCTGAGTGTGAACAGATTCGCAGCCTTCTCTATGCCTGGTATTGGCGGCTTTATTGGGCTTGCACCAGGGGAGAGTATAAGGTGGTCATAAGTCTCCTCGTAGGCTTCGCCGGTACTTATATTCTTTACATGTACAGTCTTCTTGTCTCTGTCTATTTTCACTACTTCACTGAAGTTTCTTATGTCTATGTTGAACCTTTGCTTCATGCCTTCGACAGTCTGAACAAGCAAAGCGTCCCTTGACTGTATTACCTCTCCTATATAGTAGGGGAGACCGCAGTTTGCAAAAGAGATGTACTCTCCACGCTCGAACATTACTATTTCTGAGCTTTCATCAAGCCTTCTGAGCCTTGCTGCTGCAGTAGCTCCTCCTGCAACTCCTCCGACAATGACAATTTTCTTGCCCATTATATCTACCTCCACTTGGATTAAAGTATTTTTTATTTATACTCACTTCATTCATTTCTTAACACTTTACATTCTGGTTTGGAGCATTAATCAAATAGAATTTTAATCAGTTCAGCTGCCTTTTTACTTGTGACAGAATAGTATATCTCAAGTCCCCTTTTTTCGCCCTTTATTATTCCGCATGACTTGAGCTTTGAAATGTGCTGTGAAATCGTCGACTGCGGCGCCTTCAGGCAGTTTTGCATGTCGGTGACATTGCATGTGCCGTTTTCCAAGAGTCCCCTCACTATACACAGCCTCACTGGGTGGGACAGGGCCTTGAGCAGCTCTGAAATCTCTTCATAATGCTCTGGGTTTGTTTTGTATGTCTCCATTTATATTCCTCCAGTAACCACACCCGGGAAAAGTATATCCTTATATTGCAATATTACGATATTGTGTAAAGTATGTCAATATAATTTTCGGATTGATTAATATAATTAAAAATAAATAGCGATAGAAAAATGTTATAACTAGACGGGTTGACGCGCATAACTGTACGGGGGTATACTATTCAATGGCAAATGTCTCACAATAACAAACCGGAGGTATAATCATATGGCTATAACTACTTTCAAATCGAATGTAAAGGTTCAGGAGGGCTTCACTCTTAAATGCGACAACAACAATGGAAACCATGTAATATTTGACGAACCAGAGGCAATGGGTGGCAAGGACCTTGGAATGAATCCATGCGAAGGTCTGCTAAGTTCACTTGGAGCGTGCCAGACAATGGCAGGCAAAGCTTTTGCGAAAGCTAGAGGTATAAATTTAAATGACATATGGGTTGAAGTGGAGGGTGATATTGACCTTTCAGGCTTTATGGGAGCAGAAGGAGTAAAAGTAGGATTCCAGGAGATAAGAAGCACAATACATATTTCAGCAGACAACACTGAAGAAGAAATACAGGATTTTGTAAGATTCATCGAGAGAACCTGCCCAGTTGGAGATACTATAAACAACCCTGCAAAAATAGTGGCAATCCCGAACATACTTAAATAATATTATTATAATGATTAAGCGTTATATTCAGACCGATGATTAGCAGCTGAACTTTTGGAGCTTAATACTAATAGAAAAATCCCGCCCGACAGGGCGGGATTTTTGCTGTTTGCGGCAGACACTAATACATCTGCTCCCTCATTATCTTTTCCACATCAGCCAATAAGTTTTTGAGCATTGCTTTCTCCTCAAGCTCTTCTTCGTTAAGGCCCATTTTGTTCTCAAGCTCCTGGCTTCTGAGCCTTATTGCATGAGCTACCATCCTGACTTCCTTCATGGAAAGAAACATTTGAATGTCATATGATTTCTTGTCAACTATATGCATATTACAACCTCCGAAATAATGAAATAGTATAAGTGAAAAATAACTCTATATTATAATCCATATAAAACATATATATCCCAAAATACGAGTAATATCTATCCGGAAAAGTTAAATTTGCATTCTTAAGGCTATGCAGGCCCGTATAGAATGTATTCCTGCATGATCAGTAAATTAAGGGGTGATTTTGTTTTGGCCATGGAAGATAAAGGGTATAATAACAAAAAATGCGCATAACACTAATGAGTAATGGATACAGGAGGTACATAAAGATGATTTATGAGGCAGTGAAAAAAGCATTACTTATTACTGCGCTTATGCTGGCACTATGCCAAGGCTATAGTGCTTCGAATGCACAGGAAGGCCTGCAGGAAGAAGATAATAAAAACTTCAAGGTAGTAGGCTATTACTTCGAGGGATTCGACTATCCAATAGAGCAGACTGTACGATTCGACAGGCTTACTCATGTCATATACGCATTCTTGATTCCAGCGGAGGATGGCTCGCTGGTGGGCATAGATTTTCCAAGTAAATTAAAAAAGATAGCTGAGCTTGCACACAAGAGAGGCGTCAAAGTGCTAATAGGAGTCGGCGGCTGGTCATACAGGGGGGTGCCGCTTGATGAGGCATTTGAAAAAATGGCATCATCAGAGGAGAGCAGGCTGCGTTTTGTGGAAAGCGTGGCGGCTTTTGTAGAGGAGAATGGACTCGACGGAGTCGACATGGATTGGGAGTATCCCGACCCGGGAAACTCGGCGGCCAACTATGAAAAGGTTATTGGAATGCTTTCTGAAAGGCTCTCAGCAGACGGCAAAATCCTGACAGCTGCAGTTCCAGGTTCTCCCTTCAGGGACAGAGGGCTTTACGAGGCAGAGGCCATTTCAGACGAGTGCCTCAAACGTTTTGACTGGATAAACATAATGGCGTATGATGCCGACAACGGTCTAGGTCACAGCACGTACGACTACGCCGAAAGCTCGGTGTACTACTGGAGGGACACAAGAGGAGTAGCAATAGAAAAGCTCGTGATAGGAGTGCCTTTTTACGCCAAGCCTAGCTGGAGGCTCTACAGGGAGCTTGTAAAGGAAGCTGAGGATAACGCCTACAGAGACTATGTGCAGGGTGAGGCACTCGATTCATACTACAATGGTATTCCGACAATAGCAGAAAAGACAAGGCTTGCCATGAACACCTGCTCGGGAATAATGATTTGGGAACTGAATATGGACACGACAGACGAGCTAAGCCTCCTTAGGGCTATCAACGAAACAATGGAAGAAAGAAAGGCCGGCAGAAGCAGCAGCAACGATTTGACTATAAAGCTCAACGGCAGGGACATGGTGTTCGACCAAAGCTCGAGCCTTGGCAAGCCATTTATTGATGACAGCGGCAGGACGCTTGTGCCAGTGAGGAAGCTGCTTGACGAAATGGGGGTTGAGGTAGAGTACAACAAGGACAGAAGGGCTGTTTACGCCTCCAAGGGCGGCTACAGAGTCAAAATCCCAATCGATGAATCTTTCGTTGAAACGCCAAACGGACGAATCGAAATGGATACAAAGGCGGTTATCAAAGAGGGGAGGGCCTACATACCCCTTAGATATCTTTTTGAAGCTTTTGCAATGCCTGTTGAATGGCACGAAGGATCAAGGACGGTAATAGTTAATTCAATCTGAGTGTGGATAAGTTTATAATAAAGGATATTTGATGGTTTCGGATTGAAATTGCGCGGTATAAAAATAACAGGGACAAAATTCGGTTCAAAGGAGGCGATTTTTTTGAAAAGAAAAGCGATAGCACTTTTGACGGCAGCTCTGATTGTGGCAGGACTCCAGCCTGCATATGCGGCTCAGAGGGTGAATGTGAATGTAGCTGACCATAGGATAACTCTCAATGGCACGATGGTTTTCAACAAACTCATCAAATATCCTATGGTCAAATACAAAAATGTAACATACCTTCCGCTGACATCCGACAATTGCAGGTTGCTTGGCATAGCCTTGCGATGGAGCGATGTTACAGGACTTAAGCTCGACAAATCCATAAGCAGCATCGACTCGATTCCGCAGTCGTTCAACCTGCAGACTGCAGACATAAACAAGCTCGTTTCGGCGGAGATAGCGGATTTCAACATTGAAATAAACGGAAAAAGCCTGGACAATGCAAGGCAGGAATACCCTGTGCTCTTCAAGGACAACATAGCGTATCTGCCTCTCACATGGGAGATGGTTTCTAATGAATTTGGCGGTAATGTTATGTGGAACGAAGACTACGGACTTAGCGTATACAACTGGAGCCACAAATCAATGACTAATGCGGACATGCTCTCGGCCGTAAAGCAGATATATCTTCAGGATGCACTTTCAAGATACGAGACTGTGCTTGATGTATATAACGCAAGCGAGTCAGGCTATGAGCAGGTTCTAAAGTCGGCAAATGAAATTGTAAGACTGTCGAACGAATCTGTGAAATCCTTGGATGGCATCAAAAAAGAGGCGACGGATACTCTTAATGCCGAGCTTAGAAATCAGGAGACATCGGTAATCACTACTCAGCAGATTGAGGAGACACAGCAGAGTGACTATGCTCTTGGAACAACTCTGATTATAAAAAGTGTTATAGAAAGCGGCAAGTACGTGCAGATGGCAGATGGAAGCCTATGGGAGGTGAATCCTTCGGATTCTGCTGATGCAGAGGAGTGGGGCGCTGATGACGAGGTGCTCCTTTACGAAAGCACAAGCGCTATATACAAGTACAAGCTTTTCAACTTCGACAAGGACAGTTCAGTTGAAGCCAGATTGGTATCAAGGTAATAGGCTATCAAAACCAGCACCGGCAATAGATTATAGCCACCGAACAAAGTGAAATTTGATAAGAAACGACATGCTCATACTAAAGCAAGACAAATATTTATTATAAAATATTTGTCTTGCTTTTTTGTGGTAAAATAGGCATGTGACAAACATACAAACAAAGACTTACAAAGGATGATTTGAGTGAACATACTAACTGTTGAAAACATATCGAAAAGCTACGGAGAAAAAACGCTCCTAAACGACATTACATTTACAATAACCGACGAGGACAAGATAGGAGTAATAGGAATAAACGGTACTGGCAAATCGACGCTTCTCAGGATTATAGCCGGCTTTGAAGCAGCAGATTCGGGAAGCATAAGCATTCCAGGCTCAATGAAAATAGAGTATCTGCCGCAGAATCCGGATTTTGATCCGGAGGCTACGGTGCTCGAGCAGGTGTTCAAGGGCGATTCGCCAGTGATAAAGCTCATAAGGGACTATGAAAAGGCACTTGACGAGATTTCAAGGCACCCTGAGGATGAGGTTCTCCAAAAGAGCTTCATGCAGCTTACGGGTGCCATGGATTCCATGGACGCATGGGAGTTTGAAAGTCAGGTCAAGACAATTCTCACAAAGCTTGGTATTACAAGATTCGACGAAAAGATGGGAAATCTCTCGGGAGGCCAGAAAAAGAGGGTGGCCCTTTCGGGAGCGCTAATAACGCCTTGCGACCTTCTAATACTCGACGAGCCTACAAACCACCTGGACAACGACACCATAGACTGGCTTGAAAAGCACCTTGAAAGCAGAAAGGGCGCCCTCCTAATGATAACGCATGACAGATACTTCCTCGACAGGGTCGTAAACAGGACTATGGAGCTCGACGGCGGAAACATATATGCATATTCAGGCGGATACTCTCAGTTTGTTGAGAAGAAGGCCGAAAGAAGGAGCCTGGAATCGGCCGTTGAAAGAAAGAGGCAGAACCTCTACAGGAACGAGCTCGAGTGGATGAGGCGCGGCGCCAAGGCCAGGACTACAAAGCAAAAGGCCAGGATTCAAAGGTTCGAGCAGATAGAGGATGCAAAAGTGGACATAGACGACTCGAAAATCGAAATTTCAGCGGCTCATTCAAGGCTTGGAAGGAAGATAATTGAAATAAACAGCATTTCAAAAAGCTTCGGGGACAACAAACTGATAAATGACTTCAGCTACATCGTACTCAGGGACGACCGCATAGGCATAGTGGGGAGCAACGGACTTGGAAAGTCGACTCTCCTAAACCTCATAGCCGGAAGGCTCCAGGTCGACAGCGGCAGCATAGACATAGGGCCGACGGTAAAGATAGGCTATTTCTCGCAGGAGTCGGAGGACATGGACACGAGCCTCAGGGCGATAGAGTACATCAGAAGCTACGCCGAATTCGTAACAACAGCAGATGGCACAAAGCTCAGTGCATCGCAGATGATGGAAAGGTTCCTTTTTACGGGCGACATGCAGTGGACCTACATCTCGAGGCTTTCTGGCGGTGAGAGGAGAAGGCTCTATCTGCTCAAGATACTGATGGATGCGCCCAACGTCCTAATACTCGACGAGCCGACAAACGACTTAGACATAGACACCCTCAGGGTGCTTGAAAACTATATCGACGAGTTCGGCGGCGCGGTTATCGCCGTATCGCACGACAGGTACTTCCTGGACCGCGTGTGCAACAAGATATTCTCATTCGAGGGAAATGGAGCGATAGAGGAGTACACTGGCAGCTACACCGATTTTGCAGAAAAGAGGCAGCAGGCGCAATTAGATGCGATAAGCTCCCAAAAGCCTCAGGCTAAGTATGACGAAGCGCAAAAGCAGCCGCAGTCCAGGCAGAAGACAAAGCTCTCATACAAGGAACAGCTCGAGTACGAAGGCATAGGAGCTGAAATAGCAGCCCTCGAGGAAATGCTTGAAAAGCTAGAGAGCGAAATCGTGTCTAATTCAAGTGATTTTTCAAAGCTCCAGGAGATAATGGACAAGAAGGAGCAGACAGAGGAAGAGCTGCTTTACAAGCTCGAAAGGCAGGAGTACCTCGAAAATCTCAAGGCTTCCCTGGAGGCATAGAATAAAATTAAGCACTAAGAACTAAGCAATGACAGAACAAATATTAGGAGTATGCGGAATATAAACTTTTCGCATGAAGTCTGACACAACACACAAATGCCCCGGCGCCATATTGATGCCGGGGCATTTTCATATAAACCAATACTGTCAGATTTAAATCCGGATGAATCTAGTGTACGAGATTTAGTGAATCCACAAGGCCGTAGCCAAAATATGGATCCTTGCCGTCTGTTCCAAGGTCAACGCAGCCGGTTTCGAATTGCTGCCTTATTTCACCAAGAGTTAAGCCTGGTTCTCTTTGGAGCATCAAGGCAATAATGCCGCTTACATGTGGAGTGGCCATAGAAGTGCCGCTCATTGTAGCGTATGCGCCGCCCTTGTATGTCGAATATATTGATACTCCTGGAGCTGCAACGTCTATCTGCTCGCCTCTTGAAGAGAAGGAGGCCAGACTATCGTTTATGTCAGTCGCGGAAACGGCTATTGCCTTTTCGTATGCGGCAGGGTAGTCTACAGACGAGCTGTCGTTTCCGGCAGCAGCAACTATTATGACGCCTGCATTGGAAGCTGCATTTATTGCACTTTCAAAAGCGTCGCTCGGATAGTTTGAACCGAGGCTCATGTTTACTATGTCCATGCCGTTATCAACAGACCATTGTATGCCGGCTATTATGTCTGAGATATATCCTGTGCCGCTCTTGTTGAGAACCTTGACAGCGTATATATTGGCTTTTGGCGCTACGCCTACAACGCCTATTGTGTTGTCAGCAGCGGCTATTATACCTGCGACGTGCGTTCCGTGGCCGTTGTCGTCATTGTATGATCTGACGGTGGCTACAAAATTCGCGCCTCCTCTGAGGTTGGCTACAAGGTCAGGATGTGTCCTGTCAACCCCTGTATCGACTACCGCAACATTAACTCCGCTTCCTGTTGCAACATCCCATACATCATTGGAGTTCACCCTCTCAATGCCCCAGGGCAATTTCTGGCTCGGAGAAGTGGCAGGCTTTGAAGGCTTTGCAAGAGCCTTTGCCATATTGTCTTTTTCAACTAGCTCAATATTCTCATCCTGCATAAGGTCGGCTATCTTGCGGCTGTCTATGTAAACGCTCTGGCCGTTTATCAGTTCGAGTCCCCTTATCTTTTCAAGGCCGTATTTGTTTCCGACCTCAGACTTTTTGGTTTTCGATGTGCCTTCCTTGAATACTACAATCATTCTTACCTTGCTGTTTGATTTTGCAGCATCTGTATCGGCCTGTGCGGCATGTGAGAATGTGCAGCTGGAAGCTGCAAGAATACCAGTAAGTATAATGGCAGTTAATTTTTTGAGTTTCATACAATACCACCTTCTTTTTTAAAGTAATTTTTATAAATATACCCCGATTTGCATATGTCGACTCTTTATATCAAATAATATTTTAAAATATATTGAATCGCTTATCGGATGTGCCAAATGAATGCAGCAGCAACGATTAATATTTTACAAAAAACAAAAGGAAGCCTTTAGCGGAAAAATGCAAAGGCCTCTTTTGGAAACAGTTACAGCAGAATAGTAGTGGTTTTGAATTATGATTTAGCAGTAAAAACAACCTGCATTTCGTTTAGCTCTGGAAAATATTCAAAAGACACATCGAAGCTGCCAACATCGAGCAGAACCCAGAAAGGTATCTCATATTTCTTTTGCAGTTCTTCCGCGTAGAATTCCTCGGGATTTGTAAATTCCATCATTATCTTATCGGTTGTGCCTTCTGCATTACGAAAAAGTATCTCACCCCAGCGCTCCACTATGAACTTCTCGTCTATCACAACGGTCTGCCCTCTCTTGTCCTCAGCGTTAACGTACTTTTGAACCTCTTTCATATTGTTAAAATCGATAGTCATTTTCATGGCAATACCCCCTTATATAATTTATTTGATGACTAATTCAAAATGGATTTTTATATTATATATGATTCCCACAAAATGTCTTCTGTAATCAGCTATAATATTTTGTGGATAGCGGGATGAAAAAGTGTAAAATAAAATGATAAGGAAGAAAATGAAGAAAGCACATGAGACATCCTTATTTCAGGGGCTATTATAGCTTTTAAATGCAACGAAACTTAGGATACAAGGGAGGCTGCGATGAAAACAATAAAGCATGCATGCACGCTGGACTGCTGGGACTGCTGTTCCTTCAAAGTCAACGTTGATGGCGGCAGGGTTGTCAAAATAGAAGGAGACAGGGACCATCCTTATACAAAGGGCTTCATATGCAAGAAAGGGAGAATGCACCTTGACAGGCTATATAGCTCTGAAAGGCTAAGGAAGCCGCTGCTGAGGATTCAAGACGGCTTCAAGGAGATATCCTTTCAGCAGGCACTTGATATAATGGCTCAGAAGATAGAATATTACAGGGACAAGTATGGCAGTCAAAGTATATTCCATTTCGAACAATCCGGCTCGGGCGGAGTAAGTAAGGCCATGGAGGAGATATTTTTCAACTTCATTGGAGGAATAACCGAGTCCAAGGGGAGCACATGCTGGGGAGCCGGCATTAAGGCTCAGGAATACGATTTTGGAAGTGTAAAAGGACACCATCTCGACGATATGTATAATTCTAAGCTTATTCTAGTCTGGGGGAGGAATCCTCACTCTACGTCGATACATCTGATGGCATCGCTCCAGGAGTCAATGAAACGCGGGATAAAGGTTATTGTAATAGACCCTATAAGAACGGAGACTGCCAAGAGGGTTGATGAATTTATTCAGATAAGACCCTCATCCGACTTAGCACTTGCCATGGCCATGACAAGAATCGTAATAGAGGAGGGACTCTATGATAGGGAATTCATAGAAAAAAATACATATGGCTTTGAAACATACAAGGAGTATCTGATTTCACTAGACATGAGCAGCCTTGCTAAAGCAACAGGCCTTGCGCTTGACGAAATTAAATCGCTTGCTCTGGAGTATGCATTGGCAAAGCCTGCGACAATATATCCCGGCTATGGATTGCAAAAATACAGGAACGGTGTAAACACGATAAGGGCTATAGACGCCCTTGCAGCTATATGCGGTTACATAGGCTGCCCTGGTGGTGGAGTAAACTATGCTAACAGGCTCTATCCTGAAATACTCGATCTTGATCCTTGCGGAAGCGCTGGGCATGCGAGGAATTCGAGAAGCTTCATGCTGAGTGATTTTAGCGATGCTATTGAAAATATTCAGGATCCGCCTATAAAAATGATCGTGGTGAGCAAGGCGAACCCCATGAACCAGCTTCCAGATCTGGGGAGAGCTCAAACGACGTTTTCAAACGTGGAGTTTAAGGTGACGTTCGACATGTTCATGACCGATACGGCAATACTCAGCGATCTTGTAATTCCTTGTACAAATACGTTGGAAACGGAAGACATAATATACAGCTCAATGAACAATCCGTATATCAGCTTCAACGAAAAGGCCATAGAGCCTGATGAAATACTTATGGACGAATACTATTTCTTCAGGGAGCTCGCCAGGAAAATGGGCGTGAAAGGCTATCCTATGGATGAGAAACTGGAGTACCTTGAAAAAGTTGTGAAGCCGCTTAAAAAGCTCGGATATTCATTTGAAGACGTAAGAAATGGGTATGTTACAATCAAGGGTCTTTCGGTAGCTTGGCAGGACAAGCGATTCCAGACGCCATCAGGCAGGTTTGAGTTCGTATCTGAAAAAGCCGCGTCAAACGGGCTGTGCACACATCCTGAGCTCATACCTGAAAAAGAGGAGGGCGGCCTGAGGTTCATAACGCCTCACCACAAGGACTCGCTTTTCAGTCAGCACTTTTTCGGAGTAGATGGCATTTCTAAGGCGCTACTTAATCCCGCTGAGCTTTCAAAAAGAGGAATGACTTCAGGCGAAAAAGTGAGATTGTTCTCTAAGGCTGGAGAAATAGTCGTCCAAATTTTCGGAAGCGATGACGTTCCAGCTGGTACAGTATACATGCACACTGGCTGGCATAAGGCTCACGGAAATCCAAACTTCCTGACCAATTCATATTCATCGGAACGAGGAGAGCAGCTGGCGTACTACGAAACATTCGTAGAAATAGAGAATAATCAAAAGAGGTAGAAATATGGCAAAGATGATATATGTAGGCATGGGGGGCTTTTTAGGAGCCTCGCTCAGATATTTGATATCGATGGGCTCGGCGAGGCTGTTCGGAACAGGTATGCCTTATGGCACACTCATAGTCAACGTGCTAGGAGGCTTCCTTATTGGCTTCATCATGGAGCTAAGCTTCAGTACTGAGTCCATATCGCCGGATATGAGGCTTTTCTTGACGACAGGCATACTGGGAGGGCTCACGACGTTCTCGACATTCAGCTATGAGACAATGTCCATGATCAACGAGGGAAGCTATATGCTAGGAACTATTAACATATGCCTTAACCTGTTTTTCAGCCTTCTGGGAGTTGTGCTCGGAAGATATCTGGTTACAATTGCATAGGGGAGGAAATCATGAAGATAGAGGGAAAGGGCAAGCTGCTCAAGATATACATCGGCGAGTCCGACAGGTGGCACGGAGAGGCGCTTTATCATGCAATCATCAAGAAAATCAAGGAGCACGGACTTGCCGGAGCCACCACAATACGTGGAATAGAGGGTTTTGGCGCCAACAGCAGGATACACACAAGGCACATAGAAGTGCTTTCGCAGGACCTTCCTATACTCATTGAAGTCGTTGACAATGAAGAACGCATAGCAGAAATAATAAAAATAATAGATCCTATGATAACAGAAGGTCTAATGGCGGTTGTAAACGAAGTTGAGATAATAAAGTATGCAAAATCGAAGTAAATAGAAAAAAATAGAAAACATCGTCTTTCGATTGAGGCATCAAAGCCTATAAATCTGAAACCACAAGAAGTAGAAGCATTTCAAATATTTATATAAAATTTTGGAAAATATACTTGCTTTATATCAAGATCCGTTGTATACTTAACAAGTACCATGATTCCGATGAAAAAATAATTTACAGACGATCGTAAGTTTTCTCTGATATGAATGAGATATTTTTACAAAGGATTAGTGGAAATATAATTTTTGGAGGCAATACACAAATGAAAAACGGAATAGTTAAGTGGTTTAATGCAGAAAAAGGATTCGGATTCATATCAGTAGAAGGTGAAGAGGACGTATTCGTACACTTCTCAGCTATACAAACAGACGGATTCAAAACTCTTGAAGAAGGTCAAGCAGTTAACTTCGAAATAACAAACGGACCTAAAGGACCACAAGCATCTAACGTAACTCGCGCTTAATTAAACACAAACTAAGCTATCTATAAGAACCTTGGTTGTGTTTGATATATATATGATCTTTTCACAAAGGATTCTAATGGAAGTAAAATAATGGAGGCAATATAAATGAATAACGGTACAGTAAAATGGTTTAATGCAGAAAAAGGATTTGGATTCATATCAGTAGATGGCGGAGAAGACGTATTCGTACATTTCTCAGCTATACAAACAGACGGATTCAAAACACTTGAAGAAGGTCAAGCAGTTAAGTTTGACATAACAACTGGCCCTAAAGGACCACAAGCATCTAACGTAACAGTTGCTTAATTGATAAATTACAATTTGTCTATAATTACCCTGGAGCATATCGCTTCAGGGTTTTTTGATATAATCGAAGGTGTTTATATGTCGAGGATTCCAGAACATTTGCAGCAAAAAATAAAAGAAATTCCAGAGCGTTCAGGCGTTTACTTTATGAAGGACAGGAATGGCGGCGTAATGTACGTGGGCAAGAGCAAGACATTGCGCTCTAGGGTGAGATCTTATTTTTCCAGCCACGGGCGAGGAGAAAAGATCGACATTATGGTCCGCAACATAAACGATATTGATTACATCACTACTGACACGCATCTGGAGGCGCAGATTCTCGAATGCGCCCTCATAAAGAAGCTCAAGCCGCAATACAACTCCCAATTCAAGAACCACAACAGGTATGTGTATGTCAAGCTTGTTGAAGACGTAAGGAGGAAGCCGCTTTCAATCGTGCATGAAAGGGAGGCTGGAAGTTGTTATGGTCCCTATCGCAGTAGGCGACTCATAAGCGATTTTATAGAGTCCTTTCAGAATCTTTATCCGATTGTCAAAAGGGATGAATATTACGAATTTCAGTATCATATTTTCCCAGTCAGGATGGAAAGGGAGATGTTCCTGGAAAACAGGCAGAATCTTGAGGACATATTCTCAGAGGATAAGAGCATGGTCTTGTTTATAGAGGCGCTCTCTAGTAAAATGGATACAGCCTGCCTCGAGCAAAAATTTGAACTGGCGGCACTCTACAGGGATGTCATTCAGGCGGTGAAATACATCAACTGCAACAATCTTGCCGATTCAGACAAGAGGAGCACTAAGAAGACTTTGATGATAGAAGCAATGGAGAAGGGATACAAGTTATTCTACATCGTAAACGGCAGGATAATCGCCAAAAGAAGATATGCTGAATTGGGTGAAAGCATCCTCATAGACTTTGTCGAACATGCAGACAGATTAGTCTATGTCATGGAAAGGTATAAAAATGAAAAACGGGATATAGATTTCAGAAACATAGTAAACGTGGAGCTCCAGGACACCAGGAAAAAGCTTGTGTTTGACTCGGAAGGGAGTGCTGCTTTTGATGCAGAAGAGATACTCAGCCGTATAGACGGATTGTAGCATGCATCCTGTGAAACATCCACATCCGGTGAAGAGACTGCAGCTTTGATACCGGAGAAGTAAATGCATTTTTTAAAAAGCTTGGGGAGTGATGATGTATGGAATTCAAGGACAAGGTATGCGTAATAACAGGAGGGGCTCTCGGCATAGGCAGATGCCTGACGAGGGAGTTTGCCAAGGCAGGAGCTAAGGTAGCCTTCATCGACATGGACGAAAATGCCGGGCAGGAAAACTGCGAATACATAAGCAAAAACGGCGGAACGGCTTTCTTTTTCTGCGGAGATATAGCGGATGTAAAAGTACTGGAAGATTTCAAAGATGAGGTTGTAGGGAGATTCGGAAAGATAGACTTTCTGATAAACAACGCATGCCTTAGCCGCAAGGGGATTCTCTCAAATTGCAGCTATGAGGACTTCAACTATGTGCTGCGTATAGGCATAAGCGCGCCCTACCATCTGACGCAGCTGTTTCTTCCCCACTGGAACGACAAGGGCTCCATAGTCAACATCTCTTCGACAAGGGCTTTTATGTCGCAGGCTGACACGGAAAGCTACACATCCGCAAAAGGCGGAATAAGCGCTCTTACGCACGCTCTGGCAGTGAGCCTCTCCGGCAGGATAAGGGTGAACTCTGTATCCCCGGGCTGGATAGACACCGGCGCCTACCACGAGGAGGGCTATGAGCCATCCTATTCTGATGCGGACATGCTTCAGCATCCGTCGGCCAGGGTCGGGGAGCCGAAGGATATTGCCAGGACTGTGATGTTCCTTTGCGATGAGGCTAACAGTTTCATAAACGGCGAGAACATAACGGTCGATGGAGGTATGAGCAAGCTCATGATATACAGCGAAGACCAAGGCTGGCAGTATAGGCACAGTTTTTAGATGAATAACTCAAAGAGCCGAAAGCCAAACCAAATGCTCTTATGATTAAGGTGGTGTAGATAATGCAAGGCAAGGCTAGCAATAATTATATGGAATTGACATCTAAGCTTGCTATAGATTGCGGGAAATGCAGCGGGCTCTGCTGCGTGGCTTTATATTTCATGAAAACAGATGGATTTCCTGAGGATAAAGAGGCAGGAAATCTCTGCAAAAATCTTGCGTCGGATTTTCGTTGCAAAATTTACAATCAGCTGCCCAAGCTGAATATGAAAGGATGTCTGGCCTATGACTGCTTTGGAGCGGGACAAAGGACAACTCAGGCTTATTTCCCGGATATCACTTGGAAGACAAATCCTGAGAAGGCAAATGAAATTTTTGAAGTGTTTTTGATTATATTTCAAATGCATCAGCTGCTGTGGTATTTGATAGAAGCATTCAACGTCTCTCAGAATAAAAAATTGAGCGATGAACTTGAGTCGCTCATTCTTGAAAATGAACGCATGACAACAGGTAATGCCGGCGATATACTCAGCCTTGATGTCTCTTCGTACAGGATGAAGGTTAACGATGCACTCAAAAGAGTTACCAGAAATTTGTCAGGCGATTCTTCAAAGGGAGCGAGGAAAGATTACATAGGGAGTACTTTCAAGGGAGAGAATCTTGACGGCAGGGACTTGAGTATGTCGCTGCTGATTGCGACAAATTTTGAAGGCTGCAGCTTAAAGGGCGTAAACTTTTTAGGAGCCGACATGCGCGATGCGAACATAAAGAATACAGACTTGAGTGAAAGCGTATTTTTAACGCAGATGCAGGTAAATTCGGCAAGGGGAAATTTAAACACAAAGCTCCCTGAAAGGCTGCAAATCCCAGATTCATGGAGCTTAAAATAGAAGCCTTAAAATGACTAAGGAAGAATCAATAAGTAGAGTGTCATGAAACACTGTAAAATCATAAAAATATTCGTACAGAAGCAGGGGATATAGAATGAAATTAAACTTTAAATGTTTGCTGTGCAACATAGAGCAGGTTGACAAGGTTGCAAATCATGTAAAGGCTTCGGATTGCGACAGGGAGTCGGTTGTCAGGGAGGTACTGAAGTATCTTTCTGATGTTGATTTTAAAAACACGAATCCGGAAATAATGAGGGAAACCTGGAGAATAATAACTGAGGGATTTGGCGATTCAGATCCCTACGGGAGCGAGAAAAGGCGATTCAACGGCGACCTAATGGAAATTTACGATCTTCTCAGGGAAAGAATTTTACAAAACGAGGAGGGCTTCTTTGAGGCCCTGCGACTGTCGGCTGCGGGCAATATAATAGATTTTGGCGCCAATCACTATTTCGACAGGGAAATGTGCTATGAAAAAATATGCAATCTCTGTTCTGAGGACATGTTTGCCATAGACCACAGCAGGAGACTGTACGAGAAGCTAAAAGAAGCCAAGCAGTTACTTGTAATAGGCGACAACTGCGGTGAGATTGTTCTGGACAAGCTGCTTATAGAGCGTATAAAAAGTGAATTCAGCCAGCTTAATATATACTATAGTGTGCGGGGCAAAGTAGTTCTCAACGATGTGACGGCGGAAGACGCAGAGCAGGTGGGCATGGGCGATGTTGCAGCTGTAATAGATGATGGAACCGGAGCTCCGGGCGTAGCGCTTGAGCAGGCTTCGGATGAATTCAAAGAAATATTCGAGGAATCTGACGTGATTATAGCAAAGGGTCAGGGAAACTTCGAAGGACTAAGCGAAATAAAAAGAAAGGGCCTCTTCTTCCTGCTAATGGCCAAGTGTCCTATTATAGCCGGCTACATTGGCGTGCCCAGCATGAAATGCGTATGTATTGAAAATGTCATAATGTAATATAGTCTCGATACTGGCCTAATTATAAAATAATAAAGCAGCGTCCTTCCAAATAGAATCCTGCTATTTCAGAGTCAGGGGCTTTTTTTCCAACTGATACCATAGACATCTCCTCCTTTTTATTTGAAGCTGTTTCGCTTATAATAAGAAAAAATAAAAGTTGACAAAGTGCCAAAACAGGTGTAAATTTATTTTAATACTTTAATTCAATACAGAAAATTCTGTGAATGGAAAGAGTAGGCCAACAATGTTGTCCAAGCGAGCCGGAGGTGGTGGGAGTCCGGTGTCAAGGTTCTGGCTGAATGGTTCCATGAGAAGCAGTGTGAAATCCATGGTTTGCATGGAGAGTATCGCCAGCCGCAGGTCCAGCGTTAAAGGGACAGGGGTATCGAAAACGTAAATAATATGTTTTCCGTACCTGACAAAGTGAGATGGTTAATACCTTCTAAAATAGGTGGCAGCGCGGAATGACGACATTTCGTCCTATAGATATATGGGATGAGGTGTCTTTTTTATTTTCCAGGTTGCGCAAGCCGAACTTTTAAGGTTATTACAAGTCTAATCAGGGTGGCAACGCGGAGCAAAGATGTTTCGTCCCTTCAATGGGGATGAAGCGTCTTTTTTTATTTGTTTTTATAGGAATTAGTATGTTGGACACATAGAGTAAATTAATAGAAAGTTAATAACAGGGGGTATCAGGAAATGGAAGGAAATTCGAAGCTCAGAGCATTTACCTTTGAAATGGAGGGGGACACGCACACGCCGATTTCCATATACAAGAAGCTGTGCGGTGAGGGAAAGTCGTTCATACTCGAGAGCGTGGAAAAGGGCAAGTGGGGGAAATACTCATACATCGGCAGAAAGCCCTTCATGGAGATAAGGTCGGAGGGCAGTGAAGTCACTCTTGATAAGTCCGGCGTTCAGACAAGCCGCTACGGGAAGCCCCTTGAAATATTAAGGGATGTCATCAAGGAGCATGGCTGCGAAGGCTTGCTCGGCGGGCTTGATTTCGAGGGCGGGGCGGTTGGCTATATCGCCTACGACTTTGTAAGGAACATAGAGAAACTGGGCGAGCCGGAGATTGATGACCTTCAGATGCCTGACATGCACCTTTTCTTCCCGGAGGAGATTGTGGCATACGAACATGAGAGGCAGAAGATAAAGGTAATAATCAACATGCCTCTTGGCGACGGAAGAAGCGATGATGAGCTGGAAAAAGATGCGGAAGAAAGGCTGCAGGCGATTAAAGCCGAGATAGAATCCCCAGAGGCAATAGAGAGCAAAAATCCCTTGAATAAGCAGGAAGTCATTAAATACTCAGGCACGGAAACGAAAGAAAGCTTCATGTCCAAGGTGGAAAAGGCAAAGCAGTACATCAAGGACGGGGACATATTCCAGGTGGTGCTCTCCCAAAGGTTCGACGTGAAGACTAGCAAGGACCCTCTTGACGTATACAGGACGCTGAGGATACTAAACCCATCGCCGTACATGTACTTTATCGACTACGGTGACTACAAGATAGCCGGTTCTTCGCCTGAGCTGCTTGTCAAGCTTAGGAATGGCGAGGTGGAGACATGCCCCATAGCCGGCACAAGGCACAGGGGGGCGACACTGGAGGAGGACGAGAGGCTTTGCGACGAGCTTCTTAAGGACGAGAAGGAAAGGGCGGAGCACATGATGCTGGTGGACCTTGCCAGGAACGACATAGGCAGGATATCACAGTTTGGAAGCGTAGAGCTTAGCAGCTTTATGGAGGTTCAAAGGTATTCCCACGTAATGCATATAGTTTCCAACGTAAAGGGCAAAGTAAGGGAGGGCTATGACATGCTGGACGCACTAAGCTCCTGCATGCCGGCCGGTACTGTATCGGGCGCCCCGAAAGTAAGAGCCATGCAGATTATAGACGAACTTGAGAACAGAAAAAGGGGAGTTTACGCTGGTGCTATAGGCTACTTTGGCTTCAACGGCAACATGGACACCTGCATAGCAATTAGGACTGTGCTTTTCAAGGGCGATACGGCCTATGTCCAGGCCGGAGCAGGGATAGTAGCCGACTCAGATCCGCTTTCGGAATACAACGAGACTCAGAGAAAGGCCCAGGCTGTGCTCGAGGCTCTTAGAGATTAAATTCAAAATAGGGGGGACGCTTTATGATTCTTATAATAGACAATTACGACTCGTTCACATACAACCTGTACCAGTATATAGGGGAGATCAATCCAGATATACTGGTGTGCAGGAATGACAAGCTGACGATAGAGGAAATCGAGGAGATGGAGATAAGCCATATAATAATATCGCCAGGACCAGGATTTCCCAAGGACGCTGGGATTTGCGAGGATGTAATAAGGTACTTTGCCGGCAAAATACCGCTGCTGGGAGTATGCCTAGGCCATCAAGCCATAGGGGAGGTATACGGAGGCAGGATAGTCCACGCCAAGGAGACGGTTCACGGCAAGACTTCTATGGTGAGTCATACGGGAACCGACCTTTTCGAGGGCGTTGAAAATCCGGTGGAGGTAATGCGCTACCACTCTCTTGTAGTGGAAAGGGAATCCCTGAGTCCTGAGCTTGAGATAACGGCCCAGGACGAGTCCGGTCAGATAATGGCGCTGCGCCACAGGAAGCACCACGTGTACGGGGTGCAGTTCCATCCTGAGTCAATAGGAACGCATTCAGGCAGGCAGATGCTCAGGAATTTCCTGAAAATAGAAGTATAGAGGCATTATAAAGAGGGGCAAAAGGGGGATGAACATATGATAAAATCAGCCATAGACAAACTTTCAGCAGGTATAGACCTTACTGAAGGTGAGATGATGTCCATAATGGAGGACATAATGGACGGTAAGGCTTCGGATGCCCAGATCGGGGCGTTTCTGACGGCATTGAAAATAAAGGGAGAAACTAGCGATGAGATATTTGCAGGAGCAAGCGTAATGAAGAAAAAGGCACTGGAGGTCAACATGGACAAGATATACTCCATAGACACCTGCGGCACAGGAGGAGACGCCAGGAATACCTTCAATGTGTCAACAGCCGTGATGTTCGTGGCGGCTGCAGCCGGCGTAACTGTAGTTAAGCACGGCAACAGATCAGTCTCCAGCAAGTGCGGCAGCGCAGACGTGCTTGAAAAGCTTGGGGTGAACATAAACCTCAGCCCCGAGGATGTGAGAAGGTGCATAGATGAGCTCAACGTAGGATTCATGTTCGCACCCAGGTTCCATACGGCAATGAAGAATGTAATGAAGGCCAGGCAGGAGCTTGGCATGAGGACCATATTCAACGTGCTAGGGCCGCTTGCAAACCCGGCAAGTGTGAAGGGACAGCTGATAGGAGTTTTCGACAAAAAGCTCATGACTCTGTTTGCCCAGGTACTAAGTAAGATGGGCACTGAAAGGGCGCTTATAGTACACGGCGAGGACGGCTTGGACGAAATAACGCTCACAGGCAGCACGAGCGTATGCGAGCTAAGGGATGGCCATATAAAAAGCTATGAAATAAAGCCTGAGGATTTCGGGCTGAAATCCGTGGAGCTTCAGGAGCTTGTGGGGGGAGACAGCGACCACAACGCTCAGATAATAAGGGCTGTGCTTTCGGGAGAGAATGGAGCAAAGCGGGACATGGTGGTGCTCAACGCAGGAGCCGCCATATATGTGGGCAAGAAGGCTGATTCCCTAGCGGAGGGCATAGAGCTTGCCGAGGAGGTCTTAGACAGAGGGCTTGCGTTGGAGAAGCTTGAAAAATTTGCGGAACTGACAAGGGGGTTGGGCGAATGATATTAGAAACCATAGTGGAATACAAGAGGGAAAAGGTGGCAAGAGACAGAGCCCAGGTTTCCCTTGCAGAGCTGATGGATATAATAGAAAACGCAGAGGATACAAGAGACTTCAAGGCCGCCCTTAGCAAGGAAAGGCTCTCGGTAATAGCGGAGGTCAAGAAGGCGTCTCCTTCAAAGGGCATAATCAGGGAGGATTTCGACCCGGCGGAAATAGCAAGGGAGTATGAGTCCTGCGGAGTGGACGCTGTGTCAGTGCTTACGGAAGACAAGTTCTTTCTGGGAAGAGACGAGTATATTGGAATAGTAAAAGGCATTGTATCGGTGCCCGTGCTGAGAAAGGACTTCATAATAGACAAGTACCAGATATACCAGTCAAGGGTTATAGGGGCTGACGCGGTGCTGCTCATCGCATCGATACTCTCGGCCGAGGAGCTCAGGGACTTTTACGAAACCGCCAAAGGCTTGGGTCTACACTGTCTTGTCGAGGTCCACAGCGAAGAGGAGCTGGAAAAGGCGCTCTTTGCCGGAGCGGAAATCATAGGAATAAACAACAGGGACCTAGACACCTTTGAAACAGACATAAAAACCACACAGAAACTGGCGGCGTTGATACCTGAGGACAAGATAATTGTAAGCGAGAGCGGCATACTCTCGGGAGATGACGCCGGATTCGTAAGAGAGCACGGTGCTGATGCCGTGCTGGTTGGGCAGTTTTTCATGGAGTCGGATTCAATAGAGGACAAGCTTAACGAGCTTAGGGGTGAATGATTTGACAAGGGTGAAAATATGCGGGCTGACAAGAGATGTGGATATAGAGTATGTCAACATGCTCATGCCGGATTACGTGGGCTACGTATTCGCAAGCAGCAAGCGCAAGCTGAGTCCTATTAAAGGGGCGGAGCTGGCCCGACGGCTAAAGCCGGGTATAAAGAAGGTCGGAGTGTTCGTGGACGAGGAAATGGCTGTTGTAATTGAAACTGCCAGAATCTGCGGGTTGGATGTGCTTCAGCTCCATGGAAGCGAGACTCCGGACTACTGCAGAAGGCTGGAGGACTATGAAATATGGAAAGCCTTCAGGGTGGCAGATGAGAGGAGTATTGAAGACATCAGGAAATACGATGTAGACGGGGTGCTTCTGGATTCTTTCTCAAGCAATCAGCATGGCGGAACTGGCATGACTTTTGACTGGAATCTGGCAGCTGCCGTTGCAAAGGAGCGATTCACAATACTAGCAGGAGGACTTAGCCCGGAAAATGTAAAAGCCGCAATAGATATAGTAAGGCCAGCTGTAGTTGACGTGAGCAGCGGAGTTGAGACAGACGGAGTAAAGGACTATATTAAGATTAAAAAATTCATAGAGAATGCGAGGGGATAGCATGGAAATTCAAAATGCAAGGGCGAAATTCGGCCAGTTCGGCGGCCAGTTTGTGCCGGAGACGCTTATGAATGCTCTTATAGAGCTGGAAAGGGAATTTGTAAAGGCAATAGCTGATGAGAGCTTTATGGAGGAATACAGGTACTACCTGAAGGAGTACACAGGAAGGCCAAATCCGCTCTACTATGCGGAGAACCTAACAAGGAAGCTGGGAGGAGGAAAGATATACCTAAAGCGCGAGGACCTGAACCACACAGGAGCCCACAAGATTAACAACGTGCTGGGACAGGTGCTCCTTGCCAGGAGAATGGGCAAAAAGCGTATAATAGCTGAGACAGGTGCAGGACAGCACGGAGTTGCCACAGCCACTGTCTGCGCCATGTTCGACCTCGAGTGCGAGGTGTTCATGGGGGAAGAGGACGTGGAGAGACAGTCCCTCAACGTCTTCAAGATGAAGATGCTGGGAGCTAAGGTGAATCCGGTCACATCTGGCACGGGAACACTCAAGGACGCCACAAACGAGGCAATAAGGGACTGGGTTGCCAACGTAGACGACACCTTCTATGTCATAGGCTCTGTCGTTGGACCGCACCCATATCCTACAATAGTCAGGGACTTCCAAAGGGTCATAGGCGACGAGGTAAAGGAGCAGATACTCTCCAAGGAGGGAAGGCTTCCCGACTATCTTGTGGCTTGCGTAGGAGGAGGCAGCAACGCCATGGGGCTGTTCTACCCGTTTGCAGACGACAAAGATGTAAAGATGTTCGGTGTTGAAGCCGCAGGACTTGGTGTTGATACCGACAAGCACGCAGCAACAATTGCCAAAGGTTCCATAGGCGTAATACACGGCATGATGACATATGTGCTGCAAGACGACTACGGCCAGATAATGCCGGTGCACTCCATATCGGCGGGCCTGGACTATCCTGGGATAGGACCCCAGCACGCATACTACCATGCAACAGGCAGGGTCAGCTATGTGCCGGCAACGGACACAGAGGCATTAGAGGGTTTCGAGCTGCTGACCAGGAGCGAAGGCATAATACCTGCCCTTGAAAGCTCTCACGCAATAGCATATCTTATGAAGCTGGCTCCAAAGACAAGCAAGGAAGATATAATAGTTGTCTGCCTATCGGGCAGAGGGGACAAGGATATGAACACGATAATGAAATACATCGGAGGTGAGAGCTGTGACGAATAGGATATCTGAAAAATTCAAGGAGCTTAGAAAAGACGGCAGGAAGGCGCTTATTGCTTATCTCACATGCGGCTATCCGGACATGGAGGCAACATACAGTCTTGTGCTGGAGACTGAAAAATCAGGAGTTGACATTGTCGAGCTGGGAATACCATACTCAGATCCACTGGCTGATGGCCCCATAATACAGGCGGCCTCCGAAAAGGCCTTGGAGAAGGGAACCAACATAGACATGATATTTGAAATGGCAAGGAGGCTGAGAGAGAAGACCCAGCTGCCGCTTGTCATAATGACATACTACAACGCAGTGTTCAGATACGGCTCGGAAAGATTCCTGGAGGGCTGCAAAAGTAGCGGCATAGACGGGCTCATAGTGCCAGACCTGCCCTACGAGGAGAAGGGGGCAATATCCGGAATTGCAAAAAGCTGTGGTATAGACCTGATACCTCTTGTGGCGCCAACTTCCGAGGACAGGATAAGCAAGCTGGTGTCCGACGCCAGCGGATTTGTGTACTGTGTGTCCTCAAAGGGAGTCACAGGCAAAAGAAGCAGCTTTGCCGAAGGGCTTGAGGATTTCATGAAGAGCGTGCAAAGGCATACCAACTTGCCACTGGCCATAGGCTTTGGAATATCTGATGCAGAGGCCGCAAGCAGTGTCAAGTACATGTGCGACGGAGTAATAGTCGGCAGCGCTATAATAGAAAAAATAGGCCAGGGAGCTGAAAATGGCGATGTGACAAGCGAGGTGAGGCCATTCATAGAAACCTTGAGGAAAGCTCTTGATTAGGTAGGCGGCTGCAAAACTTCACTGATTGACAAGAAACAACAGAGACAACAATACAGCATATATTAAGAAAGTGCAGTTTCTCAGTCTTTTCAAAAGATTAAGAAATTGCACTTTTTTTATAGCAATATTTATGGGTATATAACAATTATACGATTTAAACAGGAGGTAGGAATGACGCATCTGAACAGTTTCAAACTGCCTGATGGATTCATGCTCGGCAGCGCCACCTCCGCCACACAGATTGAAGGCGGCGATAAGAACAACAGCTGGTACGAGTGGTGCCTGTGGGGAAACATAGAAGACGGCTCGAGTTGCCTTCGCGCTGCTGATCATTGGAATAGGTATGAAGAGGACATAGGGCTGCTTAAAAAACTAAATCATAAAGTTTACAGGATGAGCATTGAATGGAGCAGGATAGAGCCCCAGAAGGGGAGTTACGACAAAGAAGCCATCGCTCATTACAAGGCTGAGCTTGAGCTTCTCAAAAGACACGGCATCAGGCCGCTTGTGACGCTGCACCACTTTTCAAATCCGGTGTGGTTTGAATCGGAGGGAGGATTTGAGAACAAGTCATGCGTTAAAAATTTCGTGAGATATGCAGAATACGTAGTTGAAGAGTTCGGTGATCTCGCTAGCGAATATATAACAATAAATGAACCAAATGTTTACGCATTAAACGGCTACCACTACGGCATATGGCCTCCTGGAAAAATGGACATGAAGCTAATGTATAAGGTCCTCAAAAACATGGTTATCAGCCATGTAGAGGCATACAAGTCGATACACAGGCTGCGCAGGGAGAGGGGATTTACGGGCACGACAATGGTCGGAGCAGCATATCATCTAAGAGTCTTTGCGCCCTATTCAAAAAAGCCCTCTGATATTTTGGCGGCAAGAATTATTGAATACATGTTCCAGAGCGCACTTATGCTCTCAATGAGCAACGGTTTTTTATATGCTCCAATAGGGGCCGGGTTTCCATATGAGATAGGATGCTACAGCGATTTTATAGGAGTCAATTACTATAGCAGGAGCGCTGTGCATTTAGAGGGGTTAAGGAATGATGTAATGCCAGATACGCCGCGCAATGATTTGGGGTGGGAAATATATCCAAGTGGTCTGTATGAAATATGCAGGAAGTGGCATAAGAAGCTAAAGCTCCCAATTTGGATAACGGAAAACGGGACTTGCGACAAGAGTGATACCTTCAGAAGCAGGTATATTTACGATCATCTAATCGAAGTGTTGAGGCTCTGCAACGAAGGTGTTCCTGTGGAGAGGTACTATCACTGGTCGCTCATGGATAACTTTGAGTGGCTGCACGGGGAGTCTGCACCGTTCGGGCTTGTTGCTGTGAATTTTGAAACTCAAGAGCGCAGCGTAAAAAGAAGCGGTGAATTCTACGCTGAGGTGTGCAAAAGCAACGGCGTTACCGACCAAATGATAAAAAAATACTTTGGAGGTGGAAATGTTGAAGGAAAGCAGGCTGATTAAAATAGCCGTTATATTCATATTAATGTTTGCTATGTCGGCAGGGATACTCATGTACTTTGGTATCAAGAAGTTCGAAAAGGAAATCGACAGCATAGCTATCAGTAACAAGTACATTTCAGGCACAAGGGACGGTGTATATGAAGGTGAATATTATCCGAATGCCTTTGTGGGAGCCAAGGTCAAGGTGACAGTAGACAGCGGCTATGTAACTAGTATAGAGTTGCTAGACCACAGATACGGCAGGGGAAAGCCGGCCGAGGCAATTACGGAGAAGGTAATAAGCGGGCAGAGTCTTGATGTGGACACAATATCCGGTGCGACCATAAGCAGCAAGATTATATTAAAGGCCATAGATAATGCGTTGTCGAATGAGTAGCTCGAGTAGGAAGCTATTAATCTCGAATTCATATATAATGAATGTAGAGTGTAAGTGTGCCAAATTGCTGGAAAAGTGAAACATGGCCTACATATTAGTAGGCCATGTGATTGTAGATGAAATTATTAATTCATTTTTTGTTTTTTTATGGAATATTTAGTCTGGTTAGTGCTAAACAGGAGCTTGCCCACAAGGAATGTTACTAAGAGCATGTAAATAGCTCCCGTGATGTTCATTTCTCCGTAGTTAAGATAGAAAAAGCCACCTAATATAACGGTTATTATAAGTGCGATTTTGATTGCATATGCCGATTTGCCTTTTGCCTCTGTCTGCTCCCACTTTTCAACGAATTTATAGCCTGCAGATAGCCATAAAACAACAATAATTAAACTTAGTTTAAAAATGCTTATTTTTTTTCTGTTTTCGATGAATTTTGATAATATATGAAGAATGTTGAAATAATTTAAAATCATATTTGTCTAACACTATTTTTTATCTCCAATTTAGTCTTGGTAAGATGATATAATATGCATATAGTATTTCTTATTATATTGTGGTTTTTAGGATGAATTATAACACTACGAAATGGATGTGTTCGGATATATGGATTGTTGCTTTTATAAGTCAGTATTGGACAATTCTCCCATGGGATATGCGTATCACAGGATAATTTGTGATGAGTCTGGCCTCCCTGTGGACTATGAATTCATAGAGGTAAATCCGACTTTTGAAAAGCTGACTGATTTGAAGTCAGAAGATATAGTCGGTAAAAAAGTCACAGAGGTCATCCCAGACATAATAAACTCGGAATTTGATTTTATAAAGTATTATGGGGGAATTGCCCTTTATGGAGGCTGTGAGGAGATTGAGCAATTTTCGGAGCCGCTAAAGCGATGGTACAGGGTCAAAGTGTTTTCACCAGAAAAAAATTATTTTATAACGTGTATAAGCGATATATCCGAGGAGATGCATAAAATTAAGGAGCTTGACAGCTTCTTTTCTATAAACCTTGACCTGCTTTGCATAGCAGATTTGGATGGAAACTTTATCAAGGTTAACAAGGAATGGGAGCATGCATTGGGATATTCCATTGGGGAACTCGAGGGCAGCAAATTTTTGGATTTTATACATCCAGATGACATGGTTGCAACGCTGGAAGCCCTTTCTCAGCTTAATAATCAAAACAGGGTGCTCAATTTCACCAACCGCTATAGGCGCAAGGACGGAGAATATAGATACATTGAATGGAACTCTCAGCCCCACGGCAAGTTCGTCTATGCAGCTGCAAGGGATATAACAGACAATAAGATGGCTGAACATGAGCTCGTTGAAAAGCAAAGCCAGCTTGAGAACGCCAACCAGATGCTGAAGCTTGTGCTGGATACTGTGCCTATAGGTATATTTTGGAAGGATTCCGATTTGAAATATCTTGGTTGCAATAAGGTGTTCTCAAAGATAGCAGGATTAAATGAACCTGCAGAAATCACGGGGCTTGATGATTTGAAAATCTGCTGGAGCGAGGGCATGGGTGAAGTGTATCGCAAGGAAGACATTGAGATAATGCTCAGCGGAGAGCCAAAGTTGAATTATGAGGTATTTTTAAAAGAATATTGTGGAGAAGAAAGATGGATACGTAAGAACAAGGTACCTATAAGTGACAGGAATAATATTAATATAGGGATTCTTGGTACATACGAGGACATCACAGAGAAAAAGCTCGCCGAAGAAGCACTTAAGGAAAGTGAGCGTAAATATAGACAGCTTGCTGAAGAGCTTGATATGCTTGCAAACTATGACAAGCTTACGGAGCTCCCAAACAGAAGGATGTTTTTTGAGCGCTTAAGACATGGCATAAGCGAGACAAAGAGGGACAAGAGTGGGTTTGCTCTGATGTTTGTAGACCTGGATGGATTCAAGAGTATCAATGATAACTATGGTCACGAAGCGGGTGATGATCTTCTTAGGGAAGTTGCCAAAAGACTTTCGGGATGTGTCAGAGAATCTGACACGGTTGCGCGTATAGGTGGAGACGAATTTACGGTGATTGCCCGCAGTGTCACGCAAAGGCGTGATGCCGCGGTGGTTGCGCATAAGATAATACAAAAGCTTGAAAGGCCATTCATATTGAAAGGCCAAAACTGTACTATTGGTGCATCAATAGGAATAGCGCTTTTCCCTGAACATGGGAATGATTCAGAAAGCCTATTGAAAAATTCTGACAGGGCAATGTATGAGATTAAGCGTAGCCAGAAAGGCACATATTGCTTTTTCGATCAAATCAGGGAGCACGCTTAAAGGCGCATGCAGAGGATACTGAGCATTGAAAAAATTAGTGGAAAATATAATGAGGACGGATTTTCTGAGTTTTTAGCATGACTTAGAAAATCCGTACTCATGCGCTTGCTGTGTTTTTTTATCAGATTCGGGATTTTAGGAGTTCGAGTTGAGTTCCACACATAGGAGCTGTGCTGCCAAGGCTGTAATCAATTCCCATTCTTTTGTATTTTTCAACGCCCAGCTTGTGATAAGGGAGGAACTCAACTTTTTCAAGGCCTGAAAAGCCTCCTGCAAAGTCTTCTACGTGTTTTATGTGCTCTTTGGTATCTGTGATTCCAGGCACTATGACGCTTCTTATCCAAACCTTCGCACCTGAAGCTTTAATGGCTTTTGAAAAATCCAGCATTTTGTCCATTTTTCCTTGAGTCAGGTTTCTATACGACGCAGCATCGGAGTGCTTAATGTCAAGAATTGCAAGGTCTGTGTATTCAAGGATTTCCTCATACATGCCCAGACCGTGGCCGGAGGTGTCGAGCGCTGTGTGTATCCCCGCCTTCTTGCAAAGTTTAAGCAGCTCCAAGAGGAATTTGGGCTGCAAAAGCGGCTCGCCGCCTGAACAGGTGAGGCCTCCGCCGGATCTCTCGAAATAAGGCTTGTATCTTTTTATCTTTTCGAAAAGCTCCTGCGGCGAGAACTCTGCGCCGCCGTCTAAGGCCCATGTGTCGGGATTGTGGCAGTAGGAGCACCTGAGTGCGCAACCCTGGAAGAATGCAACGAATCTTATGCCGGGGCCATCAACAAGTCCCATAGTCTCTATCGAATGTATTTTCCCCTTCATTAATCATACCCCCCTAGCTGTGCAGCCTATTATCAGTGCAAATAAGACCAGAACAGCCGTATTTAAATATAGTCGCCGCCGCTTGTGGCAGCTAACAGCGCAATTACATAGCTTCGTGGAAAGTTCTCTTTATTACCTCAAGCTGCTGCTCTCTAGTAAGCCGGTTGAAGTTAACAGCATAGCCAGAAACCCTTATTGTAAGACCTGGATAGTTTTGAGGGTTGGCCATTGCATCCATCAGCATATCCCTGTCCATTACATTTACATTGAGGTGATGGGCCCCCTGTGAGAAATACCCATCGAGTATTGAAACAAGGTTTGTGATTCTTAAGGGCATATCTGCTCCAAGAGCTTTGGGCACCACGGAGAATGTGTTTGACACCCCGTCCTGGCAGACGCCGGCGTAGGGCAGCTTGGCCACGGAGTTCAGCGATGCCAGGGCACCTGATATGTCGCGGCAGTGCATGGGGTTGGCGCCCGGTGCGAACGCCTCGCCGCCCATTCTTCCGTCAGGAGTCGAGCCTGTTTTTTTCCCGTATACAACATTTGATGTTATAGTGAGCACTGAAAGCGTGTGCATTGAGTCCCTGTAGGCCTTGTGCTTTTTGAGCCCGGCTGAGAATTTCTCGACAATTTCAACTGCTATAGAGTCAACCTTGTCATCGTCATTGCCGTATTTTGGGAAGTCTCCGTCTATTTCGAAGTCAACGCAAAGACCACCCCTTCTTATTGGCCTGACGATGGCATGCTTTATGGCGCTCAGAGAGTCTGCCACAACGGAAAGGCCGGCAATGCCGAAGGCCATGAGGCGCTCAACTTCTGTGTCGTGCAGAGCCATAAGGCCCGCCTCATAGGCGTACTTGTCGTGCATGTAATGTATTATGTTCATTGTATTCACATACAGCTGGGCTACCTTCTCTAGAGTGTTGTAAAACCGAGACTTTACATCTTCGTAGTTTAGGACATCGCCGATAACAGGCTCAAGACCCTCAAGGACTTCCTGGCCGCTTATTTCGTCCATCCCTCCGTTTATCGCATAAAGCAGGGCTTTTGCAAGGTTGCACCTTGCGCCGAAAAACTGCATCTGCTTGCCCAATTGCATCGCGGAAACGCAGCATGCAATCCCGTAGTCGTCGCCGTAAAGCGGCCTCATGAGATCGTCGTTTTCATACTGCAGCGCGCCGGTTTCTATTGACATTCTGGCGCAGTATTTCTTGAAGCCATCCGGAAGGCATTCTGACCAGAGCACCGTCATGTTTGGCTCAGGAGAAGAGCCCAGGTTTGTGAGCGTATGTAGGAATCTGAACGAGTTTTTTGTGACAAGCGTTTCACCGCTGACCCCCATGCCGCCTATAGCCTCTGTAATCCAGTTTGGATCACCTGCAAAGAGCTCGTTGTATTCGGGAGTCCTTAGATGCCGTGCCATTCTAAGCTTTATTACAAGCTGGTCTATAAGCTCCTGAGCCTGCTCTTCGCTTAGAATGCCTCTTTTTATGTCGCGCTCGATGTATATATCCAGGAATGTGCTCACCCTGCCAAGCGACATGGCTGCACCGTTGTTTTCTTTTATACCTGCAAGATACGCAAAATACAGATGCTGAACGGCTTCCCTTGCGTCATTGGCTGGCTGAGACATGTCATATCCGTAGGACGCAGCCATGTTCTTTATCTTCGAAAGAGCGCCAATTTGTTCGGAAAGTTCCTCTCTTTTTCTTATCAGCTTGTCGTTCATATCGCCGCAGGCGGCTTTCAGGTCTGCTTTCTTGGACTCTATGAGCATGTCAATGCCGTAAAGAGCAGCCCTTCTGTAATCTCCTATTATCCTCCCCCTTCCGTATGAATCTGGAAGGCCAGTCAGGAGTCCTGCGCTTCTGGCCTTTCTCATATCGGATGTATATGCGTCGAAAACCCCCTGGTTGTGTGTCTTTCTGTATTTGCTGAATATCTCCTCTGCACTGGAATCCATTGCGTATCCGTAGCTTTCAAGCGCAGACTTGGCAGTTCTGAGTCCGCCGAATGGATTGACTATGCGCTTAAGGGGCATGTCTGTCTGCAAGCCGAATATTATCTCGTTGTCCATGTCTATGTAGCCAGGCTCGAAACTGTCTATGCCTGATATGTTTTTTGTGTCAACGCTGAGAACTCCTTTTTCAAGCTCCTGAGCAAGAAGCGATTTGCACTTGTCCCACACCTTGAGGGTTCTTTCGCTAGGTCCTGAAAGGAACTCTGAGTTGCCGCAGTAGGATGAGCAATTAGTCTGTATGAAGTCCCTGACATCGATTTTTTCGGCCCATCTTCCTCGCTTAAAATCTTCCCATTGGATATTAAACATAAAAAAACCTCCTCGACATTTTGTGTATGTCCAGGAGGCAAAAAAAGGCACAAAAACTAAATGCCGCCTGGACATGGTTGTGCCCAGGCGGCCGGCTTATACGAGGATGCGCACTCCCTGTGGTTGATTCCACTTTTCCGCCAGTCATGCGCTCCTTGGATTACATTTTGTATACACATATGATAACCAGATGCCAACTATTTGTCAACATGCAAAAATATAGTTCGTGAATTCTGAATTTTACGGAACGGCATCGCAAGGCGTGAAAAAATTAATTATCTGAAGAAAAATTATTTTCTGAAAATATATTTACAAAGTGACACTTGAGTAGTATCATGAAATCAGCGCTAAAGGCAGATTGAATTGTCGAAAAATTCAAACCTGTCATAATCTTTTGTACAAAAGGGGAATTTAAATGGCTTTAAATGGCTTAAATGAAAAGCAGCAGCTTTTTGAAATCTATAAGAGATTCATTGACTTCCTGGGCGACTTTCTGGGAAACGACTATGAACTTGTGCTGCACGACACCGATAATGTTGAAAATTCAATAGTTTATATAAAGAACAGTTTCTCGGCCAGGAAGATAGGCGGCTCAATAACAGAGCTGGGCCTGAGGTTCATAAAGGAGAAGACGTATGAAGGCGAGAACTACTGCGTCAACTATTCGAGCAAGCTCTCTGACGGTAGGACAATAAGGTCTGCGACATACTTCATAAAGGACAGTGGCGGCAAACTTGCAGGGCTGCTGTGCATAAACGTTGATGTTACAAAGGCAATGCTACTGGACGATTATATCCAGGAGTTCATAAGAGGGCAAAAGACATTGCCGCCAATTAAGGATACGCAACTGCCATACACCAAGGGAGGCTCCTCGCAGACGCTAAGCGACTCGATAGAGGACGTGGCTCAGGAGATGATAAACGGAGTCATATCCGGATTTGGAATACCTGTGGAGAGGATGTCTCTGGACGAGAAGAAGGAGGCCATAAGCCAGCTTGACGGCAAGGGGCTGTTTCTCATAAAGGGGAGCGTCAAGTCCGTATCGGCCAGGCTGCAGGTATCCGAGGCTACCGTATACAGGTGCATAAGCTCCGGAAAATAAGTAAATACGATATTCATAACCTGTTTAAGTAATGTAAATGCGATAATATTTGGAAAATATAATTACGATGTACATTTCCATGAAAATACAAAGAAAGTGAAATTCAGGAGAAAATAAGGCGTATATATATGCCGAAAATTCAATGTTTTTTCCGACAACAGTTTTTTTAAGCATGCATTACCAAATATTAATAAATATAGAAATATATTCAAGGAGGCGAGGTAATAAATGTTAGAGATTCGCTGGCATGGAAGAGGAGGGCAAGGAGCAAAGACTGCATCGCTGCTGCTTGCAGACGTTGCCTTCAACACAGGCAAGTACGTTCAGGGGTTCCCGGAGTACGGCCCTGAGAGGATGGGTGCGCCGATAACTGCGTACAACAGGATAAGCGACGAGAAGATAACCATTCACTCGAACATATACGAGCCGGATTTTGTGGTCGTTGTAGACGAGTCGCTGCTTGAGCCGGTAGATGTGACAAAGGGCATAAAGAAAGGCGGCGCTATACTCATAAACACTGACAAGACTGAGCAGGAGATAAGAAAAGCGCTCAAAGGATATGACGGAAAGATATATACAATAGATGCGAGGGCCATATCTGAAAAGTGCCTTGGAAGATACTTCCCCAACACCCCTATGCTTGCGGCTGCAGTAAAGATATGCGGCATAATGGAGGAAGAAGCTTTCCTTGGCGAGATGCAGGGCTCTTTCGAGCACAAGTTCGCATCGAAGCCGGAAGTAATAGAAGGCAACATGAACGCCCTTAAAATGGCAATGGCGGAGGTGAACAAGTAATGAAAAAGATGCCTGAAATAAACGAGTCGATAAACTGGAAGGACATAACGCCGGGCGGGACTGTTTACGAGGCCGCATATTCGCTCAAGTTCAAGACTGGCGACTGGAGAAGCATAAAGCCGGTATTCAAAGAGGAGAAGTGCAAGCAGTGCCTGCTTTGCGCCCCTGTATGCCCGGATTGCTCAATACCTGTCGTAGACGGCAAGAGGCTTGATTTCAATTACGATTACTGCAAGGGCTGCGGCATTTGCGCGAAGGCGTGCCCTTTCGATGCTATAGAAATAGTAAAGGATGAAAAGTAGGAGGTGCTAGTATGGCTATAAGAGACAGACTATCAGGAAACGAGGCAGTTGCTATTGCCATGAGACAGATAAACCCGGATGTATTTCCCGCTTTTCCAATAACGCCTTCGACGGAGATACCGCAGTTCTTCTCGCAGTACGTTGCAGACGGAAAAGTTGACACTGAGTTCATAACGGTTGAATCCGAGCACAGCGCAATGTCGGCTTGCATAGGCGCGCAATCTGCCGGAGCAAGATCAATGACGGCCACATCATCTGCAGGCTTTGCATACATGTGGGAGGTGCTCTATGTTGCTGCTTCGTGCAGGCTGCCAATAACGCTGGCTTGCGTTAACAGGGCGCTTACAGGACCGATAAACATAAACTGCGACCACTCCGATTCAATGGGGGCAAGGGATGCGGGCTGGATACAGATATACAGTGAAAGCAACCAGGAGGCGTATGACAACTTCATACAGGCTGTCAGAATAGGCGAGCATGCCGACGTTCAGCTTCCTGTAATGGTGTGCCAGGACGGCTTCATAACAAGCCACGCCGTTGAAAACATAGAGCTAATAGAGGATGACAAGGTAAAGGCCTTCGTGGGCGAGTATGAACCTGAGGAGTATCTGCTCAACGCTGCCCAGCCTATAGCGGTGGGACCATACGACTCATCAGCCTACTATATAGAGCACAAGAGAAACCAGGCCGAGGGCATGATAAAGGCGAAGGATGTAATACTCAAGATAGCAAAAGAGTTCAAGGAGATGACGGGAAGGGAATACGGACTTTTCGAGGAGTACAGGCTTGACGATGCCGAGCTTGCCATAGTCGTTATAAATTCGACAGCCGGAACAGCAAAAGCAGCAATAGACAGCCTCAGAAATAACGGAATAAAGGCAGGACTTCTCAAGATAAGGGTATTCAGGCCTTTTCCAGCAGCAGAGATTGCAAAAGCGCTTTCAGGCAAGAAGGCTGTAGCGGTTATGGACAGATGCGAGGGCTTCTCGGCAGTGGGCGGACCTCTATTTGCAGAGATAAGATCGGCACTGTACGATGCAAGCGACAGGCCTCTGGCTGTAAACTTCATATACGGACTTGGCGGAAGAGACGTAACTACATCAGACATTGAAAAGGTCTACGGAGACCTTGCTGAAATAGCGGCATCGGGCAAAGCAGGCGAAACATACAGATATCTAGGCGTTAGGGAATAGGGGGTGCCAAAATGGCTTACAATTTCAAGGAAGTAATGAGCAAGCCCGACAGGTTCAACGGGGGACACAGGATGTGCGCAGGCTGCGGAGCGCCGCTGGCTGTAAGAGGAGTCCTAAGGGCTGTAAAGGAAGAAGACAAGGCAGTTATAGGCTGCGCGACAGGCTGCCTTGAGGTTTCATCGTTCGTATATCCGTATACGGCATGGAGCGACTCATTCATACACACTGCATTCGAGAACGCCAGCGCCATGACAGGCGGAGTTGAAGGCGCCTACAACGTGCTCAAGAGAAAAGGCAAGATAAAGGACACGTTCAAGTTCATAACCTTCGGAGGAGATGGCGGCACATACGACATAGGCTTCCAATCGCTATCTGGGGCAATGGAGAGAGGACATGACATGGTGTATGTATGCTACGACAACGGGGCCTACATGAACACAGGCATACAAAGATCGTCGGCAACTCCTAAGTACGCAGACACTACTACTACCCCTGCGGGCAGTGAAATACAGGGCAAGCAGCAGTTCAAAAAGAACCTTACAGATATAATGGTGGAACACAATATACCTTATGCTGCTCAGACAACCTTCGTTGGAAATTTCAAGGATCTGCACGAGAAGTCTGAAAAGGCCATATACAAGAAAGGACCTGCGTTCATGAACGTACTCGCTCCATGTCCTAGGGGATGGAGATACGAGACCGAGGACCTTATGGAGATGTGCAAGCTTGCAGTGGACACATGCTTCTGGCCGCTATTCGAAGTGGAGGACGGCAAATGGACCCTGTCCTATGAGCCAAAGACAAAGCTTCCGATAGAGGATTTCCTAAGACCTCAGGGAAGATTCAAGCACCTTTTCAAAAAGGGCAATGAGCATATGATAGAGGAGCTTCAAAAGGAAGTCGACAGGAAATGGGCTAAGCTTATAGACAGATGTAATGTTAAATAGGGTTTGATTGCAGATATAAAATCACATAAAGAAAAGTAACAGCGGGGATGCTAGGCTTGAATGAGCAGATTACCCGCTGTTTGTTTGATTTTTAGCATTATATAAGCCTGGAAAGAATCCGGGATTATCAATTAGGTGGTTGACACGGAATACCTCGTATATTATCATATTGAGTAATGTAATATTTGATTTGAACAGACGGTGCAGCTGTGCTGCATGCGGTCGGGCTTTGAACGAAGCAGTGGGCTAAAATCCATGGGACAATTTTTAAGGTTTTATTGTCTTATGGATTTTTTATTTTGCGAAAAAGGAGCTGCATTATAAGATATGGAAAAATTCAAAAAGGTAAAGAAAATACTCTGGATAATACTTTTCGCCAACCTGTTCGTAGCAGTGTTGAAAATAGTAATAGGAATGATAATAAACAGTGCGAGTATGACAGCTGACGGCTATCACTCCCTGTCTGATGGCTCATCCAATATAGTCGGCCTAATTGGCATAAGTATTGCGGCAAAGCCCGTGGACGAGGACCACCCATATGGCCATAAGAAGTTCGAAACGCTGTCGGGACTTTTCATTGCAGGCATGCTGCTGTTCATAGCCCTTAAGGTTATTTTTGATGCCTTTGGTAGATTTGCCAATCCAGCTACGCCTGATGTCAATATAGAAAGCATTGTGGCTCTAATTGTGACACTCATAGTCAACATAGCCGTTTCGACAATAGAGCGCAGGGAGGGTGAGAAGCTCGCCAGCGACATTCTTATTGCAGATTCAACCCACACAAGAAGCGACATTTTCATATCTTTAGGCGTACTTGCTACTCTTGTGGGAATAAAGCTGGGACTGCCTGCCATTATTGACCCTATTGCGTCGCTGGTTGTGGCAGGCTTTATTCTCCACGCAGCATACGAGATATTCGACCATGCAAGCGGCGTTCTCGTAGACAAGAGCGCAGTGTGCGACAAGAAGATTTGCGAGATTGTAATGGGCTTTGATGAGGTAAAGGACGTCCACCACATAAGAAGCCGAGGCAGGGAAGATGACATACACATAGACATGCACGTTATGACTGATCCGAACATGACTGTCCAGGAGGCCCATGAGCTTTCACACAGGATAGAGAAAAAATTAAAGGACGAGCTAAACCACAATTCGCAGGTCATAGTCCATATAGAACCTTACGTGAATGGCAACGCCGTATATAAAAAAGAAAAAAGCGAAAGCGATAATAACAATGACATGCACAAAAAAGGGCATGATGATAAATAACAGATAGCTGAATTCGGTTAAATCAAAATCAAAAGAGCGTTGGAATCTTGAAAAAATAAGGTTCCAGCGCTTTTTTGTTTAGGCTTTTGAATTTTTTGTAATTTTTCCATAAAGCGATTGACATGCTGCAGAAAATAAACTATTATATAAAACATAGTAATCATATATGAATAATATGAATTGGTTTTTAAGGAATCATCAGTGTGGGAGGATCAGAAAATGGAATTCAAAAAAACAAAAAAAGCAGCGGGTCTCATAAGCTATCTCATCCTGCCTGCAATAATTGCAGCAGTTTGGTTTTACACAACAGAAAAAGAAATTTTTTCGGCGGCAATACTTCCATCTATTCAAACGGTGACAAAATCGTTTATGAGCCAGATGAAGTCAGGGCAGCTGATTGAAGATGTTGCTGTCAGCCTTTCTAGAGTCATAAAAGGATTTGCACTTGCGTCGATCTTGGGGATTATTTTCGGAATATGCATGGGGATATCTGACAAATTCAACCGGTTCTTCACACTCACGTTTACTGGAATAAGACAGATTCCGATGCTAGCGTGGATGCCCCTTATAATACTTTGGTTTGGAATCGGCGAAGCATCTAAAATAGTAATAATAGTAATAGGTGCATTTTTCCCGGTTTTAGTGAATACCATGAGTGGAATAAGAGAAATTCCAAAAAGTTTTCTGGAGGTCGGAAGAATATTTCAGCTTAGCAGATGGGATACATTGCGGAAAATATATTTGCCGGCGGCCATCCCTTCGATTTTCATAGGACTCAGACTGGCAATAGGATTTGCATGGATGATTGTCGTAGCGGCAGAGCTTATTTCAGCAAGCTCGGGCGTGGGCTACCGCATAAATGACGCAAGAAGCCTCATGCAGCCTGAAGTCGTCATCGTGGGAATATTCGTAATAGGTTTCATCGGCATACTCATGGACCAGGTGCTTACTAGAATTGCGAAACTTTCAACTCCGTGGACAAATAGCAGAGGATAGGTGATTGTAATGGGGAATGGAGAATTGGTCATAAACCGAATCAGCAAGGATTTCATTGTAAGCAATGACAGGATGAGCGTTTTAAGCGATATCAGCCTGAACATAAAGGCAGGAGAATTTCTTTCTATAGTAGGACACAGCGGCTGCGGGAAGAGCACGCTGCTCAAGATAGTTGCAGGGCTAGTGCAGAGCGATTCGGGGCATGTAAGTCTTGGAGGGAATCAGGTAAATGAGCCGAATGCAGACAGAGGCATGGTGTTCCAGGACCACAGGCTTTTTCCATGGATGACAATAAGCGATAACGTGGCTCTCGGTTTGAAGAATATGCCAAAGCGCGAAAAAGAAAAGATAGTAGCAGAGCACCTGGAGCTTGTCCGCCTCAAAGGCTTTGAACATGCGTATCCACATCAGATTTCCGGAGGCATGTCGCAAAGGGCTGCGATTGCAAGAGCTCTTGTAAACCGGCCAAAAGTGCTCCTCTTGGATGAGCCTTTCGGAGCGCTCGATGCCTTAACCAGAATTCAGCTTCAAAAGGAAGTCCTTGAAATCTGGCAAAAGGAAAAAACCACAATGATACTTGTAACCCATGACATAGACGAAGCAATCTACCTGTCTGACCGAATCGCTGTAATGTCGTCAAAACCGGGAAGAATAGAAGATGTCATTGATGTTGATATACCACGCCCTAGAGACCGTGGAAACTCAGAATTTGCAGTGTTGAAGAAAAGGGTGTACTCGCATTTTTTCAAGGATGTCGAGATGCCAATAGAATATAACATTTAAAGGAAAAGAGAGGCGATTGATGATGAAGAAAAAAATATTAGGCTTGGCGTTGATTGCAGTACTTGCGTTTTCTCTTGCGGCTTGCAAAAATCAAGCTGATCAGAGCTCATCTGGAGAAGACACCAATGTGAAAAAAGTTAGACTTGGATTCCCCGGAGCATCTAATTTCATATTCGGGCTTGGCGGCATAGCCCAGGAAAAGAAATTCCTCGACGAGGAGCTGGATAAAATCGGATACAAGCTGGAATACGTTCCCTTTGCAGCGGCCGGGCCAGCGGTGAATGAGGCTCTGGCAGGCAAGCAAATTGACATTGCAATATATGCGGACTTCCCCGGTGTTGTTTTGAAGTCAAAAGGCGTTAACATCGATCTTGTCGGGATAACTGAAAATAAATTTCATTCGATGATAGTAGTGAAAAATGATTCCAGCATCAAGTCGGCCGCAGAGCTGAAAGGTAAAAAGATAGGTTTTACAAAGGGCACTTACATGCACAAAAACCTGCTTGAAATTCTCGCCGCCAACGGACTTTCAGCAGATGACGTCGAGCTGGTAAATGTGACTTCCGATGCGGAGTCCGCTCTAGTATCGGGCAATGTCGATGCTATTGTTCAGACGCAGACGGATTCCTTGATAATTGCCAACACGAAAAAAACAGGCACCATACTTGAGAGCACGAAAAACTATCCGAACCTGAGTGCGCAGGTGATTTTCGTGGGAGCGCACGACTATTTGGAGAAAAATCCGGACGTGGCCATCGCGGTCAACAAGGCTCTGCTGCGTGCAAAAAAATTCATAAGGGAAAACCCTCAAGAAGCTTATCAGATACTTACAAAATCAGGGCTTAACATAGATTCGGTGAAAGAGATCTACGCAGACGAAGCACCGGAATTCGATTTATTTACAATCGGAATCAACGAGGATTCAATCAGAAAGCTTGAGGAGACACAAAGCTTTCTGCGTGAGGAGGGCTTGATAACGGAAGGATTCAATACGAGCGAATGGATAGACAATTCTTACTATGAAAAAGCAGCTGAAGAATTTGAAGGAATATAGAAGGGGCGTGAATAATTATGGGTTACTCAACTATTTATCCGACAGGCGTAACAATATACAATCCAGAGAAGGCGTGGAGCGGATATACTATTTTTCAAGCAGAAGGCCGCGGCGCGTTGCTTATTGATATGAACGGCAAAGAGGTGCAGTTTTGGAAAGGGCTAAGAGGTTTTCCAAACAAGCTTTTGCCGGGAGGGCATGTGATAGGAAGTACGGGAGAGAGGGATTCGGACTACGGAATGCAGGATATGGTCGACCTTGTGCAGGTGGACTGGGAGGGCAACATAGTTTGGAAGTTCAATCAGAATGAATTCATAAAAGATCCCGGGTATGAGCCGCAGTGGATGGCCAGGCAGCACCACGACTACCAGCGAGAGGGCAGCTCAGTTGGATATTATTCGCCGGGCCAGGAGCCTCTGACTGACAGGGGAAACACGCTGATACTATGCCACGAGAACGTAAAAAACAAGAAAATTTCAGACAAGAAACTTCTGGATGACAAGATAATTGAGGTCACCTGGGATGGAAGGATTGTATGGGAGTGGAGAGCAAACGAACATTTTGACGAATACGGCTTTGACGAAGCAGCCAAGAATATTCTCTCACGCGATCCCAATATAAGACCTTCCGGAGGCGGAGTGGGGGATTGGCTCCACATCAACTCAATGTCAACCCTGGGACCCAACAAGTGGTACGATGAGGGGGACGAGAGGTTCCACCCGGACAACATAATCTGGGATGCGAGGGAAGCCAATCTACTTGCGATAATAAGCAAAGAAACGGGCAGGGTTGTCTGGAAAGTGGGGCCAAATTACGATACCAGCGAGGAGCTGAGGAAGCTGGGCTGGATAATCGGACAGCACCATGTCCACATGATTCCAAGGGGTCTTCCCGGGGAAGGAAACATTCTGATTTTCGACAACGGCGGATGGGCGGGATACGGATTGCCGAATCCAAATTCACCAACAGGAAGGCAAAACGCCAGGAGAGACTACTCGCGCGTTTTGGAAATCAATCCCGTAACTCTCGCGATAGAGTGGCAGTACACACCATCTGAAGCAGGTTTTGTTTCACCAGTAGATTCATATCGCTTCTACAGCCCGTTTGTCAGCAGCGCCCAGAGGTTGCCCAATGGCAACACACTGATTACAGAAGGTTCGGATGGACGTGTGTTTGAGGTCACAAAAGAACATGAGATAGTTTGGGAGTATATAAATCCTTATGGAAGAACGCCTGGGTCATTGAACATGGTTTACAGGGCTTACAGGGCCCCTTACGAATGGGGGCCGCAGCTTGAAAAGCCAGAAGAAACAGCTGTTGAGCCGCTGGATATACAAAACTTCAGAGTTCCCGGCGCTTCTCCGGCGGGTGCCGAAAGGGAGACGGCCGTAGCGGGGGTATGGGAATACAACATCAAACCCGATGTGGCACTGTGCGTATTGTCTGACCTCGATTTCGATGAAGAGTAGCTTGATTGAGTTTTTGTATAGCTAAATAGGGTATAATATGCCCAGAAAATCCGCAAATATAGTTATTGAATTCAAAAATGAATACAACAAACACAGTAATGGGCGGAGCGAATGGAGGAGCAGATTATGACGTTTAACAGGGAATTGTATGCAAAATTCATGGATGAATATGCAGTTGTGGCAGCAAAATATCAGCTTGATAAAAGCGTCGATTTCAAAAAGGCGGCCGCTTTTCTTGGAATATACGAGGAAAAAGGCGGAGAAACATACATGGTAAGACCAAGGACTGGAGCCGGGGTTTTGCAAAAAGAGACGTTAAGGGCAATCTGCAGAATCGCAAATGAATTTACTCCGGGCAGCATTCACTTTACGACAAGACAGAATATTCAGTTCCACCGCGTGCCCCTTGAGGATACAGTCAAGCTTGTTGAAAGGCTTGTTGAGGCAGGATTGACTGCAATGGGTTCGGGCGGAAACGCGGCTCGGAATGTGTCCTGCTCTCCGCTTTCGGGCATTTCAGACGACGAAGTTTTTGACGTGACGCCCTTTGCAGTCAGGGTAAATCAGGAGCTGACTCAGGACGAGCAGTACCTGTTCCTACCAAGGAAGTACAAGGTCGCTTTTTCAAACAGCAGCAGAGATACTGCAAATACGACTACTGCAGATCTTGGATTTTTGGCTGTGCTTTTGGATGGAAAGCCCGGCTTTAAAGTCTATGCTGGCGGAGGTATCGGACCCGCATCCCGCGTGGCGCTGAAAATTGAAGAGTTCATAGAGCCAAAGGATATAATGTATTACGTTAAGGGAATGAAACTTTTTTTCGAAGCGGAGGGAGACTGGAACAACAAAGCAAAGGCAAGAATCCGCCACATTGTCACAAGGCTGGGCGAAGAGGAATTCATAAGCCTCTACAGGCAGACTGTTGACCAGCTTAAAAAAAGCGAGAACCTAGATGTCGATATTGCCATTAAAGTAAGACCTATGGCAAGGGCTGATGATTCAAGAGAGGTGGTCATTATTCACCCGCCGGCGGGGACCATCAAGACTTCAGACGCCGAAAAAATACTCGATTATCTGGATGGGCTTGGTTATGAAGCAGACATAAGGCTTACGCTGGAACAGGAAATGGTTGTTCGAAACCTCAAGCCAAGCGATGCGGCAGGCCTCAAGGAGCTTGTAAATGGGTTTTGCGAAGATAAGCCGATACTCCAATCGATTGCCTGTGTAGGCTCTAGCATATGCAAGACCGGGATTGCCAATTCGCAGGAACTGTTGATGCTCATCAGGGAGCACTTTGCAGATGTGGACAAGGAAATACTTGATAACGCACCTACTGTTTATATTTCAGGCTGCCCAAGCTCCTGTGCGAGACACCACATAGCAGGCCTCGGCTTCATGGGCAGGATTAAAAAAATTGACTATGAGACAAGGACTTTTTTCAGCGTCCATATCGGAGGGAAGGTTGCCGACGGGGGAACCCGTCTTAGCCGAAGCATTGGTGATTTGCCAATGGAGGATGTCCCTAGTTTTATTGAAAAGCTCACGAGAATAAAAATAGAGTCGGGGATTGAGAATATTGAGGATTTTTTTGAAAGCAAATCGTCGGCAGGAACGATTGAGGAGCTGTTTACCTAATAGCATTCAGAATTAAAATTAAAAAATATACAAAAGGCCTGACAAGATGTGCCGTCAGGCCTTTTTAAGTGAGCTAAAGCTATACGATTCTACTGTGCCTTTCTCTTGGCAAGCTCCCTCTCCACAATCTCCTCTAGCACCTCGCCGGCCGCGAAAATCACGTGGTTGCAGCCCTCCTCCTCAGTGCGGTAGAGGGGCTTTAGCTCGGCGCACATGCTGGAGCTGAGCTTGTTTTTGAATTTGTCTATGAATTCAACTACAAGGGGCTCTAGATTCTCGCTCTGGTGAGCCACATTGTCAGTAAAGAGCACGCCGAGCACAGCAAGGGACGCTGCCATGGCACCACATACGCTTTCAACGTACATACCGCCGCTAAAGGGCGCCATCGCCTTCATGGCAGGCTCGTTGAGTCCAAGGCTGTATTCCTCGTTTGCAGCGTAAATAATCGTTTCTGAGCAGCTAAGATCATACCTGCTCTTGTCTCTGTACTTTCTGACTGTATCCATAAGCATAGAATCACATCCCTCTTCAAATACTGTTTAATATTTATTTATTTTCTTATTTTGAAAGCTCGTGCATTTTCTCAAGCGACTTAAGAGCCTTGACCCTGATTTCCTCGTCTATAGTTATGTTATGTTGCATGTGGAGAAGACTGTTATAGACGTCCTCTAGTGTAGTCTTTTTCATGTTCTGGCATATCATAGAGCCTCCAGGGATATAGAAGTTCTTGTCCGGATTCCTTTTCTTAAGCTCGTAGAGTATGCCTTCCTCTGTGACTATTATGAAGTTCTTCTTGTCGGAGCTAGTGGCGTAGTCTATTATGTGGCTAGTGCTGCCGATAAAGTCTGCAAGATCCCTTATCTCCTTCTCGCATTCCGGATGTGCTAGCACAAGGGCGTCTTCAACCTTTTCCTTCAATTCTATTACCTCTTCAGGCTCAACCCTTACGTGAGTTATGCAAAAGCCGTCCCAAAGTATGAATTTCTTCTCCGGGAATCTCTCCGCAATATAGCCTCCAAGGTTCCTGTCGGGAAGGAATATTATCTCGTCGCTCTCTATATTGCTTATTATCTTGTCGGCGCTTGATGAAGTAACGGAAACGTCGCAGAGCGCCTTGACCTCTGTCGTTGAGTTAATATAGCATACGACAGCAGCGTTTGGATGCTGTTCTTTTAGCTTTTGTACGCCTTCAGCGTCAGCCATATCAGCCATTGGGCAGCCGGCGTCAAGCACAGGCAGAAGCACTGTCTTTTGAGGAGAGAGTATCTTGGCGCTTTCAGCCATGAATCTTACGCCGCAAAAAACTATAACATCCTGCTCGCAGTCCCTTGCCACCTTGCTAAGATAGTAGGAGTCGCCTGTAGCATCGGCTATCTCTTGAATCTCGGGCCTTTGGTATAGGTGGGCAAGTATTATGGCGTTTTTTTCCTTTTTTAGCTCGAGAATCTTCTCGCGAATATCAGCAGTCAATTGTAAAATCCTCCTTAGATGTATATACGAATAATTAATAGGCTTTTGAAAATATTAACTCTAAATAATTTGCCGGTCAACTACTATTTTACAATATTTATGAAAAAATTGATATACAAAAACGGATTGCTAAGACAAAGGGAAGACATCTGTGGAAGATTGAACTATAGCGGATATTATTTTTGTGAAAAAAATGATTTTCTATGTTCAGAATCCGTACACAGGGTATATAATCAAAATAGGTTATTTTATCATAAGGCGCACCTGAGAAAAAATGTGGGCCTATAAAAACAAAGTGAAAGGTTGGTAGCTATGATATCGAAAAAAATGCAAGCACAGGTACAGGGCAGCTCGATAATCAGGGCGATGTTCGAGGAAGGAAAAAAACTCGCTGCAATCCACGGAGCGGAAAATGTATTCGACTTCAGTATAGGAAATCCAAATGTCGAGGCTCCAGATGAAGTAAAAAAGGCAATTGTAGATATTCTCAACACTGAGGATGCCATGACTGTTCATGGTTATATGAACAACTCGGGTTATGAGGATGTAAGAGAGGCTATAGCAAAATCCATAAACGGTAAATTCGGAACCTCCTTTGGCTTCAAAAATATTCTTATGACTGTGGGAGCCGCCGGCGGAATTAACGTTATATTCAAAACGCTCTTGAATCCAGGGGACGAGGTTATAGTGTTTGCTCCATTCTTTGGAGAATACAGGGCGTATGCGGACAACTTCGACGCCAAGCTGGTAATAGTTTCTCCTAACACTGTTGACTTCCAGCCGAATCTTGAAGAATTCAAGGAAAAGATAACGGCGAACACAAAGGCTGTCATTGTGAACTCTCCAAACAACCCGACGGGGGTAATATACTCGGAGGAGACAATTAAAAAGCTCTCAGGAATTCTGGAGGAAAAGCAGAAGGAATTTGGAAGCGACATATACATAATATCAGATGAGCCGTACAGAGAACTTGCATACGACAATACAGAGGTGCCATACCTGACTAAGTACTATGCAAACACAATAGTGGGCTATTCCTACAGCAAATCACTTTCGTTGCCAGGAGAGAGAATAGGATATCTTGTGATTCCTAGCGAGGTTGCAGATTTTGAAAACGTAGTCGCGGCAGCCAATATAGCCAACAGGATTCTGGGCTTTGTAAACGCACCATCACTTATACAAAGGGTTATAGCAAGATGTCTGGACGCCAAGGTTGACCTCGAAACGTACAACAAAAACCGCGAGCTTTTATTTAACAACCTTTCTTCATATGGCTACGAGTGCATAAAGCCGGAAGGAGCATTCTACCTGTTTGTGAAGGCTCCAATTGAGGACGACAAGGAGTTTTGTGCGAAGGCTAAGGACAAGAATATACTTATGGTTCCAGGATCGGCCTTTGGATGCCCTGGATACGTAAGGATAGCATACTGCGTTGCATACAAGACGATAGAAAGAGCTCTTCCAAGCTTCAAGGCTCTCATAGATGAGCTATAAACAGTACGGCAAAGGAAGCATGTCGGCTTTGCAGACTCAATATCCCAAGAGCACCTTTATAAAAGAATAAATAATATAGTATAATCAATACAGGATAGATGGCGCTGTAAAGGCCGTTTGTCCTGTATTTTCTATTATACGCACTAATGAATGGACGAGGGTGAACTCTATGACTAATGATTTGACTAAGGGTAATGAGACAAGGGCCATTGTTTTGTTTGCAATCCCCATGATAATAGGCAATATATTTCAACAGCTCTATAACATCGTGGACACTATAATAGTGGGAAGGTTCATAGGCCCATCCGCCCTTGCTGCAGTGGGCTCTTCATATACTCTCATGGCTTTTCTCACTTCCATAATAATAGGGCTTTGTATGGGAAGCGGAGTGGTTTTTTCATTCTTTTACGGAGCCGGGGAGACTGAGAAACTTAAAAAAAGTTTTTTTTCATCGATGCTTTTCATACTGGGAATCACTTTAATTATAAATGTCTCGGTGTTCCTTTTTATTGACAGTATACTCATAATGACAAACATTCCTAAGGACATATACGCAGACACAAGGAGCTATCTGCTTATAATTTTCGGCGGCATTATTTTCGTATTCATATACAATTATTTTGCAGCGGCGCTCAGGAGCATGGGGGATTCCATGACATCACTTAAATTCCTTATGGTTGCAGCAGGCATAAACGTGATGCTGGACATAGTATTCATAGTAGTATTTAAAATGGGTGTTAAAGGAGCTGCTTGGGCAACTGTAATAGCTCAGGCGGTATCGGCTGCTGGAATATGTTTTTACAGCTTCGCAAAAAATCAGAAAATACGCGACACATTCAGGGCCTTCAACTGGGACGGCTCAATTGCAAAGCACATAGCAAGCCATTCACTACTTACAAGCCTGCAGCAATCCATAATGAATTTCGGCATACTTACTGTGCAGGGGCTTGTAAACAGCTTCGGTGTTACTGTAATGGCAGGCTTTGCGGCCGCAGTCAAGATTGACAGCTTCGCCTACATGCCCATGCAGGATTTCGGCAACGCTTTTTCTACATATACTGCCCAGAATCTTGGAGCCAGAAAAGAGATGCGCATTCACAAGGGGATACGCTCGACTACTATTTTTATAACGCTGTTTTGCGCTGCGGCATCACTGCTCGTGGTGTTGTTTTCTAAAGAGCTCATGCTTATTTTCGTAAACAAATCCGAGACAGCTGTTATAGCTGTTGGAACCCAGTATCTGCACATTGTGGCGGCTTTCTATTGTCTCATAGGGTATCTTTTCATGCTCTACGGATTATACAGGGGCCTTGCCAAGACCTGGATGTCGATTGTTCTTACGGTAATATCCTTGGGAACACGTGTGGCGTTGGCATTCTTTCTTGCCAGGAAAACAAGCGTCGGCCTCGTGGGAATCTGGTGGGCCATACCCATTGGCTGGCTTCTTGCCGACGCATTCGGGTTCATATACTACATAAGGAATTCAAGAAGGCTTCTTGCCTTCGATTTTGGAGGCAAAGATGACAATAGCAAGGATAGCGACATACAACATTAGATGTGGGCTGGGGATGGACGGAAGGCTTGACTTGAAACGCACAGCCAGAGTGCTTGAAGGCCTGGATGCAGATGTGATATGCCTTCAGGAGGTGGATGTCAACAGGGCTCGGACTCTATACTCAAACCAAGCCGAGAAGCTTGCTGGCTTGCTCTGTATGGACTATTGCTTTGGAGCTGCCTTAAATTACAGCGGAGGAGGCGCGTATGGAAACGCAATTCTCTCGAAGCATGAAATCTGCAAAAGTTTGAATCACAGGCTTCCCGGCCAAGGTTCAAAAAGGGGCATGCAGGAGATCGAGGTCGATATGGAGGGAAGCATTATATCCATATTCAATACCCACATGGAGCTCGACAAGGAGCAAAGGCTGCATCAGATAGAAAGTTTTATAATCCCCATTATCGACAAATGCAAGGGGCCGGCAGCCCTTTGCGGCGATTTCAATGAAAAACCAAATTGGCCTGGGGTATCTATTCTGAGCACTCACCTCCAGGATAGCTTTAAGGCAAATTCCGGGGCGTTGAACTGTACATTTCCATCAGATGAGCCAAAGGCCAGGATAGACTATATATTCCTAAATGAAAACTGTAGAGTTATTGACTACAGTATTGTCAAGGCTTTGGCATCAGACCATCTGCCGGTGCTTGTAACAATGGAGATATAAACTATCAATTAAAAGCCCACAATCTTTTCTGTTCTCGTTCAAAGGGACAGGTTGTGGACTGGGGTTCAGAGGCAAGGCGGACGGTGAAAGCTGTCCGCCTTGTTCTCTCTTATGCAATGTTTTCCTGCCCACCGTTTTCTTTTGCAGGCTGGACGCTGTCCATGATTCCAACATCACGATAGACGATTCGGACATCCTGTTCTGCGGTTCGAGAGTATTTGGTGCTCTTTTCGCCTACCTCAATGCGTGAGATGAACAGCCGTAGGATTTCAGGAGTCAGCTCTCGTATCTCAGTATACCGTTTCGCTTTATCGATGAAGGCATCCACATTGGAGGCAGAGTCCATCAGCTTTTGCAGTCTGGCTTCTCTGGCAGGTATGGCAGCTCTGAGGGATTTCTGCTCATCATTGTAATCGGCTGACAGCATCCGAAACTGCTCATTGGTCACTCGTCCCAGCACGTTATCTTCATAAAGACGTTTGAACAGCGCAGTTAGTTCTGTGTCTCTGCGCCTTGCCGCATCCAGCTCCCTTTGCAAACTGGTTATCTCACGGCGAAGCTCCACTGAGTTTTTGCGGTTGATGTACTCTGCAAAGAGGGCTTCTTTCTGTCTGGCGAAATGGGTGACTCTACGCAAGTCATCAAGGATGATATGAATCAGGTCTTGTTCACGGATGTAGTGGGAGGAGCAAATGTCCTTGCCCTTTTTCTTGTAGGTATAGCACATAAAATTGTTCTTAATCGCATCCATGGTGTGTGCACGATGCAGGACGAGGGGCTTGCCACAGTCGATGCAGTACACCAAGCCAGAGAATAAATTCGGTTCTTCCATCTGCTTAGGTGTACGCTTTTTACGCTGTCGAAGCTCCTGCACCATATCCCACTGCTCCTGTGTAATCAATGCTTCATGCGTGTTCTCGACTAAGATCTGCTCGGATTCATCATGATAAACAGCCTTTTTGTTCTTGTAGGACAGCGTGGTGGTCCGCAATCCCGGCATATGCCCAAGGTAGGTTCTGTTGTTCAAGATGGCGGTCACAGAACTTGACGTCCAGCGGTAGGGCATGGCAGTATCCAGCGACTTGTGTGATGCTCCGGTCTTGCGGTAATAGTAATTGGTCGGATTGAGCAGCTGTTCCTGGGTAAGAACTCGGGCGATTTGATTGGGGCCTTTTCCGGCGGCACATAATCCGAAGATGCGTCTGACCACCTCTCCGGCTTCCTCGTCAGGAACGATGCCCTTGCGCACCGTTTCATCCCTACGATAGCCATAGGGCGGCCTGCCGCCAAGGATTTCACCACGCTCCGCCTGCATTCGCTTCACCGCACGCACCTTTTTACTGGAATCTTTCGCATGGAGCTCGTTGAACCAGTTGCGCATAGGCGTAAAATCATTGCTGCTCTCATACAGAGAGTCCACGCCATCATTGATGGCAATAAAGCGGACACCGCAGCTTGGGAATACCAGCTCGGTCAGTCTGCCAACCTCCAAATACTCTCTGCCTAAACGGGACAGGTCTTTGACGATAAGGGTTTCCACCTGTTCATTTTCAACCAGAGCCATGACCTCGTTCCAAGAAGGCCGGTTGAAGTTGGTGCCGGAAAATCCGTCGTCATATAGGAACTTCGTGTTGCAAAAGCCGTTTTCCTGTGCGTATTTCTCCAGCATATGTTTTTGGTTAACGATGCTGTTGGAGTCGCCCTTAATGTCATCCTCTTGACTAAGTCTTGCATATAAAATTGTATATCTTTCTTGGTTTGCCATAGTAAATCCTCCTATTCTTGAGGCAAACCGGTACGGTACTACACATCATACCGCACCGGCTGCCGCAAGTCTATCGCAGTTATGCAATATGCGCTTCTTTTTTCAGCTCGCTGTCAATCAGCCCCAGCAGCTTATCCGTTGGCGTACAGTCGGTATCTGCGGGAAAAACTGAACAGATACGAAAGCGGCGTTCTTCTATCACCATGGTGCGCTGTGCGATGGTTTGGTCGGTATCAAAAAACACAGTGGCATCATCGAAGCAGGGGGCGAGCTTTCCGTTCGCTTCTTCTTCGTGAGCAACATCAGCTGTTTCGTAGGCACCGAGGATGCCGGTGTTTAAATAGTGGCGTGCGATTTTTTGTTCTCTATCCATAGCGTTCCTTTCTCCTTGATAAGGGTTATATGGTCTGTATATATTCCTGCTCCTGCTCTCCGGAAAGCTTATGCCCCTGTGCCAGTTTTTTCAGAGCTTCCCTCTGGCGCTGCTTGCTCTCCGTCCAAGTTTGTGGGGTAATGGGTGGAGAAACATTAATCGTGATCTCCAGATTCTTACTAAGCGAGATGATGTCGCTTGCCAGACCGCCGACTTGTTCCATCTGCCCAAGCCAGCCTTCCGGTGGCTCCGGTGTAAGCGGATTAAAGCCATGCTTGGTGCGGTAAGCGAATAGCCTTTCAAGATTATCCTTGAGATAGGTTTCATCGTGGAGGCTGCGGTCACGGCAGCTTTTGCCATCCGGGGTGGTGAACAGAATATATTTGTGGTGATCCCAGCGGACGGAGTAGCCTTCATATTCCATGTTTTGAATAAAGCTTTCCTTATCAACCGAATAGAGAAGGGCTTCCTCAATAGCCTTAATGAGCGTAAATTTCCAGCTTTCCCCACGCTCCGCGGCACGGTATTCGCCGGGTGTCTGCCTGCGTTTTTTCTTTCTGCCATCATAAGGCTCCAGTACGGAAAAGCCGTGCGCCATGCAGATTTCATCATTGACCTGCCGCATTTCTTGGATGGAGGTGGGCGGCAGATGTAGCTTACGGCCGTCCTTAAAGCTGACCGAATTGACGATAATGTGGGAGTGGAGATTGTCTGTATCGTTATGGGTAGCCACTACACACTCGTAATAAGGAAACAGCTTTTCGGCAAGTTCTTTTGCTACCTCGTTAGCCTGCCATGGCGTGATGTTCTCCTTATCCGAGAAGGACTGGACGAAATGATAGAAGCACACATCACCGGTTTTCTTGAATTTCTTCTTGGTAGTCATCATTTCAAGGTAGCTGGTGTAGGGGAGACAGTTGACGCCGCTCTCCACCCTGTTGCCTTCAAAGCCTACTTTGTTCCCTTGCATCACGTAGGAGAGTGCGCCCAGCATCCGTCCGCAGGACTGCTTTTTTGCTTTAATTCTTGTGAAGGTTGCCATCAAATTACCTCCAACAACTTTTTTAATTCGGTGCAAATATCGCCGTAGGCATCGGTGAGCTTTTCAATCTGGCTGGGATAACTTCTGCCTTGGTGGGAGAGAATGGTCAGCTGATTAAGGTTTCTGCCCTGTGCCTTTAATTCAGAAAGCACAGGATCCAGGCCATCAATAACAGTAATTTTCTTATCCAAGGCGCAGGAGGTCAGATAATCTGTAACGGTCATTTTCGCTCGTTTGGCTTGAGATTTTATCTTTTTCAGGTCAGCCGAACTAATTCTGAATGCATAGGTTTTATCCTTCTGTTTTTTCATGTAACGCTCCTTTCGTCGCTCGGGGTGTGGGGCAGCGCCCCGCCTAAAGTGACCGGCGTATAGCCGGACGCTTTGCTTGCCCCTCCCAAGGGAGGGCTTCCGTCGCTTCAATCCTCGACTTTTCACCTATAAATTAGAGTTTTTTAATCTGGTCAGCATCTCGCCACAGTTCGTTTTTTATTGACAAGGGTGTATTTATCCCACGTTGCCCTCTAAAGGCTCACACAGGGGCAAACAAGGGGCGACAGCGAGGGAATTGTCCATCCCTGACAGTGCTGACGGCAAAGACGGCAAGTTTTGGGGGCTGCTTTCTGCCGTCATACTGTCATCGCCGTCATAGCAGAGGGTGAACTCCCGTCTTTCAAAGGTGCGGTTTTCACAGTAGCGGACATTGTTTTGCTTTAGAAAGTCCATGTGCTTGATCATTTTCTTTTTCAGAACCGCAGGGAGATAGTCCGCTCCGCCGAATATTTTTAGCTGCTCTGCCAGCTCTGTAGCTGTACCTGTAAATGTGATGGCAGATTTTATATAATCACAGAGAAGAAAAATAACCTCGTCCACCGCTTGCCCGGCTGCCTCCACAGGAGAAAGTAACTCCCACACAAAGCTTTCTTTATTAAATTCAAGAAACAACTCCCGATCTTCGATATCCCGGCCGGTGCAAATAAGCTTTGCAGTATTATCGATGCGCTTGTCCTTTTGAAGCACGAAGTTTGTGTCTGCCCCGCCTGCAATTCCTGTTGTGCCGGAAATCATATTGAGAGGATCGCTGTCTGTGGCTTTTCTAAGGTGATGCACTAGAACCATGGCGAGCTTATTTCGATCTGCAATCTGCTTGAGGGAATTGATGTCATCATAGTCTGTTGCGTAGGGATTTACATTTGATGAAACAGTTTTACGAACTTTTTGCAAAGTGTCAATGACAATCAGTCCCGTGCTTGGGTGCTCCTTTAGAAAATTCTCAATTTGAATTTCTAAGCCATTACCGATGGCATCACTCATAATGGCAAAGTGCAAATTTGGCGGCGCATCATCGGTGATTTCAAACAGCCTGCTTTGAATTCGGGAGAAGCTATCTTCTAAGCAGAGATACAAGACTTCGCTCTTCAGCGTTTCAAGCCCCCAGACTTTTTCTCCCTTTGCCACCTGCAGGCAAATCCAAAGCGCCAGCCAGCTCTTTCCGATTTTCGGTGAGCCTGCAAGGATATGCAATCCTTGCGGTATCAGCTTGCTGACTATAAATTTCAGTGGATCCATGGGTGTGGTCATCAGCGTTTCCGCATCCATGGTTTCTAATTTCTTTGGCATTTTATAACCACCTCACTTTTCTTTTTGGTGCTTTCATTGTAGAAAAAATTGTGATATTCTTATATCGTGAATTGAAAGAATTTTATTTCGTCTAAATCTATTCTTTGCAAGGAGGGCATATGGAGATTACCTATCCTTTTGCCAAGGTTTTTACCGACAGTACAAATAAGCTGAATATATTTTTCTTCCACGATGCCGGGCATTCCACGTTTCAGCAGATTGGTGATATAGGGACAGGCATTGTGGATTTCTGTGAGCTTGACTTTTCAGCTACAATGGAAAAAATAAAGGCACTGGAAACCGTAAAGGTCACCAATGCCAATCTTGAAGATATGAAAAAGATATACTGGGAAGCCGTGGATCTACTGAAAGAAAAGCACAGCTATGCCCATTTCTTTTTGAATGGAGACTTGCTGCGTAACTTTTATAATTGTGACAGACCAGAAGATGAAAAAGCAGGTTACGCCAATTTTATTTTTCAGTACTACATTAATTTGCAAGCCGTCTATGCCGAGGCACTTGAATTTTGTTTAAGCAATGAGGTGCTGTCTGAATATACCTTACCAGAACGGTATGTAATGTTTTGCAACCTTCATCCAGATTTCACACACCACATTTTGCGTTCCATGTACAGCGTTGCACCAATGGAAAGGGGAAAATTTGATGCCGAAAGGATAATTCAGTTCAATGATTCCAATGATGTTGATATCAAAAGTGTTCTCCAGGACATTCATCGGGATAGCGAACACTTGGTGAGCATGTGGCAGTATTTTGCCATGCAAAGCTTGGAGGAAATGCTTTATCTGGAATTTATGGAAATGGTTAAGAGGGGTATCCGCATTAAGCGCTGCGGACTGTGTGACCGATATTTCGTTCTTGCGGATAAACGCAAACGAGATTACTGTGACCGCATCTTTGGAAACGGCCGTACCTGCAAACAGCTTGGTGCAAAGAAGAGGTTTCATGAGAATGTGGAGGCCGACATTTATCTGCAAGAGTTCCAGCGAATTTACAACCGCATGTACTCTCGCTTCTATCGCATGGATGCCTGGGACAGCGAGTTTCAGACGAATAAGCTGACCGAGACTGAGTTTAAAGCTTGGACCAGTATGGCATCCAAGGCACGGCAGGAATATAAGCAGGGAATGATTTGCGGTGAAAATATGGTAAGGATGATTTCGGATGATAAAAACAGCTAAGATGTCAATCATTCTTCTTTATTGTTACTCGAGAAACGATTGAACGACAAGATGGGTGTCCAACATGGGCACCCATCTTCTTTCTTACGTATGATGTAATCCCTCTCAGCTTGGGGGGGAACCTGTTTCGGACATTTTGGATAGCTGATCAAAGCACCATCCTTGTGCTACTGCACCGAATCAATAGCATAGCCTGCCAACTCGGCAAGATAGTTCCGCAGTACTGCAATAGAATCAACGTTTTTCGCTGCTCTGTATGTCTTTTCGTCAGGCATGCTTTTTAGGAAGTCCCAGAACGCGGCGGCCATATTACCTTCGTTGATAGCCAGCACAACCGGCGGTTGGGAGGTTTTCGCTACAATGACGCCGAGCTCCTCCCGCGCGTAGACGGTATAACGGTCTTCCGTTGAGTTGTCGATCAAATGAATGTGGTAATTTTCAAAGGATTCAAGCAGTGCAAGAATGTGCTCCAGATGGGCGATAAACTCCTCTGGTGTGTAGTACACTGCCCCCGCACCCAGCATATCTGATAGGGATACCTTGACGCTTCCGCTTTTCACAGCTTCAACATCCGGCAGTGAGATGAGTTCGGTAAAGTGGTTTGACTGTAAATTCTCCAGAAAACATTGATAACGCGCACCATGGAGAGAACTGCCGCCATACTCATCCATACCGGATCGCTTGAGTATCTGCATCAGGAGAGGTTCGGGCATGGTCAATAGAGAAAGCGACTCCGTCTTAATCAGCGCATCTGCCTGCCCATGCTCAAACTCGGCCAAGGTGGCGTAGCATTCCTCCTGTTCTCTGGCGGTGAAAATCCGCATTAGTGGGCGGCAGAGGCGCAGGTATTGCAGGAACTCCTCGGCGAAGGATGCAACGGCATCCCGATCACGGTATAAGACATTTGCAGCAGAGGAAGCCTGATCACCCACGGAATTTGAAATGACCGCCGCTGTCTCCGGCGCGATGAACAATGTCCGTTTGAAAATGCCATCTCGCTTTTTGGGGTAAAAATACGGCTCGATCAGTCCGCTCATATATAGCGGCATCCACTGATTGATGGCGTTGAGCATTTCATCCAGATCCCGGCTGACGGTGTGAATGATCTTGATTCGATTGCCGCGGGAGAGAACCCGGATCATTAGCTCCGCCCACCTACGGGCATATGTAGGATCCTCTGTCATCCATGCGGTTCCTTCATCGCTGAAAAGAAGCAAAGTTTGAGAGGATTCACATAGGGCGACTTCGGAAAGAAAATATTCCGCAGCCCTGCGCTTACCTTCGATGCCATAATAAATGGAGACAGCTTCTTCAGGAAAATAGGGTTTAGAATCATCTGACTGACCAACCTGCTCGGAATGATTGGCCATACCGGAAAGGGAACTCAAAAACCGCCCGACCTGTTGAGTGCTGTTTTCCCCATCCTGTACCAGCCAACGGATAATTTCATCGGCAAGCAAACTGCTGTCACCCGGCAGGTTTATCAGCTTCAGGGCATCAAGCAAGGCCTTTTTCTGGTAGTCCTCTTTGAATTGACGTGCAAGGAAAATAGCCATACCCTGTATCATGTGGTTATCCTTAGGCATGAGCCGTTTTCCGGTACGTAGGCGGCTGATATATGAGGCATCCAGCGATGCAGCGTGAGCCAACGCGCTGTTTGAGGTTTTGGTAATATTCATAAGAAAGTCAAGTTTTTCGGCAAAAGTCATGGCAATTCCCCCTTTCATTCAGAATAGCAGATTACCGGCCAGATTGCAATCAATAGTGGCATGATTTGTGCCACTATTTTGTCATTGCCAGATTGTGCCGCCATATTGTCTAATAGGTAGCTTTTCCCTATACTGAATATGAGGTGATGCACATGGAGATTCTAGCACGGATTAAGACCGGATTTTTTGAGATGAAGCCGTATCGGCTGAAAGCGGAAGAAGGAAGCCTATCGCTTATTCCACTTCAGGGGAGTGGCGAGGGGGTTAATGTTCTTTCAGAGGGCGATATTCTATCTGTCACACTAACAGAGGGGCGGCTTCCGGGGCTGGAGATACAGACCCGAAATGAACTGTACTCCGGTATTCTTGAGGAAAGTTGTTCTCTTGCGGAAGTTATAAGCTATCTGAAAGAATACCTGAAGATCAACATTATATGTGAGTATAAAGGAGGAGAAAAACATGCGTAAAAAAATATTGTCTTTGATGTTGTCGGTAACAATGCTGCTGTCGCTGTTTGTATATGCACCCATTACAGCATCTGCCAATGGTCTAACCGGCATCTATGTGAACTCTGTAAGCGGCAATGATGATAATGATGGATCATCCAATGTGCTTGCTGTAAAAACTCTGACAAAGGCTTTTGCCCTAATGACTGCGGCCGGCAACTATCAAATAATTCTTGCCGAAGGTAGTTATCCATCACCCGGTTTAGTAAATGTACCTGCCGGTGCAACTGTGCTGGTTACAACTGCCAGTGAAAGTGATGAGGTAACCGTATATAAAAATCCTGAAATGCTGGGAACCACAGAGCTGTTTAAATTTACGAGTAGTCAGTTTTCATACATAACATTTGATAACATAACCTTAACCGGAAATAATCCTTTGACCGAAGCAATCGAAAAATCAGGGATAGGCGTTTATTTATATGATTGTGACAGACTTGGCAATACAATCGAATTTACCAATTGCGTGTTCGAGGATTTGGAAAGCGGAATAAATCAGGAATACTCAGATTATCTTTCTGTCATTGTCAGGGATAGCCATATTACAGCGAAATACCCGATTTCTATGGATTACGGAAAAAGCCTAACCGTGGACGCTTCCGTGCTTGAAATGTCTGAAGGTGAATATTGGAATTCCGTAATTAACCTGGATGGCAGCCCTATTGCCGTACAAATAACTAACAATACCCTGATCGGAAACAATGGGGCGGGCAGGGGCATCTATGAGGATGTATATTCAGGCACCATATCCGGCAACACATTTAAGGATTTAGACATCGCGATTGAGGCAGACATGCATTCCGTAACCATATCCAATAATATGATTGAAACCTCAAAAGATGGCTTGGACCTTGAGGCTGAAGACACGAACTGCAGCATTTCGGTAACCAACAATACAATTGTTAATAAAGGGCTAAAGGGATCCGGAAGTGAAGGCATCCGCATCTATAATGACGATGATGATATCACTGCTGCATCCTTTATCATTCAGGATAACAAAATTGTCAATTTTGACACCGGCTTGTATTATTATGACGATCATTCATCAGGCATCACTTTTACTTTGGGCGGAACCGGACATGGCAACAGCTTTTGGGGTAATGTTATAAATATCGACTGGAATCCTGATTGGGCTTCCGCAGAAGCCCTTGTTGATGCAAAGGGAAATGACTGGGGGACCATAGATAGCGCTGAAGTCTCCAATCGCATTTATGCAGATGAAGCCATACCTTCCTCCGTCTTTATTTTTGATGAAGCGCTTTCAACGGATATGATTTCGACTGCCTATGTAGACGATGGCTATTCCCCCGGAAGTGCCGGGGGGCACACATATGGGGTCGATGCTTTTTCTTCTATCGCTGATGCAATGCCTTTTGTTATTTCCGGCGGGGAAGTTTTAGTTGAGAACGGCAATTACATTGCCCCGGTCTGGATCGACAGGCCGGTCTCCATCAAAGGGCAAGGTTCCAATGTAAATCTTTCAAAACACCCTACGCTGATTTCGGATCCTAGTGTCATGACAACTGTGACAGCGCCGGACGTTACCTTGGAAAATCTCCGATTTTCAACCGGTAACTACGGGATCCGGTTTGAAGGTTTTACAAGGCATGAGCTCAAAACTTATCCTGCGGCCTATAGAATTATTGATTGCAGCTTTACTGATTTTGACCATATAGCAATCTATGAACCCTACCCGCCTGAAGAGAAAGTCGCTGGCATATGCGAGGTGAAGGGAAATACTATACATCGAAATCCCGGCTATGCAAACGGCGGGGCTGTGTATTTAGATTGCGGCACAGATAACCTGTCCTTTACAGGCAATACTGTCACGGGGAATTATGAACATGGGATTCACTTAGTTGGCGACGGCATAATTGCCAGCAATAATGTCATCGGCGTGTCCTCAACCTATGAAAGCAGTGCCCTATCAATTAATTCCACGGGGAGCCTATTGTGCACCGGTAATAAACTGACAAATAATGTGGCGTATGTATCTGCAAGTGCGGCTAAAGGTCTGTCCTTGTATTTTGATGGAGGAGAGGAAAACCCTTCAAAAGAGATTTATAAAAATGAAATCCATGGTTTTAACTTTGGAATATACCTCTACGGTGTTAGTATTCCTAACCCTGAAGGTATAACAATTGGTGGTTCATCGGGGAACGCAAACGATTTCAGCAACAATGAATATGGTCTGCTATCTTCTTTGTTCTATGTGCAACTCGAGTCTTCTACAAATGCTGCATACAATATTTGGGGCAAACCTGATGCGCAATTGGTAAGTTATATAAAGAGCTCTGAAACTCAATCATATTATGGCCCAGTTACCTATCTTCCTTCAGCGTCAAGCCTGTTGTCCAATGATGCCGAATTATCCTCACTTACGGCTTCCGGTATGTCACTGACCCCGGCATTTAATAGTACAATTTTAAGCTACACAGCAAATGTGGCTAATAACATTACTGATACAACCATTGCAGCGGTACCAACAGGTAGCAACGCCACGGTTAAAATCAACGGCAATACGGCTGCCACAAAAAATCTCGGGTTATCTGTCGGTAGCAATACCATAACAGTGCAAGTGACTGCTGAAGATGGTACAACAACCAAAACTTATACAATTGACATTAACAGGGCTGCTGGCAGTGGAGGCGGCGGTGGTGGCAGCATACCGACCGATACGGGTACGAAAGTCACCGTCACAACCACCGATGGTAAAGTCACCGTCACAGGTACACTGACGCAGACAAACAGCGGCACCCAGGTTGTCATCAAGAACAGCGATTTCAATCAAGTAAATACCGCCGACAAGCCAGCCACTATCGACGCACAGCTGGCCACGGTTACCTTTGACAAAAAAGCCATGGACACTATCGGTACGGCGGCCGGCTCCGGTGATGTTACACTGACTGTGCGTAAAGTCGGCACGTCCGAGCTATCGGCGGCTCAGCTGGCCTTGGTTGGCTCCAGACCTGTTTATGACTTTACGGTTAACGGTGGCGGCAAGACAATTTCCAATTTTAACGGCGGGCACGCCACCGTTAGTATTCCATACACATTAAAAGCGGGAGAGAATCCTCATGCCATCGTCATCTGGTATCTCAGTGACAGCGGTAAGCTTGTTGGAATACGGGGTCACTACGATACCACTACGAAAAGTGTGGCCTTTAGGACACCGCACTTCTCAAGCTTTGTTGTCGGCTACAACCTCATCAGCTTTAAGGATATACCCGTAGGAGCTTGGTATGAGAGCGCAGTGACCTTCCTTGCGGCGCGAGATATCACCACAGGCACCGGAGGAGGTAATTTCAGTCCTGATACGATATTAACTCGCGGTCAGTTTATGGTGATGTTGTTGCGGGCCTACGGCATCGATCCGGATGCAAGTTCTGTAGATAATTTCGCAGATGCGGGCAACACCTATTATACGAATTATCTGGCGGTAGCTAAGCAACTTGGAATTGCAAATGGCATTGGAAACAACCAGTTCGCTCCGGACAAGGAAATCACCCGGCAGGAGATGTTCACCCTGCTCTACAATGCGCTGACGGTAATTGGAGAACTCCCCGAAGGAAACGCTGGCAAGAAACTTTCGGATTTCTCCGATGCTTCCCAGATAGCATTTTGGGCAAAGAACGCCATGACATTGCTTGTGGAAACAGGAACTGTTTCCGGCAGCAACGGCAAGCTTGCCCCGACTGACAGTACAACCCGCTCAGAAATGGCACAAGTGCTGTACAACTTATTGACGAAGTAATATAAATTATAAAAAGCAGGAAGTCAGTCACCTTTCATAGTGATTGACTTCCTGCTTTTGTGTTGCCCCGTACCGGTTACCCCTCGGTTCAATTGATGTCCCTTTGAGTGATAACCCTTCAGGTTGTGGGCTTTTAGGTTGAAATATTAAACTTTATGAACTCCTTGTACGTCCTTTAGTATGGCAGGTTTTTCGAAGTCTAGGCCGTCAAGGAGCTCCAGTTTCTCCGCAAGCAGCGTAGTCGTAGTAGCCTGGACAGTTAAAGTTATTAAAATTGTCATAAATACTACCGAGGAGATTATTTCGCTGTGGGGCATGTTCATTGAAACTATCATACCTGAAAGCGCCGCTGGAATGACGCCGGTTTCTCTTACCCAGCACATGAAAACAATCTCTTTAAATGTCCAATTAGCCCTTTTGTCTGGAAGCGTGCATATGAATACTGATATAGGCCTAATGACAAGCATTAGCAGCAGTACTATCAGCAGCGACTCCTTCCAGTATTGCGAGAGAGCTCTGAAATCAACAGTAGTTCCTAGCATAATAAATATGGACATTCTCATCAGCGTAGAAAGAGTCTCTCTTACATGGGTCTGCACCAGCGATGATGTGGGAGGGACAACGAGTCCGAATGTGGATTTGTTGCCGCATACCAGGCCCGCTACGAATGTGGCCATATATCCGCTGCCGTGAATTTTCTCTGCAAGCACATAGGATATTATTACTGCAAAAATAGAAACTAGAGGCGCATATTCGTGGAGTATGCCGTATTTCCTGTCGGAAATTGAATATGATAGAACCGTTCCGACGATGGCGCCGACGGACATGCCTCCTATTATCATTACTGCAAGTTTCGCAAGGCTGCCACCTAGAGAAAATGTACCGACTTCAATTGTGGCTATTATAGAAAACACCAGTATTGCTCCGGCGGCATCATTGAATGCCGACTCGCTTATTACAGTCTGCTTGACACGGTCCCTCAGGGATATGCCCTTGAAGACTGGAACAAGTGTGGCGGGATCTGTGGAAGCGATTACCGCGCCTAGAAGCAGGGCGTATATAATGTCAATATTGAAAATACCTTTTATAACATGTCCGGAAAGCGCCGTGGAAATGGCCACTCCAAGCACAGCAAGCATGCCCACGGTGTACTTTACATTGTTGAGTATCCTAAGTCTTATTTCCCTTCCTCCGTCATAGAGTATAAATGCAGAGCCGAATGTAAGAAGCAGATGCTGTCCTATAGGTGAAACATCTGAACTGACAAGGTTCAGAGCATATGGACCTACCAATATACCTCCCAGGAGAAACAGCACCACATCCGGAAGCTTTAAATATCCGCTAAGCTTGCCCAAAATCATGCCTGATATTAGAACGATGGCGAACAAAGAGAGTATGTCGCTGGTGGATGATATTAGTGAATTTTCCATGTCAAAATCTCCTTTTCAATCTATTCATTAAGAGTATTCTAATACATAAGGGGGTATATGTCTACATGCGAATTTGCACTTATTTAAAAACAATGCATGAAGCGTTTGGTTTTCATGGTGCACATGGGGGGGTATGCCGAAAAACGAATATAAAATAAACCCCTTAATCCTGCAGGGATTAAGGGGTTATTGTCAGATCTAATTTAAAGTAGCTTAGCCCAGGCTTTTAACCAGATCCTCAAGCGCACTTAGGAAGGCGTCCATTTCGTCGTCAGAGCCTATGCTTATCCTCAAATAGTCCTCGATTCTAGGTTTGGCAAAATGCCTTACCAGTATTCCCCTGTGCTTGAGTTGTTCGTACAGAGTCTGGCCGCTTATGGATTTGTGCCTTGCGAAAATAAAGTTAGCTTTTGATGGCAGAACGTTGAAGCCTAGCTTTTCCAGACAAGGAACAACTCTTTCGCGCGTTTTGATTACGAGATTTCGTGTGTTTTCAAAATGGTCTACATCCATTATTGACGCAGTGGCTCCGGCTATGGCAATCCTGTCTATCGTATATGAGTTAATGGAGTTTTTTATCCTCTCAAGAGCCTCGATAAGTTTCTTGTCACCTATAGCAAAACCCACTCTCATGCCTGCAAGTGACCTAGACTTTGAGAAGGTCTGAGACACAAGGAGATTGTCGTATTTTTTTGTAAGGCCTATGGCCGTATCGCCTCCAAAGTCTATATAAGCTTCGTCCACAAGCACAAGAGAATGCGGATTGCTCGAGACAATTTCTTCAATTTCATCAAGGCCAAGACATATCCCTGTAGGAGCGTTTGGATTGGCGATTAGAATGCCTACGTTTCTGTTCTTGTACTTTTCAACGGGGATTGAGAAATCATCCTCCAGAGGAATCCTTTCGCTTTCAACGCCGAAAAGGCCTGCGTACACATCATAGAAGCTGTAGGATATGTCGGGGTATATGACCTTGTCTCCCCTGTTGAAGAAAGCCATGAAAGAAAAGGCAAGCACCTCGTCGGAACCGTTTCCGACAAATACCTCATCCTTATCTACGCCGTAGTAGGAGGCTATCTGAGTCCTCAGTTCAAGGCATGTAGGATCGGGATATAGCTTGAGGTCGTCGTTTACGGCGGCCTTCATGGCATCTATTGCCTTGCCAGACACCGGGTAAGGATTTTCGTTAGTGTTGAGTTTGATATATTTTTTGTCTTTCGGCTGCTCACCGTAAGTGTAAGGCTTGGTTGTCTTTACCCTGTCACTCCAGAATTTGCTCATATGGAATCAATCCTTTCGCACAATAAAGTATTAATACAATAATAGCACATTTTTCATTTTTTTCGCATAGAATTCTTTTTTAACAATTATCCAAATGAGAAAAAAATTTTCACACAAATAATCCATATTTAAATATATACATCAAATAATGGATATAAAACAGTTATAGCGCTCGATGTGTAAATATGAACAGAGAAAGGAGATGCTGGAATGAAAAAATGGTTTTTCACCTCGGAATCGGTTACGGAGGGACATCCTGACAAGATATGCGACCAGATAACAGACGGCATACTTGACGCAATAATGGCACAAGATCCATATGGTAGGGTTGCCTGTGAAGCCTCTGTAAGCACGGGACTTATACTCATAGACGGTCAGATAACTACCAAAGCAAATGTCAATATTCCAAAGATAGCAAGAAGCATAGTCAATGACATAGGCTACATAACGGCCAAATTCGGATTCGATGGTGATGCCTGCGCGGTGCTTCCTGCAATTGATGAGCAGTCTGCAGACATAGCTGGCGGAGTCAATGCATCAGTGGAATATAAGGCGGGCTCAGGGGATGAGCTTGACCTTATTGGCGCAGGAGACCAGGGTATAATGTTCGGTTTTGCCTGCAACGAGACTCCCGAACTTATGCCTATGCCAATAGCGCTTGCACATAAGCTGGCAAAAAGGCTTTCAGATGTACGCAAATCCAAGGAGATTCCATATCTTAGACCCGATGGCAAAACCCAGGTTACAGTTGAGTATCTAGGCAACACGGTTGTGAGAGTCGACGCAATAGTCGTTTCATGCCAGCACGATGAGGATGCGGTTCAGGAGCAGATAAGGAAGGACGTAATTGATAAGGTAATCAAGGCCGTGGTGCCTCCGGAGCTTTTGGACGATAATACGAAATACTTCGTCAACACTACAGGCAGGTTCGTAATAGGCGGACCACAGGCCGATTCGGGTCTTACAGGCAAGAAGATAATTGTCGATACCTACGGAGGCTACTCGAGACATGGCGGAGGTTCATTCTCGGGAAAGGATGCAACAAAGGTTGACCGTTCTGCAACATATGCTGCAAGATACGTGGCCAAGAACATAGTGGCTGCAGGTTTGGCTGAAAAGTGTGAAATACAGATTGCCTATGCTATAGGTGTTTCGCATCCCATATCAATACTTGTGGATGCGTTCGGAACAAACAAAATTCCAGAGGAAAGAATAGAGGAGCTCGTTAAAGAGCATTTTGACCTAAGGCCTTCGGCAATAATAAGAGATCTTGACCTGAGAAGGCCGATATATAAGCAGGTGGCATGCTATGGACATTTTGGAAGAGACGACTTGGACCTTCCATGGGAAAGAACAGATAAGGCAGAGCTGCTGAAAGCTGAAATGTTGATATTATATTAAAGTAAGTTTTTTGAACACCTGCAAAGGGGATGACAGAATGGAGCATATTATAAATTGTGGAGATTCCATTGCAAAGACAAGTTCTGCAGGAGGAGAATTACTCTCATACATCAATGGTATCGAATATATATGGAATGGGGATCCTGAATATTGGAAAGGACATTCTCCAATTCTATTTCCAACAGTAGGCGCTTTGAAAAACAGAGAAATTGAAATCAACGGCAAAAAGTATAATATGAAAAAACATGGTTTTGCAAGAGATTGTGAATTTGAGTTGATAAAAAAGGCTAACGATAGAGTCGTTTATTCTTTGAAATCGAATGAGCAAACGAGAACCATTTATCCTTTTGATTTTGAATTGCAGATAACCCATACTGTTTATTCTCAAGGATTTAGAACTGAATTCAAAGTAATTAATAAAGATTCTAATGAAATTATATTTGGAATTGGTGGCCACCCGGGATTTAATTGTCCACTGTTCGAAAATACTGAATTCGACGAGTATAGTGTCATATTTGAAAATGATGAAGCCGGGCCATTTTATCGCATGAGGCCTGATAAATTTGATGGGACAATATATCCTGAAGACAGAGTCAGAGAATTGGAGGGTACAAATGAGATTGAGCTTGAATATTCGCTATTCGATGAAGATGTTTTGATAATAGACAATTTTAAGTCGAATTCCTTAAAACTATTAAACAAGAAGAACAATAAGGGATTTGAATTAAAAATATATGGCTTTAATTCAATTGGATTATGGTCGCCTCCTCTAAAAAAAGCGCCTTTTATATGCATTGAACCATGGACAGTGACTCCGGATTTTATTGACAGCACTGGAAGATTTGAAGACAAGCCAAAACTCACAAGACTAATGCCTAGCGGTGTGTTCTCAGTATGCTATGAAATGAAAGTAATAGTATAAATAAAATTATTGTTAAGAAGGCAAAAAAATGGATGCCTGTTTTTAGCAAATAGAATCAAAACTTTTTTGTTCGAGTGCCGGGCAGTGGGTATATATTCTAGGAATATTTCAATAATTTCAATATTTTGAGAGGGGGATTTAACATGCTAAGTGGTGTGATTTATAAAATTTTTCTAAACAATGAGGGTAAGCTAGACGTGGCCGAAATACATGAATCTGAGGATAATTTCTGGGAGGGAATAGACTTCATGCCTGATGAAAGCGGCAAGGAACTTAAATTCACTCGAAAGACTGAGGCTGTCCAATGGCTAAGAGACAACTGTCTTGATGAGTTCATAACTCCCGAATACAAGAAGATTGACTGGTCAAAATACAAAAAGTAGAAATGAAAAAATGCCCTGATGATAAGCAAATCATGGGGCATTTTTTTTGCCCCGAAATTTGTCAGACACAGACGGGAATATGGCTATTAACGGTTGACAGAAGGGCTACATTAAAATAAAATACTATTACATACTAAACATATATGTTATATTTTAAACAAAGGGGTTGAGAATATGCACGTTAAAAAACCAGAGTGGCTCAGAATTAAAATGCAGCCGGGAAATAAAAACAATTTTGTTGAAAACACAATAGAGGAACTGGAACTTAATACAGTATGTAAAGAGGCCAACTGTCCCAACAGGATGGAATGCTTCAGCAGAAAAACGGCAACGTTCATGATACTTGGCAGCGTATGCTCAAGAAACTGCAGGTTTTGCAATGTTACAAACGGAGAACCCCAGAAGGTGGATCCAAGAGAGCCTGAAAATGTGGCAAAAGCAGTAGAAAAACTGGGACTAAAGCATGTTGTCATAACATCTGTCACTCGTGACGACATAGAAGACGGAGGAGCTCAGCAGTATGTCAGGGTTATTGAGGAGATCAAAAATCTAACGCCAGATGTGGCAATAGAGGTTCTGATTCCAGACTTCCAAGGCGACAAAGACGCGCTGCAAAAGGTAATAGCTGCAAAGCCGAAGGTAATAAACCACAATGTGGAGACTGTTCCGAATCTTTATGAAAATGTAAGACCCGAGGCCATATACAGCCGTTCGCTCGAGTTGCTTAAAAGAGTCAAGGATGAGGAGCCGAGCATATACACTAAATCAGGCATAATGGTAGGCCTTGGTGAAACTGAAGAACAAGTGGTTGCACTTATGAAAGACCTTAGGGGAGTCGGCTGTGATATTATAACAATAGGACAGTACCTGGCGCCATCAAAGGAGCATCATCCTGTAGTCGAATATATACATCCCGACATATTCAAGAAGTACGAGGAAGTAGGCCTGTCATTGGGATTCAAATATGTAGCTTCATCTCCACTCACAAGGAGCTCTTATTACGCGGGAGATATAATAGTAGACGAATTGTAAAACAAAAAAATTAAATGATACACATCGAGATGTTTCTAAATGTCGAGACTATGTAGCGAACCGAGCATGGAGAATTTGAAGCCATGCTCTTTTTTGTTTTTCGCTAATTCAAGCTTAAGGTTTCATGATTGCGTGGTTGGGGTAATTGTATAAATATATACTAAAAAAACATTAAATTCCAGTTGCCATAAAAATGCAATTGGAGATGTTGGAAGTTTCCATATAAATTCGGCATTGATTAGAGTGGTCGAGGTATCAGTACGTATTCAATTAATATAAGGGAGGGTTTTAAAATGAGCGGATTAAAGGATAAAATGGGAAAAATGTTCCATAAAGCCAAAAAAAAGGGTGAAGATTTAAAGGACAAGGCCGGGGATGTACTAGAAGAAGTAAAAGAAAAAGCCGAAGAAATAAAGGAAAATGTCGAGGATAAAGCCAAAGAAGTGAAGGAAAAGATTGAAGATAAAAAACAAACTGTCGAGGAAAAAGCAAAAGAAACAAAGGAAAAAGCAGAGGATAAAGCCAAAGGGGTAAAGGAAAAAGCTGAGGAAGTAAAGGAAAAAGCAGAGGATAAAGCCAAAGAAGTAAAGGAAAAGGCCGAGGATAAAGCTGAAGATGTTAAGGAAAAGATAGAAGAAATAAAGAAATAATAGATCGGAATGCCTCCATTGTCAGGGAAATATAAAAAGACGATGGAGGTATTTTTGCAAAGGAGGCACAAGTATGACTTTTGCTCAAGAGAAAAAATGTCGTGCTATAATCCATGGAGCATCAGTTGCAGCAGCAGGTGTTGGTGCAGGGTTAGCTCAATTGCCAGGTTCGGATAATGCGGTGATTGTACCAATTCAAGTGGGTATGATTATATCATTAGGTGCTGTATTCGGTGTTGCATTATCACATTCAGCAGCCGAAGCAACGCTTGCAACAGCAACAGCATCTTTGGTTGGAAGAGGAATCTCTCAATTTCTTGTTGGATGGATACCTGTTGCCGGAAATGTCATTAATGCTACAACAGCTGCGGCTGTAACTGAAACAATTGGTTGGACAGTTGCAAATGATTTTGACAAAAAAGCACTGTATGAATAAATCATAAGACATGCTTATAGGATAAAACGCATGGTCAAAAGAATTGGGTATGTTTTAGATTAGCGCATATATTTGAAAAAAGTTTTATATATGATCCAACCATTTGTACTAAACAAAATGAAAAAATAACTGCTGCTTGTTTTCAAATGATTGAATAAAAAAAGACTTTTAACATGATGATTTAGTAGTTTTGACAAATTGAAATGCATGCAAAATGAATTTCAAAAAAATATATGAAGCTATAACGGGTTTAAGCGAATTACAGAATGGATATATGTATAAATAACTAAATAAATGCTGGAGCTTAGTTTTTATGCCCAGTTGCAACTAATTGATTAAACAGATGGAGGAGGCCGAAAAATGTCAGTTGTTAAAGTTATTGAAATTCTGGCAGAATCGAGTGAAAGCTGGGAGGCAGCCACGCAGTTAGCAGTAACAGAAGCAGCCAAGACTGTACGCAGCATTGAATCTGTCTATATTGAGAGCATGCAGGCTATTGTCAAAGACGATAAGATAGTAAAGTATCGTGTTAATGCAAAGATTTCATTCGTAGTAAGAGACTAGAAACTGAATGTGTCAATAAAAAAAATCCTCTCATCATATGTGTTTGAGAGGATTTTTTGCTTTAGGTGTATATAATACATGAATAATCGAAAAGACGTGCGAAATTGGCACTGTAGCGTATCAACAAGCTTTGGAATGAGCTTTGAGCAATGCCTCGAGAGCTGGCTTATACGAGTGAATGTGTAAGTGTTATTTCGTCGGGGGGCAAGGATTTCTGCGGAGGACATTTTCGCTGCTAGAATACTCTATTCCAGAATGCCCGCTTGGCCTGCATCTTGCAAAGCATGCCGCTGGTTATAAAGGTGACATTGTATGGCCAATAGGAGCGAGCAGCGTATTTGCAGGCTCAATAGCAAGGCGATACGAGGAGCTGGGAGGGAAATACATTACAGCAGCAAGGTTACTAAAATCATCACGAAAAACGACAAGGCTGTGGGGATAAAACTTGCGGATGGATCTGAGGCTTATGCAGACATAATAATTTCGAATGCCGACGGCAGAAAGACTCTAAATGAACTTCAGAGTCTGTCAATAATTATGTGTATGATTCCTTGAAAAAGATATATTGTTCTATTGGATGCTTGCCTGGAAAGCTTTTAAACATGAGCCTTCCAGGCTTTTTATTGGGTATGTTTCAGATTTTGTGTAAACGCTAAAAACTGATGCAGTTTTAATTGTAAAAGTTAAGGGATAGGTGCTTAAAACAAGCATCTGTCCCTTAAGTGCATTATACACCCGATTTTGGGCGAGTCAATATAAAGCATGAAACAAAGATGGTTTCTGCCTTAAATTGGTATTTGCAGTCTTGCCTTAATCCAGCCTTTCAGCAAAGTAAATTTCAAGCTGGGAGTGGATTTTTCCCCAATCTCTGCGGCTTTGCGTCCACTTCTTGGTTACATCTATCATGGCAAGATAGAGCATTTTCAAAAGGCTGTCGTCCGTTGGAAAAACGGACTTGCTTTTAG
>Ga0302237_1000137_pt1 | contig 82345 bp, 74 predicted proteins | sample AAG_UR_Ala_MG_FD_193530 | JGI IMG/M metagenome (GOLD analysis project Ga0302237, IMG submission 193530) | Enriched activated sludge microbial communities from anaerobic digester in WTTP, New Holstein, Wisconsin, United States - AAG_UR_Ala | ecosystem: Engineered > Bioreactor > Anaerobic >... | reverse complement strand
TGGCAAAATATTTAATTTAAGTAATAAAAAGCCTGGAAGGCTCATGTTTAAAAGCTTTCCAGGCAAGCATCCAATAGAACAATATATCTTTTTTAAGGAATCATACACATAATTATTGACAGACTCTCTTGTCTTTTTGAAAACTACAAAAAGACAAGAGAACCGTCCCCATGGTTTTATTTTCTGGGTATTGCTAGTCGTCTTCTCTAAGGATGTTGATATTCTTGCCCTCCATAATCCTGTTCATGTTTCTAACGGCGCACATTTTGCCGCACATTGTGCACGAATCCTCGTGGGCAGGCTTGGACTCTTCCCTGTAGCGCCTTGCCTTTTCAGGGTCTAGTGAAAGATCGAACATCTTCTCCCAGTCAAGCTCGGCTCTGGCCTTGCTCATGCTGTTGTCCCAGTCCCTTGCTCCCGGAACGCCCTTGGCAATGTCGGCAGCGTGAGCCGCTATCCTTGAAGCTATTATGCCTTCCTTCATGTCATCAAGGTTAGGGAGTCGAAGGTGCTCTGCAGGAGTCACATAGCAGAGGAAGTCGGCTCCGTTTGCAGCCGCGATTGCCCCGCCTATTGCGCTGGTTATGTGGTCGTATCCTGGAGCTATGTCTGTAACTATAGGTCCGAGCACGTAGAAAGGAGCGCCGTGGCAGAGCTTCTTTTGAAGCTGCATGTTGGCGGCCACCTCGTTGAGGCTCATGTGGCCAGGTCCTTCAACTATTATCTGAACGTCCTTGGCCCAGGCTCTCTTTGTAAGCTCCCCAAGCACTATGAGCTCCTTTATCTGGCTGGCATCTGTAGAGTCGGCTATGCTTCCGGGCCTGCACGCATCGCCAAGGCTTATAGTGACGTCGTATTTTCTGCATATCTCAAGCAGCTCGTCATAGTACTCGTAGAAAGGATTCTCGTTTCCTGTGAGCTCCATCCATGCGTAAAGCAGCGAGCCGCCCCTTGAAACTATGTTAGTAAGCCTGCCGTTTCTCTTGAATATGCCTGCCGTTTCCCTGTTTATGCCGGCGTGTATAGTCATGAAGTCAACCCCGTCTATGGCATGCTTTTCAACTACCTTCAGGAATTCCTTGGGAGATATTTCAGAAAGCTCCTTGTCGTAAAAGCCTACGGCGTCGTACATTGGAACTGTGCCTATCATGGCTGAAGACATGTCCACAAGCCTTCTTCTGAACTCCTCTGTCTTTCCAAAAGAGCTAAGGTCCATTATTGCCTCGGCCTTCATTTCTATTGCTTTTTTCACCTTGTCAAGCTCAGTGTCAACGCATGGGCAGTCCTTAGATATCCCAAGGTTTACGTTTATCTTGGTCCTCAGGCCTTCACCTACGCCCTCGGCGTCAAGCGATTTGTGGTTCTTGTTTGCAGGTATAGCAATTCTTCCCTTGGCAACAAGGTCCATAAGCACAGCAGTGTCCATGTTCTCTTTTCTTGCTACTGTCTCCATTTCTTTTGTAAGAATGCCCCTCTTGGCAGCATCCATCTGAGTAGTATAAGTCATGTGAATTCTGCTACTCAAAATATGGACAAATATACCCATATCGAGATTTTTACTGCTTCGACGAACCCCGCCTTGACGATTGCGACGTAACCTGTCTACTACGGTTTGATATAGCTCTCCACAGTCGTAAATTCCCGAGATAGCCCTCGGTACATATATAAGTGCCTGTTTTAGTTAGGCTGTCTTATATTCCTTAGCATTAGCCAGATTGATTGAAGCATTCAAGTCCCTGTCAATGACAAGCCCACAGGAGCACTTATATGTCCTATCGGAAAGCTTCAAATCCTTATTGTGCGCTCTGCACGCACTGCAAGTTTTTGACGATGGATACCATCTGTCCACGATTCTTACTTCTATGCCGTGGATGCTCGCTTTGGATGTGAGCTTTGTCCTGAATTCATAGAATTTCTGTTGCTGCACAGCTTTGGCTAAATGCCTGTTCTTCATCAAGCCGCTTACATTGAGGTCTTCGATTGTCATAAAGCTTGGTTTTTGCTTTATAAGTTCGCTGACAGCCTTGTTGATGTAGTCGGTTCTTATGTTATTAAGACTTTGATGAAGCTTTTGCACCTTGGTTATCTGCTTTTGGATATTTCGTCTAGTAGCTTCTCCTTTTTCGATTTTTTGTAGTTTCTTCAGGCTTTCGTATTTCCTCGAGAGCCTGCGTTGCTCACGCGTTAGCTTTTTCTCAAGCTTTCTGACCCTTGAAGTCTTGTTGATGTTTTTCTTCACAGCTCCGTTTGAATAGACCGCAAAATCCTTTAGTCCCAAGTCCACGCCTATTCCCTCGGTGTACGGTTGCTTCTTGTCGTCAGCTTTGGCATATTCCTCCACAAGAATTGAAACATAATATCTGTTTGCTCTTTTAGACAATGTGCCACTTGTGACCTTCGAGCCTGTAGGGATGTAGCCAAACTCCTTTAGCCTCACCCAACCTAGTGTTGGAATCTTAACCCTGTGCCTGTCGAGAGTCCAGTCTGTCTTATTGTTCTTGGGGAAATAAGCTTTCACCAGCTGTTTGTTCTTTTTCTTGAACTTGGGAAATCCCGCTTCACCCTTGAAAAACTTTGTGAAAGCCTTATCGCCGTTCATGATGGCTTGCTTTACGGCTTTGGATGACACATCCTTAATCCACGAATAATTTGGATTGTTCGGCACAAACTCATTGTTAAGCCATTTCGAAAAACCCATTCCCGAGATAAAAAGCTTCTCAGCTTCGTAGACCTCTTTGTTGTGTGCGATGTAGAAATTGTAGATGAACCGACACACACCAATGGTCTGATGGATTTTGACCTTTTGCTCTACGGTAGGCTTAATTTCTATTTTGTAGGCTCTTTTCAATAACACCACCCCTTGTGCATATCATACTATGCCTATTGATAATACACAATACCCATGTTATGATAAATTCCGAGGTGATATTATTGAAAATCACAATAAAAGAAGTCCTGACAAAGCAGGATAAATCAGTCTATTGGCTTATGAAAGAAACGGGCATCAGCAAGAAAGCACTGTATGACTTGGTAAACAACAAGACTGACGGCGTTTCTTTCTTGAACCTAGAGAAAATCTGTAAAGCCCTTAACTGCACACCTAACGACATCATGGACATTAGTATATAAGTACTAATGTCCATTTTGTATTTATTTGTCTATGTTTTTAGGAACTATAGCCATCTCCTTTGAATTTTGGATTTTATTATATATTCTTTGATTTTCTAACTATGTCAAGCAGCCTCTTTGACGAATCAAGCGGGCTGGGGCTGGCAACTATGGCGGAGACCACGGAAATGCCGTCTATGCCGGCTGACATTGGTATGTGGGCGTTGATTTCGTTTATTCCTCCTATTGCAACAACAGGAATGTCTACGGAGTTTTTTATGCGCCTTAGTTCGTCGATTCCTACGCTGTCTGCATCACTCTTTGTACCGGTAGCGAAAACGGCTCCCACGCCCAGATAGTCGGCTCCTCCTTCGAGAGCGAGTCTCGCATCTTCAACACAAGAGGCTGAAACTCCTATAATCTTTTTGCTGCCAAGTATCCTTCTTGCCACGTCGAGGGGCATGTCACTCTGGCCTATGTGAAGGCCGTCAGCATCAACTGCAAGCGCAATATCCATTCGGTCATTTATTATAAAAGGCACGCCATAGCTTGAGGTGAGCTTTCTAAGTTCCAGGGCCATGCGATAGAACTCAGCAGAGGAGGCGTCCTTTTCACGAAGCTGCACAACGCTTACGCCGCCCTTTATGGCCTCCTCCACGCAGTCCAGGAATTCGCCACGGCAAAGCGCCCTGTCTGTCACAAGATACAGGCTGTAATCTATTTTATTTTTCATAGGATACATCACCCATTTCTATCAGTATTTGAGGAGTAAGGTTCGAAACCGAGTCGAACAGCCTTATCCTGAAGGTGCCTGTGCCTTCCCCCTCCTTAAGCATGCTCTTGGCAACCTCGCCGGCTATGCCCATGCTCATTATGCCTGCTGCCGCACCCATGAAAGAATCATCAACAGAACCGCAGAATGCGCCTATAAGAGAGGTGCACATGCAGCCCGTGCCTGTGACCCTCGAGAGCATAGGAGTTCCATTTTTGATGAAAACAGCCTTATCGCCCGAGACTATTATGTCGACAGCGCCAGTGACTGCCACTGTGCAGCAAAGACTTTTAGATAGCTTTATTGCAGCCCCCAGGGCTTCCATGCCTGACTCACTGGAGTCGACTCCCTTTATTCCTGCGCACTCGCCGGCGAGTATCATTATCTCCGAGGCATTGCCCCTTACTACGGCGAACTTGGCGCTTTCTATCAGTTTTCTGGCGGATTCAGTACGTAGCGCGGTTGCTCCAACTCCGACAGGATCAAGAATTACAGGGATTGAAAGCTCATTGGCGGCCGTGGCAGCGTGTATCATGGATTCGATGCTCCTCTTGTCGAGCGTGCCTATGTTTAGGACAAGAGCATCTGCGCATGCGGCCATTTCAGCAGACTCGTCAATTGATGGTGCCATTACAGGCGAGCCGCCTATGGCAAGAGTTATGTTGGCACAGTCGTTGACGGTAACGTCGTTAGTTATGTGGTGGACGAGAGGTTTTTTCTGGTGCAGTGCTGTCAGAGAGTCTGATATCTGTTGAAGCAGATATTTTTCGTTAGGACATTCAGTCATAATAAACATCTCCTTTATATGTTGTATAATCCGCTGAAAAAGCCGGTCTTATGTGAGAATACAAGAAACAGGCGGTCTTAGACTCCGCGTTTGGATTTCTAAGCGGCTCATGCGAATCCAAAGGAATAATTGGCCTTTAAATTTCGTTTTGTGATTTCCAATTGACTCATGCACTCTGAAATCTGGAATTTTGAGAACTCGCGCTACGCTGCTCAGACACTCAAAATTCCAACGATTTCATTCATGCACTTCGCCAGTAAATCAATCAAAACTCATCTTAAATCAGGCCTGCTTTATTCCATTTGGGTTCTTGCCACAAAAGATTCACCGATGGTCCGCGCAGATTGTTTTATCACTTGTGTTTGTATGGTTTTGGCGATAGAGCTCCGAGTGAAATTTAAAGGCCGGGTTTCATCGGAGCTCTCCTTATCGGAGCTCACACATATGATTGACAGGACCGCATCCCTTTCCTATGTCGAGTGACTGCTCTATAGCAAGCGTTATATATTCCTTGGCCCTTTTGACGGATTCTTCGAGAGTATGTCCAAGTGCCAGGTTGGCGGCTATGGCTGATGAAAGCGTGCAGCCCGTGCCGTGTGTGTTCTTGGTGTCTATGCGCCTAGACGCAAAGCGACTGAAGCTTTTGCCGTCATACAGCACATCTATGGCGTCTGATACGCTGTGCCCGCCCTTTACAAGCACGCTGCAGCCGCAGCTTTCGAATATGTGGCGCGCCGCTTCCTCCATGCCTGCCATGTCTTTTATATGGATTCCGGTGAGACATTCTGCCTCCGGTATGTTGGGTGTTATGAGATGAGCCATGGGAAACAGTAGCTTAACAAGTGATTCCTTGGCATCAGTGCTGAGAAGGTCATGGCCGCTAGTTGAAACCATCACAGGATCGAGCACTACGTTTGCCGGGCTGTGCTTTCTGATTGAAAAGCTTACGGATTCTATTGTCTGAATCCTCGAGAGCATGCCGATCTTGACGGCGTCAGAGCCTATATCCTCAAGCACGGCGTCTATCTGAGACTTTATGATATCTGGGCTGATGTCTTCAATGGCGCATACTCCCTGTGTATTCTGGGCGGTTATTGCCGTAATCGCGCTGGCTCCAAAAACACCGTGTGCGCAGAAAGTCTTAAGATCAGCCTGTATCCCGGCGCAGCCGCCTGAATCAGAGCCGGCTATTGTAAGTACCTTTTTCAAAATCCCACCTCCAGGGCAATAAAAAAAAGAGCATAAACCCAAGTATAAGGATATATGCTCTTCACGGCAAAAAGTAATGTCGCTCAAACTTCCCTACGCTGGCATTATCCAGATCAGGTTAAAGGGTTAAAGAAACACATCTTTATCTCAGCCGGTAATTCCGGCACCCCTAGTCAGAAATCGTTTTTAGTTTTACAGTTTGATACTAACATACGCCACACTTAAAATCAAATAAATTTTTCACAAAATTTACATCAGACGTTCACAACAATGTCACACAAACAGGGCATAATAAGTAATATAACAAAGAAAATAATATAATAAAAAAGGAGTGAACATCATGAAAAAAATATTCAGCAAAAAAATGCTTCTTCTGACAACTGCTGCTGTTGCAATGCTTTCACTTGGAGCTGTAGCCTTTGCGGACTCACTAAAAACTCCGGCGCAGATATACTCAGAAGTGACAGGAAAGACTGTAGAGCAGGCAATTACTGAAAGGCAGACGTCAGGAGAAAGCTACGGACAGCTTGCGCAGGACGCCGGCAAGTATGAAGAGTTCAAAAGCCAGATGCTTGAAAACAGAAAAGCCCTGCTTGATGAAAAAGTAAAAAGCGGCCAGATAACACAGGCCCAAGCTGATGCAATACTTGAAAGAGTTGAAAACTGTGAAGGTCCAGGACAAGGAGCTTGTGGCAACGGACTTGGAAATGGCTTTGGCAGGGGCGGCGGCTGTGGCATGATGAATGGCGCAGGTAACGGCAACGGCTTTGGATTTGGTAACGGACAAGGGAATGGTCAGACAAAATAACACGCTGCACACAAGAAGCCTCGGGATTAACCGGGGCTTTTCACGTTTTTCATCGGAGTTCGCTGGCGAGGAAATGGCGATTTTGTTGCAGTACAGGTGTATAAAGGGTATTATAAAGTCAAATAAGAGATATTGGACGGGGGTGCTGTGGTGAAGCGCAAAAAAGTTCTCATCGTGGAAGACGAGGAAAGAATGAGAATACTAATAGGAGACTATCTCAAAAGCGAGGGCTTTGAGGTTGTTGAGGCCGTCGATGGAGCCGAGGGCATAGATAAATTTGAAGCACAAAAACCGGATATTGTCGTGCTCGACATAATGCTGCCGCGCATGGACGGCTGGACAGTATGCCGGAAGATAAGAGAAGAATCAGACATTCCAATAGTTATGCTTACGGCAAGGTCGGAGGAGTCTGACGAGCTCTTTGGCTTCGAGCTGGGAGCCGACGAATACGTCACTAAGCCATTCAGCCCCAAGATACTCATGGCCAGAATAAAAGCCCTCATGAACAGGACTCTTCCTGACGAAATCCAGGCACTGCAGGTAGGGTGCATAAGCATAGACACTGCAGGACATACAGTGAGCATAGATGGAAAAAAGATAGAACTCACGCCGAAAGAGTACGAGCTGCTGCTGTACATGCTGAAAAACAGAGAAATAGCTCTTTCGCGTGAACAGATACTCGATGCCGTGTGGGGCTTTGACTACTATGGCGACTACAGGACTGTAGACACTCATATAAAAAGGCTAAGAACAAAGCTTGAACACTGCGGGGAATACATTCAGACTGTGCGGGGACTCGGCTACAAGTTCGAGGTAAACTCATGAAAAAATCGATAAGAGCCAGGCTCTTTTTCTACACTATAGGCCTTGTAATGTTTATACTCGCCCTGCTTTTCATAATGAACTCATTCTACTTTGAAAAATATTATCTGGGCCTGAAAAAAAATCAGCTCAGCAGCACTGCAGACGAAATAGAGGAGATGCTTCAAGGCGGCTATTCATCAGATGAAATTTATGCACGCTTCGAGGAAATAGAAAGCGAAGCAGGCATAAAGATAGCCCTGTTCTCCGGAGACATGGACAATATCTATTCGTCTTTCGCAAAGGGACGAATGGGCGGCTCACCCTGGAACCTCATAAACAGGCAGATAATAGAAATACTCCAGGACAAGGACGTCACATTCGGAGAATACGAGCACCCCATGACCGGGACTGTATTCCTGACATATGCAAAAAAGCTTGAGGGCGGATATATCGCGCTTCTCCAGATACCAATGGCCGCAGTCGAGGAGAGCATAAGCGCCAACCACACATTCCACATATACGCGGCAGCAATTACGCTTCTCATAGGCCTAATAGGAGTTTTCATATTCTCAAAGGGCTTTGTTCGGCCGATACTGGACATAGCTGACATAGCAAGGCGGGTTGAAAAGTTAGATTTCAGCAAAAAATATGAAGGAGACCGGCAGGATGAAATAGGACTTCTGGGAGAAAGCATAAACAGCATGTCCGATCGCCTGGAAGGAGTAATAGAAAGCCTCAACACCGCAAACGAACAGCTCAAAGTTGAAATAGAAAAGGAAAAGCGAATAGACATGATGAGAAAAGATTTCATAGCTGCAGTCTCACATGAGCTCAAAACACCGGTGGCACTCATACAAGGCTACAGCGAGGGTCTGCGCGACAACATAGCTAACGAGAGCAAAAAAACATTCTACTGCGATGTGATAGAAGACGAAGCCAGAAGGATGGGGGCACTTGTAAACGAGCTCCTGGAGCTCTCAAGACTGGAATCGGGAAGCATGAAACTGGAGCTTTCGGAGTTTCGCATGGAAGAGCTGGTGAATACCGTGGCGGCCAAATACTCGCTGGCCGCAGAAGAGCGCAGCATAGCCCTTGATATACAAAAAATCGGGGAAGAAGCTAAAGTCTGCGGCGACCGCGACAAAATACAGCGTGCTCTCGTTAACTACCTCGACAACGCCTTCAAAAACGTAGATACTGGCGGGAAAGTAAGCGTAAAGCTAATCCAGAGTGGAGCAGCGGTGCGAGTGGAAGTTGAAAACACAGGAAGCAACATACCGGAAAAAGAACTCGACATGATATGGAACCAGTTCTACAAGCTGGACAAATCAAGGAGCAGGAGCCTTGGGGGAAGCGGACTTGGCCTTTCGATAGTTAAGGAGATTGCCTCGCTACACAACGGCAAATGCGGAGCATACAACACCGAAAATGGAGTGGTTTTCTGGCTGGAAATCCCGAATGCGAATCCAAAGGAATAATTGGCCTTTAAATTTCATTTTGTGATTTCCGACGGCTTATGCCAGCTATAATCCGATGAAAACGCCGGTCTTATGTCTCGTTTTGGAGACTGCAAGGGCTCGCATATTTCAAAGCTCTTGAATTTTGAGAACTCGCGCTACGCAGCTCAGACACTCAAAATTCTGCTGCTTTGTGCATATGCTTTGCCTGCAGCCTCAGCAAAACAAGCCTCAAAAGGACCTTGCATTTTTTCATCGGATTTACGGTGCAAAGTACCCACATATCCAGCGGTCTCGAAAATCATCAAACCAGGACTGCTGATTTTCATCGCATTTCGCCAGTAGAACCGTCCCCTTGTCCCATCTGATTTGCGCTCGTCGTGTCATGGCGGTATAATCGAATTGTTGGGATATATCAACGATTTATCTTATGTACATCGTGCAATTGCCTGCGGGAGCCGAGAGAATATCAAGGCAATTTCTTGGTGAGATTTTTGAAGATTTTCCGGCGAAGAAAGGAGTCGAATTGAAGGAATTTCGAACTGTCTGAGCGAAGCGAGTTTTCGAAATTCCCAATGAGACGACGCTCAAGCCGCAGAAAATCCAAAAATCGAGCTGAAATTCCGGATATTCTCCGGATTCCTCAGCCACCACAGCTATTACATTCATGCTTTCGCGCATTAACACAACCAAAAGGAGATGAACCACATGGCAAAAATACTAAGCGGCCTCCAGCCGGCGAGCGTATTCGAATACTTCGAGGCCATAAGCGAAATACCAAGAGGCTCGGGAGACGAGGAGAGGCTCAGCAACTACATAAAGCAGTTCGCAGAGGACCTTGGCCTTTGGGTTCACCAGGACCAGGACTTCAACCTCATAATAAAAAAACCGGCCAGCCCGGGCTATGAAAACGCCCCCACAGTAATACTCCAGGGTCACATGGACATGGTCTGCGAAAAAAGAGAAGAAGTAGTGCACGACTTCACAAAAGACCCGATAAGACTCGTAGTCGACGGAGACAATATAAAGGCCGACGGCACAACGCTGGGCGCAGACAACGGCATAGCGGTCGCGTACATAATGGCAGTGCTTGCCGACAAGACACTAAAGCATCCGGCAATAGAAGGCCTTATAACCACTGGGGAAGAAGTCGGCATGGTTGGCGCGGAGAAGCTTGACGGCTCTCTTCTTTCAGGCAAAATACTGATAAACATGGACGTTGAAAACGAAGGCGAGATTTTCACAAGCTGTGCCGGCGGAGTTAGAGCAAAGATACAGGTAGACATAAAAAGGGAAAAGGCCCAAGAAGGCATGACAGCCTGCGAGATAAAGCTCAGCGGACTAAAGGGCGGCCACTCCGGCATGGAGATAGACAAAAAAAGAGGAAACGCCAACAAGCTGCTGGGCAGGGTGCTATACGACATTTCAAAGAGCATGGGAGTGCAGCTTTCTTGTATAAGCGGCGGAGCCAAGATGAACGCCATACCAAGGGATTCAAGGGCCATTGTGCTCGTTGAAGAATCAAAGCGGCACGAGCTGGGTGCAGCAATATCAAGCTGGGAGAAGGTATTCCAAAAGGAGCTCTCAGGAGCAGACCCTCATTTGAAGCTTGAGCTGCACCAGCTCGAGGGTGAATTCGACATAATATGCCCAAAGGACGCTGAAAGAGCAATATCAATGCTAGTCATGATGCCAAACGGTGTCATGACAATGAGCCAGGAGATGGAGGGGCTTGTGGAGAGTTCGTCCAACATCGGAATATTAACAACGGCGGAAGCTTATGTGGAGTTCGACAGCGCCGTAAGGAGCAACATAAAGAGCCAGAAACTAAGCATAGTGACCCAGATGCAATGCATGTGCAAGGCCCTGGGCGCAACGCTTGAACTGGAGGCCGACTACCCAGAGTGGGAGTACAGCAAAGACTCGTACATAAGGGACGTATTCATAGCTGTATACGAAAAAAAATATGAAAAAAAACCGCTTATTACAGCTGTACACTGCGGACTCGAATGTGGTATATTTAAGGAAGTGATCGGGGACATAGACATAGTAGCCTTCGGACCGGACGTACATGACGTCCATACGCCCGATGAGCACATGAGCATATCGTCGATCAAGAGAACATGGGATTACCTGCTTGACGTTTTAGAAAGTATTAAGTAGAAAGCCATACGGAGGAGATAAATATGGAAAAGAAACTTGAAGGCTGCGGCTGTGGCTGCGGATGCGATTCATCAGAAACAGAAGTTAAGGAAAGCTGCTGCTGCAACGAATTTGACGAGTGCGGCGCTGAAGAATCAGAAGGCTGCGGCTGCGGCTGTGGCTGCGACGGAGAAGATGACGATGAGTATGAGACTCTTGACATCACTCTTGACGACGGACAAGTCCTTAGCTGCATAGTGCTTGGAGTATTCGACGTTGAAGACATTGAAGGAAAAGAGTATATAGCTCTGCTTCCAGAAGCTCACGAAGACGTATTCCTTTATGAATTTGCAGAAGACGAAGAAGGCGTTGAGCTTTCAAACATAGAAGATGATGCTGAATTTGAAAAGGTTTCTCAAAAATTCACAGAGCTTTTCCAAGACTAACATTCACTGAAAATTAAGCTGAAATTAAAAATCCCGCCTGGCAGCTCATATAAAGCCGCAGGCGGGATTTTTAATTGCTTTTAATAAAAAAGCCCGGGGAGCGGCCTTTATTGCCGCCTCGATCCCCGAGCTTTTTGCTTTGATTTTATATTTTACTTGTCTCTAACTTGCTCTCCTGATTTTTCCTTGAGAGCAGCGTGTGCAGCAGCTATTCTTGCAACTGGAACCCTGAATGGTGAGCAAGAAACATAGTCAAGGCCTATTCTGTGACAGAACTCCACTGAAGAAGGCTCTCCGCCGTGCTCTCCGCATATTCCAAGGTGCAGGTGTGGATTTGTGCTTCTTCCAAGCTCGCAGCCCATTTTTACAAGCTTGCCTATTCCTGCCTGATCAAGCACTTGGAAAGGATCCTTTTCAAGTATGCCCTTCTCCTCGTATTCGCCAAGGAACTTGTTGGCATCGTCTCTTGAGAAGCCAAAGCCCATCTGAGTAAGGTCGTTAGTTCCAAAGCTGAAGAACTCAGCCTCTTTAGCTATCTCGTCTGCAGTTATAGCAGCTCTTGGAATCTCTATCATTGTTCCAACCAGGTACTCAAGCTTAACGTCTGATTTTGCTATTATATCGTCTGCAACCTCAGTCACTATAGACTTAACGTATGCAAGCTCCTTAACAGAACCTATAAGCGGTATCATTATCTCAGGCTTAACATCTATGCCTTCCTTCTTGACAGCTATAGCGCCTTCTATTATAGCCTGAGCCTGCATTGCGTATATCTCAGGATAAGTAACTGCAAGACGGCAGCCCCTGTGTCCAAGCATAGGGTTGAATTCCTGAAGCTCTTCAACTCTTGCCTTGAGATCATCAACATGTATGCTCATTGCCTTGGCAAGCTCTATGATGTCTTTTTCCTCTCTTGGAAGGAACTCGTGAAGAGGTGGGTCAAGAAGTCTTATAGTAACAGCTCTTTCGCCCATAGCCTGGAATATTCCTATGAAGTCTTCCCTTTGCATTGGAAGCAGCTTTGCAAGCGCAGTCATTCTAGCCTCAAGAGACTGAGCAAGTATCATCTCTCTAACCGCTGGAATTCTCTCGGCCTCGAAGAACATGTGCTCAGTTCTGCAAAGGCCTATGCCCTCGGCTCCGAAATCAACAGCTAGCCTGGCATCCTTTGGAGTGTCTGCATTAGTTCTGACCTTAAGCCTTCTCATGCCGTCAACCCAAGTCATAAGAGTTTCGAACTTTCCTGAAAGCTTAGGCTCAACTCTTTCAACCTCGCCAAGGTATACAGAGCCTGTGCTTCCGTCAAGAGATATGTAATCGCCCTCTTTAACAGTTATGTCTCCAACCTTGAAGAAGCCTGCACGCTCGTCCACTCTGATAGATCCGCAGCCAGCAACGCAGCATTTGCCCATTCCTCTTGCTACAACGGCAGCGTGAGAAGTCATTCCGCCTCTTGCAGTAAGTATACCTTCTGCGGCAACCATTCCCTCTATGTCCTCAGGAGAAGTCTCAAGTCTTACTAGCAGAGTTCTTTCACCCTTTGAATTTGCTGCCACGCAGTCCTCAGCGTTGAAGTAAACCTTTCCTGCTGCGGCTCCTGGCGATGCTGGAAGTCCTTTTGCAAGAAGATGTGCAGCCTTAAGCGCCTTGTCTTCGAATTTAGGGTGAAGCAGCTCGTTGACTCTTTCAGGTTCTATCCTAAGAACAGCCTCCTCCTTGGAGATACGGCCTTCCTCAACCATGTCTACAGCCACGTTTACAGCAGCCTGAGAAGTTCTCTTTCCGTTTCTAGTTTGAAGTATATAAAGCTTTTCGTCCTCTACTGTGAACTCTATGTCCTGCATGTCCTTGTAGTGGTCTTCGAGAAGCTGTGTTATTCTTATGAATTCGTCGTAAACAGCTGGCATATTGTCCTTTAGAGTATCTATAGACTGAGGAGTTCTTATGCCGGCAACAACGTCCTCGCCCTGGGCGTTTATTAGGTACTCGCCAAAGAGCTTGTTTTCGCCAGTAGAAGGGTTCCTTGTGAAAGCAACGCCAGTACCAGACTTGTCGCCTGTGTTTCCAAACACCATCGACTGCACGTTAACAGCAGTTCCAAGGTCGTGAGGAATGTCGTTAAGTCTTCTATATGTTATAGCCCTTGGATTGTTCCATGAGTTGAATACCGCTCTTACGGCCATAAGAAGCTGCTCGAAAGGATCAGAAGGGAAATCCTGTCCGATTTCAAGCTTGTATACAGCTTTGAACTCTGCAACTAAAGCCTTAAGGTCATCTGCAGAAAGCTCAGTGTCGTAGTGGTATCCTTTTTGCTCCTTTGTACGCTCAAGTATAGCCTCGAACTTGTACTTAGGTACATCCATAGCAACGTCAGCAAACATCTGTATGAATCTTCTGTAGCTGTCGTATGCAAGTCTTGGGTTGTTCATAGCTGTTGCTATGCCCTCGACAGACTCGTCGTTAAGACCAAGGTTTAGTATAGTGTCCATCATTCCAGGCATTGAAAAAACTGCTCCTGAACGTACAGAAACAAGAAGCGGATTGGACTTGTCGCCAAGCTTTTTGCCCATAGTCTGCTCAAGCTCTGCAAGCTTTGATTTGATCTCGTCTAGAAGTTCGCTCCAAAGCTCCTTGTTCTGCTTATAATAGTCAGTACAAGCCTGAGTTGTGATTGTGAACCCCGGAGGCACTGGCAGCCCTATTATGCTCATCTCAGCAAGGTTGGCGCCTTTGCCACCAAGAAGGCTTTTCATTTCCTTTGTACCCTCAGAAAAACTGTAAACGTATTTAGTCATTTTCGCACTCCTTTTCAATCGTAATAAATATTTTTTCAAAAAGTTATATTTTTCAAAAGTTATCTACTTACAAGCGAAACTATAATATGTGCAAGCTCCTCGAGCGACCTGTCAGTTACGTCAATGACGGGGCAGCCCAGGCAAGTCATAACCTTGCGCGCATGTTCAAGCTCCAGCCGTATCCTCTCGATGGAGCTGTAGTTCCCTGACGGGAGGCCCATATATCTAAGGCGCTCATCCCTCACAGCTGCAAGATTCTCAGGAGAGTGTGAAAGGCCAACTATCCGCCCAGGCCTTACCGAAAACAGCTCATGAGGCACGGGAAGCTCCGGTGCAAGAGGCACACTGGCTGACTTTATTCCCATGTTGCCCAGTATTATCCCAAGCGGCGTTTTGCAGGTCCTTGAAATTCCAACGAGGACAACGTCTGCCTGGTGGATACCTCTAGGATCCTTGCCGTCGTCATACTTTATGGCAAAGTCGAGAGCGTTTATGCGCTGCGCAATCCCCTCCATCATCTTCTTCCTGAAGTGGCCTGGCCTTCTTAGCGGCTTAAGGTGTGTTGCCATTGAAATAGAGCATACTGCATTGTTTATCATGTCTATGTGGTATATTTTTTTAGCTGTGCAAAACTCCTTTAAAATAGCTATGAGCGACAAATCCAAAAGCGTATATACTATGACTGGATTCTCAGACTCAGCCTGAAGGAGTATGTCCATAAGAAGCTGTGCATCTCTTATATAGGTGAATTTTTTGACCTCGAACTCAATGCCTTCAAATTGGCAAAGACCTGCGGCAGAGAGTTTCTCGGCTGTTTCACCTAGTGAATCAGAGATAATGTATATGCAAAGCTTTTCCATCCGAACACCTCCTGTCTATAAAAACACACAAGTAATATTTACCCTGTGGCGAGAGCTTTAAGCAAAAATCCGCTTAAACTAGATTTGAGATGTACGTAATGGAGATATGGGTATACATATTTTGTGGTGAAAAACAAATTTTTCACATAATATAGAGCATTATATACACAAATAGTATGACATAATTATTTTACAAGAAATAATAGTGATATACAATATGTTTTTAAAATACAACGGCATTAAAATAAAAACATTTATGGAGGAGAAAATGAGCATAGGCATAGACGTTGGCGCCACCGGAATAGCCGGAGGAATAGTGGATTTCCAGGGCTGCGTGATCAGGGAAATAGTGCTTCCCACAAAAGCAGAGCGCGGCTACGAGAAGATAGTTATGGATATTGCATACATAATTAATACGCTTAAATCGCGCCTGACGGAAAATGGCGTAAAAATTGAAAATGTCGGCATTGGCATACCGGGCGTAGCGGATGAAAACGGAGACGTCATATACTGCGTCAATCTGGGGTGGAAAGGAGAGCCTCTTGGGCGCGACCTTAAAAAGCTTACGGGACTTGAAGCTTACATAGAAAACGACGCTAATGCGGCTGCGCTTGCAGAGCACTCTTTTGGCAGCATGAAAGGAGCCGACTGCGGCGTAATGCTCACGCTCGGTTCAGGGGTTGGAGGAGGAATCATACTGGGAGGCAGGCTCCACAGGGGATGTAACGGAGTTGCAGCTGAAATAGGCCACATGGCGGTGGGCGAGAACTTCTACAACTGCACCTGCGGCAGGAACGGCTGCCTCGAGACGTTTGCATCGGCAAGGGCTCTGGAGCGGTATTTCTTGAAACTGGTCGAGTATGCCGACGAGGAAAGCTCAGCGCTGCAGGCAGCTGGGGGAAGCGACAGGGTGGACGCCAGACTGATATTCGAAGCCGCAAAAGAGGGAGACCTGCTCTCGCTCATGGCAGTCTCCAGGCTGTCGCGCTACCTTGCAAAGGGAATAGTCAACATAATCAACATAATAGATCCACAGGTGATAGTCCTTGGCGGAGGAGTCTCAAAGGCGGGAGATTTTCTGCTGGATATGACAAGAGAGCAGATGGAAAGCGAGCTGCTGTACAAGGCGATAAGACATGCCCAGATTAAGCTGGCTGCATTTGGAGACAAGTCGGGGATAGTTGGCGCATCGCTGATTCCCGAGTACAGCAAAAGTAGCTATAATCCGATCAAAAAGACAGGGGGACGTACCCCGTGGCTAGCTCCAAAGGGAATAATATAATCCGATGAAAAAGCCGGTCTTATGTCTCGTTTTGAAGGCTGAATAGGCTACCATATTTCAAAGTTCTTGAATTTTGAGAACTCGCGCTCCGCTGCTCAGACACTCAAAACTCTACGACTTTGTGCATATGATTCGCCTTCAGCCTAAGCAAAACAAGCCTCAAAAAGACCTGGCTTTGTTTCATCGGATATACGCTACAAAGAGCGCCTATATTCTCCGGATGCAACTGTGTCATCGTGCATCGTTGGCGTTGCATCAGGCCGGCTTTATTCCATTGGGATTCCTGCCGAAAGAAATCTCTCGATGGTACGCCCATATTCTGCGGTCGCAGCATTGCATTTTGCCGAGCGAGCTCCGAGTGAAAATACGGCCTGATTTAATGAATTTTGGAAGATTTCTTGGCGCAATGAAGGCTTGAAGTCATAAGGATTTTGAGTGTCTGAGCGCAGCGAGTTCTCAAAATCCATGACATTCGAGCCAGAATGAGCCAAATAGAAATCTCAAAATGAAATTTAAAGGTCGGTTTTCATCGGAGCTCACATTTGAGTAACCAGCGTTACCGACAACATCGTCAGAATGGTTATAATTTTGATTAAGCAGTATGTTGCTTGGAGATAAATATACATAGAGCAGCAGTTTTAATGTACTAAAAACAATACCTGTAAGCGGTATGAAGACTAAAAGGAGGTCGGATTAATGAGTATGTTTTGCTATCAGTGTCAGGAAACGGCTATGAACAAAGGATGTTCGATGAAAGTTGGGGTTTGCGGAAAGACAGAAGAAGTGGCCAATCTACAAGACCTATTGATATACGCGCTAAAGGGAATATCTCTTTACAGCCTTAAGCTGAGAGAAAAAGGCGGCGCGCCTGAAGAGGACGAGAAGAGATTCATGTTTGAAAGTCTATTTTCTACAATAACAAACGCAAACTTTGACAAGGATGTATTTGTTAAAAGGATAACAAAAGCTTTTGAAATAAGGGATGCGATAAAGGCAAGGGCTGCTGCGGCAGGAGCAGATCTTTCAGGAGTTACTCATGACTGTGCCATCTGGAGCGGTACTCCGGCAGAATACGATGCGAAGGCTGAAACTGTAGGCGTTCTTGCAACTGAAAACGAGGACGTAAGATCACTCAGAGAGCTCACAATATACGGCCTCAAAGGGATATCTGCATACGGCAGCCACGCCTACCATCTTGGATACAAGGATGAAGAAATTTTCATATTCATAGAAAAAGCTCTTGCTGCAACACTTGATGACAGCATGAGCGCTGACCAGCTAGTGGCGCTTGTAATGGAAACAGGAAAGTTCGGAGTAGACGTAATGGCGCTTCTAGACAAGGCCAATACAGAAACATACGGCAACCCTGAAATAACATCAGTAAAAATTGGAGCAGGAAGCAACCCGGGAATACTAATAAGCGGACACGACCTTAGGGACATGGAAGCTCTTCTCAAGCAGACAGAGGGAACAGGAGTTGATGTATATACTCACAGCGAAATGCTTCCTGCAAACTACTATCCTGCATTCAAGAAATACAGCCATTTCCACGGAAACTACGGAAATGCATGGTGGAAGCAAAAAGAAGAGTTCGAGTCGTTCAACGGACCAGTACTTTTCACTACAAACTGCATAGTTCCTCCAAAAGCTGATGCCTCTTACAGAGACAGAGTCTACACAACAGGAGCATGCGGCTTCCCGGGCTTTAAGCACATAGAAGAAGCGGCTGATGGCAGCAAGGACTTCAGCGAAATAATAGAGCACGCTAAAAAATGCGCCGCTCCGGTAGAAATAGAATCGGGCGAGATAGTAGGCGGCTTTGCTCACAATCAGGTTATAGCACTTGCCGACAAGGTTATAGATGCTGTCAAGTCAGGCGCCATAAAGAAATTCTTCGTAATGGCAGGCTGCGACGGAAGAATGAAGGACAGAAACTACTACACTGAATTTGCAAAGGCGCTTCCAAATGATACAGTAATCCTGACAGCAGGTTGCGCGAAATACAGATACAACAAGCTTCCACTGGGAGACATAGGCGGAATACCAAGAGTTCTAGACGCCGGACAGTGCAACGACTCTTACTCGCTTGTGAGAATAGCTCTTGCGCTCAAGGATGCCTTCGGCCTTGAAGATGTGAACGAGCTCCCAATAGCATACAATATAGCATGGTACGAGCAAAAGGCAGTAATAGTTCTGCTTGCCCTGCTATATCTGGGCGTTAAGAACATACACCTTGGACCTACACTTCCAGCATTCCTTTCTCCAAACGTAGCAAAAGTTATAGTTGATACGTTCGGGGTAGCCGGAATAGGCGCTGTAGAAGAGGACATAAAGCTTTTCATGGGAGTATAATACAGACCATCAGCATGATCGCAAAATAAAATAACGCATAGTAAGCAAGGAGTCTTTTTATAAGGCTCCTTGTTTTTATAAGATGACTTACTAAGTTGACGTATTTGTATTAGTACTAACTTGGAAATCATTACAAATAGCTATGGAAATATAAAGAAATTTTCTATATAATCAAAAGTGGGATATAAAAATAGTATGAGAATGAGGGGGGTAGTACATGATAAGCAGGATGGTAGCTAAAAGATACGAGGATACACTACAGCAGGTGTTGAGAGGGGATACAAAAAACATATCTTCTGTAAGCAAAAAAAGTAAACAACTTAATACCATGGTGATGCTCTTTGATGAGATATATAAAAATAAAGACGGAGTTAAAGAGCTGGTCAAAACAGCCATAGAGGTTGCGGGCGATATCAGCAGCTTCGATTTGAAACTAAAGCATGAAACACAAAACATACTCGATATGAGCGCAAAGATGAGAGATTTCACGCAAAACATACACTCAGTCTTCGAAGAGATAACTTCGAGCATGGAATCCGTAGACAGCAACACGGGAAACTTTGTAAATTACATTGATACCATATCTGAGAAGACCTCAGAAATAAAATCGAATACAAACAAAAGCAACTCCATGCTGACGGAAGTCAACAATGACATAGAGCTTCTGTCGGGAATGTCGTCGAGCATGAAAAGCGACGTCAAAGAACTTGTGTACATAGCTAACAAGGTCAACAACTCACTCCAGGATATAAACAAGATAGCTGAGCAGGTTAATCTGCTTGCGCTTAACGCTTCGATAGAAGCGGCAAGAGCAGGAGAGTACGGACGAGGCTTCACAGTGGTTGCTGAGGAGATAAGAAAGCTGTCTACAGATACAAAGGCTCTAGTGACGGAATTGGCACCGCTCATAGACAAAATCAATATGTCTTCCGACAACAGCGCCAAAAGCGTTGAGACATCTGTTAAGGGCATAGAAAATGTAAGGGCGGGGCTGGAAAATTTAAGCCATATATTCGAAGGAAACACTGCGGCAATAAATCATATCGCCTCGGAGGTGGACAATCTTGCAATCTATGGACAAGAGCTAAGCTGCACGGTGCAGCAGGTTTCGGCTGCAATGGAGGAAACCGCTTCAGAGGCACAGGGAATGAGCGACATATCGGATGCTCTGCTTGGAATCACCGAAAACATAAGCAATGTGGCTTACTCGATAGAAGGAATAGAGCACAAAATGGACAAGGCCGCTAAGGTAAGTGGACTAATTGGAAGCACAAGCATCTACAGACTATCCAATGAGGAGTTCATAAGCTCCATAGAGCCCGCAATAGCTGCCCACAGGAACTGGGTGGCGTCGCTGGAGGGTATGGTTGAAAAAATGTATATAGCTCCGCTTCAGATAGACGACAAAAGGTGTTCATTTGGCCATTTCTATCATTCAATAACACCTCACAATAAAAAGATAGCCGAGCTTTGGAAAAGTGTAGATGCAGAGCACAGAAAGCTGCATCATACAGGTGGAAGGGCCATTGATTATATTAGACAGGGGAATCAAGCGGCGGCAAAGACGGAACTGGCAAATATAAAGCAGTATTCAAGGAACATAATAAGCAAGTTTGAAGAGCTCATAAGCAAAATAAAGGCTTTTTCGGAATCCGGAGACAGCGTGTTTTACACAATACTGGATTAGCAGCATACAGGCTTCCGCCTTTTTTATTTTAATTTTTTTATTTTTGGGTATAATAAAAAAGTGTTAAAAAGAAAAAGGGGAAGTGAATTGAAGTTGAAAATGGATTTTTTTGTAGAACACAGAGGAAAACAACTTTCAAAAAAGGACATGGTACGACTGATAAAAGAAGAATGGCTGCAGAAAGGCAGGTTTGTAAAGGAAATACAAGACCTGCAGATGTACTACAATGTCGACGAATCGAAATGCTATTGGGTAATAAACAATGAAGAAAAAGGTTACATAAAACTGTAGGCCAAACTGCAAAACACCTCTTAGAGCCAAATGAAATTGCTCAAAGAGGTGTTTTTGTTAATCAACCTTGTCAAATTCTAAAAGAGTACCTGCCATTTCCTTGGCTCTTGGAATTATTACATCCATAGTATTTAATATTATTGATGCAAAAATAAGTCCTTCCCATTCGCCAAATAGCATGTAGCAGAGTATGTATGTTGATACAAAAAGTGCGATGTTAAGCTGTTTGATTGAAAGTTTTATAATGTCGAGGGCAATGCAAGCCACCCCTCCAGCCAAGAAGATAGTTACTGATCCGGTGAAAAAGCCTACGAGCGTCCACAGAATGGCCGCTATTTGTAGAAGCATAAAATCCCCTCCTTAAGCAAGTGAGTTACACAGATATACCGCGAAGCAACAGCTGAAAAATATTAAATAATTCTTCATACTATAGATTATATTACATATATACCGTAATTGGTGAAAAAAAATCAAGATTACATATAATAAAAAATAGCCATTTTATGTTTGCAAACGCCATATTTGGTATATATACAATAATAAGATGTAAGTCATTCTTAGACGCGTTAAATATGTCCGATACCAGGTCCTCTTGAGCCTTAACGATGCGTACATGTTAAATACCGATTAAACATTACAACATACAAAAATAATAATTTATTTTTCGTTTTATTTTTAGGCCTGCGGGTATCTATTAAATGGCGGCGTTTCAGTCACAAAAAAACAAAAGGGGTGCATAGGGTTGAAACTTTTAAAAATCAGAAAAGAAAGTGAAGACAGAATCAAGAATTTCATCAACACTCTTAAGGGGTATCACATGACATTGGAGACAAAGGCATCAGAGCAGCATGTGTATATGAGGGTGTATGAGTATGACGTCAACCGCATTATGAAGGTCGCCAGAAATCAGAGCGTCAAGGTGCTCGAGGTCTAAATATTTCCAGGGGAAGATAAACTCTTCCTCTTTTTTATTTTTTTGTGCCTTTTTTCAAGTGGCATGACAAAAGCCCCGCATGCGTCAAAAGCATGCAGGGCTCACGGTCATACGGCTTGCAGCGTATTCAGATGTATAACATTCTCTCCGGGGAGAATTTCATGCACAGATTCGAAAATCCCGATGCTTACAGTGTCGTAAGAATCCCAGTTGATTACGACGCTGTCTTTGGAGACGGATATGTTCATAGGACTTTCATTGAACATCATGTTGAAGGAGTACCCGTCCCACCCCTGCGGCACAGTAGGATTCATGGAGAGGTTTCCGTTCTCAAATCTTATGCCTGCAAATCCGAGGCATATGCAAAGATATGCGCCGGACATGCTTGTGATGTGAAGACCATCGGCAGTGTCGGCGTTTCTATTTTCCAAGTCAAGCGTAACAGAATGCTCAAACAGCGAGAGTGCCTTTTTGAAATCACACACTCGTGATGCAACTATGGAGTGCACCAGTGCTGAGAGCGAAGATTCATGCACGGTCTTGGGCTCGTAGAATTCAAAATTCCGCTTAATGGTCTCCTGTGAAAAATTCTCGGGCATCATGTAGAACGCTTGCAGCACGTCGGCCTGCTTTATGAAGCAGGATCTTAGGATCCTATCCCACGACCAGCTGCGCGATATTGGAAGCTCGCCTTTTGGTATAGCAGAGGCATCCTCAAGCACCTTGTCCCGGTAGCCGTCCTGCTGTTCGAATACTCCCTGTTCTTGCCAAAAGGGAAAGTACATTTCAGAGCATATTTTAAGCCATGTTTGGACTTCGCCATTTTCCATCCCAAGACGAGCCAGCGCCAAGTCATAGCGGTGCGTATCCCTTTTTTTCATAATAGCAAGGGTAGCCGCAGCATACTCCATGTTCCAGCATGCCATGTAGTTGGTATACCAGTTGTTGTTAACGTTGTTTTCATACTCGTTCGGTCCGGTTACGCCGAGTATTACGTACTTGCTTCGGAAGCTGCTCCAGCTAGCCCTTGATGCCCAAAAACGTGCAGTTTCAACAAGCACGTCAATGCCGTATTTTTCGATGTATTCGAAATCGCCGGTGTGTTTTTCATAAAGATATATGGCATGAGCCATGGCCGCATTTCTGTGTATCTCCTCGAAAGTAATCTCCCACTCGTTATGGCATTCATCGCCGTCGATTGTGACCATGGGATAGAGAGCTCCGCCAAGACCAAGCTTCCGGGCGTTGCCTCTCGCCTTGTCAAGCTGCTTGTGCCTGTATTTGAGAAGAGCCTTCGAAGCGCGTCCAAAGGACATAAGGTAGAACGGAAAACAGAAGGCTTCTGTGTCCCAGTAGGTACCGCCTCCGTATTTTTCTCCGGTGAAGCCCTTTGGGCCTATATTCAGCCGCGAGTCATGGCCCGTGTATGTCTGGAGCATGTTGAAAATGCAGTAGCGTGCTGCGCTTTGCAGCTTTTCATCGCCCTTTATTTCAATGTCGCACCTCTCCCAAAGCGATGCCCACGCATCCCTGTGGATTCCGTATATCGACTCAAAGCCTCTAGCCCTCAAGGCATGGACCTTATCGAGAGCCGATGACTCCAGAGTCTCGAAGGAGTGGTCGCGGTTTGTGAGAGAACAAAAAAATTTCACTACGCGGAGTGTTGAACCCTTGGGGCACAGGCCTGAAACGGGTATGGAAACCTTTCCGGGGTCCTGTTCCTGGCTGAGTGAGCTGAAATCACAGGGCCGTATTTCCTCCCCGGCAAGATAGGCACTGCATGCCATGGCCACGCAGTTGCCAAAGCCGCTTTTTCGAGTCATCGAGCATATGTAGCCATCGCTCATCCCGGTATGGCACGAGATGTCCTTCCAGAAAGAATCACCCCAGTTGGAATCCTCATTATGTACATTTGAGCTCAAAAAAGGAGAAGCTGTAATCACTGCGTCATCATCCAGCGGAGTCGCCTCGCATACCACGCAACCGCATTCCTTCTCGTGCATGCTCAGAAAGCGAAAAGTCCTTATCTGGAGACGCTTGCCACTTTTGTATTCGAGCACCACATTTCTTTCAAGCGAGCCTTCTCTCATGTCCAGCGTGCGTTCGAAGGACAGCGGCGCCTGAATATTCATATCTATATCTATTCCGTCAGCGTTCAAATCTATGCCTATAAAATCAGGTGAATTTATTATTCTTGCATAATATTCCGGATAGCCGTTTTTCCACCAGCCAACCTTTGTGGAGTCGGGGTAGTATACGCCGGCGAGATACGTTCCCTTGAGGCCATCACCCGAGAACGACTCCTCGAAATTGCCGCGCACACCCATATGGCAGTTGCCAAGACTCATAATGCTTTCATACACCCTGTTGTTTTCAAAATCAGCTTCTGATTGGACAATGTGCCAGGGCTTGAGTTGGAGCGCCTTCATCGCATTACCTCCAAAAATTAAATATTCCAAAAATTTAGCATTCTTACTGAATCATACCCCAAAAAGGGTATTATAACAAACATATAAACCTAATTTATCGGATCTCACCACAAACACTTGCAAGAATTACGAGGTGACCAAAATGCTAAAGGCCTGCATATTCGACCTGGACGGCGTCATAGTAGACACCTCCAGATACCACTTCCTCGCATGGAAAAGACTCATGAAAAGCCTTGGCAGCGACCTTTCGCCGGAGGAAAACAACTGCCTGAGAGGCGTGCCCAGGGATGAATCCCTAAGGCTGCTCCTGCGCATGAAGGACATGAGCGTCGCATCCGAAGAATTCGAACGTCTCCTTGAGCTCAAAAATACCTGGTACAGGGAGTATCTGGCCGGTCTAAATGACGGCGACATTCTCGAAGGCGCGCTGGAGTTGCTGCGCGAGCTAAGAGGCAGGGGCTTGAGGCTCGGGCTCGCCTCCTCGAGCAAGAACGCTAGGGAGGTTATAGGCAGGCTCGGCATAGAAGCACGCTTTGACGCAATAATCGACGGCAACATGATAAGCCGGGCAAAGCCAGACCCGCAGATATTCCTGCTTTGTGCGGGGATGCTGGCTGCGGCTCCCAGCGAGTGCGCCGTGTTTGAAGATGCGGCCTCCGGAATAGAGGCGGCAAGGGGTGCCGGCATGTTCAGTGTTGGAGTCGAGGCCGAAAACATCCTCGAAAAAGCCGACATGAGAGTGAAAAGCCTGCGGGAACTTGACCTTGAGAAACTTTCAGAATGCTTCAACTTGCGTTAACAACAACGAGTAAGCTTATGGTATACTTGTTTTAGCATTCAAACGGATGTTTTATTTTTTTAACCGGAGGGAAAATCAGCATGAAAAAACACCTCAAATTCAAGACAATAAGCCTTCCAAAGCTTGACGGGCTCTCGCCATCGCTAGAGAGTACAGCGCTCAAGGTGGCCGAGGAGCAGGGTGAGCTTGCGCGCGCCATAGGCAAGTTCAGGGGCATCAGTGGCGAGAAGGTTAGCATGACTCAGAAGGAAGTGCTCGACGAGATAGCAAAGGAGCTGCTCGATGTGGCGCAGACAACAATATCAATGTGTTTCGTGCTCGAGGAGGAGTACGGCGTTGACATAGACCAGAAGGTCGAAGAGCACATACAAAAGCTCATAAACAAGGGTTATATAAAAGCCCCGGGAAAATAAAGTGTAAACAGGAGACGTAAATGGGAAAATATGAAATAATAGCCACGGCCGCATTCGGACTTGAATCGGTAGTGGCCGACGAGATAAAAGCGCTCGGATACGAAAATATTACAGTGGAAAACGGCAGAGTGACATTCACCGGCAACGAGGAGGCCATATGCAAGTGCAACCTCTGGCTAAGGTGTGCCGACAGGGTGTACCTAAAGATGGGGAGCTTCAAGGCGACAACATTCGAGCAGCTGTTCCAACAGACAAAGGCGCTGCCATGGGCTGACATAATACCGGAGGACGGCGAGTTTCCGGTGGCGGATGCAAAGTCGGTAAACTCGAAGCTCTTCAGCCTCTCAGACATACAGGCCATAACTAAAAAGGCCGTCGTAGAGAGCATGAAGGGGACCTACAGCAAGGACTGGTTTGCCGAGACGGGAGCCAAGTATCCAATACATGTATCGCTACTCAAGGACGTGGTGACAGTATCGATAGACACAAGTGGCGCGGGACTCCACAAGAGAGGCTACAGGGAGGGCTTCGGCGACGCTCCGATAAAGGAGACACTTGCGGCGGGCCTTATAATAATAAGCAAGTGGAAAAGCGACATAGCTCTCATAGACCCTTTCTGCGGCTCGGGCACAATACCGATAGAGGCCGCCATGATAGGAGCCAACATAGCGCCTGGACTTTCCAGAAGCTTCGTATCTGAAAAATGGGATATGATTCCAGATGGCATGTGGAAGAGAGTAAAAAAGGAAGCCTACGAGGCCATAGATTACGACGTGGAGATGAGCATAGAAGGCTACGACATAGACGGCAGGCTCATAAAAAGCGCCATGCAAAACGCTGAAAACGCCGGAGTGGACGAGCACATACACTTCCAGTCGAGGCCAATGCAGGAGCTTAGCTCTTCCAAAAAGTACGGCAAGATAATATGCAACCCGCCTTACGGAGAGCGTATGAGCGAGAGGGAAAGCGTGCTTAGGCTGTACGAGGACATGGGCAAGGCATTCGCAAAGCTGGATACCTGGTCATACTACGTCATAACCTCGAGCGAGGATTTCGAAAGGAGCTTCGGCAAAAAATCGAGCAAGAACAGGAAGCTCTACAACGGAAGAATAAAATGCTACTACTACCAGTATTTCGGACCCAGGCCTCCAAGAAAGAAAATTAGCGAAACGGAAAGCAATACTGAAAGCGCAGAATAGAATACCAAGTTTAACAAATGAAATCCAGGGAAGCGCCATATCCGCGTGTCCCTGGATTTTGTGCGTATCTAGCGATGCCCATGCTGTTTTTTTAATGGTAGGGGTATAAATAATAACACACAGTCACCTTAAAACAGTTAAGGAGTGGAAACCATGCATAAAAATGGATTGATCATGCAGTATTTTGAATGTTACATGAAGGACGATGGAAGTGTATGGAAGGCTCTTGGGGAGGATGCTCAGCATCTGAAGGAGCTTGGCGTCAGCGCGGTTTGGATTCCACCCTGCTGCAAAGCAACAAGCAGCAGGGATATAGGCTATGGCGTGTATGACGTTTATGATATTGGCGAATTCGATCAAAAAAACACCGTCCGGACAAAATATGGAACCAAGCAGGAGTTGCATGAAGCCATAGATGCATTGCATGCAAACGGGATACAAGTCTACGCCGATATTGTAATCAACCACAAGGCTGGCGCAGATGAAACGGAAAAATTCATGGCTGTCGAGGTCGATCCGCAGGACAGGATGACATTTATTTCAGATGAATATGAAATCGAAGGCTGGACTAGATTTATATTTCCAGGCAGAAACAACAAGTATTCCGACTTCAAATGGTCCTGGGAGCATTTTTCCGGCACTGATTTTAATAATTCTAATGGAAAAACAGCTATTTACCTGATCATGGGTGAAAACAAGAAATGGAGCCAGGGCGTAGATTATGAACTAGGCAATTATGACTATCTAATGTTTGCAAATATAGACTACACTCATCCTCAGGTGCGAGAGGAGACCATCAAATGGATCGATTGGTTTATCAAGGAGACCAAGGTGGATGGAGTTCGGCTTGATGCGATCAAGCATATCAATGATTTTTTCATGCGAGACCTGGTGAACCATATTAGAGAAACCTTCGGAGAAAATTTTTACTGTGTAGGAGAATATTGGTCAGCCGACAAGAGCAAGCTTGAAAACTACATGAGAAACACCGATTATCAGATTGATCTTTTCGATGTTCCATTGCATTTTAAATTCCATCAGGCATCACTGGAGGGAAAAAACTTTGATATGCGAACCCTTTTCGATAAAACTCTCGTGAATAAATACAATGATATAGCGGTTACATTCGTAGACAATCATGATTCGCAGCCGCATGAGTCCTTGCAGTCCTTCGTGGAAGCATGGTTCAAGCCGCTGGCCTATGCGCTCATACTGCTCCGAATGGATGGGTATCCGGTTATATTTTATGGAGACTATTATGGCATATCAGGAGAAAATCCTATCCCGGGACAAAAGGAAAATCTGGATAAGCTGATTCGAATTCGTCAAGAAAACGCCTTTGGAGAACAATTTGATTTCTTTGATCACAATAACATTGTAGGCTGGGTCCGATCGGGCAATGAGGAGCATCCCCACGGCTGCGCCGTCATAATGTCAACTGGAGATGCCGGGGAAAAAGCCATGTTTGTCGGCGAGATTCATGCCGGCGAGGTATGGGCAGACAAAATGGGCTTTGTAGCAGACAAGGTGACTATCGATGAAAAGGGACAGGGTACCTTCAAAACAAATGCAGGTTCAGTTTCTGTCTATGTACAGGAAGTGAAATAGCCTGTGTGTAAAAATTTGGTTAAAAACTCCGCGCAAGGGTATAAAGTAAATTATAAAGTATATTATCTGGCAACTAGAACTTCGGTAAACGCGTTAATTATAAAGGGGTGATCGAATATGTTATGGACAATTGCGATGATACTCATAGTTTTATGGGTTCTCGGCCTAGTTAGCTCGACTACCATGGGCGGGTTTATACATGTTCTCTTGGTAGTTGCCATTATTATGGTTTTGATAAATGTGATTCAAGGAAAAAGGTAATTAGCAGAACTGATTTTATCTGAACCATAAAAACCTCCCGCGGCGCAGTGTTACCACTGCTCTATGGGAGGTTTTTTAATTTCGTTTGAGATTCGGTTAGTCTAAAAATGGTCTAATGCTCATAAGAGGTGATGAGTTCGTCAAGCTTGCATCCCAGAATGCTGGCAAGCACAACTACCTTTTGGAAGCTTGGATTTTTCTTGTCTCCTCTTTCCAGCTCCTCGAGATACGATTTGGAAATGCAAGTTCCATACTTTTGATCCTGCGTCAGCACCTCTATATCCTTTGCGGTGTAACCGAGATTAAGTCTGAATTCCCTTATCTTATTCCCATCAAGCATTCGCAAGCCCCCTTTTACAGTGTTTTATACAGTGTAATGTTACGAGCCAAGGACATTGTCCCTAAAACCATTATACTACCTTGAAACTCCAAATTCCACAATTTCGCGCGAAGTTAACATAATTAACAATGCACCTGGCCTGAGCCTGTTGAATCCGCCTGACGGCAGGCAGCTACTGCTGTTGAACAGATGCTTCGGGAACAGGAGTCATAAAGCCGTCCGCTTCACCCCAGTCCACTGAATTTTCAGAGGTGACTTTTGGAATGTCCAGCTTCATCTTATCGCCTATATCCCACAGATTTGAATCCATGTCGAACGTCATGTCAACATATCTGGAGGTCTGAGGATCGTCGACTCTCATCTTGAGCTTCATTTTCGAACTTCTTATGTTGTAGTCCTTATCTATGATGTAATCAACGCTCATGCCGTCGAACTGCACAACCTTGTAGAGCTGGTCCACGCCGGTTTCAAGCTCGTCCTGGAACTCCCTCAGCCTTTTTTCGGCCTCAGCTTCGCTGTACACCTCACCCTGCATCTGCATTTGCATACGTATGCTCTCCTTCATATTCTTCTTGAAAGAGTCGTTTTCGACAATGAGGAAAGCCGCCTTCTTCACAAAATCCTTGAGCTGAGTGTCGCTCATTGAAAAGCTTATGCGCTTGCCCTTGAAGCTCCCCTGCGGCGACTCTGTAGCCACGTTCTTCTCGAGCGTTATCGCATCTTCTCCCACAGTCTCAAGCATTATAGTAGAAAGCTGGGCGCTGAGCTCCTTCATGTCATCAATATCTTCCTTGCTGTAGCCCGTTGAATCAAAAACCAAATACTTGTCCATAGCAGGCAGCTTCATTATAGACTTGCCGCCCTGAGTGAAAATTTGGCCCTCGTAGGTTATGCCGTCGGAGTGAACTGAAAAATCCCCGGCAGATTCGGCGCCTGCAGATATATAGGCAATCTCGCTCCTTAAAGTCACATTGCGCATAAGCGAAAGGGCCTGCTGCTCCTCCTCAGAAGCTCCGCCAAGATCCATTTTCATATCCACAGAAAAATCCTGCCTGGCGCTTTCAATCTGAAGCGTCTTGTCCATAGCCTTCCTGAGAGTATCCATCGGGGGCTCCGCCTTGCACCCCGCAAGCGTCATAACAACAATCAAAGCTAAAGTCAGTATATACGTTCGTTTCAATTCAATCACTCCTTTAGTAGAATGCGTACAAAGGTGAGCTCCGATGAAAGCCGGCCTTTAAATTTCATTTTGAGATTTCTACTTGGCTCATTCCGGCTCGAATGTCATGGGTTTTGAGAACTCGCTACGCTCAGACACTCAAAACCGCTATGACTTCAAGCTTTCACTGCGCCAAGAAATCTTCCAAAATTCATTAAACCAGGCCTAACTTTTACTCGGAGCTCCATCGGAAGAATTGCGCAAATGCTATGAAAGAATGCTAGGCCTGATGCGCATCCGCAATCATGGGATATCAGCGTGTTTTGCAGCGTAATCCGATGAAACAAAGCCAGGTCTTATTGAGGCTTGTTTTGCTGAGGTTGCAGGCGAATCATATGTACAAAGCCGCAGAATTTTGAGTGTCTGAGCGAAGCGAGTTCTCAAAATTCAAGAGCTTTGAAATATGAAAGCCCTTGCAGCCTCGAAAACGAGACATAAGACCGGATTTTTCATCGGATTATATCTCAAAGGACATTTATTCAGATGGATTCACACACATGTATACTATAAGTATTTTATACCCCGAATAAAGGGTATAAAAAAAAGAATTAACCACAAGCAGGGAGGTGAAGCCGGAGCGGCCAAAAAGGCATGCATCCGGAGTATATGTTCGAGAAGATAGACCTGTCAAAGCAAATCGACAAGAAGGAATACAAAGCGCTAATGAAGGACATAGAAATACGCCTCGGCCAGCTCCAGCGCGAGGCCAAGGACAAGGAGGTGCCTGTAATAGTAGTATTCGAGGGCTGGGACGCATCGGGCAAGGGGCGAATAATAAACGAGCTCATACTCCCCATGAATCCCAGATATTTCAGCGTAATCACAATGCAGGAGGAAAACGAAGAAGAGATGAGAAGGCCTTTTCTTTGGCGATTCTGGATAAAGACGCCCGAAAAAGGCGACATGGCAGTATTCGACAGGAGCTGGTACAGGCGGATAATGGACGATGCAGCCGAAGGCAACGTGAAGGGCAAAGCCCTCGAAACCTCATACGGCGAGATAAACTCCTTCGAAAGGGTGCTCTATGAGGACGGCTTCATAATACTCAAGTTCTTTCTCCACATAAGCAAGGATGAGCAGAAAAAAAGGCAGGAGCGCATGGAGAAAAATCCTGCCACCGCATGGAGAATAAGAGAGGCCGACAAGCGACAGAACAAAAAATACGACGTCTACATGCAGGCCATGCAAAGGGCCATAGAGGAGACCGACACAGAGCGGGCGCCCTGGACAATAGTCGAGTGCGAGGATTACAGATTCGGGATAATAAAGACGCTTATGAGCTTCATAGAGGGAATGGAATCCGGGCTTGCAAGGATAGACAGGCAAAGGGAGCTCGTCGCAAACGCCCAGATGATAAGAAAAATGAGAAACCAGGCTCCGGGAGAAAATCCCGAAAACGGCTCAATTCTAAGAGTGAGCGGCCTCAAATCTTCGGTTATAGACAAGGTTGATCTCTCGCTTTCAATGGACAAGCAGGAGTATGAAAAACGAATAGACAAGCTGCAGTGCAAAATGAGGCTGCTCGGCAACGAGCTCTACAGGGCCAAGATCCCCGTCGTCATAGCATATGAAGGCTGGGACGCGGCAGGCAAGGGCGGCAACATAAAGCGCCTGGCTGCATCGCTGGACCCAAGGGGATACGATGTCGTGCCGATAAGCTCTCCCGACGACACCGAAAAAAACCACCACTACCTGTGGCGGTTCTGGAGAGAGATGCCCAAAACAGGCCACATAGCGATATTCGACCGGAGCTGGTATGGAAGAGTACTTGTCGAGCGCGTAGAGGGCTACTGCAGCGAGGCCGAGTGGAAGCGGGCCTACAGGGAGATAAACGACATGGAAGAGCACATAGTCAACTTCGGCACGGTGTTCCTCAAATACTGGATACACATAGACCGGGACGAGCAACTGAAGCGCTTCCAAGAGAGGGAGTCGGACCCAAACAAGACTTGGAAGATATCGGACGAGGACTGGCGCAACAGGTACAACTGGGACAGCTACAAGGACGCCGTCGACGAGATGCTCTTTAGGACAAGCACAACCTTCGCCCCATGGACAATAGTAGAGTCCAACTGCAAAAGGTACGCCAGAGTCAAGGTCCTGGAGCACACAATAGAGGAGATAGAAAAAGCCCTTCAAAAGAGATAGAAGGGGTTTTCACATGATGATTCTGAGCATAGCCACAGGGACGGTTCTCTTGTCTTTTTGGGCCAAGAGAACCGTCCCCCTGGCTTACGGATTCATTTCTCATGCCGTTTTGTGGTATAATGAGTTTCTGTGTGTCAATCAGAAATGCCGATAAGATTGAAAAAACCTGTGAAAATTGATATAATATTTTACATATGTCAAATTAGCACCAGATACTAAAATCAAGTCATGATTTCTCGGATAATCGAAATCATGCAAATTCGGAGGTAAAAACTGTGGATATTAAAGATATAAAAGAGCTAATACACGCGCTGGATGCCAGCAGTATACAAAAATTCGAAATGGAAGAAGGCAGCTTAAAGATAAAGATAAGCAAGACAGCAGAGGTTGCTTCAGCCGCTCCGGCTGCAGTATACCAGACTATCGAGGCTCCAAAAGCCGCCGTTGCAGCGTCAGCCCCAGCAGCGCCGGCAGCTGCGGTAGAAGCGGCTCCGGTTGCTGTTGCAGAAGATCTCTACATAGTCAAATCGCCTATAGTGGGAACCTTCTACGGATCTTCAAGCCCGGGAACTCCTGCGTTCGTAAAGGTTGGCGACAAGGTTGCCAAGGGTGACACGCTCTGCATAATAGAAGCCATGAAGATAATGAACGAGATAGAAAGCGAAGAAGCGGGCGAAATAGTCGAGATACTAGTTCAAAACGAGGATATTGTAGAATACGGTCAGCCTCTTATGAAAATCAGGAGGTAGACTTATGATAAGCAAGGTACTCGTTGCAAACAGGGGTGAAATAGCAGTAAGGATAATAAGGGCCTGTAAGGAGATGGGCATAAAGACTGTCGCCGTCTATTCGGAAATGGACAGGGATTCTCTTCACGTGCACATAGCCGACGAGGCGATATGCATAGGTCCGGCAATTTCGACAAAGAGCTATCTCAACATGGACAGCATAATAAGCGCCGCGCTAATCAAGGGCGCCGATGCCATACATCCGGGCTATGGCTTCCTCTCGGAAAACCCGACCTTCGTCAAAAGGTGCAGGGACGAGGACATAATATTCATCGGCCCTACAGAGGACCACATAATAAAAATGGGCGACAAGGCCCAGGCCAGAAAAACGATGATAGAAGCGGGGGTTCCCGTAGTTCCGGGAACTGAAGGCAGCATCACAGACGCCAAAGAAGCTCTTTTGGAGGCCGAGAAGATAGGCTTCCCTGTCATGATTAAGGCAGTAAGCGGCGGCGGCGGAAGAGGCATGAGAGTCGCCAGAAACAGGGACGAGTTCATAAAGGGCTTTAGCGTCGCCCAGTCGGAATCGGCCATGGCCTTTGGAGACAACTCCATGTACGTCGAGAAGCTCATTGAGAATCCAAGGCACATAGAGGTGCAGATAATCGCGGATTCTCACGGCAATGTAGTACATCTTGGCGAGAGGGACTGCTCGCTCCAGAGAAGAAACCAGAAGGTGCTGGAGGAAGCCCCAAGCGCGCTCCTTGACGATGACATAAGAAGCATGATGGGAGAGGCCGCTGTGAAGGGAGCCAAGGCTGTGGGCTACGTCAACGCCGGCACAATAGAGTTCCTGGTGGACAAGGACAAGAACTTCTACTTCATAGAGATGAACACGAGAATACAGGTCGAGCATCCCGTAACAGAGATGGTAACGGGCGTGGACATAGTAAGAGAGCAAATAAACATAGCCTCAGGCGAAAAGCTGTCCTTCACGCAGGAGGACATAAAGATAAACGGCCACGCCATAGAGTGCAGAGTCAACGCGGAGGACGTCAGCCACGGCTTCAGGCCATGCCCTGGAACGGTAAGCGACTTTTACTTCCCGGGCGGATATGGCGTGAGGGTCGACTCGCACATATACAGCGGCTACAGGATACCCCCTACGTACGACTCCATGATAGGCAAGCTCATAGTGTGGGGCAGAAACAGGCACGAAGCCATAAGCAGGATGAAAAGAGTGCTCGACGAGACTATCGTAATGGGCATTGAGACAAACATAGACTTCCAGAGGGAAATACTCAGCGACGAGTTTTTCGTGGAAAACAAGTTCGACACGGGCTTCATAGATAGAAAGATGTTCGGCGCAGGCCACAAATAAGAAACAGGCGAGGTGAATTGAATTGCTAAAGGACCTCTTTACTAAGAAAAGTCAAAAAAGCCATCATGAAAAAGGCTACGCTGTCATAAATGTTCAAAAGGAAAAGCCAGCAGACGAGCCGCAGGAAGCTCCAAAAGCTCAGGCGGAGCCGCAAAAGCCACAGGTGCAACTGGACGAGAATCACATGTCATGCCCTTCCTGCTCGGCGGTAATCGAAAAGCAGGCTCTATCAGACAATCTGGGAGTGTGCCCCGAGTGCTCTCACCACACAAGGCTGGGAGCCAGAAGAAGGATACAGATAACAGCGGATGCCGGCAGCTTCAGGGAGTATGACACAATCATAAGGACTGTCAACGCCCTTGAATTTGCAAGCTACGACGACAAGCTAAGGGACGCGGCCGAAAAGTCAGGCCTGGACGAGGCCGTAGTTACGGGAGAGTGCAAAGTCTCCGGCCAAAGCTGCGTTATTTGCGTAATGGACTCGCTTTTCATGATGGGCAGCATGGGATCTGTAGTCGGAGAAAAGATATCAAGAGCCGTGGAAAAGGCCATTGAAAAAAGGCTTCCGGTAGTCATATTCTCGACATCGGGCGGAGCCAGGATGCAGGAGGGCATGCTTTCGCTCATGCAAATGGCAAAGACCTCCGCGGCGCTCGGAAAGCTCGACGACGCGGGACTGCTGTATATATCCGTGCTGACGGACCCTACAACGGGAGGCGTTACTGCCTCTTTTGCGATGCTTGGCGACATAATAGTGGCCGAGCCTAAGGCGCTCATTGGCTTTGCAGGACCAAGGGTAATAGAGCAGACGATAAGGCAAAAGCTCCCTGAGGGCTTCCAAAGAGCCGAGTTCCTTCAGGACAAGGGCTTTGTGGACACTATTGTTGAAAGAGGCGACATGAAGGACTTCATAGGCAAGCTGCTTGCAATCCATTCTACTGGAGGTGAACTCGATGACAAGTAGGAACGAATTCGACGGGCCGGTACTCCAGCTGGAGGAGAAGATAAAGGAGCTCAAAACACTGGTGGAGGAGACAGGAGTCGACCTCTCGGGCGAGATAGAAATGCTCTCGAAAAAGGCCGCTTCAATGAAGGACGACATATACAAGCACCTTCAGCCGTCACAGAAGCTAAAGCTCGCAAGGCATCCTGAAAGGCCTACGACGCTTGACTACATCGAGAGGATAACAAGCGAATTCATAGAGCTCCACGGCGACAAGCTCTACGCCGACGACCGCGCAATAGTGGGCGGTCTGGGTATAATAGACGGCACGCCTGTGACTATAATTGGCCACCAAAAGGGCAAGGACACAAAGGACAACATAATGCGCAACTTCGGAATGCCCCACCCCGAGGGCTACAGAAAGGCGCTGAGGCTCATGAAGCAGGCCGAGAAATTCAAAAGGCCTATAGTGACTCTCATAAACACCCCGGGAGCCTTCTGCGGACTGGGAGCCGAGGAAAGGGGCCAGGGAGAGGCAATAGCCAGGAACCTGCTTGAAATGAGCAGGCTGAGGACTCCTGTCATAGCCATAGTAATAGGCGAAGGCGGAAGCGGCGGAGCGCTGGCGCTGGGCGTAGGCAACCGCATAGCAATGCTGGAGCACTCTGTGTACTCTGTAATATCGCCGGAAGGCCTATCGAGCATACTCTGGAAGGACGCCTCAAAGGCATCCGAGGCCGCAAGCATGATGAAGCTTACAGCACAGGACCTTATAGGGCTAGGCATAATAGACGACATAATAGAAGAGCCCCTGGGCGGAGCCCACAAGGATGTCGACCTCACGGCATCGAGGATAAAAGCGTATATAACAGGCTGTCTCGAAAAGCTCTCAGCAATGCGTGGAGAAGAGCTGGCGGAAGAGAGATACGAAAAGATAAGAAAAATGGGCAAGTGGATGTAGCGGTGCCAGTCACGAGCTTGTGAACATATTGCAAGCAACTTGTGCATTGACCATAATGAACATGATGAAATTGAAAAGGCAGCTGCCGAGCTAATCTGAAATTAGCTTGGCAGCTGCCTTTATTTGTTTTTATAGATTTGAATCAGCGTAGCCCGCCGTGAGGAACCTTTCCTCGAACTCCTCGGCCGGAACAGGCCTTCCCGTATAGTAGCCCTGAACCTTGTCGCAGCCTATGCTCCTTAGGAAATCCATCTGTGCGGCCTCCTCAACGCCTTCGGCTATTATGTCGAGGCGCAGGTTTTTGGCCATTGCCGTTATAGCATTAATTATAGATATGTCGTCGAGATTTTCAGGCACGCCGCTTATGAACGACCTGTCGATTTTTAGAGTCTGTATGGGCAGTTTCCTAAGCAGCGAAAGCGAGGAATACCCCGTTCCGAAATCGTCTATGGATGTTGTTACGCCCATTGCTTTGAGCTGCTCCAGGACGGAGATAGTGTGCTCCTCATTATATATGGCTATGCCCTCTGTTATTTCAAGCTGCAGAAGATGAGGCTTGAGCTGAGTTTCATCAAGAACCCTGCTCACCATTTCAACAAACCCAGGCTGTACAAACTGACAAGGCGATATATTGACGGCTGTCTTTATCTCAAGTCCCCCGTCATATAGCCTCTTGGCCTGGGTGCATGCGGTTTCAAGCACCCATTTTCCTATAGGAATAATGAGGCCGGAATCCTCGGCGAGCGGTATGAACTCGTTTGGAGGAATGCTTCCAAGTCTTGGATGGCTCCATCTAAGCAGAGCCTCCATGCCTGTGATATCCCCGGTGTTAAGCTCGAACTGAGGCTGGTAGTTGAGGGAAAACTCGCCATATTCAAGAGCCTTGTGCAGGTCGCTCTCGAGCGATGATTTTCTCGATACCTTATGACTCATGGACTTATTGAAGAATTGAACGTTGTTTTTGCCCTTCTCCTTGGCATGATACATTGCTATGTCGGTATATTTCATGAGCATTTCAGCAGTATCTCCATCATCCGGGAATACAGAAACACCAACGCTGATTGTGGCGTTTATCTCGTGGTTTTTCAATACAAAAGATTTCTTGAATGATTCGAGTATCCTGTTTGAAATATGCGATATTTCCGATTTGTCATGCGCATTCTCAATCAGCACTATGAACTCGTCGCCGCCTTGCCGGCAAACTGTGTCGGTATCCCTTACGTTCTCAAGCAGCCTTTTGGATACGGCCACAAGAAGCAAGTCGCCTACGTCATGCCCGAGAGAATCATTTATATTTTTGAACCTGTCAAGATCCAGGAAGAGCAAGGCAAGAATGCCGTCCTGCGCCTGGGCTGCTTCAAGGGCAGATTCAAGCCTGCGCATCAAAAACCTTCTGTTTGGAAGCTCTGTAAGCGGGTCGTGATTGGCTATGAAATCAAGCTCATTGTTTTTTCTGGATAATTCAATCGCCTGAATTTGCATCTTCTCCATGAGCAGCTTTATGTTGCCTGTAAGAGCCCCTGAAAAAAGAGAGGATATAAGTATGGCAATGAGCAGCGTAATTCCGCCGACAATGAGCACGTTGAAGAGTAGTGCGTGGGCGTCAGATGACAGTTCGTCCATATGTATGTCAGCCACCAGAGTCCAGCCTAAGGAATCTATTTTTTTGAACACTGCGAACTGCTTGTGCAGAATTCCGGAGTTGACGCATTTGAAGTTGACGCTGTTGGAGGTGCTTGAATTTATGGCATTCAGGATTTCGGTTCGAGGAATATTTTTATCCGGAAGCTGTCTGTCGGGATAGACCAGTATCCTGCCATTTTCATCAAGCAAATACGGATAATTCATTTTGCCTACATACATGCCGTTGAGCTTGTCTGATATTTCATTGAGCGAAATTTCTATGGCAAGGACACCGACTGGCTGTTTTTCAGAGTCATCGTCAGGATACACCGGAATTGCGGTCGTTACAAGTGTGTTGCCGGTCTTGGAATCCTTGAAGGGAGAATCCCAAATGATGCCGTTTTTAGCGATGGCTTTCTTGTACCAGCCCGCATCGGCAGGCTTAAAATCCTTTTCAAATGCTGTAGAAGGATAGGAGTAAAGCTTTCCGGATTCTGTAGCCAGATATATGCGATTTATGTCATTGTGAGAATTGAACAAATTTTTAAAATCGTCTATAAGCCATCTGGTCTTGACGGAGGTTCCCTGGTTATTGTTGTTTCCGTGAGGCGCCGATGGTGTTGCAGATGACACTGCATCGGGCTTTAATGCTGCCATGGTTACGCTTGGCTGCTTAGAGGTTTTTAGCATTGTTTTTTCAACCTCATTAAAGTATATGTTTATGGAATTAGCAGTTTCACCGATAAGCTGCTCTGTGTAAAGCTGAAGGTTTTTCTCGATAACTTGTATGGAATTCGAGTATGAAACAATCCCCACAATGGTCAATGGAATTACTATGAGCAGTGTGAAAAGAATAAATAGCCGATAACCTATCCATGATTTCAAATTCTCGATGCTTTTCATGAAATCCCCCTTCTAAGCACTACATGATATATGAATTGCAATAATACGCAATATCCGCATGTGACGAACTGGATTAGCAACAATCTGACTTTATTTAAAGACATTATAAACAAGTATTGCAAGTGTTTCCACAATGTTTTGCACAGTTTTGCAAAGTTTTGCACGGAAAGTTTTTTGAATTTTTCTGAAATTTCCGTGTTTAAAAAATATACAAGGAGGTATATAATAAAGTATAATAAAAAAACATACTTCGAGGGGGATGACGTGCTATGAACTGGATGACATTTATAGATGTTTTCAAAACAAAGACAAAGAATATATTAAAAATAGAGAAAGCTGACGTGAAGGCTGGTGCAAAATCAGGCAAAAGCGTAAAATGTAAGGACATGGGCAAAGTCATATACGTTGATTTCACAGCCCCAAGAAAAGTGAACTACAAAGAAGAGCAACTCAAAAAGCTGGTATAGAGCTAGAAACAGAATGCTGCAAGCACATAGCAGCTCCATATATCAATGATAATTAGAATCCCCACTGAATATTCCGGACGGGGATTTTTTGATTTTGTCTGAATGGCGCATTTTTCATAATCAAAAAAACAAAAAGGCCGACATTGATTTTTTTCAACATCGGCCTTTTACATTGAACTCTCATCTAAACTATTCATATTATGGTGGAATCGTCTCCCTTCGTTTTCGTGATTTTCGTATTAGGAGAATTATTTTTTATCTCCGAAGTTTTGGTTTGAAAATTGAACTCTATGGTGGAATCGTCTCCTTTCATATTGTATTAGGAGAATTATGGTTTATCTCCAGATTATCCTGTGTGGGTTCTGTCTGTTTTGGTGGTATCGACTCCCTTCGCTATGTATTTGGAGAATTATGGTTTATCTCCGCGAGTGTCTGTTGTCTTGCATGAATTCTGTGGTGGAATCAGCTCCTTTATTATTTTATGTATTAAATTTATACCTCCAAAATCGAAGTCTAAACACCAATCACAAAAAGCCTCTCCAACTATTTCTATAGCTTCTTTTTTTGCTTTGAAACCGCAAAACTGGGTAAGAAATATGTAATTGGAACGTGTATATTTCAAAGGAGGAATTTGGATGAAAAGGCTAAGCACGAACTTCATGGGCATACATCTCAAAAACCCTATAATAGCGGGTGCAAGCAACATCTCGGACAAGCTCGACAACATAAAAAGGCTTGAGGAGGCGGGAGTTGCCGCAATAGTATTCAAGTCGCTGTTCGAAGAGCAAATACAGCTTGAAAAGCTCGAGCTCGAAGCTGATCTTGAGGAGTACAATGAAAGGCACGCAGAAATGATAACTACCCATCCACACATGGAGCATGCCGGCATAGAGGAACATCTGGTCAAGCTGAGAAAGGCCAAAGAAAGCGTCAGCATACCTGTTATAGCAAGCCTAAACGCAATCCACGGCAAATCGTGGGTTGAATACGCAAAGAAGCTCCAGGATACTGGAGTTGACGGGCTTGAGCTGAACCTGTACTCGATTCCAAAGAGAGTGGACCTCGACGCCGCGTTCATAGAAAACGAGCATCTCGAAAAGCTGACGGAAATAAAGAGAGCCGTCAAAATACCGATATCAGTCAAGATAAGCCCGTTCTACACCAACATAATGAACGTCGTATACAGGATGTCAAAGGGCGGGGCAGACGGTGTTGTGCTCTTCAACAGGCTCTACGAGGCTGACATAGACGTAAAGAGCGAGACAACCAAGCTCGACATGACTCTGAGCTCAAGCGACGAGATGAGGCTGCCTCTTAGATACACAGGGCTTTTGGAAGGCAAGATTGCCTCCGACATATGCAGCTCAAGGGGCATATACACGGGCGACGATGTGCTCAAGATGTTGCTTGCAGGTGCCAAATGCGTCCAGACTGTAAGCGCAGTTTACAAGCACGGCTACAGGCATGTGGGAATAATGCTCGAGGACATAGTAAGATGGATGGACAGCAAGGGCTACGAGAACATAGAGGATTTCAGGGGCAAGCTCTCAAAGAGCAACCTCAAGGATCCTTACGCATACGAGAGGGCTCAATACGTGGATCTTCTCATGAGGCCCTTTGAATCACTAATAAAAGAGCCGATGAGATAGTAGTCGGAGTCATATAAGCTTGCAGGTGAATCCCGGCAGCATGCATTTCGCCTGCCGGGTATTTTATTTTGCAAGCAAATCCAAAGTAAGGCGGTGATGGTTTTGAAGAAGTTGACTGCAATCATAACAGCTATAATATTACTGGCGGTGCAAAGCCCTGCGTACGCCCTGGGCGAGGATACGGCATACCGACTCTCGTCAGAGGGCGCGGGCGAGTGGGGCATAATAGCCCAGTACAGCGCCGACGCGGGCGCGCCATCCAGCGCTCTTCCCCAGAGCCTTGAGACCAATTCTACATATGAGCAGGCAGTGTTCCTGATGGCATCAAAGGCAGTGGGCAGGGACGTGTCCGCAACGGCGGGCCTTATAAAGCGATCCCAGATGAAAAACGGCAAGCTGGCCGATTTCACTGACGGCACGGGCGAAAAGTCTGTAAGGGCCCACATATGGGGCATAATAGCACTCTACAGCGCATGGGACAACGGCTATGACAAGTCCTCGGCTCTAAGATGGCTAAAGACAAAGCAAAACTCCGATGGCGGATTCGGCTACGAGGCCGGCAAGCCCTCTGACATAAAGACGACGTCTGAAGCCGTGCTTGCGTTCAAGGCTCTGGGCATAGAGTCCGAGGAGGCTGCAGCCAGGGCGCTTGCATACGTGGAATCCAAGCTGCCGGCTGAAAAAAACGGCGAGAAGCTGGCATGGGCCTTCTTTGCAAAGCACAGCATGGGCAAGGAGGACCAGAAGCTCTATGAGAGGCTGCGAAGCTACGAGCTTCCGGACGGCTCGTATTCCCTGACATCAACCAACAAGACCTACAACTACGCCGCAACCTGCGCTGCGCTGCTGGCGCTCAAGGAATATGAGAACGGCTACTCGGTATTCAAAAAGCTCCACAACGCCGACATGTTCAAGGACCTAAGGCGCGGCGACTACGCATACAGTGAGGTAATGGAGCTTGTAAACAGGGACATAGCCTCGGGCTACCCGGACTCCACATTCAGGCCGAATCTCAGGGTCACAAGGGCTGAGTTCGCGAAATTCCTCGTTTACGCGCTCGGGTACGAGAATTCGCCCGCCAGGGAATCTATAACATTTAAAGACCTTGAAGAGCATTGGGCTGAAAAGATAGTATACACGGCAGTGGGCAAAAAGCTCATAAACGGCATAGGCAAGGGCATGTTCGCGCCCGACCAGAACGTGACGGGAGCGCAGATAGTCGCTATGCTCGTTAGGGCCAAGGGCCTCGAGGGAATAGCAGCCAGATTCGAGGGCGAGAAGTGGTACGACGGCTACGTAAGCGCAGCCATAAGAAGGGGACTCATATACGAGGGCTTCGATCCCGAGACCAACGCCACAAGGGCGCAGTGCGCCAAGGCTCTAAGCAAGCTCTACTAAACCATATACGTGGGAGGGAAACATGGCAGCCAGGATAATGGACATAGCAAAAACCTTCGGAATCGACATACTAAAAAAATTCTACAACCTCACAGTGACGCTCCTTGTAGTGGCGCTGGCGATGCTAATAATATACTGGGGCTTTAGCCTATTCTCATCAAGGGCCAAGGTGGTCAAGCCCGGGACCTACATCGAGGTGTCTCTGCCAAGCGACATAACCGAGAACCCCTACATGTACGTGCAGGACTGGCAGATACAGAGGCAGACAGACTTCTTCTCCATACTCGAAGCCATAGAATACGCCGCCACAGACAAGAACGTGGCGGGGCTCATACTCGACATGGATTCGCTGGGAATCCCTGCGCAGCAAATTGGCGAGCTGCGAGTCAGCATTGAAAAGTTCAAAAAAAGCGGCAAGAAGGTATACGCCGCAGGCGACGGGGCAGACGCGTCATCCTACAGGGCTGCGCTCCTCTCGGACTATATAGTCATGACGCCATCGCAGGCAGCAAGCTTCAGCATACCGGGCTACTACGCGGCCTACCCCTATTACAGGACGCTGTTTGACAAAGCCGGAATAAAGTGCAGCGTCCTCAGCACCGGGCCGTACAAGACATACGGCGAGACCTACGAGCGCGAGAGCATGTCAGAGGGCATGAGGCAGCAGATGAGCTCGCTGCTTGAGAGCAGATACGAAAGCCTCACAGACGACATAGCCTCATCAAGGGGCATCGAAAAGGAAAAGCTAGTCCAGATGATAGATTCAGGCGAGCTCTCCTTCATTAGCCCCGCAGATGCCAAAGAGAAGGGCCTTATCGACGAAACTATGCACTATGAAAGATTCCTGCGCACGCTCTCCCAAAAGGACGGCGAAAAGCCGCCCATAAGGGACATATCTGAATATGCCTCCCTGCCAAAGGTCAGCAAGAGCAAGGCGAGCGGCAAGGGCAGCATAGCCCTCATATACGCCGAAGGCAACATATACATGGACGATGTCAATCCCTCCATACTCAGGAAGGAATCGGTAATAACGCCGGTCGTCCTCTGCAGCCAGATAGAAAGCGCATCTGACGACGAGGACATAAAGGGAATAGTAATAAGGGTCAACTCCTCGGGCGGCTCGGCGCTTGCGTCCGATATAATCAGCGACTCCATAGCCATGGCCAGAGAGAAAAAACCCGTCTACATTTCTATGGGGCCCGTTGCGGCATCAGGAGGCTACTACATAGCCAGCCAGGCCGATAGGATATTTGCAGGCAAGGAGACGCTGACCGGCTCGATAGGCGTAGTCAGCGTAATCCCCACCTTCGAGGGCGTTTACGAGAAGCTGGGAGTGAACGTTGAAAGGCTCCAGCGCGGAAAGTACTCGGGCACAATGGACCTTTCGAAGAGCCTCTCCCCGGATGAAGAGGCCCTCCTGCAAAGGAGCATAGAAAACGTATACGCAGAGTTCAAGCAGAGGGTCTCAAGCGGCAGGAACATAGACCTGGAAACGCTCGAAGGCTACGCCCAGGGCAGAGTATGGACAGGCGATAAGGCGGTCGAGATAGGCCTTGTAGACGAAGTGGGCAACCTGGGCGACGCACTGGACGCCATGGCCAAAAAGACGGGCCTTGGAAGGTCTGACGTCACGCTCGTTGAAAGCGGAAAAAAAGACATGACGATGGCGCGCATGGTAAGGGACAACCTGGCCAGGCTTCAGGGAGAGCCGCTCAACATACAGGGCCCGGTAGAGGAGCTGCTGCTGGAATGCGAAAAGCTCCTTGAAATAAGGGAGGAGCCCCTCCTGCTCATGCCTTACGAGCTTGACTAGACAACATAACCGGCACAAAAGTAAAGACACAAAAATAAAAACCTCCAAATGGAGGTTTTTTATTTTATCCCGATATTGAAACTATTTTGAAGTTCTCTTGTTTAGAGCCGCCTGTCTTTCGTTGGAATCCTTCATCCACTTCTTGAGCAGATCGTCAAGGCCGCCACCGCCACCGCCGGCGCCACCAGCGTCGCCACCTCTGGCGTGCTGCTGATATTGCTGCTGCATAGGTCTTTGCCTTGGAGGCTCGGATTCAGCAGGCTTGGCATCCTTTATAGAAAGAGAAATCTTCTTTGACTGTTCATCAATTGTAAGAATCTTTACGTCCACTTCGTCGCCCACAGTAAGCGCCTCGTTTATATCCTTGAGGAAGCCGTGAGTAATCTGAGATATGTGGACAAGTCCCTGAGTATTGGCATCGAGAGCCACGAAAGCGCCGAAAGGCTTAATACCGGTAACTTTTCCTTTTACAATCATTCCAGGTTCAAATTTTGACATTATAACACTCCTATTATCATATAATTATATATAGTCTATAATATCATAAATACCAAAACATCGATAGGATAAACCGGAAAAGAGGATAAAATTTAACCTGAAGAATAAAAAATAGTTAAACATATGTCATAAAATTAAACTTTTATGTCTGGAAAGAGCTCTTCAAAGGCGGCCGATAATGCCACTTCTCCAGGCGCTGCATGCTGCGCAAACGTTGAAAACACAAAGTCACACAGAAATATCCGAAAAAAACAGAATGTTCTCAATAGAACAAATTAATTAAAAAAATAACAATCATAGAGAAATACTATTTCATTTTAGAGCGCATCAGGTATATAATCTTAGTTGCCGGTGAGACAAGTTTTGTATTCAGTATCATATATATGATTTTATTCTGATATTCTGGGTATCATGAAAAGTATAAGATGCCGAAAGGCACAATAATGGAATCCAGGGGGTGCACTATGGGAATATTAGACAAGATAACTGAAAAGACTAAAGAGGCTGTAAAAAAATCAAGCGAGATGGCAGGCGAGATAGTTGAAAAGGGCAAGGACATGGTTGAAAAGACAAAGCTCGAGTCGGAAATCAAAAAGAAAAAGGACGAGATAGGCGAGCTTGTATACAAGGCCTACGCCAGCGGACAGACTCCTGACGAGAGCGCCATAAGAGCCATGGTCAACGAAATCAAAAAAATGGAAATACAAATACATGAAATGATGCAGGACTAACACAAATATAAGGTTGCTGCAGGTCTGAGGGAGGATAAAAAAGGGATGAGCGGTAAGGAGCTTACTCCGATAGAGGAGCTTAAGTTTTCGCTAAGGGCGTACAATTGCCTGAGAAGAGGAAATATAAGATATGTAGAGGAACTGGCCAAAAAGACAGAAGAAGAGCTGCTCCTGATAAGGGGGCTTGGCCAGAACACTCTGGAAGAGATAATGAGCGTGCTTGGCAGGAACAAGGAATACGACTCAAAAATGTACAAGACATGGGAGGCTCTCAAGATACTAAACCAGAATCCCAAGAAGGTATTCAGGAACAGCGTGGGAGGCTACATGACACTTAGAAGAAGCGACAAGGACAAGAACAGGTTCGAGCTTTTCGATCCGGTCGCCAATTCGGGAGTCGACATAAGCCACATGTATTTCGACCAGAGGCAGTACCAGTGGGAAGAGATAGACACCCCTCCTCTAGGGAAGCAAGTATAGACAAGGCGGGTTTTTGGGGATAGTGCCCTGAAAACCCGTCTTTTTTTGAAGGGAGGCATGTTAATGGCTACGGACAAAGCAAAGGGCGGATTCAAAGCCTTCATCAAGTCGCACAAGCTGTTGATAATCGTATCGCTGATATTTGGCATGGCCCTTGCAGCGACGCTTGACCATCTGGAGATAAAGTCGCCGCTGTTGTTTATGGGAATAGCCCTGCTCTTTGGACTGGCGGCCGGGGCGCTGGTATATTTCAAGGCGGCCGGCAGCTTCATACAGACGATAAAAAACGGCGACTACGACGGCTTCATAAGCAGGCTCGAGGAGCTCAGGAAGACTGACAAAAAGCACGTCAGCCACATAGACTTCAACGCAGCAATGGCTCTCAACAGGAAAGGAGACATTGACTCCTCCATGGAATACCTGGGCAGGATAGACCCCGGGTCAGCCGATAGGAACCTTCGGGCATCGTATCTTAGTCTCTACAGCGCCAACCTCATGATAAGAGGCGAGCGCCTCAAAAATGCGCTCGAATACGCCAGCGAAGCCTCAAGGCTGGTGCAGCTGCCCTCCATAGTGCTTCTTAGGGCGCTGCTTGAGCTCCTAAACGGCAGGGAGGAGCAGTCCGAGCACACCCTGCTCGAGTATGAGCGGCTCAAGGGCAAAAAAGCAATAGTCCCCGGCAGGACCGTTCTCTACACCGACAGCGAATTCGAGGGCATATACACAAGCTACCTGCTGGGCAGGTACTACTATGCAAAAAACGAGTACCCGGCGGCCAGGGCGCATTTTCGCGAGGCGGCCGAGTGCAGCTATGACAACTACTATTCAAGCTACGCAAGGGACGTCCTGAGGCATATCTAGGGCGTCCTTATTTTCCCCTTGCGGAATTGACGAAAAACTGACAAAATAATATATGCGGGCTGTAATATGAGCCCGACAGACCACATAAAGGAGACCTACAAAATGGAAGAAAATAGAGTTTTGGCCAAGGTTGGCGACAGAGAGATAACAGAAAGAGACGTGGACTTCCTGCTTCAGAGCCTTGGACCACAAAAGGGAATGCAGTTTTATTCGCCGGACGGCAGAAAGCAGCTGCTTGACGAGCTTATAAACCAGGAGCTTTTCTACCTTGACGCGCTTGAGAGCGGAATCGACAAGGACGAAGCCTTCGTAGCCGAGCTTCAGCAGGTTAAGATCAACCTTCTTAAGCAGTACGCCATGAGAAAGCTGCTTACTCCTATAACTGTTGACCCTGCAGAGGCAAAAGAGTTCTACGAGGACAACAAGGCATCATTCGTGAGCCAGGAGTCTGCAAGAGCGAGCCACATACTAGTAGAGACAGAGGAAGAGGCAAAGAACATAGCAGCCGAGATAGCAGGCGGACTTGACTTTGCAGAGGCTGCCCAGAAATACTCAAAGTGTCCGTCAGGCGGCGGCGGGGGAGACCTTGGCATGTTCACAAGAGGCAAGATGGTTCCTGAATTCGAGGACGTTGCCTTCTCTATGGAAGTAGGAGCTGTGAGCGAGCCCTTCCAGACGCAGTTTGGATACCACATAGTTCAGCTTAATGAAAAGCACGAGCAGGAAGAAAAGAGCTACGAAGAGGCGAAGGCCGACGTTGCAAGGATAGTGCTGGGCAAAAAGCAGAACGAGGCCTACAACGAGAAGACTAGCCAGATGAGAAGCAAGTACAGCGTGGAAATAATAGGATAAATGTAGTCCATAATTAAAAATAATGCTTGTAATGTTCGGCTATTAAAGATATAATCAATAAGCCGGCATGAAGCAGGAACATTTCAGCCGAAGGGGAACCTTCGGCTGTACTTTATCAGGCAACTTCCTTGAGTTTGGCGATATATGTGACTAGCAGCGGAGCGCTTATTGGTTGAGAGCATACCCCCAGAAGCTGCAGGTCACTTACGCAGATATTAACTGCATTATTTGGATTGCAGACAGATTTGGGATTGCACTTGCTTTAAGCTGGACACTCGCGCTATGCGCATAATACGAAGGGAAAGATTTATATAATGACAAACGGATTTGAAAAACTAGGACTATCAGAGAAGATTTTAAAGGCAATAAAGGACCTTGGATACGAGAACCCGTCTCCTATACAGGAGCAGGCAATACCAATGGTTATGCAGGGCCACGACATAATAGGCCAGGCAAAGACAGGAACAGGAAAGACAATGGCATTTGGAATACCTGCTGTTGAAGCAGTAGACCCAGCTGACAACTCGCTTCAGGTAATGGTACTTTGCCCTACAAGAGAGCTTGCAGTTCAGGTTGCAGGAGAGCTCAAGAAGGTTTCAAAGCACAAGAAGGGCATAAAGACGCTTGCAATATACGGCGGCCAGTCTATAAGCATACAGCTAAAGGCGATTGAAAGAGGAGTACAGATAATAGCCGGAACTCCAGGCAGGGTAATAGACCACATAGAAAGAGGAACCATAAAGCTTGACTCTCTTAAGCTTGTAATACTTGACGAGGCTGACGAGATGCTCAACATGGGCTTTAGGGACGACATAGAAAAGATACTTGCAGGCTCATCTTCAGAAAGACAGACAGTATTCTTCTCGGCCACTATGCCAAAGGAGATAATGAACCTTTCTAAGAGATTCCAGAAAAAAGACAGACAAGTGGTAAAGGTCGAGGGCAGAAACCTCACAGCCGACGCCATAGAGCAGTCATATATAAAGGTAAGATCATCAGACAAGACTCAGATGCTTTCAAGGCTTCTGGACATACATTCGCCAAGGCTTTCGCTGATCTTCATGAACACTAAAAAAGGCGTGGATGAGCTTGCGCTCGAGCTTTCGTCAATGGGCTACCATGTTGACGCCCTTCACGGCGACATGAGCCAGCAAAAGCGTGACAGCGTAATGAACAAGTTCAGAAACGGCATAATAAGAGTGCTTATCGCGACGGATGTTGCGGCAAGGGGACTTGACGTAGACAACGTAGACGCCGTTTTCAACTACCAGATACCTCAGGACATAGAGTACTACGTCCACAGGATAGGAAGAACAGGAAGAGCGGGCAAGAAGGGAATGTCCTTCAGCTTCGCCTGGGGTGAAGAGGTTTCAAGACTCAGAAGAATCGAAAGCTATACAAAGGCACCTATAAAGATGATAGCTCCTCCTTCAGTTGAGGACGTCGAGAAGATAAGGATACAAAAGACTCTCGAGGAAATACTTGCCAAGGCAAGCGGCTCAATCAAGAAGTCGTATGTCAAGGCGGCGCACTCGCTTATCGAAGGCAGCGCAATGGAGCCTGAAGCTCTGCTTGCAGCCGTAATATCGATGATGTGCAACCCTGTTGAGAGCAAGGAAGAGCAGCCGGTGTTCGAGAGCACATTCGACAACACAGGAGCAAGAGAAGCAGGCATGGTGAGACTTTTCGTCAATGCCGGAAGAAAGCAAAAACTTAGACCTAAGGACATAATAGGCGCCATAGCCGGAGAATCCGGAATAAAGGGCGAGAATGTCGGCAGGATAGACATATACGAGAAGTTCACATTTGTAGAGGTCACTAAGGACAGCTGCAGACAGGTACTAAGCGCAATGAACGGAGCAGAGATAAGAGGCCACGCAGTGGCTATAGAGCCGGCTAACTGCAGGAACTAATATCAAAGCCCCATTACAATAACGCTCATCATGCATACAAAGCCAAGCAGCAGCATGCATGCGTTTTCAAATGAAATATCGGCATTTCGGATCCTCCTTACAAAGGGAGGATCTTTTTTTATGAAAAAATGATACAGGGCGTAGCCCGCGGCGAGTATCCCCAGATATTCAAGCATGTGCACAGGATCGGACGGCGTAAAGGCCGGTATTGGCAGCTCGAAGAGCCAGGAGGCCAGCTGCCTGTAGTATGCCGCCAGCAGGGCGCAGCTGGAGGAGAGCAGGAAAAGTGGCAGGTGCTCGAGGCCAACGCGTTTCACGGGAATCCTAAGGTGTTTGTAGTCCGCCGTGAATATCTGGGATATCTTTATAAACGACGCAGCCGTACCTACGTTTACAAGAAGGAGGACAGCTTTCTCCCAGAATATGTGCCTGACAGAGTCGGCTATTATATATTTGCCTATGTAGCCGTTGAGCGAGGGCATGCCTGTTATTGAAAGCATGCCGACAATCATAAAGACCGAGAGCAGCGGGAAGCGGCGCAGCACCCCTCGAATCTGGTTGACGTTCCTGTTCCTGTAGTCCGAGACTATCATCCCCGCGCACAGGAAAAGCAGCGCCTTGAACATGCCGTGGTTTACAAGGTGGAGCATGCCGCCCGAGTAGGCAAAGCCCCGGAAAGGGCCTATCCCCATGAACATTATGCCAACCTGCGATACAGTGTGGAAGGCGAGTATGAGCTTTATATCCTTCTGGCAGAGGGCGAATATGACGCCCAGCAGAGCCGTGGCTGCGCCTACGGCTACAAGGAAAAAATCCAGCGAGGCGTAGTGGAAGACCTCGTTGAGCCTTATGAACTCGTAGAGTCCGCTTTTTACCAGGAGCCCCGAAAGGAGCGCCGAAACCGCGGACGGCGCGGCGCTGTGGGCCTTGGGCAGCCAGTTGTACACCGGGAAAAAGGCCGACTTGACTCCGAAGGCCGCGGTGACCAGCACGAAGGAGAGCTTAACCGGGAACTCGCCCATATGGGCGGGCAAAGCCTCCTTCATAAGCTGGAGGTTGAGCGTGCCGCAGACCTGGTAAAGTATTATGAAGGCGACAAGGTAAAAAAGCATACCGGCGTTGTTGAAGAGCAGGTAGTAAAAGCCCGCCCTAAGCGAGGAGCCGTCGCCCCTGTAGGTGATGAGCATTGTGGATATTATTGTGACTACCTCTATGAACACGAACAGGTTGAACAGGTCATTGCTCATGATAAGTCCCATGAAGGTTCCCTCGAGAAAGAGCAGGAAGAAGAGGTAGCTCCTGCTGAGTCTCTCGAAAAAGGCGTAGAGCAGTACGCACCACCACAGGAATATGGCCATGGCGGCAAAGCCCATTGACAGGTGGTCGTTTCGCAGTGTTATCCCGGCAAAATCCGGCCAGCCGCCGAAGGCGACAAGGTGCATGTCCATGTCGAATATGAGGGCGTAGTAGTGGAAGGCCGCGAGCGTAAGCAGGGTCTGGCAGAGGGCGCAGACCCACCTTGAGCCCCTCTCGGGCAGCAGGTAGGCTGCTATGGCGAACACTATGGGTATTATTATAAGGTATGCGGGCATGATGTGCAGCGAAGTGAGCATCTATTTATCCTTCCTTTCAAGCAGCATGCGCCAGTCCAGACTTCCGTAGGCGCGAAAAAGCCTTATGGAAATCATGAGGGCCAGCGAGGTCACGGAGGCGCCTATCACTATGGCCGTTATCATGAGCGCCTGGGGCAGGGGGTCCACCATCTCGCCGGCATGGCGCAAGCCTATTATAGGCAGCGCGGCACCCTCGAAATAGACGCTCCTGAGGAATATTAGTATAATGGCCGCTTCGGAAATGTTGAGGCACACTATCGACTTTATTATATTTTTGGATGTGCACATGCCGTAAAAGCCAATGAGCACTATAGCTGTTGCGAGCATTATCTGCATAGCAGCCTCCTTGTCAAAAATTAGTCGTCCACTGACTCCTGCTCCACAAACGACGAGAAGAGCGAAGTTATGCCAAGGGCCACCTTGAAGCCAATAAAGACGTTCATGGCTATGAGAAATAGGCGCCTGATTTCAAGCGGCTCACCCGAAGGGATGAAGCTTGTGAAGGCCTCGCCCTTTGTAAGCACCGAAATAAGGGCCATGGCCACAATCAGAACGTAGAGCACCTTCTCAAGGAGCACCAGGCTGCCTATCTCGAATATCCTCTCGCCACGGGCTATGTAGGCCGTTATATAGGCGCTTGCCAGGATGGCTCCGCCTTGGAAGCCTCCGCCAGGCGAAACGTCGCCGTAGAGAATTATATACAGCCCGAACATGAGCATGAAGGGGAATATGAAGCGCGCTATGTTTACAAGCAGGTTAGAAAGCCTCATCGCTCGCCCTCCCTCGCAAGATGGACAACGCCCGCTATAGTAAGCAGCAGCAGACTCGTCTCGAATATGGAGTCCAGCAGGCGGTAGTCAAGATATATGGCGGCGACGATGTTCCTCGCGCCGGTATCGGCATAGCCATTTTCCAGGTAGAAATCCCGCGAGAGGCTGCTGGCGCCTTTGCCCGAATCAGTCAAGGCGCTTGAAAAGTAAAAAAGGCATATTATCAGCATGTATGCTGTAAGTATTTTTCTAATCATAGTTTTCTTCATCTCCCGTGAGCACGAGGCTTATGTCCTCGTGGTCTATGAGCATGTGCGAGAGCCTCTCCATTATTATGCTCGAGCCCTTGCCCTCCATTATATACTCGCCTTCCTGCTCGTAGACATATACGTCGGGACTGCTCCTTGCCAGTATGCGGCAGGCCTTCTCGTCCTCGCTGGGACAAAGCACGAGCTTGAGGCCGTACTGCCTGCACAGGGAGCTTAAGATGACGTAGCCTCGTCCTGAGCGGGAGCCGTCCTTGCCCGGGCGGAGGAAGCCGTCCTCGAGCCTCGAGAGCACTATGAACTCTCGCTGCTTAGAAATTGCCACTATGAATATCATGGGCACGAAGGCGCTCCCTATTGCGGCCTCGGCAAGCGCCACGTCAGGCGCCATGTATATAACGTAGAGCGTGGCGCAAAGGAGCGAAAATATGGAGTAGAGTATTACCATCTGAAAAAGGTCTGTCTGGGCGACTATGGCTATTGCAATGAAGGCAACTATCAAGAGCAAAAGGGTGTCCATGCTACTTCCCTCCTTCCTCTGAATCCGAATCGGTCAGGCCGGGCTCTTCTTCTATGAGCTTTACAGGAAGCCCTGAGTCGAACGCCGAGCGCGCTATTATGTGGCTGCCTACGGGGGTAGTCACTATTATGAAAAGCAGTATCACAAGGAGCTTTGCCGAGAATTCCCATGACTCGGATCTTAGCATGAGCGCCAGTAGCAACGTTATCATGGCCGCCGTGTCTATCTTGCTGCCGGTAAGCAGCCTGGCGTAGACGTTCCTAAAGCGGAATAGCCCGACAATGCCAAAGGCTATATATATCCAGCAGAGCACTAGAAGAATGTTTGATATCATTATCATCATTTCTGGCGGCCTCCCCTCAAGATGAAGCTCGAAAGCAGGGCAACCCCGAGAAAGCCTACTATGACGTAGGACATTGATATGTCAAGGAGGCGCAAATCGCCCGTGTAGACAGAGTAGGCCGTCAGCAGCATCACCGTCTTTGCGGATATGAGGTTTAGCGCGAGCAGGCGGTCCCACACGGTGGGCCCAAAGGCCGCCTTGAGCGTCAGCAGGAATATGGCGGCTATTATGACGTAGATGGTTATGATCATCATGGGCGTCGCCTCCTTGTAAGGTGCCTTTCAAAGCCTTCGGTTATTTCACCGCGCAGGCTCTCGTAGTCGCTATCGCCCTTTATGCAAAGCACAGTCAGCTCGTCGCCCTTTGCCGAGAGCGTTACAGTGCCGGGCGTTAGGGTGACCGAGTTGGCAATTAGGGAGACTATGAAGGGGTTGGAGGTGTGCAGCCTTATCCTAAGCGCCGCCGGCTCCTCGTCGTTTCTTATAATGTGGAGCATGTAGCGAAACGACGCCCTGTATATTGAAAGCAGCAGAAACAGCAGGTATGAAAGCAGTCGCAAGGGCCCGGGTATCCTGACTTCCTCGGCAGAGCCGGCAGGGTCGTAGAGCACCCTTACTGAAAAATAAGACACGGCCAGCGAGAGCGATAGGCCTATGGCCACGCCCGGCGCCGAAAAATCCATTGAGAGCAGCATGTAGAATATGAAAAGGGCCAGCGATAGCCTGATTATGCGCCATGACATGATATGACCTCCAGTGAATTATAGAGTAATTTATTTTTACCCATAATGCGTAAGAAAATAGACGTTTTTGCCGATAATAGATTTTGCAAACATGCAAATTATTCAATCGACTGCTACATTTGCTGCAGCCGATAATGGGGAGTGATTTTATGGGGTTGAAGCCCAAAAAGACATTAATTGTATTCATATTTATTTTTACGGCGTTTTTTTCAAGCTTTGCATACGCAGAAGGGCAAAGGATATTCGAAAAGGATGAGGCGGAGTACATAAACCGAATATACAAGGATCTGCCAACGGCGTCCCTAAAAACAGACACTCGTAGTCTTGAAAGCGTCACATATGTAAGCTCATTAGAGCAGCTTGAATCGATGCTGTATGACGCCATGACAGACAGAAAGGCAAGTTTTGAGGCAGTGTACACAGGTGGTACAAGTGACATGCTGAATGACATGGAAGCGGTTTTTGAAAATGTAACAGCAAGCGACGACTATCTCAAGTTTTCTTACACATTCATAAGCTACGGCTACAGCGGCTATCCGGGTAATTACAGAATATACTACAATATGACATACCTGACTAGCAAGGAGCAGGAGGACTATGTCGACTCGAGAGTAGATGGTATACTCTCTGAAATAGTTTTGCCCGGCATGAGCAGCTTTGAAAAGGAGCTGGCAATACACGACTACATAGTCAAAAACGTCGAATACGACACAAGCTATAAGGAGCACAGCGCGTACGCGGCGCTGGCATACGGCAAAACCGTCTGCCAGGGATACTCGCTGCTTGCCTACAAAATGCTTGAGGAGGCGGGAGTGCAGGCTCGGATAGTAGAGGGCGACGAGTCTATGAACCACGCCTGGAACATGGTCAATATTGACGGGAATTGGTATCATTCTGATTTGACATGGGATGACCCGCTTCCCGATGTCAAAAACAGAACAATGTATACATACTTTAACCTGTCGGACGAGAGAATGTCCGGGGACCACTTCTGGGACAAAGCCACATATCCCGATTGCACAAGCGAGAAATACAGCTACATGAATGAAGTTACGTATCCTGTAACAATGGACGGCAGATTGTATTACAGCAGTAGCATCGACGATAGGCTCTACAGCATGCTGCTCGACGGAAGCGTCAGACAGCTCATATGCCCTGACAGATCGCTTTTCCTTTGCGGATACGGCGACTGGATATATTTCAGCAACTACTCCCGGGGCGGATACATATACAGAACCAGCACGGACGGGTCATCTACAGAGATTATAAACAACGTGCATTCTACATACTTAAGTATAGACGGGAATGAATTGACATTCCTGAATGAAGGAACGGACCAGACGGAAGTCATATACCTGGAGCCGCTGGCTCCGCAGAGCATAGAACTTAATAAGGATAGCCTAAGAATAACAAAGGGCGGCAGCAGCAGCGTAGGCTTTGGAATGTATCCGGCTGGAGCTTCGGGCGACATAATATGGACATCCAGCGATACAGGGGTTGCCCAGGTGGATTCAAGCGGGAACATTACAGCCCTTTCAGGAGGCATATGCATACTCAGGGCTACAGTTGAGGGAACTGAAATTTCAGACGAGTGCACGGTGATAGTGGAAGATCCTGCCGAAAGCTCGGAAGCTGAGATCATAGATTATAAAAGGGAAATCGATCCTGGCAAAAAATGGGCGGTGGAATTCAGCGGCGCCCTTTCAAAGGAAATCAGCATCGCAGACCTTGTGCAGGTCACACAGAGAGGCCTGGACAGCGGGGCCTGTGCGGTGTTTGGCGAGGAGGACAACAAAATAGAAGTGATTCCTCCGGCTGAGGGCTATATAAAGGGCAAAAGCTACAGGCTGTGCATAAGCAAGGATGTCAGCTCGTCAGACGGCATAAGCCTAGAAAAGCCGGTAGTTTTATATTTCGTTGTGGATTAAGCTTAATGCGGTGGTATATTATATAGTAATGACTCATCTGAAAACGAAGGGAGATGCCGCCGGTGAAATACAAAATAGTGGGAGACAGCTGCTTCGACAGAAGCGCATACATAGATGAATACGTAAAGCCGCAGATAGTGCCGCTTACGATAAGAGTGGACGAGTTGGAGCTAAGGGACGACGAAAGGCTCGATCCTCTTGAGCTGATAAGGCTGATAAAGGAGTCTAAAAACGGGCCAAAGACGGCAGCCCCTTCGCCGCATGATTTTCTAAAATCTTATGAAGGAGCGGACAATGTATTTGTAGTGACGCTCTCCTCAAACCTGAGCGGCACTTATTCGAGCGCGATGCTCGCAAAGACTATGAAGGAAGAAGGCGGGGGAGGCACGTTCGTGCATGTTTTCGACTCAAAGAGCGCAACCTCGGCCGAAACTCTCATAGGGCTGAAGATAAGGGAGCTCGCCGAAAGGGATGTTGAGCCGCAGGAGATAGTTGAACAGGTGGAGGAGTACATAGGGAGCATGAACACGCTATTTATACTCGAATCGCTTGACACTCTCATTAAGGCCGGAAGGATAAGCCGCCTGGCAGGCCTTATTGGCAACGTGCTCTCGATAAAGCCCGTAATGGGCGCCGACAAGGAGGGCAACATATACCTTGTGGAGAAGGCCAGGGGATCGAACAGGGCCTTTGGAAGACTTGTTGAGCTCATTGGCGAGAGGGCCGTGGATATGGAAAACAGGGTGCTTGGCATATCTCACGTGAACTGCAGGGAGAAGGCCGAGAGGCTAAGGGATGAGATAAGGGAGAAGTACAGCTTCAGGGATGTGATAATAGTCGAGGCGCGAGGGATAACGACGGTGTATGCAGGGGAGGGCGGGATAGTGGTTTCTTTTTAGGGCGCTCGCTTGGATAAGTTGTTCAAACGCGCTGAACGATGTGTTTGGCATTTGCTTTGTTTTGATATTTCCAGCGACTCAAAAAAATCGCAAAATCGGCAATTTCGAAAACTCGCTTCGCTTCGGACAGTTCGAAATTGCTAAGATTTTGCGATTTTTCATCGTCTGGAAATAATCCAAAACGAAATCCAAGAATGCCTGCACACATCGGTTTCAGCGCTATGCTGAGTAAATCGCTTTGTGCGCTCAGCTTAGTCCGCGCCCAAGAGCCTTATTTTTGGTAGATCTTTATCGTAACCTTCGAATCTCCAGACAGCGAATTCGAGAATTGAAGAGTCCAGCCTCCAACCTCTGCCGTCTTTGTGCTTCTTGCCCCTGCTGCAAAGTTTTGGTTTCCAAGCTCCATGACCTTTGCGTAATCGTAAGGAAGTATTAACTTGAGATAGTCATTTAATACGGCTTTAGCTTCGCTGCCCATGTTCACATCATATCTAATCATGTAGTCGTAGCCATTTTGATCCTTAAGAGCTTCTGTCATCACGTCTATTGTGAAGTCGTACTCATAGTTGCCACCCTTTGCGAGCATTGAAGGTGTGGGCAATTTCATTATGGTTGTATTGTATACGAAACCGGTTCCAGTGGTTTCGTTGAAGACAAAGTTGTTAAAATGCATGTTCATGAAACTCTTGGTTTCAGAAAGTCTCTTCTGGTATATGGTCATGCTCGGATACACCCGTTCGCTCTTATCTATAATTCTCAGTATCACGGCGCAGGCCTCAGCCCTTGTAAGCGTATTGTAGGGTTTGAAGGTATTGTCGGTATAACCTGTTATCAGACCATTGAAGAAAGCCGCATTAACAGCATCTTTGTATTCCATTTCAATCGTGTCAAAGTCAGTTATGTAAGAGTAAACATTCTTGTCAGAAGCATATGAGTTGGTAGCTTTTGCTGCTAGTTTGGCCATTTCTCTTCTTGTGATAGGCTGATCCATCTTCGAAATTGTGAAAAACTTTTGGTCGGATGAGTCTAGTAGACCGTCCATGTAGGCTTGGTCCATCCAGGCTTTTGCCCAGTAGTCGCCCACAAGTGAGTTGATTTTATAGCCTTTTCCAGCCATGACCATCTTGAGGAACTCAGCCCTGGTCACGGTGTTGTTTGGCTTGAAGACATTACTGCCGTACCCGCTCACAATCCCCCTTGCCTCAAGCTTTTGCACGCCCTGATAGAACCAATCAGACACCTTCACATCAGAAAAATATGCTGCAAAGGAAGTAGCAGGAAGCATAACCAGCGCCAAACCTACTGCAACAGCGGATCTCATTTTTTTGATCATACACAATCCCCCTTATCATTATAATTGATACAATTAATACCCACGGTAGCGTAGCAGACACACTTTATTATTGACGTTATGTTTTGTTTTATCCGCTGCGATTTCCACAGAACCCACAGACTTATCAACAGGCGCATTGTGGAAAACCACGCATTTAAGCAAAATTATCCACCAAATCCACAGCAAATCCCTAGCAATCCTGTTGATTGTTTTTTCACAAAAAGTACACGTTTTTTCGAAATTTTATTTGCAAACGCTTCGCATAGCCTTATAATAGAAGTTGAAAGGCTCAACAAAAATTGCTTAAAAATCAAAGGAGGATTTTATCATGGCTTACAAAATAACTGATGCATGTGTAAACTGCGGAGCTTGCGAGGCTGAGTGTCCAGTTAACGCTATAAGCGCTGGAGACGGAAAATACGTTGTAGACGCTGCTACTTGCATAGACTGTGGCGCTTGCGCTAGCGTATGTCCAGTAGACGCTCCTCAACCAGAATAATAATGTAACAAGGCTGCCGGCATTTTGACTGCTGGCAGTTTCTTTTTTTGCCACTTTCTTTTAAAATGCAAATACTGTGGTATACTTTAATAATATTGAATAACCATGGCATATTATAGGAAGAGAGACTTTATCAGGAGAGAGGTGGATTCATGATTGCAAGAAAAATCAAAAGATCAGCGGCGGCATTGCTGATAGCAGTAATGAGCTTTACAAGCCTATCGTTTGGGGAAGACTTCAAGAAGGACATGAGCTTCTTCGATGCAGCAAAGGAGTATATACTCAACAACTATGCAGGCGAAGTCACGGAAGACCAACTAATAGATGGCGCTGTAAAAGGTATGTACGACTCGCTCGATAAATACAGCACATATCTGGATGCCGAAGAGAACAGGCAGTTCACTGAGGATGTTCAGGGGACATTTTCTGGAATAGGGGCTCAGATATCCCTTAAAAACGGAAGCGTTACAATAGTGGAGCCGCTTGAAAATTCTCCTGCGATTAAGGCAGGTCTGCTACCTGGGGATATAATAAAGGCAATAGACGGGGAAGCAATAGGTGAAGTTAAGAATCTTGCGGATGTAGTAAACAAGATAAAGGGTCCTCAAGGAACTGTAGTAAAACTGCTTATAGAAAGAAAGGGCCAGAGTTTTGAGGTTTCAATCACAAGGGACAGTGTGGTGATAAATCCAGTCAAGTCAAGAGTCCTTGAAAACGGCATAGGCTATATAAAGATAACCGAGTTCAACAAAACGGCAACACAAAATACGCTAACTGCGATTGAAGAATTGAAAGCAAAGGGCATAAAAAAGCTTGTTCTAGACCTTAGAGGCAATCCGGGCGGGGGGCTGCTTGACGTGGTAGGTATTGCGCAGGAGTTTGTGCCTAAGGGAAATATAGTCAAAATTCAGTATAAGGACGGCGCTGAGAACAGCTATCCCTCATACGGCGATGTAAAGTTTGCAAGGGTGGCAGTGCTTGTAGACGAATCCTCGGCATCGGCAGCCGAAATACTTGCGGGTGCTATGCAGGATACAAAAGCCGGAGTGCTCGTTGGAAAGAACACATACGGTAAGGGGACAGTCCAGAAGGTGCTGAATCTTAAAAATGGCGAGGCCATAAAGCTTACGATAGCCAAATACCTTCTTCCATCAGGCAGATCAATAGACCACACGGGTCTTGTGCCGGACATAGTAGCGGAAAGGTATGTAGAGAGCATAGTTGACCTTGGCAAGCTGCAAAGCCTCCCGACAGACAAGGCCATGAAAGTCGGAGATGCAGGACTTGATGTGCTTGGACTGCAGGAAAGACTTGGAATCCAGGGCTTTGAAACATCAGATGCAAAGGGCGTGTACGGCCAGTCCACAGCGGCGGCTGTGGCAGCGTTCCAAAAGGCCAAAGGGCTATATCCGTATGGAATGGCTGACAAAACAACGCTTTCGGCAATTTCAGAAAGTTTTTCGAAATACATGCTCTCAGACCAGATGGACAATCAGCTGGGCAAGGCTCTTGAGTATCTAAGAAATCAGCAAATTTAATATTTTGATGCATGGAAAAACACGTTTTGTGGATAATTATCAATAAAAAAACAGCATGTAATATATTTGTAATGTTTATTGAGCATAGTTTCACGGTATAATATGAGTAGCTTAAACATCAAGTTATGCTGCTGAATCTTTGTTACAGAAATGTTACAAATTTTGTAACGTTGTTGACTGAAAACAAAAGAAGGTGGTATAATCACAATGTAGAATGGGTTAAAACCCTAGAAGCACAAAAATATTTAAACAAATTAAAGGAGGATTAAGTCATGAAGAAAAGACTAGTGTCGCTAGTGCTAGTGCTTTCGCTTGTACTTGGAAGCATGAGCATGGGCTTCGCTGCAGGAACTCTTACAGCTGACATCGAAGATGCCAAAGTTGTAAAAGCAGTTGAAAGACTTGCAGCATTCGGAATAGTTAATGGTATGGAGGATGGCAAATACCATCCAGAACTTAAGGTAACAAGAGAGCAGTTTGCTAAGCTTCTTGTTGAGGCTCTTGGACTTGGAACAGCTGCTAACGCTGCAACAGGTGCTACGAAGTTCTCAGATGTTGAAGCAACAAGATGGTCTACTGGCTATGTTAACGTAGCTACTGGACAAGGCATCCTTAAAGGATACCCAGATGGAACTTTCGGACCAGCTAAGGAAGTTACATATGCTGAAGCGCTTACAATGCTTGTTAGAGCGCTTGGATACAAAGATGAGTTCCTTCCGGGAACATGGCCAGGAAACTACGTAGCTAAAGCTGCGGGTCTTGGAATAACTTCAGGTGTTAACTTCTCAGCTGACAGCATAACTGCTGACAGAGGATCAGTTGCAGTAATGGTTAACAACACTCTTGACGCTAAGATAGTTAAAGTTAAAGAGTTCGGAGATGTTATAACTTATGAAGAGACTCAACTTACTCTTCTTGAAGACAAGCTTGAAATCGACAAGTACAGCGACCTTAGACTTGCTAAGAACCAAAGACTTGACGATACTCTAGACGCTAACGAAGTGGCTTTCATAGCTACTAAAGACGATGCTTCACTTTTAAGCGAAGAGCTTAACAAAGATGACGAGTCAAACGCTGTTGAAGTTGCAGCTGGCGTTGACACTGAAGCACTTATGGGTATGAAAGTTAAAGTTTATGTAAACGATGACGATGAAATAGTTTACATGGAAAAAGACAGCACTGAAAAAGCTGTAATAGACCAAGTAGATGCAATCGATGGAGATACTCTTTCTCTATATGTTCTTGATGACGACTATGATGTAACTGATGATTCTATAACTTACGTTAACGGAGATTCTAAAGCTGCTTTCGCTGATGGAAACTTCGGAAGATTCATAGTAAGTGGAGACGAAATAGTATTTGCTGACGTTTACGATGCAGATTCTACTGACAACACAGGTATGGTTGTAACTGCAATAGACAAGACTAACAAAGAACTTACTGGCGTTGTAGGCGCTGGCGCTGGAACTCCAGATGATGAGTTTACAGTTGATCTTGAAGATGATTTTGATGACATGAAAGTAATGAACGCTACAACAAGAGCAGCTATGAGCTTTGAAGACATAGCAGTTGACGATGTAGTTTACGTAACTGAGCAAACTATAGATGGAGATGACTTCGCTATAGTTCAAGTAGTTAAAGCTAGCAAGATTGAAGGCGAATTTGGCAAATACAAAGCTGACAGTGCTGTTATAGGCGGAAAAACTTATGACCTTACTATGCTTGGCGATGTTGTAAACGCTACATTCTCATCAAACAACAATGATGACATATACAGCTACTCTGACGAGTTCGACAACGGAACTGGCCTAGAAGATGTATACGGTGAAAAAGTAACAGCTATTACTGACGTTGTTGGAAGAGTAATACACTTTGTGACTGACGCTGAGGCAACTTCTGGCACTCTTTACGGAGTAGTAGACAAATACTATGACGGTGGAGAAAGAGTTAGAGTTTACCTTGCATCAGAAGACAAGCTTGTAACATACACATTCGAAGAAGATGCTGACTCAGAAGTGGCTATTGCAGGCGAATTCGTTAAGTTCAAGCTTAACAAAGACGGCGAAATAGCAGATGGCAAGTACGAAGTTGCTGATGCAGATGTTTACACTGTAGACACTGAATTCGGCGAAGATACTATAAAGACTGTAGAAGGAACTACTTTCTCAGTTGATGAAAAAACATCTGTATTTGTAAATGCTCCAGACAACGCTGCTTACCCAGTAACAATAGACAGAGATGACTGCGAACTAGTTAAATGGGCTGACATAGCTGAAGATGATGTAAATGCCAATACTAAGTTTGTAGTATTCGCTGACGAGAACAACGAAATAGATGCAGCTCTATTCTTCACAGGACTTGAGTCTACTTCTGACGAAGAAGCTGTATATATAGTTGACACATTCAGACAAAACGGTGACGAAGCTGCTACAGTTGACTTCTACGGCGGAGCTGTTGAAGATCTAGTGGTTGATTCTAAATCTGAAGCTGCTGCTAACGATGAAATGGTAGCTATAGTTAAGAAGCAAAGCGACGGAGAACTTGAAATAGTATCTTATATAACTGATGCTGGTGTTCAAGGTGCTTCTGCAGACTTCGACATAGTAACTGGTACAGTTGACAAGAAAGACGGAGACTTTGTATACCTTGTAGGCGATACTACTGCATACAAGCTTACTACAGGAACTCTAGTTTACGATGAAGACGACAAGAAGTCTAAGTCTAACGTTGCTAAAGGCGACTTCGTTGACTTCGTAGTAGAAAACGGCAAGAACGTAAGAGTAGTTAAACTTCTTGATGCAGCTAGAGACATAGCTCCAGAATACACTGCAACTGCAACAGTTGATATTGAACTACTATCAAACATAACTATAACTGCTTCAGATGTACCAAATGCAGCTAAATTCCAAATAGTTAATGTAGATCCAGACCTAAATAGCGTTGTAGCTGATCTAAACACAGCAGTAACTTACAACACAGCTGGTATGGAAACTCTAACTGTTAACATACTTGCGGCAGATGGAACAACTGTACTTGCTACAGGAACTCTAACTGTTCCGGCAGTAGATACAGCTGGCATAGAGTTTGAAGTAACTCTTGCTGATTAATTAGAATTGAAAGAAGGGTAGCCCTTAGTGGCTACCCTTTTTTTATAGATACATCTAAGCTTATTTGATTTTGTGAAAGTGATTTCACTATCAAATAAGCGCATCAAGATGTTTGTTTTTTATTTATTTATGGGGTATCATATAGATAGATTGCATTGTTGTCAATTATTACAAAATATTTCCATGCTTAAAATGCGGGAAAGCAGGAGGGGTGATAATATGATTAAGAAAATTATGATTTTAGTGGCTGCTATTTTATTAGTGGGTACAGCACCGGCTTTTGCTGAAGTGCCATCTCAAACAATAATAATAGGCAGTAAGGCATATGATGTTAATCTCTTATTTAATGCAGCTTACAAGGGGGAAATACAGCAAGCTATAAATGCAGTTCCACCAGCGACTAATCAATTCTATTACAAGATTAATATGATGACTCAATGGAGGACTATATTTGGAAATACTTCTTTGACGGCAGAGCAGATAGGACAATGGCCAGAAATAACTTATATTGACGCTGTCGGAATGGAGCATATATACAAATCAGGCAATGGAGATGAGGCAGACAGCGAATCTTTCAGTGTCGTGGATATCTATTAGTTTGCAAACCGATTTGTCATTTGTTAAAACTAAAAAACTCCCAAAATGATTATCGATGTGTTATTTGGGTAAATAATAACACGTAAAATAAAATTTAATTGTTGGGGAGGTAGTTAAAATGAAGTTGAAAAAATTAGTTTCATTAGCGACAGTTGCAACAATGTTGATGGGAAGTGCAGCATTCGCAGAAGTGCCATCGCAATCTATAATTATTGGAAGTAAGGCCTACGACGTTAATCTTCTGTTTGATGCAGCATATAAGGGGGAGATACAGCAGGCTATAAACGCAGTTCCACAGGGAACTAATCAATTCTATTATAAAATCAATCTAATGACTCAGTGGAGAACGATATTTGGAAACACAGCTTTAACAGAAGAGCAAATAGGCCAGTGGCCAGAAATAACATACATAGACTCTGCAGGTGAGAGCACTGTATATGAGGCTGGTAACGGAGATGCTGTAGGTGAAAACGACGCGGAAATAGCTGCGGCTCTGGATGCTCTGGACGCTCTGGACCCAGCCGATCCTGCTGTTACTGACGCCAATTTGCTCGCCGCGCTCCAGGATGCAGCTCTCGGCTTGGAAAATGTTGTACCTGGCAACGCAGCAGAGTATTTTGATGACATAAGTGATTTCCAAGATGCAGCAGATTCGGTTGCAGATCCACTGTCTGGCTCGGTGGCAGCGGTTCAGGCTGTAGTAGACGCCACAAATGCAAGGGTTGATGTAAATGCGGCTATAAACCCAGCGGACATGGAGACAGCCATAACGGCTTTCGTTAACGCAATGACTGATGCTGGAATTCTTAGTGCTAGTGCTCAAACTGCATTCGACACTTATACAGCTTTAGCTGATACTGAGAAAGAAGCTGTTGCAAAAATCATGCTATCAGTTAGAAATGATGATCTTGGATTTGACGCCAACAGATGGGGACTTGTGTTCCACTCGCACAATAACGGTTTGCAAACAGTGATTGAAGAGATGCCTGAGTGGATAAATGGAATCAACACTGCTCTTGAAACTGTAGATGACCCAGCTACATTAGAAGTAAACGAGCAAGCAGTAGCAGTTGAGGCAGCACTAAACAACATACCTGCTTCTCTGGCTGTCGGATCTACTAATCCAACTGCTACATCGGACTACGTATACGATGCATACTATGATCTGAGCCCAGAAAATACGGATCTAGTAGTAGCTGAATTCATAGCAAATGCACCTGCTGAATTCGACGGGCTAGCTGGCATACTAAACACTCTTGATACTGCGATAGCAACAGTTACTGAAGCCCCTTAATTTAACGGTGCCTTGCACCAAGTTGACAAGCTATTGAAGCCAAAAGAGAACCGATCTTAGATCGGTTCTCTTTTTTGAGATCAGGAACTTCTTAAAACGATTCTCACACAGAATCACAAGCTTAAAATCAAGCTAAAAGGAAAGATGAAATATTTGACCATAAATACTTAACACTAACCTTAGAATGGCGTGCATGTTATTAAAAATGATAATTGTGGTATAATGTGAACATACAAGCAGTGTGGACATACAGATAGTGGAATAGTGAAAGTGGTTATTTAAAATGCAAAATATATTTTTCATACGCTATTTTATTTAAGCGGTCCATGGAGGGTGGTATAGTGAGACATAACACCAGAATTAAGCCTGCAGCCATTTGCTTTTTATTGACAACAGCCCTGATGCTCGGCCAGGTGTCATACGGCCAGGAAGCTGTGTCGGAAACAACACAGGAGGCTGCGGAGCAGAAAGAGGCAGCGCCGGATGTGGCTAAGGAGGCCGTGGTACAGGAAGAACCGGCAAATGAAGAGCCGGTTTATGACGTGAGCGAAAAGGCCCAAGAGGCAGCTGACTTTCTCATGGGGCTTGGTCTTGCACACGGAAAGGAAGACGGCAAATTCCACCCGGAGCAGGGAATAACAAGAGAGGAGTTTGCAAAGCTGCTTGTGGGCGTGCTGGGTCTGGAAAAGGAGGCTCTGCTTTCAAAGGGTGAGCAGATATTCACAGACGTGGAAAAGGACAGGTGGTCGCATCACTATGTGAGCATGGCAGTAAGCGTGGGAATGACTAGAGGTTTCGAGGATGGAAGCTTCAGGCCCGAGGAGAGCGTCACAAGAGCCCAGGCGGCGGCAATGCTTGTCAGATGCTTTGGCTACAATGACTCATACGTACAGGGCAGCTGGCCCGCCAACTACATATCCAAGGCCGCGGAGCTGGGGATACTATCGGGAGCGGAGGGCGAGCACTCAGCAGCCCTCGGCAGGGGGGATGCGGCTCTCATGGTCAGGAACGCCCTTCATGGAAAGTATCTCTTTGGCGATGACGAGGGCAGAATGCTCATGTCTAAAAAGAGGGGAATATACCAGGTAAGGGGCGCAAGGCTATTGAAGCTGACGAACTACCTTGACATAGAAAGCATGGAATTCGAGATCACGAGTGATTCGGAGCTCGACGGCGGCATGGCAAGAAGCGGAGAAAAATACATCTTTGCCAATCCAAGCGGCATTTACATGCAGCCGGGTGAGGAGCTCGTTTTATATGTGGACAAGGACGAGAACATACTGTATGTGCCAAGACCGAGCAATGCAGTCAATGGCAATGCGGTACAAACGGTCGGAATGAAGACGGTTGACAATGCTTACGACCAGAAGCCTTATGGAATGATAAAGCTTGCAGGAGAGGAAAGCTATATCGAGGTGGATTCCGACTCGACCATAATGCTAGACGGCAAGAACGTGAATTCCGAAGAATATGAAAGCGTTCTGGTGCAGGATGCGTACGGCAGCTTTGTTGTTGAAAAAGGAAGGCTGGAGTATGCAAACCTCATATCCTGGGACTCTGGGGATTTTGTCGTAAAGAGCTTGGATGCGCAGACAGGTAGAGTAATGTGCATAGATACGCAAGGAGGAGTCGAGGACAGCTTGACACTAAGTGGCAGCAAGGCGGCCTATGAGTTCTATGTGGTTTCTTCGGGAGGAAGCGTCCAGAAGGCCGATTTTGGTACGCTTAAGGCCGGCGACGTGTTCAGGGTAGGGAATGAGAACAAGATTACGAAAACAAGTCCGGTCTACGTATTCAGGAACAACGCGGAAGGCACCTTCGAGAGGGTGTCGGGAGGCTCAAACGGCAAAAGCATAACCTTCAGGCTCAAGGGCGTCACGGATTCATACCAGCTTGCAGACAGCTTTGCGTACTCCTACAACGGCGGAAAAAGGGTAAGAGCCGGTTCTGAAGGCAGCTCTTCAATAGCATCGAGTCTGAATGAATTCTACAACCAAAAGGTCAAGATATACAGGAACTATGCGGATGACGTAATCTATATTGAAGGCAACTTCAGCCTTGTCATTGACCAGTACGGCGTGCTGCTGGATTACGGGGATGCCGTGCGGGGCGAGATAAAGCTTTTGACCCAGGCTGGCTCCAAGCGCGTGTTTGCCTTTGAGGATTCCGAGGAGTACGAATACCTTAAAAGCAGAGTGGAAGTCGGGACTATAGTGAAGTACTCCCAGATAAACACAGGCACCATAAAGAATCTCAGCGACGATTTCTCGGAAAACATAATATACACTGATGACATAAGCATTATAAACTCCGGCGACGATTTCACCGAGGATTCCGTTGAAATAGGAGGCCAGACATACAAGGTGGATTCCGACACGGTGTTTTTCGACTACTCGGAGCAGGATCCCGACAAGGTCAAGCGCCTTACCTGGGACAAATTCAAAGGCAGAGAGGTTGTTGGCGACGTCGAGGTAATAGCCGATACGGACGGCGACTATCTGCTCATGATGGCCATCTGGAGCAATCTGGAGGGCATCAAGGAGGATACCAAGGTGGGCTACGTCTTGGACAATTTCAGCCTTGGGGACTACAAATACGTCGAGCTGCAGGAGTACGGCTCGGAGGGAGTCAAAAGCTACAAGCTTGAGGACGAGTACAAGGATCTGATGCTGTTTGGAAGACTTATTGCATTCCAAATAGCAACATCAGACAAGATAAAGATAGTTGAAGACGAGGAACTTGAATTCGTATCGGGGGAGCTGACATCTGCAGACAATCGATACATATCCATTGAAGGTACAAGCTACAGGACAGAGGACGACGCCATAGGCTTCGGGGGCGGCATGAGCATAAACGTTGAAGGCTTTGACGAGGGAGACCTCGTGGCGGCCTATATCGAGGATGGAAAGCTTGTTGCAGTTGAGGACTTAGGCGCTCAACCAGACGCTAAAATAGCCCAGGGTGTTCTTCTTAGCGTGGACCCTGATTTAAGGGAGTGCTTTGTAATCGATGTAGACGGCAATGAGAGGTCGTTTGCATGTGCCGAGGATGCTGATTTCGTATTCCGGGACGGCTACATGGAGATAGAGGATGAGGGCATGGACCCTGTGGAGCTGTTTGGCATGCTGGCGGAAGGCGGCGAAACAGTCAAGTTTTCATACAACAAATACACGGAAGAGATATATTCGATATGGATTGACGCCAACCAGTGATTGCGGTACCTCTCACCAACTGCACAACTCATTGAACTAAAAGGGGAACCAGTCTAAGTATTGGTTCCCCTTCTGGCATCGCAGTTCATTACTATCCTCTCATCTCTTCAATTAACCTTTTCTATCCATCCCAGCGCTTCAATGCGATTTTACAATTTGAGTAAATCCACACCTCATAGCATAATATATATAAGCAGTGCAGAAAGCATGACATATGGAGGTGCTCATTTTGAATTATGATTTTTTGAGGACTTGCGACGACGAAATAAGAGAAAACTACATGAGAGAGGAGCTCGGCGCTGAAAAGTGCAGAGTGCTCGACAAATACGGCCTTAAATTCAATTCGAACCTGTACTGGGAGAAGAGAGAGCCCAAATATCCCACTCAGGAGTATTTCAGCTACAAGCTTGCATTGAAGTCAACTGTTATAGGAATGATATTCCACATACATAGGCTCTGCTTTGCCAAGGTAAAATATTTCGAAAACAACTGGCACGACTACGAACCGTGCAAATACGTCTGGACTGAGGGCGGTTTTGTAAAGTGCGAGCTCTACGATATGGAGGCCATAAGGCAAAAGGCCACAGGCATAGTAGTGGATCTCAGGGATCTGGCCAGGATAAAGTGGCTCAAGGACTTCCATGCCATGTGCGCTTATCTGGAAGAGAAAAAACGAGAAGCCAACATAGCATAATCAAAAAGACAGAGGGACGGTTCTTGTGGCTTACTCAAGCCACAAGAACCGTCCCTCTGTCTTTGACGTTTAAATCCAAAAATAATCTATAAATACGGTTGACTTTATATCTGTGAGGATATATAATAACAATTGCGCAGTGCGGTACTGTGCAATCCATAATTATTTGCCAATATCTTATTATCGGATGAAGGTGGCAGGAGAGACCCAAGAGGGGCGCCGAAGAAGTAAAGCTTTCAGGCCTAGGACTGTCATCAAGACGATACTCTGGAGAGACCATATATAAGGCACCGAAGGAGCAAATTTAATCGAGATCTTTTTTATATAAAAAGCTCATCCCTTTTTTAGATCTGGAATTAGATGAATCTCTCAGGTAAAAGGACAGAGAACTGAATTTTTCCTTAAAACATACAAACTGCCCAGGCGGTTTTTTTATTTTTTGACGAAAACGCAAAACAAAATTACAAAAAGACAGGGGGACGGTTCTCGTGGCGTGACTTGCCACGAGAACCGTCCCCCTGTCTTTTTGTCTCTTACATCAGACTGCGCCAGACTGAAAATCGGATGTTTAGGCTATGCATACCATATCTGAAGATTTTGAATTTTTAAAACATAGTAATTGCAAAGCATGCAAGTGGCAGAAAACAGAATAATGCGCAATTTAAAATGATAATAATATAACAATAAAGCTCTGCCAAAACACGCATCCGCAATAAAACCTCAAGAACATTCATAAAGCATCATTTTACAGCGTGAAAAATCCGGGCATAAAAAAATATTTTTGCTTATTTTGAGTGCGGATGAATTGTTTGCATAAACGCACAATTTTAAAAACAGCCAAAATCAACACTTTGAGCGCTGGGATGAATACGCCTGATTGAAAATGTTCCCATTCAAAAACAAGTTGTTACATTGTTGACAATCAATAATTTCTATACTATAATCGTAATTAAGAAATCAACAAATTAATAGTTTTGGATGAAGATAGCGGGAGAGCCCATTCGGGCACCGAAGAAGTGAAGCTTTCAGGTCTTAGGACCGCTATTGGACAAACCTCTGGAGAGACTCGACAGAGCACCGAAGGAGCAAGCCGCGCGCATATGTATACCGGATTATGCACATTATATTCTGCACAAAACATGCAGTATAATGCATATTGAATTCTGTATGCAATATGAAGGCGGCGAATCTCTCAGGTAAAAGGACAGGGGAATTTGAATACGGGAATAGCCAAAGAGCAATCATCTTTTATTATTCTTCCTGTATATCAGATTGTCCCTGCTTTTTTGTTTTAAAAAATTTCAAAAAAAGCAGGAGGTAAACAAAATGGAGCAAGTCAATTCATTTTTCCAAGCGGTAAACACATTCCTATGGGGCCCGCCGCTGCTGATACTCCTAATGGGAACAGGTATATACCTGACAATCAGACTGGGCTTTCTTCAGGTAACTAAGCTTCCGCTGGCTCTTAAGTATCTTTTCACTGAAGACCCAGAAGCCAAGGACATGAAGATCGACGGCGACGTTTCGGCGTTCGGAGCTGTTTGTACGGCTCTTTCAGCAACAATAGGTACAGGTAACATCGTCGGTGTTGCAACGGCAATAAGGCTTGGAGGTCCGGGAGCGCTTTTCTGGATGTGGATGGCCGCACTTTTCGGCATGGCTACAAAATACGCCGAGGCGCTGCTTGCAGTCAAGTACAGGGTTACTGACGAAAATGGACAGATGTCCGGCGGACCTATGTACTACATCGAAAGAGGACTAAACAACAAGTTCCTTGCAAGATGCTTTGCAATATTCGGAATAGGCGTTGCGTTCTTTGGAATAGGAACATTTGCTCAGGTCAACTCAATAACTTCAGCGGTAGAGATTTCCTTCAAAATACCGGTAATAGTAACTGGAATAGTGCTTACAGTAGCTACTGCAGCTGTTACACTCGGAGGAATAAAGAGCATATCTAAGGCGTCTGAGCTTATAGTGCCTTTCATGGCTGTATTCTACATAGTTGGTGTTGTACTGATACTTGCACTTAATGCAGCTCAGCTTCCAGCAACTATAGCACTTATAGTAAAAAGCGCATTCACAGGACATGCGGCTGCGGGCGGTTTTGCAGGAGCCACAATAATGGTAGCTCTAAAGAGCGGAGTTTCAAGGGGAGTATTCTCAAACGAGTCAGGTCTTGGATCAGCACCTATAGCAGCGGCGGCTGCAAAGACAAGATCATGCGTAAGACAGGGTCTTGTACAGATGACAGGAACATTTTTCGACACAATAATAATATGTACTATGACAGGACTTACACTAGTAATAACTGGCGTATGGAACGACGCATCGCTTGAAGGAGCAGGAGCTACTACAGCGGCGTTCAGACAAGGCTTCTCGGCAATGCCGATGGCAGGCGAGCTCATAGTTACAATAGGACTGATATTCTTCGCCTTCACAACAATACTTGGCTGGAACTACTACGGCGAAAGATGTACAGAATATCTTTTCGGAGTAAAGGGAATAAAGACTTACAAATATATATTCATAGCTCTAGTAGCTGTTGGACCATTCCTCAAGCTTAACCTCATATGGACAATAGCGGACATAGTCAACGGCCTTATGGCTATACCTAACCTCATAGCTATAATAGGCCTCAGCGGAGTAATAGTAGCAGAGACAAAGCAATACTTCGCAGAGCTTGAAAAGAAAGAAGCAGAGAAAAAAGCCATCGCATAAGCCAACATTTTTAATTGATAATTGTAAAATTGCCAAAACTAATCCTTCAAATTTTAAATACAAACGACCCCAAATGCAAAACCCCCGGACACCAAGAGTTCGGGGGTTTTTGCCGCTTAAAAACAGTTTGATTTCAAATGATGGTCAATGGATGATGACTTCCATTGTATATTGAAACTCCCGGCATTGCGGGAGTATTCAGCTATTTGAAGTAGCCTTTCACCTCGTCCTCGAAGTGCTTTATTGCAGCAAGGAAGGGAGCTGGTTCGGTTTTGCCAAGGCCGCAGAAAGATGCGCCCTTCATGAGCCCCAGCATGTCAACAAGCCTGTCGAAATCAGCCATAGTGGCCTTGCCTGACTTCATGAGGCCCACCATTTTTACAAGCTGTCTGTTGCCCTCCCTGCATGGAGTACACTTGCCGCACGACTCCTCGGCGAAAAAGTGCGCCAGCGAATCGAAGTAGTCGAGCATGGAGTTGGATTCGTCAGCAACCACAATGGCGCCCGAACCTACGGCTACGCCTATCTCTGCAAGCCCCTCGTAGGATATTGGAGTGTCAAGCTCTCTTGCAGGAACTATGGCTCCAGAGGCTCCGCCTATCTGTACGAACTTGAGCGGCAGCTCTGAGCTTAGGCCTCCGGCTATGTCGTAGACAACCTCCCTTATAGTTGTTCCAAAAGGAATCTCGTAGACTCCTGGCTTTTGGACGTTGCCCGAAACGCTTATCATCTTAGTTCCTATGCTTTTTTCAGTGCCGTAGCTTCTGTACTCGCTGTCATCCCTTACAAGTATAGGAACTATGCTGTAGGACTCCACATTGTTGAGCAGAGTAGGAAGGTTGTACAGGCCCACGTTGTTAAGCCTTGGCGGCTTGATCCTTGGCCTTCCAGCCTTGCCCTCAGTTGACTCAAGCAGTGCGGAGCTCTCGCCACAAACGTATGCGCCCGCGCCCGAAACGACCTTCATTTCAATGTTGAGGCCTGTTCCGAGTATGTTGTTTCCAAGGAAGCCCCTTTCCTCAGCCTGCTTTATGGCATTTCTCACCCTGCCGTGCAGGTATGTGTATTCTTCCCTTATATATATCCTGGCGTGGTTCATCTCCGAGCCGCCGCCCACGTAGGCTCCTATTATCATGCCTTCTATCACGCCGAAGGGATTGTGCTCAAGCAGCGACCTGTCCTTGAAGGTTCCAGGCTCGCCCTCGTCGGCGTTGCACATGATGCCCTTTACAGGTGCCGGTACCCTGACAGCGTGGTTCCACTTGGTTGCAACTGAGAAGGCCGCACCGCCCCTTCCCTGAAGGTCGGATTTGTTGAGTATCTCTATTATCTCCTCGGGCTTCATAGTGACGGCCTTCTTGAGAGCCTCAAAGCCGCCCGCCGCTATGTACTCGTCTATGGAATCAGGATTTACCGTGTAAAAATTCTTGGATATAACGCTTACAGTTTTACTCATTTTCAGCCGCCTCCCTGCACTCGCCTATGATCTGCTTTATCTTTTCCGGTGTGAGATTGCCGACAACCTTTCCGTTAAGTCTCATTGCCGGAGAAACATCGCACGCCCCAAAGCACGGCGTATATTCAAAAGTGAACAGCCCGTCAGGCGTCGAGCCTCCTATCATTATTCCAAGCTCAGCTTCAAGGGCAGTCTTTACGTTTACAACCTTGTTTACAGTGCATGAAGTGCCCTGGCAGAGCTGCACAAGGAACTTGCCTCTTGGGCGGGTCGATAGGGCATGGTAGAAAGAAGCCACCTCGTATACGTCCTGGACTATTATCCCCATTATCTCAGACACCGCCAGCAGAGCCTCCTTGGAAAGGTAATTCTGCTTGCTTTTGGACTGGACATCCAGCAGAACAGCTATGAGGTTGTCCCTGGAAGCGCCCCACTTTGATACAATCTCGCTAACCTGCGCATAAAGCTCCGGATGCTGCTCCTGGAGCTTGCTGTTTAAAGGCTTATTCATTTTTCATACCTCCGATTCCATCTATATTATAAGAACGCGTAATACATGAGCGTCAAAGCATCAAAAAACTGGATAGCATGTCAATATTATAGCACTGGGCATATCCTTTTCCTACGAATGTTAATTTGTTAATTATAAAGGCGGCAATGCGGCCTGACGCCATAAAATAATTCTATGGCGAAAAAAGCTCTGCAAACCTTCCGTTCTCAAAGTAATACCCCATTCCTTGCATTTTAGTCACAAACCCGAAAGACGACGGAGATGCGATCGGAAAAATAATTTTTTTGAAAAATCTGAAAAAAGAACTTATTTTTGTTAACAAAAAGACGGAAAGCCAAGAGTTGATTAGAACTGCAAAATAAAGGATAAACATATACTAATAGCATCACCGGCGGTGCAAAGCAGCCGCACAAAAACATACAAACGGGGGTATTGAATATGCTAAGGAGTCTCAAGGAAAAAGACCAGGCGCTCTACGACATAGTAAAGGCGGAGCTATCGCGCCAAAGGAACGGAATAGAACTTATAGCTTCGGAAAGCTACGTTCCCGAGGCGATAATGGAGCTTCAGGGCTCCGTGCTCACAAACAAGACGGCCGAAGGCTATCCCGGAAAAAGATACCACGCCGGCTGCCATGAGGTGGACAAGATGGAGACGCTTGGAATAGAAAGGGCCAAGGAGCTCTTCGGTGCTGAACACGCCAACATACAGGCGCACTCGGGCTCGCAGGCAAACCAGGCGGTCTACTCTGCAATACTCGAGCCGGGCGACACCATACTCGGCATGAGGCTCGACCAGGGCGGCCACCTTACGCACGGCAGCGGCGTCAACTTTTCAGGCAGGATGTACAACTGCATATCCTACGGTCTGGACAGGGAGACTGAGATCATAGACTACGACGAGGTTGAAAGGCTTGCGAAGGAAAAAAGGCCCAAGCTTCTCATAGCCGGAGCCAGCGCATATCCAAGGCTCATAGACTACGAGAGAATGTCTGAAATAGCCAGGGAAGTCGGAGCATATTTCATGGTGGACATGGCCCACATAGCCGGCCTTGTTGCAGCCAAGGTGATACCAAGTCCTGTGCCCTATGCGGATTTTGTAACCTCGACAACCACAAAGACACTCGCGGGGGCAAGAGGCGGCTTCATACTCTGCAGGGCGGAATACGCCAGCAAGGTGGACAAGGGGATATTCCCGGGAGTCCAGGGCTCAATGCATTTCCATGTAATGGGAGCAAAGGCGCACACCTTCAAGAATGCCATGACTAGCAAGTACAGGGAGTGCATGCAGCAGGTGGTGAAGAACGCCCAAAAGCTTGCCCAGGAACTTTCGCAGAGGGGCTTTAGGATAGTCACAGGCGGCACTGACAACCACCTGATGCTGGTAGACGTTAGACCAAAGGGCCTTACCGGAGTCCAGCTAGACGAGGCGCTCGAGAGCGTAGGCATCACAGTGAACAAGAACATGATACCTTTTGATCCCGAAAAACCGACAGTGACAAGCGGCGTCAGAATAGGCACAACAGCCATGACGATAAAGGGAATGAAAGAGGCGCAGGCCGAGCAGATAGCCGCGCTCATAGATGAAGTAGCCTGCAACATAGGAGACAAAACAGCCCTTGAGGGAATAGCCAGAAAAGTCACCGAGCTTGGGAGCAGCTTCCCGCTCTACCAGGGCTACTTCAAATAAGCTGGAGACGTGACGCTTCTACTGTTCCACTCTTGTCAAAATAAAAATCCGGATCTCCTCAAAAGGGAAGTCCGGATTTTATTTTGCGGGGATATTTTACATACCACCCTTAAGGGTAAATATTAAAATAAAGCGTGTGAGGTAGAGAACATGAATACAGGGATCCGCAGAATGGGCGATCTGGACATAAAAGAAGAGGTGCGCAAGCTAAAAAGCCTGGCAGTCAAAAACGGCCTGGGCAAGCTGCGCAGCCCGGCAGCGTCAAAAATGCCCGCGCCCAAAAAGACAGACATACTAATACTCACGGCGTTCTTCGGCTCCGGGCACCACAATGTATCAAAGGCCATAAAGGAGCAGTTGCTGGCGCTCGACCAGAGCCTGAGCATAGAAATCAGGGACCTTTTCAGCGTGACCAACCCTCTGCTCGAGCAGTACGCATACGACCTCTATGAGCTCATAACAAAGGAAATGCCCGAGCTCTACAACTACTTCTACAGGAAGCGCAAGGACTGCACGGAGTACTACATAGACGAGATAACAAGCATAATGGGCCTCCAGCGCCTCACCGAATACATACTCGAGACGCAGCCGAGGCTCATAATCTCAACCTTCCCGCTATGCTCCAACATAGTCTCGCGCTTCAAGAAAAAGCAAAAATCGAGCATGCCGCTGGCCACCTGCATAACGGACGTGGTCGACAGCTACGAATGGCTGAGCGATGAAACCGACCTGTACCTACTGCCGGCCGACTGCATCAAAAATAGCCTCATAAAAAAAGGCATAAGCGAGAGCAGGCTCAAGGTCACGGGGATACCTGTGCGAAAAAGCTTTCTCGACTCTGAAAACATAAAAAAACCATCACCCGGGGAAGTAAAAAGAGTCACGGTTATGGGCGGCGGAAGAGGCCACTTCGACATCGAAATGGAGCTGCTCAGGACGCTCGACCAGATGAGCGGAGTCGAAACCAGCATAATAACAGGCAAAAACAGAGAGCTTTTCGAAACCCTCCATAACCAGGGCTTTCAGAACACAAGGATAATAGGCTATGTCAAGGACCCGGCCTTCCTTATGAGAAGAACCACCCTTCTTGTCACAAAACCCGGAGGAGTCACGCTATTTGAGGCCATAAACTGCGAAACTCCGCTCATAGCCAAAATGCCAAACATCGGACAGGAGATGGAAAACGCCAACTTCATCAAAAAATACGCTCTGGGAGCAGTAAAAAATACAACCCTTGAAGTCGCCGGAGAAATAGAACGCCTCCTTGGCGACCACGATGAGCTCACAAAACTTCAAGACAACATAAAAAGCTTCAAAGCCACACTCGAGCGGGATAAAATAGGAGAGCATCTAATGAGTCTTCTCTAAGACCGGATTAAAGTAAATGCTTGTCTCCAATTCGGTTTTGCGGTTTGCAACTGCTTGGCCTTGATTAAACTCTTGAATTTTGAGAACTCGCTGCGCTCAGACACTCATAATTCTGCGGTTTAATCAGCGACCTTCGCAGGCAAATTCACCAAAACGCGAATTAAGTCGACTGCGCATTTAGCTTGAATCCTGTAATATGCAAAACCAACCGCCTTGTGCTTTAGTTATCGAATTCATGTGCGGAGACCTTGTATACGCGCAGCAAAAAGGCAGCCATGCGGCTGCCTTTTGCATAACACATATTGGATTTCCTCGAAGAGGGCTTATTCCCTCATCGAAGCTATAGCACTTCCGAGAGAACTTATCGCATTAGTAAGAGTCTCCAGCTTCTCCTCGATCCTCATGAGAAGATACAGGCATATCACAATGGGAAAGCCCACGTTCGAAAGCAGATAGACAAGCTGCTCCATAGCAATGCGACCTAGCTAAGAGCAACAGGCGTCTCGTCTATAGACACTATCTTCGCTGCAGACTTGCCTTCTATAGCTGCCCCGTCAAACACAAAGACATCCTTTTGCACCAGAGAATCCATAAGAGCGTCTATCTCTGCGCCAGTGACATCCTCCCTTGCATTCTCAAGCCTGAGAGTATATCTCTTGCCATCGGCCTTCACAAAACTCATTTCGATTGTCCTTTTCATATCAAAAACCCCCCTATATATAATGTAGTAATTATTCGCGGCGCCATCGCACCGCAGTTTTTATTTCCTTTGCCCACATTTCCCCCCTTGAGGCGGAGTCGAGCGGCAGACGTCTTACTCGAATTTAGTGTTTCGCGCTTGTTTTGCGCGGCTATAAATTGACTCGCATGCCGACTTGATTCAAGTTTTGTTGGATTACCCAGCACAGCATGCGCACAAAGCCGAAGAATTTTGAGTGTCTGAGCGAAGCGAGTTCTCAAAATTCGAGAACTTTGGCGTAGGCAAGCTAGAGGGAATCCCAAAACTGAATAGAAGGCAAGAGTTAATTTAAGCCGCCATTAAGCCGTAATCACCGATTCATCTATGCGCTTAACCTCGCTCAGCTCCGGCTCCTGCACCGACGCCAGCCCACTCGCCACCGCCAGAATATCAGCGTCGAGAGCCTCCGGCCTGAAATTCTTGAAAGTCTTCCTCTTGAAGACCTCCTTGCCGTCATTGCCAATCCCCATCGAATAAGTCAGCTGAAGATTAGATGCCACCTTTTCAACATTAGCCATTATAAAAACCTCCTTTGAAATTTTGTACTCACTATATATATTCAGCCTGGGACGGAAATTAGCACTATATTTTCAAAAAAGCCAAAAAAATTCCTGATGTGGTATAATGGATATACCGATAACCTAGAAAAAACAACCGAAAGCTTAACATAGATAATATGGCCAACCGCAAAATCACACCCCTGTTTATCGGAAAATCAGAGGCGGAGGTATGAAAAATGGAAAAGGAAATTCTGGAAATACTAAAAAACATCCAAAGTGATATGACCGACATGAAAGGCGAAATCTCAGGAATCAAAAATGACATGACCGACATGAAAGGCGAAATCTCGGGAATCAAAAATGACATGTCTGGCATGAAAGGTGAAATCTCCGGAATAAAAGATGAAATTTCCGGTATCAAAACTGAAATGACCGGCATGAAAAGCACTCTTGATGAACATACACAACTCCTTAGAGCTCTCGAGCATTCGGCTCAAGTCAACAAGGCCGAGCACGACCAGATGTTCAACGAAATTGCCCACATAAGAGGAGACGTTGAAAAACTCAAGAATGACTTCAACATAGTAGAAAGAATCGCCGCAAAGAACTGGTACGACATAACGACTCTCAAGGAAGCAAAATAATAAATAGCCATACCCTGACAAACACAAACGGGATAAGCACGCCAAACTCAGAAGCAATCTGAAAGGCTTGCCTATCCCGTTTTATCATTAAAAACACACCACTCAGCTTCCGCGGCACATTTCCTGTGAAAACGCCCCGTCCCGCAACTGCCGCAGAGCCCGCCGCGAAAGCTTGGAGGCATACGAATACGAAATCTCAAGCCGCTTTGCAGTCTCATCAGTGCTGAGTCCCTGCATATAAATAAGCTCGATGACATCCCTTTGAGCTTCAGGAAGAGTCTCGAGCGCCATCCTGGTTTCAACCCCTGCTATCTCGTCGTCGCAAGTCCCCGAACACTTGGAATGCTCGTCGCTCACATCCGCCTCCGCGCGCCTTGACTCCTCGAGAATCCTTTTGCGCTTCAAGTTCCAGTAGAACGTACTTATCATGTATTTGGCATAGCCGCAAAAATTCGCTCCCCGCTGAGGCTCGAAGTCGCGAATGAGCTCGAGCAGCTTTACGATGCCGTCCTGAAGCAGATCCTCATCCACCACGCCGAAATACTGCCTGCACTTGCCCCTAAGCAGCGGAGTAAAGCGCTCCACAAGCTCATAAGTAGAGTCCTTGCATCCACAGCAGGCCAGCTCGGCAAGCCTTTGCGCCTCCAAATGCTCCTGCTCTACTACAGCTGATTTGCCTTCCTGATTACAGAAATTCAATCCTTCTCACCCCTTTCAGCTCCAGCACGCCATCATTTGCCATCCTGTGAAGATGCTTGTTTACAACACTCGGAGCCCTGCCGACTTTTGCGCCTATCTCCTTGCGGCTGGGACAATACCCCATGCTTTGACACTCCCTTATGAAGACGATCATATCGCTCCTGAGAGTCTCGCTGCAGTATTCCTCGCAACTCCTTCCATACAACCCCTCCACCTCCCAAAAGTTAGCCCGAACCCGAAAACGGCAAATACTCTGCAAAACAAAGACGTGAACATACTGGAAAAACCGGGATCCTGAGCTTGCCCACATTATACATAAGACATATTGCATAAACAAGCCGCAAATTTTTGTTCGCCCCTGAAATTCATTCGGTTGAAAACGTAAAACCCCGATGCTGCAAAGCTTATACACAGATGAATAATTATTCGAAATATTGCTTGTCTCTGCAGTTTTGTAGGACTGGAGCACTATACATTCTGCGCCGCTCTGCGCATAAAATAATAATATATCTTAAAAATTAAAGAAAAATCCGAAACAGCCGATAAACCATATGCGGGAGTTTAACCCGTCTGATTAGACCAAATTCAATGGACATATAGATATAAACAGATAAAGGACTGGTGATTACAGACATGACAAACAAGAGACAGAGGGCTTCAAAGCTTATGAAAAGGATTACAGCCATGCTGCTTACTATGCTCATGGCGCTTGGGAGCGTGCCGTGGGGCGACATGGCAAAATCCTACGCGTTCGACGCAGGCACATACTACATAGAAAAGGTCCTAATAACCAAAATACACGCAGACGGCCTCTACAAGGTAACCCAGACCAGGATAGGCATAAAGGGATCCGGGCTCAAGGACATAGCCATAGTGGCCGAGACCTCCCAGGGCTTCAAGACATACACAAACAAAGAAATCAACACGGACGGAGTAGTTGAATTTCTAATAGCGGACAACCTCATAGGAAACAGCATAACAGTCGGCACAAAGGACATTCCAATAGACCAGGGCGGACTCCCGACAATGTCGGGCATAACCGACAGAGCCATAGTTGCCGGTGAGGAGGGCATTACAATATCAGGGGCCAATCTCGACAAGGTGGGGACAACTTATGAAGGGGCTGCGGTAGGCGGCTACTTCGAAGACAAGGCCGGTGCTGTGGGACAGATTGCGCTTCCGGTGTTAATTCCTGAGACAGAGCCGCGCAGTGATTCAAAGCTTTCGACAAGCGCGCTAAACGGCAACCTGGGTCTCCAGAACATAGTGTTCAAGAAGACATACTCAAAGAGCGTAGACTTCACATCAGGCAGCAAAAACGTAGAAATAACAATACAGAATACCTACAACGACCAGTTCAGGCTCACAAGGGACATGGACATAGAGGGCATATCGATGAACCCTAACAGGGGTCAGTTCGGCGATGAAATAACATTTACGGCCACTTCGGGACTTGATGTCGACAACGTCGATGTGTTCCTCCTAAAGAATCTCACGGACAAGTATACGAACGACAACAAGTGCATATTCGCAGGCTCCAATCCGGATGCCAACGGCAAGCAGGTGCTGACAGTCAAGGTGCCTGCCGAGAAAAAGGGCATAATTGAAAATGGCGAATACTACGTCGTAATAACAAACAAGATACCAACAGGAGCGGATCCGGACAAGTCGGTCAACCAGCAGTACGAATTCGACGGAAGCGACAAGTTCACCATAATAAGCGCCAGCCAGAAGATGAAGATATACTCCCCGCTAAACCCAGGCTCGGGTCCGGACTCGGGCTCCAAGACGGAGATATCGGGCGTATTCATAGGCTCGCTTAACCTCAGCGATTTCATTTCCGCTCAGGATGCGAAGACGACAGTGCTGGCCCCAGCGGGCGATGACAAGTCCATGTACATAGACTACGGCAAGGGAACCTACAAGGGCGACGAGGTGACAAGCGCAAAAAGGAAAGTCAGGGTGATAATAGGCGACGTGGCCAGCTTTGCAAAGGCGTCTGAGAGCGCATACGACTACAGCTTCAACTCGCAGCTTGACAAGGTGAAGGTAATAACTCCGCAGGTTACAGACGCAGAGACCAGTCCCACAAAAAGCGTAGTAATAGAAACCGAAACCACCATAAAGGTCAACAAGAAGGCGTCTGACGGGAGCATCTACGAGGACACGATAGTACTAAAGGACAGGGCAGAGCTCAAAAACGGCTACACCTACCAGCCTGGCACAATAACACCAACAGTCAGCGGAATAACGCCGCCGAAGATATATGTTGAAGGCAATGGCGACGGAGGCTACGTCACAACGAAGGACATAATGATATCAATAACCGGCCAGAACTTCCTGGTGCACAGATACATAGACGACAAAGGACAGGAAAAGATAAAATATCCAATAGTCGAGCTTGGAAATAAGGAAATAACGCTCAACAAGAACACCTACGGGGGGGCGGAGAGCTCCGTTGCTCCAGATAAGCTTGAATTCAAGGTGCTTGACAAAAACGACAACGAGGTGGACGGCAGCACTCCAGGACAGACAGGAGTCAGAATAGTCGCCATAATACCTGCGGGCACACCGGTGTCCAAAGCGGCAAAGGCAGACGTAAAGGTCATAAATCCAATGAAGGACAGCACCAGCATAGAGGGAAAGACGGGGATACTCTCGTACGGAGTGGAGTTTGCAAGCCCGCCGTCGGCCAAGGTACCCGTCATAGAAAGCGTAGCGCCTGATGCGGTCATGAAGGAAGGCGGTGAGACTGTTACAATCACAGGCTCCAACTTCCAGGACGGAGTCAGGGTATTCATAGACGGCTACGAGGTCACAGGAATAAAAAGACAGCTCGATGGCACGCAGATAACCTTCAAGGCTCCCAAGGGCAGGGAAGGGGTAACCCAGCTCCAAGTCATGAATTCCGAGGGCGGAATTGACACTGCAGAGTTCAGATTCGTAAAGACGTACACAGATCCCAAGATAAGCTCGTTTTCTCCAGGGAAGGGCAGCGGTGACGACGTCGGCTCGGGAATTGAGGCGACGCTCGTAGTTATAAGCGGCCAGAATTTCCTCCTCCCTGATCCAAGCGGAAGTGAGAGCTACATACAGAAGCTGATAGGAGCAAGGGTGCTCATAGGTGGAAAGGACATAAACAACTACAACAAGGACTCAAAGGGCAAGATAATACTCAAGAGGTATGAAGCGCCTGAAGGCGAAGACATAATAGAGCTTGACTCCAGCGGCAAGAAGCCTGTCCTGGCCGACTACTACCACAGCGTGGTGCTTGAAATTTCAGGTACAGAAGACGAGTTCATGGTGCTTAACGTC